>FXBF010000028.1_pt1 | contig 36546 bp, 37 predicted proteins | sample 5335321 | NCBI WGS metagenome assembly FXBF01 (sample SAMEA103928391, study PRJEB20085) | sediment metagenome | isolation source: sediment
CGGGGGTCTGTTCGCACCCCAACATAGGGCCCTTGCCCTTTGGAAAAACCTCCCAATACGGTCTACCGAGCATTTCGTCGAACGACATGTCGGCCCGTTCCGCATAGGCACGGTTCGCGCGCACGATGCATAATTTCTGGTCGTGCACGAAGATCGGAAGGTTAATGGCGTCGCAGGTGACGCGCCACACATTATTACTTGTTGTTGGAAGCCGGGCTGCACGATTTGAGCGTTCCGGTTTCTGCATGAGGTGCGCTCTCCTTGGAGTGACCCGACACTCCACTTTAAATATAAGTATATAACAGCTTCCATACCGCTGCCCCAAAGACAGTATTTTTCGGTAGCAGAGGATCACTCGGTGCAGATCAAAATGCTATACCATTGATGCTGATCGGGTACCTGTAAGTCCATGAGAAAATAAGGGATAAATAAACGGTAACCTATAGCTGTTCCCATGGCACGGGGTATTACAGGTTCAGAAAAAGCCGTGTATGAATATTACTGCAGCATGCAGACGGTGGTGTGGCGCAAGAGCAACAACTGCGTAGTGGCAGCCTCTGATCTGCGCGGCGAGGGGTTGGCGATGGTGAAATAACGTTTGCCCGGGGAAAATCCGCTGGAATCAGGCGGTTTCTTCGATGATGAAGCTGCCGGTTTCGGTTTCCACGAAGTTGAGGATTCGCATAATCCCTTCCACCCGCTCGTCGAGGGACTTTTTCTGTTCGCGAATGTCGTCGCGAATCTGTTTCAGCTCGCTGACCCGGTCTTCCAGGGTGTCGCTTGCCTGATGGATGCGCTTGATTGATTCGAGCCGTCGTCGCAGCAGGATCTGATGCTCGCGCACCTGCGATTCCATGGGCGACATGATGGTCTTGAGCCAGTTGTCTGCGTCGCGGTTCGCCATCCGATAAATTGCCCTGACCTTGGCCACGGAAGATTCAAAAAACTTCTTGGTAAGAACCTGTTGCTCGGTCAGGACCAGGGAAAGACCTTTGATAAATTGTTCATGTTTGCTTTCAAGCCGCTTGATCTCCCGCAGGTAGCGCATCACCGAAAAACTGCTTGGTTTGATGTTGGCTAACCCGTATTCCTCCTGGAATTTGCGGTAAACGCCCTCCATCATTTCCTTAATCTCTTGCGCCTGTTTGGCGACTTCATCCATCGTGGCATGGGCCCGTTTGAAAAAGTCCTGCATGCAGGTTTTGAGGCCCGCCGTGGTCATGCTGATCTCCATGTCCTTTTTGGTTTCCGCGATGAGGTTGTCCAGGGCTTTTAGATTCAGATGTGAATACAGAACATTGGTCTGCTGGGAAAAAATACTGCGTGTGGCCTGAAAGCGTTGCAGGCTCTTTTCAAATACCTCCTTGTCCGCCTTGACCTTCTTCATCATGTGTTCGATGACTTCCATATTTTTACCGCTAAGGCCGCCTAGCTCATTCAGGTGCTCACAAACACCTTTGAGCCGTTGCTTGATAATCAGGCGCATGGCCTTGATGGTATCGGACATGTCGTCGCTGATATTTTCGCGCACGATCTCGCGTTTGGCGGGCACGATCTCCTTGGCCAAGGCCTCTTCCAGGGCATGAATGCGACTGCGTTCAAGTATCTTCTTGTTACCCTTGATTTTGCCAAGCAGGGCCTTTTGCGCCGAGACCGGATAGACATTGTGTTTCGGGACATGCAGGGTCTTTGCGGTATCGCGGATCTGGCGGTCGATCTCGTGCTGAACCTCGTCCCAGTTCCGGAGTTCGTCCCACAGGCCGTCGATTTTGTTCAGCACCACCAAACGGCCCTTATTCGTGCTGTCCTTGTGGGTGCCGATATGATCGTGCCATACCTGAATGTCGGATTTCGTGACGCCGGCGTCGGCGGCGAGAATAAACAGCACGGCATGCGCGCTCGGCAGGAGAGTCAATGTCAGTTCCGGCTCCGCGCCCAGGGCGTTAAGGCCGGGGGTATCCAGGATCACCAGACCCTGATCCAGCAGCGGGTGCGGCATGTTGATGATGGCGTGGCGCCACTTCGGGATTTCCACCAGGCCGTCTTCCGTGATGCGCATCCCGGGCTGGGTTTCATCCTCCGCAATATGCAGCCCTAGGGATTGCGCCTCCTCACGGGAGACATGTTTGGTTTCGACGATGTGGTTTAATAACTGGATCATTTTTTCCGGTGACTCGACGTCCAGGGGCACCGTCTGCCATTCCTCGGTGAACCCTCTGTATTCGGCGATAGTCGTGCCGCTCTTGCGGGTTTCAATCGGCAGGAGGCGCAACGAGGGTTCGCTGCCCGGTTCACTCAGCAGTTCCGTCGGGCACATGGTGGTGCGACCGGCGCTGGAGGGGAGAATCCGGCTCCCGAAGTCGGCGAAGAAGATGGCGTTGATGAGTTCGGATTTGCCGCGCGAAAATTCAGCCACGAAGGCGATATACAGCTTGTCGTCGCGTAGGGTGGTGAGGACATGCTCCAGGCGCTGATCGACCTGGGTGTCGCTTAACTCCTGGGCTTGCAACCAGGATTTGAAGTCGGAGACCGCGTCAGAAAGCGACCGCCGCCACTCGCTGTAGGCTTCAAAGTGTTGTTCCAGACCTTGTTTTCTCATTCAGCACCACCCCTAGCAGATACCTTTAGCAGAAAGTCCGTTCGCTGTGGGGCGTTGACGGACCGCCGGCGGATGGCCACCGACTGCTGGCAATCGCCACCCCCTGATAGGGCAATGGAAAATCATATGCCATAAAAGTTACGGCTTATCAATATGTTAATAAAGTATATTCTATTTAGCGTTAAGTCTAGCCTATAACTGACACCTCGGGCAGAAAAACGCTGTCCGGCTCCCCAGTCGCCGGGCCCGGATCGGCGTGCCACACACAAGGCAGGGTCGGTCCGTTCGGCCATAGACCTTGAGGGATAACTGGAAATAGCCGGGATTTCCGTCACTTTTGCGGAAATCCCGCAGGGTCGTGCCGCCGGCGCGGAGCGCCCTTTTCAGCGTGGTGCAGATAGCCCGCGCCAACTGCTTGTAGCAATCCAGGCTGATGCGCCCGGCGGCGCGGGTGGGGCGGATGGTACGGAACAGTTGCTCCTAACCCGGCGGAGGCAAAGCCAGCCAGCGGAGAGGAAGACGATAGAAGTAGGCGGATGCCGCCTTATTCGTGCTTAAGCCGCTTCTCGATGTACTTCAGGTCAAAGTCTAAGACCTTGGCCGCGAGCTTGGTGATGAGGCCGGTTTTGCCCTTGTGGTGTGCTTCGTCATCATCGTCTTTTTCGGCCTTTTTGTCCTTGTCATTGTCTTCTTTGTCCGGACCCTTATGTTCCTTATGGAGCAGTCGCTTGAGTTCCTTGATGTCGTGGCGGGCGGCAACCAGATTGCCCTGATTCACGGCCGCAATGGCGGTTGCAAACAACCGGTCCAGTTGGGCGGCGAAGACGGGGTCGATCAGTTCCATGTCAACTAAGTCATCTTTCACGTGCTTCTGAAGGCTAACAAGTACCGCCGCGGCGTCGAAGGGATCGGGGACCGGGATCTTGGGGGCGGCAGCGGGGCGGGCAACAAAATCATCGGAGCTTAATTGCTCAATCTGTTGGCCGATTTCGGTACTTATATCCGGTAGTCCTAACCAGGCTGTAGGCAGGCTCGCACCACTGATTTCCATGACCGCTACCCCTGGCAGGTCATAACTCTCCACAAAAAATCCTGAAAGACTTTTACCCGGTGCTAAACCACCCCTTTTTTCAATATGCCGATAGCGCCAGCCTAGACGTGTTGCAGAGATAGCGGAGTCAGGCACACTGGCGCCTTCCCAGCCTTCAGGTGCCGGCGGACTGTGAATGCCTAGCGGGTAGATGCTGCTGACAATTGTTCCCATATCATCGATGGGCTGTTTGCTGTGAGAACTGTTTTTTAGTTTATAACTATATGAGATCAGATGACTTTCTTTCTTGTGTTTGAACTTCGATTTCAAACTGGGTTCGATTTTGGTAGAGGGCTCATAAATTATTTCACTAAAGGACCCCGCATCATTCTTGTATGTTATTACATAATCCCCGGTATCAGGATTACGAACAATTCCTTCCTGCCAGTCTTTGACAACGCCTTCGGTGTATTCGCGGGTCACAGGGTCTTGTACGATTCCTTTTCCGATTTCTGCCTGTGCTGTCCCTATAAGGAACAAAGATAACAGGTAAAATAATCCGTTTTTAAATTCTGTTACGATGGGCATGCCAAACCCTCCTGGCCTAAAAGCCGAACATGAAAATGACGTAAGTTCCAATAGATCTTCCCATCTTTGTCTACTGGTACATCCCACTTTGCATCAATACCAAATCTTTTAGCCATTTCTTTTATGTCATCGATCATCGGATCATCACCACTACTGATATTCAGCGCCCCATCCACCCCATTGGCACGGATGTCCACCACAGCGCCCCGGCAATGTTCAAAGTGTGGGGATTTCCAGTTGTTGTTGATATCAAATATGCCACCGCGTTCAAGACTGGCGTCGTTGATGTAGAGTTTCGGTCGGAGGGGAAACGATACTGTGGAATACCAGTAGCCCAAGTCCCGCAGCTTAGACATAGCGTTGACTGTGAGATAGTGATTATCGTGGTGTGTGGGGGTCCAGCCAACCACTTTGCCATCACTTCCTATTAACCGGTATGGTCCGGGCAAGATATCTTTCAACCCCTTAACCCCCGCCCATACCGTATCCGGGCCTTCCTGGGTGCAAGTGCGGTCGGTGCAGGAGGCGGTAATGGTGTGATCCCCAGCGGGTGCCGGGGCGGTGAAGGTGAATACAAAGCCGTCTGTGCCCGTATTCCCAGCAATTACGTCGGGGCTGGTCGGGGTTCCGCCGCTGAGCGTCCCCTTGGGCCTGGGCCGGTTATCATCGTGGTGCTTGTGTCCACCTGTCTCTTTCACCACCTCCACCTCCAGCTTCACCTCCACATTCGGCACCAGTTGGTCATTCTGATTATAGACCTTGGCAACAAGGGTTTCCGTGGCCTTGCCCGGTTCAACGGAAGTCAGAGTTGTGTCTGTTTCTGCTGAACCATCCGTCAGTGATAGTCGCACGACAAATTGTTCCGGTTCTGGAGCAGAAGGCTTGCACGAACCCGGACGCGGCCCTGTGAATTCTTGACCTTGAGGACAAGGTGTTACTGGAAAGTAATGAAAACATGGGGTGCGTAGATCACCCCCTGGCCAATTGTGGTACCAAAAGCTTGTATAATAGCTGACATTGGTGCCAGGTATACTTGAGGAACCGCCACAGGAGCCACAACTTTGGTAAATTTCATTAGAGAGGCAAGCATTAACCGCCGTTTGACGATTCGGGTAATAAAAATAACGTTCTGGTTCAGGATGTACCGAGTACGATACCGAAGAGTACAATAACAAACTAATAAAGATCAGAAGGCGAGCCTTGAACATCATGATATTTGCTGAAGTATAAATTTCCTGGCATCAAGGATTGTCAGGACCTATTTCAGCTTGTGGATTTGAGTTGTTCTGTCCACATCTAGATGCTGAATAAAGTCATCTTGATTACGTTATTTATCGCTTCAGGTGTGCGGACTGTAACTACTTAAATCCTGCATGAAAAATCATCATTTTTCATGCAGGATTTAAGCATATATAAAACACGTTAGTGCAAATGGAAGGGGGGTGTCAAGCTTTTATAACCTCAGGTGCCGTCACGTTGTTCCTTTTATACATGCCCCGTAAGGCTACGTGCCAAGGGATCAGGACTGACACCTCGGGCAGAAAAACGCCGTCCGGTTCCCCAGTCGCCGGGCCCGGATCGGGGTGCCGCAACCGGGGCAGGGTTGGTCCTTTCTGCCGTAGACCTTGAGGGATAACTGGAAATAACCGGGATTGCCGTTGCTTTGGCGGAAATCCCGCAGGGTGGTGCCGCCGGCGCGGAGCGCCCGTTTCAGCGTGGTGCAGATAGCCCGCGCCAACTGCTTGTAGCAATCCAGGCTGATGCGCCCGGCGGCGCGGGTGGGGCGGATACGGGCTTCAAACAGCGCTTCATTGGCGTAGATGTTACCGATCCCGGCGAGTATGCGGCTGTCCAGCAAAAAGTCTCGGATCGCGCGTTTTCGCCCTCGCGCTTTTCGGTAGAGATAATCGCCGCCAAAGTCCTTACCTAAGGGTTCCGGTCCCAGCATGCTGAGGAGCGGGTGTCTGTTCGGATCGTCCCGGGTCCAGAGTACGGCGCCGAAGCGGCGCGGGTCGCGCAGGCGCAGGCACGTGCCATCGGCGAGCACCAGCTCCACGTGATCATATTTTTCCGCAGGCTGCGTGCCATCCACAATACGCAGGCTGCCGGACATCCCAAGGTGCAGGATCACCGTGCCGGTGGGGGTATGGAGCAGCAGGTATTTCCCGCGACGTGTGATCGAGCGGATGGTTTGTCCCGGCAATTCTTTCTTCAAGGCCGCCGGTACCCGCCATCGCAGGCGGGGTTCGCGCACCATCACGCGCACAACGGTTTTTCCCACAACAAAGGGTTCAATACCGCGACGGGTGGTTTCGACTTCGGGCAATTCCGGCATACAGGTAAATCCGCAGATTACGCAGATTTGTGTAGATTATTCATTGAATCTTAATCTGCGAAAATCTGTGAAATCTGTGGACTATTCCGCAGAGAGCTTGAGCAGGCGCTGGCCGATGTCTTCGGGGAAGTGGTATTCCAGTCCCTCATCCTTACGGTAGAGAATGAAATCCGGCTTGTAGCCGAGGATGGCGAGCGTCAGGGTTTCGGTCTTGCCGTTTTTGGTGAATGTAATCTTGATTTGACCAAGCGCCGGCTTTTTGGAGTAGCGTTCCACGCTTAAGGCGCGCACATGCCGCCATTCCTGCACAAACTTATTAATGCTGTCGGTGGTGAGTTTGTCGTTCCCCGGTTGCCTGTGCCAGTTGCCGTCCTTGAGGGTCAGCCGGAAGGCCGGGAACTTGAAACCAATGGGCGTGCGCCCTTCTTCCAGCAGGCGCGTGTCGATATAGTTGGTGTAACGATAGGCAACGGGCGCGAAATACCGGCTATGGATCAGGTGGACTTCATCCCGGTACCGGACATAGTGTTGGTTCTTGATGGGATGCATCGCGCCGAAAATGATTTCCTCGTCATCAAGCGATACTCGCGCTGAGGGTTTATCCAGCCCGTACCGGGCCAGCTCTCCGGATACGGCCGGGAACCGCGCTTGACTCTCGGCCTTGGCCAGGCGCAAAAGGCGGTCGACGTTAAACCGATTGGCGCGCGCCGGGTACGGTGCTGTCAGGCGCCATGCATCACCGGTCTTTGCTAGCACGATTCGCGGTTTTTTGGGACGATCAATCCGGATGCGTGTGACGTGATCCGTCGCAAGCGTCGTGAGCGGGGGACCCGCCTCGGTGTTTTCCTGGTCCCCTTTATAGATCGCGAAGAGGGCGAGCACGGTTACCAGAACGATCAGCGCCAGATTAAGCAGCCAGCGGCTTTTAAAGAATGTTTTTCCGCTCTCCACAATCTTGCCTCGTCAGGCTGCGCCAGCCGATATCAGCGCTTACGCCGCTTGAGCCAGATAAACACGCCGGTCCCAACCATCGACAGGGGCAATATCACTAGAAACACAGCGCCGATGGTAATCTGGGAGACGCGCGAGAGATTGAGATTACGGTCACGCGCGGTACGCCTGGGGATGTTTACATAGGCATCGTCCAGGCTTAGCCAGTTCACCAGGTTCAACCCCAATTCCAGATTGCCGGCATTGGCGATGAAGGTATTGGACAGGAAATCACCGTCGCCCAGGACCACGATACGTTGTTCACGCTTATCCTCCCCGCCGGCGTCCCCGTCGTACTCGCGGGTTAACGCGACACCCAGGTTCACGGGCCCGCGTATGTCCTTGCCCTTGTCAAACTGGACCTTGCCTTTCAGGGAACCGGTCTCCACCCACGCCGTGGGGCGCGTATCGACCAGCACGGAGCCGCGCCATCCCTCGGGCGCGCGCAGGCTGATGCCGGCGGCATGCGGAAACAGCGTGGCATCCGCGAAGTTCCTGACAATCGGATGGGCGCCGTATTTCGCCACCACGATCGCCGTCACACTGGAGGTCAGGCTTGCGGACGCGGGATCGACGATCACACCGGGGTGAAACTCAATGCCAAGCATCTCCGCGATCGGTTTCAGGCCATGGAGCGGCCCGGGATCGGATAACCACAGCAAGTTTCCGCCGCCTTTAATATATTTTTCGATCTGTTTGATTTCTCCCGAAAGTAGGTGCGCCCGGGGCCCGGCGATGACGAGCGCCGAGATATTTCTCGGTATCTGTGGGTGGTCACCCAAGGCCAAAACGCGGGTCTGGAATCCCCGTTTGCGCAATTTTGACGCCCAGGTTGATAAATCAAAATTGGCCTGACGGTCGGGACTGCGTTCACCATGGCCGCTCAAGAAAGCCAGCCAGCGTTCACCGCGGTGCCCCAACCGGACGAATGCATTGGTGATGGTTTCTTCGTTAAGCGAGGTGGGTGACAAGGTTTCTTTGGCCGCACCATATTCAAACAAAAGTTCTCCGTCATATCTGATGCCTGCGGCGCGTACCCGATCTGGCGAGATGTCGGGGTCCACGAAATCAAGCTGGATGTCCGGTTTGTGTTTGCGGTAACGCTCGATTATCTCGCGGATGAGCCGGCGCGATTCACCACGTCGGCTGGCGAAGGCGGTGATTTTAAGCGGCTCCGTGAGGCGTTCGGCCGCGGCGATACTGGCAGGTGACAGCGAATTCCTGTTGTTCTGGGTCAAATCGAATTGAAGGTGATATTCCCGGCCGAGCCATTGCAGCAAGCCGATGGCGACCAGGAACAAAATCACGAAGCTGATGTTCATGAAACGGAGTCGCCACTTTGTTCGCCGCGTGTGATACAAGTCCTAACCTCCCAACCGGTCCGCATCCAGGCGGCGGATGCTGAACGCCAGAAAAGTGGTGATCAGAAGCCCGTGATACACGGCATCCGCACTGTCAAAGATTCCTTCAAGGAAGGGTTTGTAGTGATTGAGCAGGGACAGATAGGCGAGCAGGCTGCTGTCGCCCGAGGCCCCTTCCCCGGTCCAGTCCAGGATCCAGAATAAAAGCAGTACACCAAAGCCGCCGATGGCCGCGACGGCGGGGTACTGGGTAAGGGTGGACATGAAAAGACCCACCGCGGCGAATCCAGCGAGCAGTAGCGCCAGGCCGAGCAATCCCGAGAAAAGCATCCCGAAGTCCAACCCGCCGCCGGCGAGCAAAGACAATGGCATCAGTGCGATCAAGGCCAGTAATAACAGCAGAAACATCATGATCCCCAGGTATTTCCCCAGGATAATTTCGGTCATGGAAATCGGGGCGCTGAACAGCAGGCTTAAGGTGCGATTGCGCCTTTCCTCGCTGACCAGACGCATGGTCAGGAGCGGCACGACCAGCAGCAGCACAATGGCGGCATTGCCTAACAAATTAGGCACCACAATCTCGGTGACACCGGGACCGCTGTCCATGGCGAGTAATTGCGATTGATATAATTGAAACAGCTCGACCCGTCCGAGAAACAGAAAGGCCAATATCAATTGGACCACAGCAAGAATTGACCACGCGAGCGGTGACAAAAAAAGACTCTTGAATTCGCGTACGGCAATTGTCAGGATCATGCGCGCACTTCCTCCTGGGAGGATTCATCAGTGGTGAGTTTCACGAAGATCTGTTCCAGGGACATCCGTTCGGAAGTGATCTCATACAGCCCCCAGTTTTTCTCACCGGCCAGTTTAACGACGTCGTCCGTTGGGTCCCGGCCGGGGCTGTATAGTATTCGCACGCGTTCGTTGCCGTCACTCTGCACAGAATTCACGCCTGTGATCTTTTCGAGTAACGGCAATTCCGGCTGGCGGCGGAAAGCCACGGTCAGTGCCGCCGATTTCATGTGGCGTGACAGGCCGTCAATGCTGTCGTTCAGCACCAAAGAACCTTTATTGATAATCTGAACATGATCGCAGGTTGTTTGTACCTCTGGCAGAATGTGGGTGGACAGAATAACGCCATGGTCTTTGCCGAGTTCGCGAATCAGGCTGCGAATTTCGCGGATCTGTATCGGATCGAGGCCGATCGTGGGTTCATCCAGAATTATCACGGGCGGCATGTGAATAATGGCCTGCGCCAGCCCCACGCGTTGCTGATAACCTTTTGACAGATTGCCGATCAGGCGCTTGCCGACGTCCCGCAACCCGCACTTTTCCTTTGCGGCTTGACGCGCGGCGATGCGCTTCTTGCGGGGGATGCGGTTTAAGGCCGCGCAATAATCGAGATATTCGTCCACGGTTAGCTCCCGATAGATCGGCGGCTGTTCGGGCAGATAACCGATCGCGGCCTTGGCCGCGCGTGGATCTTCGAGGAGATCATGGCCGGCGATGGTGATCGAGCCCTCGCTCGGCGCCAGGTTGCCACTTAAGACCTGCATGGTGGTGGTCTTGCCGGCGCCGTTCGGACCGAGAAAACCGAGGACTTCCCCCTGACGGATGGTGAAACTGACGTCCTTCACGGCCTGGATGTCGCCGTAGAAGCGTGAAAGCCGGTTAACTTCCACTAAGACAACGTTGCTCATTAATTCCCGAATGCTATTTCTGTGCGGCGTGTAAACATGGGACGCATTTAAAGGCGGCATGCCGGGAATTGTCAATGGTCCTCCCCCTTAAACTCCCGGCCAGAATTCTCTTAAATAGAGCGATTCCCCTGGCCTCACTTGACAGGCATCCCCTGACTCATTTAAAAGTACCCCCCTTTGGCGATCAGAGGGGGTGCGCTGATTAATAGCCCGGGCGGAAGCCGCGACGGGGTGCATTTCTCTCATAGATGCACGTAACTTGTTGTAAATGATAGGTTTTATGCCGGTTCTCGGGCATGGCACGGAATATGCTTTTAATTTCTTGAAACGAAGCGGAACCGAGGAATTTACGTTGAGAATGCAGCTAAATCTGTCAGCCATGGTGTTTGCCTTAATTGCCTTTGGCTGGACTGCGGCGGGCGAGACCTCCGATCCCATCCTGGTCGCAGGGGAGTTGCCGCTGGACGTAATCCGTGACTGTGCGGCGGATACCCCCTCGGCGGCACAGGCGTGTTACGGGAAGGAAGGAGAATATACCAATCGCTGGATCGGCCGGACTGGCAAGGGTGGTCTGTTTCTGGTCATGCGTGTGCCCTGTGCCGACGGCAACGGTTGCCGCGTGTGGTTTGTTGAAAAGACCGACAAAGGTGCATCCACCCTTCTTGCCGTGGATGGGCAATTCAGGCTTTATAAAAGCGCGAGCGCTTATCCCACAATTCAAACGCGTACTGCGCTTTCCACCTTGCACAGCACCTACAATCGCTTTGAGTGGACCGGCGAGAGGTATGCGCGCACCGAGAGCAAGCTGGTTTATCAGATTGACGGATCGGAATGCGGCACCCGCGCCGAGTGCCGTCAGGCGGCGCGGGCGGCCATGCAGCAGGAAGACGTCGACCGGACGGTAAAGATCTGGGAGAGCGTCCACGGCGTTTCCTGGATCTGATCGCCGTTTCATTATCCGCAGCCCGTTATTCCCTCTATTTTTTATCCGGCCGCAAGGCCTAAGCCATGCAGGCGTGGATTTACGCACGGGCGACATCTCCGCACGCTTTTCCCGCACACATTTATTATGGTTTTTCTCTCGTTCTATTTAATGAACAATAGTCCACCTGCTATCCCGCTATCATTCAAGAAAACGAGTGTCGTATGACGGATGTCGGTTTTAAGGTGCGCATCGAACCCAGCGGTCATGAATTTACCGTACAGGACAAGGAGACCATCCTCGAAGCCGCCCTTCGTCATGGATATACCCTGCCGTATAGCTGCCGCAACGGTTCCTGCGGCACCTGCAAGGGCAAACTCCTCACGGGCGAAATCGATTACGGCGTCTATGAGAACAAGGCCCTGACAGAAGAAGAAAGGCGCGGGGGCAAGGCGCTGTTTTGCCAGGCCGTGCCGTTGACGGATGTGGTGATCGAAGCCACGGAAATTCATACCGCCAAGGATATCGTGATCAGAACGCTTCCTTGCCGGGTCGTGAAAATGGAGAAGGCGGCGCACGACGTCATGGTGCTGTCGCTTAAGTTGCCTCAGAACCAGCGGCTGCAGTTTCTCGCGGGACAGTACATCGACATCCTGCTGCGCGACGGGCAACGGCGAAGTTTCTCACTTGCGACCTCCCCACATGCCGATGAATTGCTGCAACTCCATATCCGCCATGTGCCGGGCGGCCGATTTACGGATCATGTCTTCAGCAAAATGAAAGAAAAGGATCTGCTGCGTTTTCGGGGGCCATTGGGGATTTTCTTTCTGCGCGAGGAAACAGATTTACCCATTATTCTGGTGGCGGGCGGGACCGGGTTCGCCCCCATCAAGGCCATTCTTGAAGATGCCTTTGCCAAAGGCGTCACGCGGCCCATGCATTTGTACTGGGGTGCGCGCGCGCGACGCGATCTTTACATGCATGGGCTGGCGCAGTCCTGGACGCGGGAGCATGCCAATTTTCGCTATACGCCGGTGCTCTCGGAGCCGTTGTCGGAGGACCAGTGGATCGGCCGTACCGGTTGGGTACATGAAGCGGTGGTCGCGGATAACCCGGATCTTAGCGGTTACGAGGTCTATGCCAGCGGCCCGCCGCCCATGATCGAAGCCGGAAAGCGCGCCCTCAAGGAACAGGGTTTACCGGAAGACCGGTTGTATTACGATTCGTTTGAATTCGCCCACGCGCTTTGATGCTGTCTAAAAATTTAGAAAAAGAGGAATAGACAGGATTCACAGGATCAACAAGATTAAATAAAAAGAACCAATAAAATTTAGGTCCGCAGATTTTCACAGATTGATCCTTGGGCGACTAAAGATCCCTGAGGGATCTGCGAAATCTGTGGATTGTTATATTTAAATTTTACGGCCCGCCCTACTTGATCTCTCAGAAAACCATTAATAAATAGACTTGACCCCTTTGTTGCTGTTTTGTTCTTTGTTGTTTGTGTTTTAAACGCCGATGCCTGAACCTCGATAAGTGTTTGGTGCAGTATATGTTTGCACCCAAATAGAGAAACTAAGTCAGAATACGCTGTCTTGATTTGACCGCCTGCAATCCCTTTAACGATCTCTTCGTTAACAATCTACTTTTGCCTCTTGACAATCGGTGGCCTCATAAGTGTTAGGTCAGGTAAAGTGTGCAAATTTCAATCACCCCAATAGCAACTTCGGTGGCCAAACTTTTAGAGAGCTTGCAAATCCTTCAAGACCTGGAAATAGTGTAGCACGAGTAATATTTTGGTTGTAGAGCGAGTCCAGAGCGGATCTCCGCTCATCATTATTCATAGACATTACGAAATTTATGATATTTTTTTTACTACCATGACCATCCATTGAGCACAGATTTTCTTCAAAAGTCATAGTGATATCACCCGGACACATGAAAACTCCTTTTTGAATGGTTAGGCGCTCCGTAAGTCGAAACGGATTGAGAGGGCATACAAATTGTTTTGGAGTGTTACTCATGAATATTTGATTAAAAATACTCGAAGTTCTTTCTGTGATAGGTTCTTTGAAAAAGCTGTGTTCAGGACTGCTTTTAAACAGTAGCGCACTTTCTTCTGCTGCCCATCCGGCATTGATGGCCCATACTGAGCAATCTCCAGGTGCTCTTTCCAGCGCGAAATATGCTGCAATTAACATAGAATAGGTAAAATCGAGCAAACGCGTGGGAGCCCCGTAATGTTGCATTATTGAAAACCACTCGAGAGAGTCATCCTCCATCGGAATATTCAACGTGTATTGATGAGCCCGCCGCCGGAACTCACGGAACAGACGGGATTCTGCTTCCTTTGGTTCTGTTAGACTTTCTGAAAATAACACACAGTGCCTTCTTAGAGATGTCTCCAATGGCCGGTTAACATTGGACTGTCCTCTAAATATCCAAGAATTTCCCTCAAGATTGCGACGGTAATCATGGATTTCGTCCCACTTGGTAAGGTGTATTGTGTGGAAAACCGATTTCGTCTCTTCTCCTTTTCCATTACATCGCGTACAGGTCACTTGACCGCTTCCCTTACACTCCGTACATTCGATAATTTGCGGTGACATATTGCAATCTCCTGAAATAAAAGTGGGTCTACGTGGAAACGTGTGGGTAAATTCTGAATTGAATCAAGTGTAACACATTGAAATCGAGTAGATATTCAGGGATTCTGTGTTGGGTAAAAATGGTTTCACTTTTCGGTTAGGTTAACGCTATGAAGAATTCCAAGTCGATCCGAGCGCTCTTTGCATTCCCCGGTTTTACCGCCTCATCACAAAAAGGGGACGCTATCCTTTAGAAAAAGAAAAAAAGGAAAGAAAGAAGATTAATAATAAAGAGAACCAATAAATTTTAGGTCCGCAGATTACACGGTAAAACAGCGCAGGCGCAGATTTTCACAGATTGATCCTTGGGTGACTAAAGATCTTTCAGGGATCTGCGAAATCTGTGGATTGTTATATTTAAATTTTTTTATCCTGTTAATCCTGTCTATATTTACTATCTAATAGAGAGGATTTGCAATCACTGTACCGCACGGTGTCTCGCCTCCAGGCCCGAGCTATTCCGCTCGGAGGCGGGATGACGTTCATCGGCGTACGCTTCCAGTCCACGTCGGTAGCACTCCCGCGCCTCGTCAGGTTCGCCCAGGCGTTCAAGCAGGTCCCCGAGCTCGCGATAGGCCTCCATGGGGCCTCTCAGGCTGATACATTTTTCAAGGTATGTTCGCGCCTTGCCTTCCAGGTCGTTCTGCATCGCCAGTCGCGCCAGGGCCAAATGCAACGTCGGGCTTTCAGGGTGGATACTCAGCCACCCCTCGGTGGTTTCCAGCTTCTCCATGGCATTGGATGGACGCAGTTTTCCGTAAAGCTCGACCAGGGCATCGTCCCATTCCGCGTCGATGGCCGCGTGAAGCAGGGTTTCGGCTTCGTCCATTTGATTCTGCTGGGTCAGCTGGCGGGCATAGATCGCGATCAGCGTGGGATGGCGTCGCAGTGTTTTCGGTATGGCGTTCCAGGCTTTCTTGAGCACGTTCAGCGATCCCGAAGGCAGCGACAGCGTCAACAGTTCGCGATGCGCCTGCAATTCCAAGGTATTGGTTTCTTTCTGGCTCATAACGTTGTTCTGGCGCAGCGCTGGAATCAGGTCAATGAGGCCCGTCCAGTCACGTAGCTTGGAATAGACCCGGCACAACATTTTAAGGATAAGTTTGTGTTTCGGAGCCGCCAAGCGCAGTTCGGTCAGCATTGCCAGCGCCTGTTCGTACTGATGCGCCTGAATTTGCAGGTAGGCCTGAATCAGGCCGGTGGCAAGCGGGTTTTGCGGCGCGCTTTTATGCGCCAGCGCCAGATACTCGTCGCGTTTTTCCGCATTGCCGTACCCCTCGCTGGCACATGCCGCGCCGAGGTAGCTTAAGTGCGGCGCGTCACTGTAACGCATGCTGGACAGCAATTGCGCCTCCGCTTCCACCCAATTGCCTTCCGCCAGGTTTATTAGTCCCTGATTGAGCGCCGCACGCGCCTGTTTCCTGTGCCGCTTGTTCCGCCAAGCGGTGACGTCCCGCGGGATTCGGAAAAGACGCAGCGATATATATAAAAGAAGATACAGCGCGGCGAACCCAAGAAAGAGCAGGGGAATGAAAAGCGTCAGCGCCATTTCGATGCTCCATGGCGCGCGTGAGATCAGCACATATCCTGGGTCCTCGACGGCGTACAGCGCCACCAGTACGGAGGCAATCAAAACCGCAATAATGAGAACCAGGAGTTTCATGGCCCGGAACTTCTTCCGGATATCCTGCGCAGCGCCGTGAGCGAACCGGAGATATCCGGTAAATCAATCTTGATCTTGGTATTAAGCAGTTTGTCCAGCTCCTGTTGCGTTGCGGTGACCACCTGAGTGTTGACGTCGAAATATTCTTTTAATAATTGGGTGGCTGATTTTAGATTCTGCCGATAGGTATTGATGTCTGCTTGCAACAGCGCGTTCTGAGCGCCGTACAGCATGAGGCGTAAATTTTCGCGCAGGAAATATTCCTGTTCCGGTGGCAGAAGGGGTTTTTGCGTTGCGGTATTGTCGCGGACGCGTACCAGGCTCAGGATGTCACGCCACATGCTATTGGCGACCCGTTTGCCCGCCTCAGATTTTTCGGCAGCGGGATTTTCTTTCCCTTGGTTGGCGGCGAGAGCCGCAACGGACAGTCTGGTTCCCAGAATGACCGGCAGCCTTTGTACAGTGTCCGCGAGGGTACCGAGTCGCAGGGTGATGCCGGCGATGTCCGTCTTCTCCAGGGACGCCAGCAAGGTGATTTCCTTTGCCAGTTCTTTCCTGACCGGTAATAGCTTGGGGTTCGCAAGTAGTTCCAATTGCCGGTCAGCGACGCGCAGAGCGGATAGCGCGGAGTTAATGTCGCGTGCCAGTTGTAATCGATGATTGGCAATCACCAGCAATTGCTCGGTTTCCGCGAGTACCCATTCCGCACGGTTTTGGCCAAGGTCGCTTTGCAGTTTTTCCTGCGCGGCGGTGAGTATCGCCTGCGTTTCCGATATCGTCCTCAGCTTATCTTCCGTGGCGTTAAGGGCTTCCTGCATTTCCCGGTTGCTGTTTTCAAGACGACTGAGGATGCCGGGAATATCGGTATTCAGCAGTTCTTGTTTCTCGTATAATAGGGTGTACCACAGGTAGCTGATGGCAATCAGCGAAATGGCGGCAAGAATCAAGGCAAGGCCGCCGGAAAGTGTGCCGCTGCGGGAACCGCGATGTGATTTTTTTGCAGCACCTTTTTTCCTGGCTCGCGCGGACCGTTTGGGAGCGTCGCTGCGCGCGGGAGTGGGCTGTTCCGAGGCCGCGGCCTTTTTTGCGTCGTTATCGTCCATTTATCACCGGCGGAGGAGGAATGTTGGGATTATAGGGAATTTTACGCGTGTCGCCATGTCTTGATTGCTTCCAGTATAGCCTCATCGCTGGCTTCTCTGGCAACGAGCGGCTCGGTCTTAAAGCCCAATTCGCGACAGACGGAGGCCTGTCGTGGGCTTACCACCACGATTGGGGTTTTGACCAGCCATTGCCACCCCACAACGCCCACCATGTCGTGGAGATTTCGCAAACCCGTCACGCTTGTGATACTGACGATATCAATCCGCCCGCGTTCCCACCGGCGTAAGATCGGTGTGGGATCGGCGTCGGGTTGAACACGACGGTAGCATTCGGCGTATTCAATTTGCGCCCCGCGTTCACGCAGAGTATCGCCCAAAAACGTGCGTCCGCCGTCTCCACGAAAGATTACGATTTTTTTGCCCGCCATTTTTTGCAATTCAGACAATTCAAGCAAGGCCTCGCTGTCTGCGCGGCCTTGCGGCACGATTGGATTTTCGATGCCGAAACGTTTGAGTTCGCGGGCGCTGCCGCGGCCGACACAGGCGATTTGCAGGGTTTGCGGCAGGCCACCACGGCGCGCGTTAATCAGGCCCATGGATTTGTTGACGGCATTGGGACTGATAAAAATCGCGAGATCAAAGTCCGCCAGGCGATCGATGGTTTGCAGGAGGGCGGCACTGTCTGACGGCTCGACGATTTCGATTACCGGAAAACAAAGCGCCTCACCCCCTTCCCGTTCAACCAGACCGGCGAGATGTTCCGCCTGATGCCGGGGCCGGGTGACGAGGACGCAGACGTCTTTCAGTGGAAGCTGCCCGAGCGTCTGATCAGGCACGGCCGTACACCTTATCCAGAATATCCTTGGCACCCCTGGCCAGAAGGTCGTCGGCCAAGCTCGCCCCCAATTGTTCCGCATCCTGAGCGGATCCCCGAACCTCCCCGCGGATGATGCGGCTCCCATCGGGCTCGCCCACCAGCCCGCGTAGATGCAGGCTGTCCCCATCAAGTTCGGCGTACCCTCCGATCGGCACCTGGCAGCCCCCTCCCAGGTGTGCGTTCATGGCGCGTTCGGCCTGCACGCATAAGCGTGTCGGTTCGTGGTTGAGCGATGCCAGGAGCGCATGGGTTTCCATATCGTCTGCACGACACTCGATGCATACTGCTCCCTGACCGACTGCCGGGAGGCTGTCGGCTGGGTCGAGTAAGGCGCGTATCCGCCCGTTCAATCCCAAACGTTTCAACCCGGCGGCGGCGAGGATCACGGCGTCGTATTCCCCGGCATCGAGTTTTGACAGACGGGTGTTGACGTTGCCGCGCAGGGTGATGATTTGAAGGTCAGGGTATGTCGCCCGCAATTGGCATTGCCGCCGGAGGCTGGACGTGCCGACGCGCCCCCCTGCGGGCAGGTTGTGTAAATCCGCATGGTTGACCGAGACAAAGGCATCCCGCGGATCCTCGCGTTCGCACACCACGGCGATATGCAGGCCGTCCGGCAGGGTGACGGTGACGTCCTTTGTGGAATGCACGGCGAGGTCGATGTGTTTTTCTATTAGCTCCTGTTCCAGCTCTTTGATAAAAAGCCCTTTGCCCCCGACCGCTGCCAGGCTGCGATCCAGGATTTTGTCGCCCTCTGTGGTTATCTTGACGAGTTCTACATCCAGGCCCGGGGTATGCGCGATGAGGCGGGTGCGCACGAATTCCGCCTGCCACAAGGCAAGTTGGCTTTTACGGGTGCCGATGCGCAGCGTTTTCAAGTGTGGGCCTGAACTTAGATAAGGTGACGGCTGGCTCTAATGCCAGGAATTGAGTATAAATTAATTATAAGGTTAAGGCGTGTTTCCGGGTTCTGCGGGCGTGAGTGACACGATGAAACATATTGTCACGGGTTTGTGGTTATTATTCTTTGCTTTGGCGACAGCGGTGTCTCCGGCCGATGAGCTGCCGCTTGCGAAGAATCTTCAGAAAGACGCCCGCAAAGCGGCGCGTGGGCAGATGCCGATTCTCGTGTTCTTTGCCGCTGATTCCTGCCCCTATTGTCACGAGGTCGAAGACCTCTATCTTACACACATGTACGAAAGCGGAGACTATGCCGGTAAGCTCCTCTTTCGCGTCGTCAGGATCGAAAGCGCGAATTTCCTGCGGGATTTTAACGGCAGACGCATTGATCATGAAACGTTTGCCGAGGACGAGGGCGTGGCCCTGACGCCGGTGATACGTTTTTACGATCCGGAAGGGAAAGAACTCATACCTGAATTAATTGGTTATACCACACCCGATTTTTACGGTGATTACCTGGAACAGACCATCTCGGATTCAATCTCGAAGCTGCGTAATGTGGCCATGTCCCAGGATACGCAGGCCTCCACTAGAGAAGCGATCACCAACTGATTTCAAGCGGTCGCCGGCCGGTTACGTGCCCACCGGCGCACCGAGGCGGTATGCCGGCGGCTGACATCCAGTTTCTTATCGACATCTTTCAGACTCACCTGCCAGGTTCCGGCCGGACTCTTTTCAATACCTTTGATATACGTGGTGGACACGAGTGCGTTGCGGTGGATGCGCAGGAACCTGTCGCCGAACTCCTGCTCGAGATTGATCAGGGAATCTTCGATCAGGTGTTCTTCAGTCGAGGTGCGCACGACGACATATTTGCTGTCTGCAAGAAAGTAGACGATATCGGGAACCGGCACCAGCCGGATATTGCCCCGCAGATGCACGCTGATATGGGTGCGGGTGGGCGGTTCTTTCTGTGACTGGCTGATCTCCTGCAATTGCTTCGCGGTAAGCTTGCGCGCCTTGCTGAGGGCGTTGGCGAGCCGGTCCTTGCGGATGGGCTTTAGGAGATAATCCACGGCGTTAACCTCGAAGGCATCGAGGGCGTGCTGGTCATAGGCGGTGGTGAATATCACGCTCGGCGGGGTATCCATCCCCATAAGATGCATGGCGGCCTCCAGGCCATCCATGCCCGGCATGCGGATATCCATCAGCAGCACATCCGGATTCAGATCCGCGGTTTTCTCCACCGCCTCGGCCCCATTCATAGCCTCACCGACCACCGTGTACCCGCCGATATCCGACAAGAGCTCGCGCAAGCGGTCGCGAGCCAGTTTTTCGTCATCTACTATCAGCACTCTCATGGTTTTCCTCCGCGTGTCGGCAGGACTACCGTCACGATAAATTGGTCATTTTCCTCGCTGGTGTGAAGTGTCGCCGCCTCGCCGTAATGGGCCTGAAATCGTTGTCGTATATTTTCTAAAGATTTGCTCTGGGTGATTGTCCGTTGCCTGGATTTGGTTTGTGGAAAGGGATTAACCACCCTGATGTGAATTTTATCATTCTCCTCCCACAGTTTGATGCCGATCGTACCACCGCGCGGGAGGGGTTCAATTCCGTGGTGTATGGCATTCTCCAGAAGCGGCTGTAGGGTAAGGACCGGCATTACTGCTTTCCTGGGGAATTTGCCGATGTCCCAATCTACCGTAAGACGGCTGTCCAGGCGAAGCGTTTCGAGACCGAGGTACTTCTTGGCCACCTCTATCTCGTTTTTCACCGGTATCAGATTCTCGTTTTCATTGAGCATCATGCGGAACAGATCGGCCATGTCCTCGATCGAGGTTTCGGCCTTGGTCGGTTCACTGCGCGTCAGGCTGGCGATGATGTTCAAGCTGTTGAACACGAAATGCGGACGGATACGCGATTGCAGCGCCTGCATTTTTGCCCGCGCCTCCGACAGGGTGCGCAGCTTCAGTTCATGCTTGGCCAGAAAATAACGCAGGGCCAGGGCGTTGATGATGGCGCTGACCAACAGGTTCTGGATGTGGAAATAACCGTACCATTCCGGACGTGGCGTATCGATTCTGCCGGCGAACCATAACAGCCATATCGCCAGCTCGCTTACCAGGAAGGTGATACACAGCAGCAGCAGATACGCCATGATCAAGGCCCGTTTATTGGGCAGGCGGTTTAAATATTTGCGCGCAAGGCACAGTGCTGCGACGCTGGCCAAGGCAATCCACTGGATAAAAATGGATATGATAAACAAATCCATGAGCAAATTCTCTGCTCCCCAAAGCGAGATGCGGCGCGTCACCAGGGTGATCACGAAGGCCAGCATCTCCGCAATGATCGCCACATTGAGTATCACCCAGCCGTTGCAAAAATCCGGTAAAAAATCCGTTTCTTGGACGTCGCCATGCACCTTGGGGAACAGGCCCGCCTCCAGGGATTTGGAGACGGTATTCAGCCAGGCATGGGTCCTGTTTTTAATCTCGGAGATTTCCATACACCTTAGCCGCGAACGATCGGCATTTTGATTTTGACATGATATTGGCTGCCTTCCTCAAAGGCCTGCATGCTTGCTGCATTCCCGAAGTGGGTTATCAGCCGTTGGCGGGTATTATCCTGCGCGAGTTTATTGCCCTTGTTATGGATGTGCTTGCGTACGTCCGGGAGAGGATTGCTGATCATGATATTCAGTGTTTCGCCCTCGGCCCACATCTCAATTTTAATGGTGCCGCCGGCGAAGCGTGGTTCGATGCCGTGATAAATCGCATTCTCCAGCAGGGGTTGCAGAGTCAACGCCGGGATTTGTGCCGCCCGGGGGATATTGTTGACGTTCCATTTTATCTGAAGCCGGTCGCCCAGCCTGAGTTTTTCGATTTCAAGGTACTGGCGTGAAATTTCCCGTTCGGCGGATATAGGCACCAGTTTGCGGGCATCAGCAAGCAGAACCCGGAACAGGTCGGCAAGGTCATGCAGAGCCGCCTCCGCCATTTCCGGATTGTTGCGCGTCAGGCCGGCGACGCTGTTCAGGCTGTTAAACAGGAAATGCGGGCGGATGCGCGAGTGCAGGGCCTGCATCCTGGCCTCCTGCTGGGATTTGACGTCCATATCGGCCCGGTGCTGAAGGATCAGATACCGCAGCCCCAGAATGCTGATAATGGCGGCGATCATCAGGGTGCGTACCATCAGCGATTCGCGCCACGTCGGCCAGCGTTCAGCTGTCAATCCCAAATCGTAAAGTGCGAAAATCATCGCGTCCGTGCCAACCGCGGTTACCGATAACAGCAGCAACACAACCAGTATTGATCCTATCGCGACCGATACCCGTTTGAGCAGGGGCGCTACCAGTTTCAGAACCACGACACCGCTGAGGGAAATTGCGATGGCGAAGGCGGACAACATGTTCAGATCCTGCCATGCCTGTGTGTCAAAAACGGAATTGCGCCCGATGGTGATAATGATGGCAATCAGCTCCGCCAGAAAAATGAAACGGATCGCCAGCCCGAAGGAGCCGAAGTCGGGCAAGAAGTGTTTATCCTGGGCGTTTCCTCTGGGCATGGGATCAATTCACATGGCCGCCACTTGACGGATACGCCTGTCTGGCGCGTCCGGGCGGCGGATTGCGCCACCCGCCGGGGGGAGCGATGCACCTGTTAATGACTTCACCGCCGGATTTAACCGTAAAGAATTAGAGGATTGCAAGGACCTGCTAACAAGAGACTGCATGTTTTCATTATAATATTCGGGGAGGAAATTGTTATCTATGGCACCAAAATCCCTGATTCAATTGTTTGACACCTCAAGTATACTTTTATCCTGCGGATCCGGCACCTGCTGGGGGGGAGGCCAAAAAAAACCCCCCGTGTCTGACGGGGGGCTGAATACCCGGTTCGGAATTCGGGGTGGGGGTGCACAAAGGAGAGTCCGAACCAGGCAACTCACTTCTCAGTGCAAACATAGCGCCGCAATGGGGCCGCCACAATGTCTTGCCGACAGCCGGATTGTGGTTACAGATAGGCGGCGCGCCGCAGGAGATATGGCCGTGTTGTGCGTTCTTATGGACGCCGTTTTAAGCGCGGGCAAGCTGAGAAAGCGGGGAAAAGAGGATCATTCCCTTCGTGCAACAAAGAAATCCGGATTCAGACAGAACAACAAACCGCGCAATATCCAAGATCAGTAAATCATGACCAAAGAAAAACCATGGAGCGGACGCTTCACCGAGTCAACTGATACCTCGGTCGAGGTTTTCACCGCTTCGGTCGGTTTTGACCAGCGGCTGTATCACCATGACATCGCCGGCTCGATTGCCCATGCGCAAATGTTGGCGCACGTCGGTGTATTGACTGAGAAAGAATGTGACACGATCGTCAGCGGCCTTAGGCAAATCGAATCCGAGATCGACGCCGGTGAATTTGCCTGGAGCGTCGCGCTGGAAGACGTCCACATGAATATCGAGGCGCGTTTGATCGACCGTGTCGGCGAAGTCGGCAAGAAGCTGCACACCGGACGTTCACGCAACGATCAGGTCGCCACGGATCTACGCTTGTACCTGCGCGACGGCATTGATACGGTCGGCGATGCCATACGGCGTTTGCAGGAAGCAATTCTGGAAGTGGCCGAACGTGAAGCGCAGACCATCATGCCCGGTCTGACACATCTTCAGGTCGCACAACCGGTTACCTTCGGGCATCATATGCTCGCCTGGTCGGAAATGCTTGTGCGCGATCAGGAGCGGTTCAGCGAATGTCGCCGGCGGGTGAACGTCATGCCGCTGGGGGCCGCCGCCCTCGCAGGGACCGGTTATCCCATCGACCGGTCCTATACCGCCAAGTTATTGGGATTCGACGCCGTCGCGGAGAACTCCCTCGATGCCGTCTCAGACCGCGATTTTGCCATCGAGTTTGTGGCCGTCTGCGCGCTTCTCATGACGCATCTTTCGCGCATGGCCGAGGAACTAGTGCTGTGGTCGTCCGGCTTCTTCGGCTTCGTCGAGTTGGGCGACGCGTTTTGTACCGGTTCATCGATCATGCCGCAAAAGAAAAATCCGGACGTGCCCGAACTCGTGCGCGGCAAGACCGGGCGCGTGAATGGCCATCTCGTCGCGCTCCTGACTTTGATGAAAGCCCAGCCGCTCGCGTACAACAAGGACAACCAGGAAGACAAGGAACCCGTGTTCGACTGTCTGGATACCGTCCTTGGGTGTCTTGAGGTGTTTGCCGGCTTGATTTCATCCATGCAGGTGCATCGTGAAATGTTGACACGAGCGGCATCAAGCAATTTTGCGACGGCAACTGACTTTGCCGATTATCTGGTGCGCAAGGGCGTGCCGTTCCGCGATGCGCACGAAATCATCGGAAGGGTGGTGCGGCACGCGCTTGATACCGACAAAAGCATCGAGGCAATGGACCTCAAGGAGTTACAGAATTTCAGTCCGGTCATCGGGCAGGATGTCTTTGACATCTTGTCGATTGAAGGATCGGTAAAGAGCCGCAACCATCTTGGTGGAACGGCGCCGGCGCAGGTGCACCAGGCGGTCAAACGTATGCGCAAGCGTTTATCGAAGAAATAATCTAGCATCGCGCCCGCCCGCCGCGTTTACGGATTTTGCCTTCAAGAGAGAAGGCGGCCGACAATAAAAATATTTAAGGAGGGAGAGATAAAGATGGAGAACTGTCGCCGCATCACGGACCGGCGCAAGGGGATTGATCGGCGTGCCTTCGCAATATTGATGATTTGACCGGCCTGCTCAACCGGCGGGCCTTTTATGAGAAGGCCCAACACCTTTTCCACTCGCTGGGCGATAACGGCGACTCGCTGGTGGTTCTGTTCGCCGACCTTGATCGTTTCAAGGCGGTAAACGATACGCAGGGACACCATATTGGCGATCGCGTTTTATCCGCAATCGCTAAAATGGTCGCTACCTCGGTGCGCGCCTCGGACATCGTGGCGCGTTACGGGGGCGATGAGTTTGTGCTGATTTTTTCGGGTACCGATCTCGATCGCGGCACCGTCGTCGTGAGACGGCTGCAGGACGCCCTTGCGGATTGGTCGAAGAATAACGGCATCAACCTGAGCTTCTCCATCGGTATGGGTGAGGCCCCGCAACACGGGGACGATGTCAAGAGCGTGATCGAGCGCGTCGGTTAGGCCATGTACCGGAGTAAGCTCACCCACGGCCGCAGCGGCATACAGCCTGTCGAGCAAACCCTGTCGGCCTAGGCAGTACTTTAAAGAGGGCACAACTTGAATTATGATAGATCTTGACGAGCTTAAAGAACGTTTACGCCGGTTTACCGCGGAACGCGACTGGGAACAGTTTCACTCGCCAAAAAATCTCTCCATGGCGCTGATCGTGGAGGCCGCCGAACTGGTTGAGCACTTCCAATGGTTGACCGAAGCACAGAGCGCGCACCTGACGCCGGATGAACTGTCCGCCGTTGAGGAAGAGATGGCCGATGTGTTCATCTATCTGACGCGCCTCTCGGATATTCTCGGCGTTGACCTGTTGGACGCGGCGCGCCGAAAAATTGAACGCAACGAAAAGAAATATCCGGCAGATCAGGTACGTGGCAAGGCGGTCACGCGTCGTTCTTAAATTGTCAGTGAGTCCGCGCTCCCCGATGCCGGGCGGGCGCACGGTATCCGTCGTATCTTTGCCGGCGTTCCCCAGGTGGCATTTGGCGATTGCGCCGCCGCCGTTCCCTGAAGCGCTGACGTTGTTGCGGCGTCATGTTTTTCCATCGTTCACGCAATTGATGACGCCGCTCCGGCGGCAGGTTTTTAAACCACTGGTGCCTTCGGCGCAGGCGTTGCTGTTCCTCCGGCGGTAATCGCCGGAAATGCTCGAATCGCCGGCGGATGCGGCGACGCTCTTCAGGAGCCATTTTCTGCCAGCGCGTAAACTGCTGCCGCGCTCGCTGACGTTCCTCGGGCGTCATGGCGGCCCAGCGCTTGGTTCCCTTGAGCAACCGCTGCCGGCGTTCGGGCGGAAGCGCCTTCCAGGAAATTCCAGCAGTTCCAAGGTTGCTTCCGGAGTCGCCGCCAGCTTCGCGCGCGCGTTCAGCCGCGTCATGCGGTCCAGTCGTTCGTCAATGCGGTCGCTGCGTGCGCTGTCGTCGGCCATCACCGGCACCGAGGTCAGTGCCAGCAGCAAACTACCTGTAAAAATGGCTGTTTTCATGGGATTTTCTCCTCAATTTTAAATTGATTGTTTTGATATAAACGCACGGGGATGGATTCGGTTGACAGATATGGAGGGATGAATTTTCAGCCGGATTCCGGCTTAAAAAGCCAAGCGTGGTCGTGCTACATTAATTAGTGAAATCGGTGCCGGTGTAAGGGATGCATTCAGAATCAGCGTTGGGAGATAAGGGCTGCGCGCGGTAAGGCGGGTTATGCAAGGGGAAAGTAACAAATATGATTTTCATAAACAGGGCGAGCGCCGTCAGGGCGAGCGCCGTAGGCACGGCGACCGTCGAGGGGATCTACGCTGGGACCCCGTGAAGAAGGAACGCCGTTCGGGCAAGGATCGGCGCAACTCTAAAGACTAAGGAACTTCTGATTAATATGATTTCTTAACGCAAAGACGCGAAGAAAAGCCGATGAAAATAAAAGATATCAATCCTTTGCGTCTTGGCGCCTTTGCGTTGAAAACTAATAAATTAGAGCTTCCCTAAGCAAACCGCGGTGCCCTTTCCGCCTTCCCCGTTCCAATTATCTATACCCGCCAAAAGGCCGCCAGCATATTCTCGGCCGTGGCAGGCACGATGAGGGGGAACTGCACGCGCCGGACGTAATCCAGAATGTTTGAGATAGGCTCGAAGTGGTAGTACAGGCGGCGGTAGACTTCCCGGCGCCGCTTATCGGACTCATAATCGGCGCTTCGCCAGAACGCGCTGCGGCCATGTGTCAGAAAGTAATTTAACTGGCCATCGGCCTCAATCCGTTCCCGAAAGATCCCGCTCATAAAGAGGGCGTATTCGCCGATATGCCGGATGATAAACTTCCCCTGCGTATAGTCCATGGCGCCGCTATTGTGGTCCTGCGTGAGGCGCGACGCCACCAGAAAATCCACGATGCGTTCCAGCGGCCGCCCTTCGGCATCGAACACTGGATACAGTCTCCGTGTCTGGGCGAAACGGGTCAGGACCTCGCTGATATAGTCCACCGTGCATGGTTCTGTGAAACCGTGCACGTGGAATCCATGTTGAAGCTGGTGGCGAAAGAATTGATAAAGTGTGGGGAACATTCGACGTTATCCCAATCTTGCGAAATGCAGGTTACTTATATAATAAAGTGCAATTGACACCATGTTAACCCGGGGTATGATCAGTGTGCCTCCTCGCGAGATTATGTCCTCTGCCGCGTTGAGCGTACTTAATCTTAATTATAGAAGAATTTCAGGAAATGATGTGAAGCGTTCCGCACTTTGGATAGTTACGGCGATTATTGTTTTCATGGGCCTTGCGGGATGCGGCAATAATGAAACTGATGGGGCCGATTCCAGGATCACACAGCTGGAGAGGGAACTGGCAGACAGAGTTCAGGAAATTGCTGAACTACGTGCCAAAGTGGAACAGGACCGAGCCAAAGAAGACGCCCTGACCGCGGAGCTCGTGAGGGTCAAGGTCGAGCGCGACAAGCTCAAACAGGAAATTGCGGCGCTGAAAAAGCAAAAGCACTGATTTGCGCCACGGTGGGATAGCGCTTGTTTTGAGTATGCATATGGGCACAGTCGTTGATTTCAGGTACGGTTTCTGCAAATACGAGGAAACCAATATCGGTGTTGGACGCGGAAGGAATGAATTCCCGTTCCTTGTTTTATTTCGCTGCGATAATTGTAAAAGTATCGGCAGCACCTGGGTGTATGAAAAGAAGATCCCCCTTTGCAGCATTTGCTACCATGACGAGATAACTATTCTTCCTGACGACACGCGGCGCCTGAATTGTCCGAAGTGCGGTGAGCCGGCCATGATAACGCCCAAAGATGAAACCTGGGAATAGCCTGATTGAAATGTTTAGATAAATTCTTCTCTGAACAATTACTCGCTGCTTTGATTCCACCGTGTTTTCACTCGATATGTATATAGTTTTCACAAACTGAATGCAGAAAAAAAGAATACTCATATTGGGGGAATATGGAGCCTTCAGCAGGCGCATCATTACCGCCCTTTCCCAGTTTCCGCTCGCGGAATGTGTCCTCGGTACAAAAAAGACACAAAGGATCGAGCGGATGGCGCAAAAGACAAACGCCGCCATCATCTCGGTTGACGCCAGGGACGTGACGTCCTTGCGTCAGGCGCTTGACGGGGTTTTTGCCGTCATTAACACACAGGGGCCGTTTCTCGAGCAAGATAATCTCGTCGCATCGCTCTGCACTCATCTCGGTATCCATTATGTGGACCCTGCGGATTCGCGGGATCATGTCAGGAATATCGCCAGGCTTGCACACAAGGCGGAAAAATCCGGCAGTCTGATCGTGTCCGGGGCCGGTGCCGTTCCCGCCGTTTCCTCGGCATTGGTGGATACACTCGCCGGCGAATTCGACAAAACCAGCGAGATCCACACGGCACTTGTTCGGGCGAAAGGAGATCAGCGAGCGCTGGCCGTTATGCGCGCGATTTTGAGCTATTCGGGCAGCAGGATACGGATTAAGGAAAAAGGTCGCTGGCGCGAGGCCTATGGCTGGAACAAACCGGAGAAAATTGATTTTCCTGCGCCCATCGGCCGCCGCCGCGCCTATTTATGCGACATGCCCGACCTGGATATTTTTCCTCGTCATTATGTTGCGCAAACGGTGACTTCCCGTGCAGTACTGCCTTCCCGAAGTTATAATTTAGCCCTGTATATCCTGGGTTGGCTCAAACGCCACGACTTGATCCACGACATCCCGGGGTTGAGCATTCCGTTTATCCGTATCGGTAGCGCTATTTTGGATTCCGAAACGATTCGTGGGGGAATGCGCGTTTTGGTGCGCGGCCAAAAAGGGGGCGAGGAAATCGCCCATACGGTATTTTTGATTGCTCGTGATGATAATATGGCTGCCGTCGCCGCCGCGCCTTGCATTGCCCTGATAAAAAAATGGATTTCTCAAGGCGTCCCCTTTACCGGGGCGGTGCCCTGTGTCGGAATGCTGAGTTGGGATGAGATAAAGGGTGAGCTATTAGATTACGATATTGTGTTGGTCAGACTCTAGCAAGATGCTGAAAAAGTCCTTCCATGGACTTTTTAGATGACCGATACTGACTCGACGAGAACTGATAAAGCAGGCCCAGACTTTGAGGATAACCATGATAGTTGAATGCCGGTTGCGAACCATGTTGCTGCTCGGTGTAGTATTGGGGTTGTTTTTACCGGTGAGCGGTTGCGGTAAAAAGGGCCCTTTGTATCTGCCGGATACCGCGCAGTTGCCGCAAAATAATTCCGCTCCGATTCTAGCGTCCCTTCATTTCGGGCCTGTGGTGCAAGAAGGACAACACTAAGTTAGTCAATTCTCCATGAACCCATTTGCTTACAGGGATCGGCGTTTGTTTGCCGAAGATGTGGATATTTTTGTCTTGGCAGAAGAGGTCGGCACGCCCTGTTATATTTATTCTCGCGCCATGATCGAAGAACGCTGGCGCGCCTTTGATCAGGCCTTCAACGGGCGCGACCATCTCGTCTGTTACGCCGTCAAGGCCAATTCCAATCTGGCCGTGTTGAATCTGCTTGCACAGCTGGGATCCGGGTTCGACATTGTTTCGGGCGGCGAACTCGAGCGCGTGTTGGCCGCTGGCGGGGATCCCGCAAAGGTGGTGTTCTCCGGCGTCGGCAAGACGGCGGAGGAAATGCGCCGTGCACTGCGGGCCGGTATTCATTGTTTCAATGTCGAATCCGGGGCGGAAATGGATTTGCTCAACCGGGTGGCCGGCGATCTTGGTGTCAGGGCACCGGTCAGTCTGCGCGTCAATCCGGATGTCGATCCGAACACTCATCCTTATATTGCTACCGGTCTTAAGGAGAACAAGTTTGGAATCGCCATTGATCAGGCCGCCCCGGAATACCGACGCGCCCGGACTTTGCCGCATATTCAGGTCCAGGGTATTGCCTGTCACATCGGCTCGCAATTGACGGAGATGGCGCCGTTTGTTGAAGCCATGGAGCGCATTCTTGACTTGGTTGGCGAGTTGTCGGACGAAGGTATTGAGCTGAGCCACATTGATCTTGGCGGCGGACTCGGTATTCGCTACAACGAGGAACAGCCGCCGGAGCCGGATGATTATGCGCTGGCCCTGCTGGAGAGGCTCCAGGTCATGGGTTCCCGTTACCAGAACCTACGCATCCTCGTCGAGCCTGGGCGCGCGATCGTGGGCAACGCCGGCCTGCTGCTCACGCGGGTGTTGTATCTCAAGCTTGGCGGTGAAGTGAATTTTGCCGTGGTGGACGCAGCCATGAACGACTTGATGCGTCCCGCTTTATATAATGCCTGGCATGACATCGCACCGGTCTCCGTGGAGACGCCGCGTACCATGCGCGTCTACGACGTAGTCGGCCCGGTGTGCGAAAGCGGGGATTTTCTCGGCCGAGACCGGGAGCTTGGCGTTGAGGCGGGCGATCTGTTGGTCGTGGCGTCTGCCGGCGCCTATGGGTCGTCGATGGGCTCCAACTACAATTCCCGGCCGCGTTGCCCGGAAGTACTGGTGGACGGTGATCACTATTGTGTGGTGCGCCGGCGAGAGACTGCGGAAGAAATGATGATGCTGGAGTCAATATTACCGAGTGACAAGTAGCAAGTTACAAGATACAAGAAAAAATAAGATCTATTTTTAATTCACTTGCTATTTTATTTATGAAACGAATTCCCGAACTGGAATTGATGGAGGATCCGGAACAGGCGCTGGCCTACGCCCAAGCGGACTTTTCCGAGCCGCATCAGATATTCATTGATTGCTTTGTCCGGCATTTCCCGGGTCTTACTCCTCACCGGGTGCTTGATCTCGGCTGTGGGGCTGCCGACATTACCCTCCGATTTGGTCGTGCCTATCCGGCCTGTGAGCTGACCGGTGTGGACGGCGCCGAGGCCATGTTGGATCTAGGAAGAGAGGCGGTGAAGTGCGCGAGGATGGAAAACCGGATCAATTTGGTTTTAGGCTGCCTGCCCGGCGCGCCCCTGCCTTTTCAGGAATTCGATACCGTCATCAGTAACAGCCTGCTGCACCATCTGGCCGATCCCATGGCGTTATGGGAGACAATCAAGGCCTATGCACGCCCCGGCGCCGCCGTGTTTGTCATGGACCTGCTTCGTCCGGATACGCGCGCCCAGGCCAAAAGCCTGGTGGAAGAAAACGCAGGCGGTGAGCCGGAAATTCTCAGGCGCGATTTTTTTAATTCGCTCCTTGCCGCCTATCGACCGCAAGAGATCGTCGCGCAACTCAAACGCGCGCGGCTTCCCCTCAAGATCGAGATTGTGAGCGACAGGCACTTGGCTGTATTCGGTTCTATATCCTGAACCTTCAACCTGAAAGATTATTTAATCCACAGATTACGCAGATTTGCACAGATTAGATCAAGAGAGCTTTTCATTCTTTTAGATTAACCAATCTGCGTTAATCTGCGAAATCTGCGGATAGTGTGTTTTCTTCAATCCGCTATTGAGGCGGCGGGGAACCGTTACGGGTGCCGGAATCCTCTCCTTTCTGGTTCGGCATAGCGTTTCTGGCCCGGGTGGAAGGTTTAGTTTTTGCGCGCAATTTGTAGGTTAACCATCCCCACCAGACATTCAGCCGTCGGTACAGCTTCCGGGCGAGAGGAAAATCGACGGCAAGCAATGCCAATCCGAGCGGCAGCATCCAGTAACCCAGCACCGGCAGAAAGCCCAGCAAACCCCCTGCTACCAACAGAAACCCAATGGTATGACGCAGCCAGTGTTTGTCCGTTTTCTTTAATGCATAAAATTGTTTCGTGAAAAATTGCCTCATGCGACTCGGTACCTGCGGGATTTGTCGTTACTATTGAGGTTTATTTGCCTTTAAACAAGCGTTAAGCTTACCTGAGCATCCCCGGAGTAAAATGATGCAAATGTCGTTCACAAAAATGCATGGTTTGGGCAATGATTTTGTAGTCATCGACGGGGTAAGCCGCACCCTTTCCCTCACACCCCAGCAGATCCGGTGGATTGCGGACCGACGCTTCGGGATCGGATGCGACCAGGTCCTGCTGGTCGAGCGCGCCGCAGGCAACGGCGCGGACTTTCGTTATCGCATCTTTAACGCCGACGGCGATGAAGTGGAGCAATGCGGCAACGGCGCCCGCTGTCTTGTCAGGTTCTTGCGTGACAAGGGCCTCACGGACAAAGCGGAGGTTGCCGTTGAGACCTTGTCCGGTATGATCCATCCCCGTATTGAGACGGATGGACAAGTAACGGTGGATATGGGCATGCCCCGTTTCGAGCCCACAGAGGTGCCTTTCGAGGCACCGGCGCGCGAGAACGTCTATGATTTAGAAGTAGCCGGAGAAACGGTGAAGGTGAGCGTCCTGTCCATGGGCAATCCGCATGCGGTCCAGATCGTCCCGGATGTCGATCTTGCGCCGGTAAGCATTCAGGGGCCGCTGATAGAAAGGCATCTGCGTTTCCCCCGGCGCGTGAATGCCGGTTTTATGCAGATCGTGGACCGGGCGCACATCCGGTTGCGGGTTTACGAGCGCGGAGCAGGTGAGACACTGGCCTGCGGGAGCGGGGCCTGTGCCGCCGTGGTGGCGGGTCGCCAGAGAGGTATGCTTGATGATTCGGTGGAGGTGGCTTTGCCCGGCGGCAAACTACGGGTATCCTGGGCGGGCGAAGGTCAGTCCGTGTGGCTGACCGGGCCGGCGGCCACGGTGTTTGAGGGTACCATTGATCTAGATAACCTATGAGCCAAAAGTTAACCAGCGAAGAACAAGATAAGGAACTTTCCTGGGAGGAGGCCGTTTCCCGGTACCTGGAAGATAATCCGGACTATTTCCTGCGTCACCCGGAGAGCCTTGCGAGATTAACCCTTGCCCATGACGTCGATGGCCGTACGGTTTCGTTGATCGAGCGCCAGGTTCAGGTGTTGCGTGAACAAAACCTCACCCTCCAGCGGCAGTTGCGTGAACTCGTCAGTGTTGCGCGTGAGAACGATGTGCTCGGGAGCCGTCTGCACCGCTTTACGCTGGCCATGATCGACAGCGGTTCGATGGATGATGTGTTTGATTCCGCCTATGAACTGCTGCGCCAGGAATTCAAGCTGGATTCCGTGACGATTTTGTTAAAGGGAGATCCGGAAACCGCCCGCGGCCGTCGTGAGTTTGTAAACGGTCGCGATAAAAAACTTGACAGCGTGCTCAAGCAATTCAGTGGAGGCAAACCCGTCTGTGGCGGGAAATATAAGGGAAGTCTCATGCGTTACCTGTTTGGTGAGCAAGCCGCAGAGATACGGTCGAGCGCGCTCATCCCGCTTGCGCTGAAAACGCCCCAGGGAGTGTTGTGCCTGGGCAGCCGCGATCCACACCGTTTTCATCCGGGGATGGGCACGGTTTATCTCACGAAGCTTGGCGAGATGCTGATGATAAGTATTGCGCGGTATCATATTTAGCCCCACCGCTTATGACGTTCATGTATAGCGGCATCCGATAAATCGTGTGAAAACTGATGCAGGAAAACACGCATAGTCTGACTACACAATTCCTGCATTATCTGCGCAATGAGCGACGCATGTCGCCACACACCATCACGAATTACACCCGCGATCTCGTTCAATTAAGCGCATTCTGCGACAGCCACGGGATCCCTAGTTGGAATAAACTGGAACCGCGGCATGTGCGTCTCTATGCGGCGGCCCTGCACCACAAGGGGCTTTCGGGCAAAAGCATCCAGCGCATGCTCTCGACGGTGCGCTCGTTTTATCGTTATTTGCTGCGGGAGAACGCGGTCAACAGTAATCCGGCAATCGGGATTGCCGCCCCCAAATCAGGACGTCGGTTGCCCAAGACCCTGACCGCGGATGAGGCCGTCCGGCTGGTTGAGATTGACACCAAGGGCGTGCTCGCCATGCGCGACCGCGCACTTCTGGAACTGCTGTATTCTTCAGGTCTGCGCTTGTCTGAATTGGTCGCGTTAAGCCTCCATGATTTGGATATAAATTATGGTGTGGTGGATGTCACCGGCAAAGGGGCAAAGGCGCGCCGAGTGCCGGTTGGACGCCATGCGCGGGATGCGCTGAAGGATTGGCTTTCCGTGCGTACGCAATTCGCTCACGGTGACGAACCGGCCGTCTTCGTCGGCCGCAATGGTCGGCGCTTAAGCGGTCGCGCGGTGCAGTTGCGCCTGCGACACTGGGCGCGTCGACAAGGCATGGCGCAACCGGTACACCCGCACATGCTGCGTCACTCCTTTGCCACCCATATACTTGAATCCAGCAGTGACCTGCGCGCGGTGCAGGAACTTCTGGGCCATGTCAATATCTCTACCACGCAGATCTATACTCACCTCGATTTCCAGCATCTTGCCAAGATTTATGACCAGGCTCATCCTCGTGCACGTAAAAAACCGGAAGGCAAAAAAGACAGCTGATTTGATGCGCGCCGTCCCTGGCGCCCCCCTGCGGGCGCACTGCGTGCGTCCAATTTCGCTCCCGGCGAAATTGTGCAGTATCGTGCTAACGGCAGTATTTTTCTTTAATATGGATGCCGTTTAACCGCGGGCAGTAACAAGATGATTATCATATGAGCGAAGCAAACTATTACAGCATGCGGCGGCTGTCGCCGTATCAGGGAGCAATACAGGTCGCGGCGATTCCCGGTTTCCGCGCCATGAGTCCCGACGGCGTGACTTGGCAGGTGCAAATCATGAGTCAACACTCACGGTTTTCGAGCTACGGCGTGTGGCGCGCGGACGGCACCGGCAACCTGATCGAGACCCACCACACGCGAGACATTATCGACGTGCTGCGGGATCATCCGCCGCTGCCGTTTCCCCTGGCGGACAAACTTGAACTGTGGCTGCTTGATGGAGAGGTGGGTCACCTGCCGCTGGCGATCCTTGTCAGCACCCTGCCGCATCTTTCCCCACCCAAGAATGCGGAAGCTGTCTGGCAGCCGACCTTGGCGGGAGACGACAGCTTTGTCTCGCCTAGCCTCCAGGCGCTGGACGAAGACGGCGATCCGCACACCGAACCCGTTTCTCACTGCGAGATGCTGGGACGTTTCATCCGCGAGACCGCCGGTCCCCAAGCCAAGGCACAGTGGTTCCGTCGCGATGCCGAAGGCAACGGCACCGGCTTCAGCGGTTGTCACATTGATGGCGCTCTGGAACACCGGGAGTTGGGTCAGGCCGATTTTCCGGAACTCCTGCTACGTGAGAAGTGGGACAGAAAGGAAGACGCCGATCTGGTACGAGACTACCACGACTGGCAAGCGGCCAACCTGCTGACCCACAATAACTTGAGCCATGCCACGCGTGACCGCCTGGAACATGCCGCCTGCAAACAAGCACAGAAACTCTACAAGGTTCGCCACCTGCTACCGAAGGTGATCAATCCCGATCTCATTAAAGTGGCCATGGTGGAGGCGGTGATACGCCGTTCGGCGCACGCTTGATTTTTGCCTTGATTCATGGCTTCTACGATCTCCACCCCACCGCTTACGTAATCCCGGAAATAGGCATAAAATGAGTATTGTCTTCTCCTTCTAGAGGAAAGCCATGGCAACCAAATCAGCCAGGGACAAAATCGTCGATACCGCGCTTGCGCTTGCCGAGCAACGCTCATGGGAGGCGGTGCGTCTGCACGACGTGGCGGCGGAACTCGGGATAACCCTGGATGGGGTGCGCGCGCATTTCCGTGAAAAAGAAGATATTGTCGATGCTTGGTTCGACCGCGCCGACCGCGCCATGCTCGAGGACGCCGCCAAGCCCGATTTCCTCAGTCTTGCACCCCGCGGACGGTTGCAGCGCGTGATCATGGCATGGCTGTCGGCCTTGGCCCCTCATCGTCGACCGGCACGCCAGATGATTTGCAATAAGTTTGAGCCGGGGCATATTCACTATCAGTTTTCAGGTTTGTTGCGCGTCAGTCGCACGGTGCAGTGGATGCGCGAGGCGGCGCATCGGGATGCCACGCTGCCCTGGCGCGCGTTCGAGGAAACCACGCTGACTTGCGTCTATCTCATGACGTTTTTTTACTGGATGCGCGATGGCTCCGAGGGCTCCAACCGCACCGCCACATTTCTCGATCAGTTGTTGGGCCGCGCCGAAAGGCTCGCGCATGCCATACCCGGCTGCCGCAAAATGCCGGGCAAGACGGCGCAGCCCGCCCCCTCTTCAGCCGGCAGCAAAGCCGCACCGCCGGCGTGAAGGTCGCGACATTTATCATCAGGGTGGCTATCAAGCTATAAAATCGCATGACTGAGTCGCGTAAGTCTATCCCCATTATTCCCGCACAGACCCCTGAGGAAGAACGGGCCGAGATCGGCAGCTGCGCCGAGGCCGAACCTTACGTCCTGCGCGTAATCGGCGACAGCATGACACCGGAGTTTCAGGAGGGACACGTTATTATTGTTGATCCCGCACAGCCGTTACAGCATGGCGCGTATGTGGTGATCGATTACAACGGTGAGACCACGTTCCGTCAGTTCATCGTCGAAAACGGACGAAAATTTCTCAAGGCGATGAACAACGCCTACCCAAGCGTGGAATTAATCGGAAGTTACACGGTACGCGGCGTGGTGGTGCAGCGCGCCGGCCGCCGACGCAGGGACAGGAAACATTATTACTAGTGAGGGGTTAGGAGTAAGGAGTAGTAAATCCTGCGCATCTCACTCTTCACCC
>FXBF010000029.1_pt1 | contig 36281 bp, 41 predicted proteins | sample 5335321 | NCBI WGS metagenome assembly FXBF01 (sample SAMEA103928391, study PRJEB20085) | sediment metagenome | isolation source: sediment
CGCCAGCTGGCCAATTTTTCCACATAAACCGCCCCAACATTTTTTTGTTGCTCATTTAGTATTGGGGTATCCGGAAACAGGGAAGCCGTGTGCCCATCTGCCCCGACACCGAGCAGTATCAGATCAAACTGGACGATACCGTCATCGGCGACAGGCAGCTGGCCGGTCAACAATTGCTCATAGCGGTCTGCGGCCAGTCCCGGCTCAATCTCTCCCTGTATACGATGGATTTGGTTTGATGGAATATCAACGCTGGCCAATAAGGTCTCCATTGCCAGCCGGTAATTACTCTGTTGATCTTCGGGCGGCACACAGCGTTCATCTCCAAAATAGACATGGACTTGCGTCCAGTCAATCGCGTCCCTGAATGCGTCACTGGTTAACAGGATATACAACGGTTTAGGGGTGGCCCCACCTGACAGGGCCACATGGGCAACATCCCGTGCTTGCAGTGATTCGGCAATAATCCGGACCATCCGCTCGGCCGCGCCCTGGATCATCGACTGACTGTTCGGATAGATATGAATGCCATTCATGGCGAGGTTCAATTGTTCAAACGCCAATCATAATCCAGATAGTGGATGTCGATATCATCGGTATGTTGTTCTAAATATATTCTATCCTCCTCGTCATAAAGATATGACACAATTAAGCGCAAACGTTCAGCCCGCGTTTTGCCGAAATCCCGGTCATACCATTTAAATATCCGGGAGAGGTGAATTTGTTTGTTTTTCTTGTCTATCATGACATTACCTGAATTCAAATAGGCCTCAGCGGCGATAGTCAGTTGTTCATCCAGTTTCTCCGGTATATAAATATCAATCGGCGGGCAAAAGGCCGCTCCACATGCCAGGGTGAAATGAATACGTGGGTCCACTGGTTTAATTACGAACTCATTTCTTGGGTCACTGCCAGCGAAAGGTTTAAATAAAGAATGTGGCAAACGGGCATTACCGCGCAAGATGCCATGCTCGATATCATCTGGACTGAAAAGCATGGCGCCGATCTGGTAATGAACCCGCTGGAAGAATTCTCGTACCTCCTTGACAGTATCTTGTATATCAAGCTCGACAATGGCATGAATGATGATGACATTGTAAAGGTTGATCCAGAAAGAAAGTTTATCTTCCCTGCTCTCAAGCATTCTTAGATCCATTTCTTTCAGACAACGACTCAGATTGACATAATTTTTATAAGCCTCGGATTCCTTCATTCTGCCATAGGCGATTGTCCCTAGCTGTGCATCAAAAAATGCGCCACGTAGCGTATTCATTTCATTCTTTAATCTATGCACCAATTCCTTCGTTGGAATATCCTCTGTTGGCTTGCCACCATTAAGGATTATCTCATCGGTAAGCAGGAGATCTCTCCGCGATAAATGTGCTCTATCCCTGCTGCTATCTGGCTGTATCTCCCCCCGCGCCTTGCGCAAGGCAACCACACTGTTGATGAAACCGATATGCGTAAAGGCCTGGGGGAAGTTGCCCAGGGCCTCATTCCAGGTAAAATCAAATTCCTCCGAAAACAGACCGACATGATTGGCGGCAGTCTGTACTTTCCACAGCAGGCCTTCCGCCTCATCAAGCCTGTCCTGGGCAATCAGATTATCGATCAACCAGAAGCTGCAAAGCAGGAATGTCCCTTCCACTTCCATGAGGCCGTCATTACCCTGGTATCGATAAAGAAATCCGTTGCCAGAATCACCTAACTCTTTCCGCACTGCTTCGATGGTCGACAGCACTCGTGGATGAGTATATGGCAGGAAGCCGGCAATCGATATTAACAGGCTACTGGCATCAAGATTATCGGTTTCATAATGCTGGACAAAGGACTGTTTTTTTTCATTCCACCCTTTCTCCATCACATCACTATGTATTGTGTCCCGGGCACTTTCCCAAATGTCGAGATCCGCGCGGAACCCGTAGCGACGGGCAATCGTGATGCCGCGATCCAACGCCACCCAGCACATTACTTTGGAAGAAACAAAATGCTGAGTACTGGAACGTACTTCCCATAGACCATGGTCTTTGTTTTGCCAGTTGGTCACGACATAGTCACAAATACTGCGTAGGAACGGCCAGATCTTGTTGTCAATCTTGCCGACATAATTGGAGAGTTTCAGAGCGGCATCCATGACCTCACCATAGATATCGAGTTGTGATTGTTTGGCAGCGTCGTTACCGATGCGCACCGGTCTCGAGGCCTTATAACCGTCCAGATGATCCAGTTCCAGCTCCGGCAAATCGCGCTCGCCACGCAGGCCATACATGATCTGTAACTTGCTGGCATCATTCTCTGTCAGCATATCCTCCAGCCAATGTAAGTAACCATGAATTTCCGAGAGATGCCCTAGATTCACAAGCGCCTGAATCGTAAAAGAAGCATCGCGTATCCAGGTGTAACGATAATCCCAATTTCGATGGCCACCGATATGTTCCGGTAATGATGTCGTGGCCGCGGCGGCAATTGCACCAGTCGGTTCATAGTAGAGCAACTTAAGGACCAGTGCTGAGCGATCTATCATCTGTTGATAGGGACCGGCATCTATCTTTCTCAGACTCTCATTGGTATCCAACCAAGTCTTCCAGTATGTCTCGGTAATGTCATAAAGCTTATTTGCCCGGTTTTCATCAAAATCAGTCGCGCTTATCACCCCGTATTGAAGATGAAACCAGATAGTGTCACCTTTCTTTAGGCATAATTTCGCCCGGGCACAATCATTCTCAATGTCGAGATCAACGGCAGAAGTTAATAACAAGGTCTTGTCGCCGGCCTTGGCAATAATGGACCCATTTTTTTTGCTAAGGGTGGTTTCCGCCCGGGCATAGTCGAAACGGGGCATATAGTTGATATCGATATCAACCTTGCCCTGTTTTACTTCTATTTTTCTATAGATTTCCTGCGTGACCTGGTAATCCAGTTCACCCTCGCCACAGAAAAGGATGGGCATAAAATCAATCAAATGCAGTTCACCACCACCGGTACGGAAGCGGGTGCGTAATATATTTGTATCTTTGACATATTCGGCAACGGAGTCCCACTCATAGCTGGGGGTAACCGCAAACTGGCCACCCTTGTCATGATCAAGCAGGGCACCGAATACGCTCGGCGAGTCGATATCGGGGAGGCATAACCAATCCATGGAACCGTCCCGACCGATTAAGGCGATCGAATACAGATTACCGATAATTCCGTATTCATCAATTTTCTTGTACATGGCCTCTTGGAATTGTTACTGCAGGACTATCGCTGTCAGCCCCGGGTTGGTGATCCATGGGTCATTATGATTTTATAATAAAAAATGGCGGCCTTGGCCGCCATTTTCTCAGAAACCGGTTTCTTTATGCGACCTGTACCGGTATCGCATTCCGTGTATGGGTAATGTGATTATTGTCATCGACATAGACCAGGCGTGGTTTGAATTTCGGCAGTTCTTTCTCATCAAGCTCGGCATAGGCACAGATGATTACAACATCACCCGGATTTGCCCTGAACGCAGCCGCACCGTTAACGGAGATAATACCGGAGTCACGCTCCGCCCGGATGGCATAAGTGCAGAATCGCTCGCCATTCGATACATTATAAATTTCAAGCTTCTCATATTCACAGATATCGGCGGCATCGAGCAGGTGCTCATCAATCGCCACCGAACCTTCATAATCCCGTTTGGCATGGGTAACATGCACGCGATGGAGTTTTGCCCTTAATAATGTCCGTTTCATGTCCAAATCCGCTTGGAAGATCCCCCAATTATCACGGTTTAACCGCCAGGATTCAATTCTACCTCGAGATTATCGATCAACCTGGTCTTACCCAGCCATGCTGCCGCCAGAATTACCAGGCCGGTATCGCCTGGCCGGGGTTCAGCCAGGTCCTGTTGCCGGCGTATGCTGACATATTCCGGTCGTAACCCCCTCTCTTCGAGGGCATGATAGGCACGCGTCTCTATATCATCAGGGACCTCTTTCTTGGCGACAAGTTCCTGTGCCATATTCTTCAGGACCGCATAAATCCCCGGGGCAAACTGGCATTCCTCTTTGGTCAGATAATTGTTCCGGGAACTCATGGCGAGTCCATCCTGCTCGCGAACCGTATCAGCAGCGATTATCTCAACCGGTATGCCCAGATCCACCACCATTAACCGGATAAGCAGGAGTTGCTGGTAATCCTTTTTGCCGAAAACAGCGATGTCAGGCTGTACCAGATTAAACAAACGGTTAACGACTGTCGTTACACCCTGGAAATGTCCCGGTCGTGAGGCCCCACAGAGAATATCGCTGACCCCGGGGACTGTGACACGTGTCTGTTGGTCCAGCGGACGTGGGTAGATTGTGGCCTCAGCAGGCAAAAAAAGCAGATCGATCTGTTCCTGTTCCAGGGCGATCTGATCCGCATCCGGCGTCCGGGGGTAGGATGCCAGGTCCTCACCATCCGGGAACTGCAGGGGATTCACAAAGATACTGACGACGACGGCATCGGCTTGTTCTCGTGCCGTCTGCATCAGGGCCAGGTGGCCGGCATGCAGATTACCCATCGTCGGTACAAAGGCGATGCGTTTGCCTTGCCGGTGGAGATGGTTTATTGCCTCACGCAGATCGGCAACAGACTCGACAACGATCATTTGTCTGCAGCGGCTGCCTCAAGATGATAGCTGTGTTCCGTCGCCGGGAAGCGGCCGGATTTTACCTCATCGATATAAGCGGTGATTGCGCCTTCAATGGAGGACTGCCCGTCCATGAAATTTTTGGAGAACCTCGGGCTCGGTTTTGGATAAATACCAAGCATGTCCTGCAATACCAGGACCTGACCATCACAGTCCGGGCCGGCACCGATGCCGATAGTGATGGTATCCAGCTCCCTGGTGATACGTTGGGCGAGTTCAGCCGGGATGGCCTCGAGTACGAGCAGGCTGGCACCGGCATCTTGCAGGGCGATCGCGTCCTGATACAATCTTTCCGCGGTCTCGGCATCGCGACCCTGAATTCGATAACCACCGAGCTGGTGTACCGATTGCGGCGTCAGGCCGATATGACCACAGACCGGGATACCGCGCTCAACCAGAAACCGGACGGTCTCAGCCATGACTTCACCGCCCTCCAGCTTCACCACATGGGCGCCACCCTCCTGCATCAGCAACCCGGCACTCTCCAGGGCCTGTTCAGGGCTGATTTGGTAACTCATAAAGGGCATATCGCCGATAATCAGGGCCTGCCGGGAACCTGCGCTAACACAGCGGCAATGGTAGGCCATGTCTTCAAGTGTCACCGGCAATGTGGAATCTTCGCCCTGGATGACCATCCCCAGGGAGTCGCCAACCATGATCATATTAATCCCGGCCTTGTCGAGCAGGCTGGCAAAACTATAGTCGTACGCCGTCAGACAGGTAATCCGTTCACCGGCCTGCTGCATCTTTCTCAATGTATTCAGGGTGACGCGCATATCACAAATTAGGCATGGGGTTGAAGAAATGCCTGCCGTGCTGGATGGTCCTGATATGCTCCAACAGGCTCCTGAAATCTTGCTCGTTATCTACCAGATTAATCTCTGTGGCATTAACAATCAATAAGGGTGCAATATTATAGTGATAGAAAAACTGGGTATATGCATCGGTCAGCGTCGCCAGGTAATCCGAATCCATCCGTTGCTCATAATGGATATTCCGCCGCTGGATACGCTCCTGCAGCACCTCGACCGGCGCCTGCAAGTAGATGACCAGATCCGGTACCGGCGCCGCCGGTTGTAGCTGGTTATAGATCTGCTCATATAGCCACAGTTCATCATCGTCCAGGTTCACATTGGCAAACAGCTTGTCCTTTTCCAGGAGAAAATCGGTAACATAACCGGTCCGGAACAGATCGCCCTGTTTGATTTGCTGTAACTGGCGCGACCGCTGAAACAGGAAATAAAGCTGGGTAGGCAGCGCAAATTGCTTGCGCGCCTGATAGAAGCGTTCAAGGAACGGGTTTTCCTCCGGGCGTTCACACAACAATTCGCTGCCGTAAACATCGGCGAGTTTCTGTGCCAGGCTGGTCTTCCCTACCCCAATTGGGCCCTCGACAACGACAAATTCCGGCTTTACCTCTGACATAGCTCGATTAGTTTTCTTCTATTTCTGCTCATTAATTCGCTTATCCGTCAGGCGCTCTATCTGTTGCCCGGCGCAGGTCCGCAAGAGAGTGTCCAGATCGGCATGGCCTGGAATAATGACTCTGGGATCCAGCTCAGATAAAGGATACAGGACGAAGGCACGTTCGTGGAGCCTGGGATGGGGAACAGTGAGATGCCGGCTGTTAATCGTTGCCACACCATAGAGTAACAAGTCGAGATCCAGTGTCCGCGGGCCGCCTTGGGGCCCGAGGCGCTGCCGATCGTGCCGGCGTTCAATGTCCAGCAACTGTTGCATAAGCGCTTCTGCCTGCAAGCGGGTGTAAACCCGGCAAACCGCATTGATAAAGTCTGGTTGATCGACAAACCCGACCGGCGCACTGAGATAGAAGGATGAACAACGGTCAAAGGTCGTTGCCGGCAAGGCCTTGAGATCATCAATGGCGGCCTGCATCATTTTGAGCGGATCCCCCAGGTTACCGCCAAGACCGATATAGACCGCGACAGAATCCCTTCGATCTTGACTGTTCATACAGGTTTTTCCCTGCGTTGGCGTTGCTTCTTGCCGCCTGCCGACGTTAGTGCCCGGACCATGGTTTGTTGCTCCGGCTGCGGGACTTCCTGGAACCTTGTCCACCAGTCGGCGAGTTCCTGTGATGCCTGCCCGATCTCGGCGAGAAGCAATAGAAAATCATAGGCGGCCCGAAATCGTTTTCGTTCCAATAAACGGAATGCCTGTTTACCACGGCGGCGTTCAAACCGGTGTTGCAATGCCCAGATCTCTTTCATGGGGCCACTGAAGCGTCGTGGAATCGATATATGCCTGACCTGCTCGGCGGTAACCCGGGAACTGACGGCGTGCAGGGCCTGGTACCGCGGCTGGCCCTGCTCCATCATTACGGATAATCGGTCCAGCATCGGGTACCACAACAAGGCGGCAAAAAGAAATGCTGGTGTCACCGGCTTCTCCTGGCGAATGCGGTCATCGGTGTTCCTGAATGCCAATTGCAACAACGACAGCCTGGTTTCAGCGTCAGCGCTGGCCAGGCTTTCTGCCGTCTGTGGAAATAGGTGCTCGAACAGGCCATAGCGACGCAGCAACTCCAGGGTCTTGCCGGCTTCACCGCTATGAAACAGTTTCACCACTTCATCAAACATTCGCGATGAGGGTACGTCCTGCAGCAGGTCACCGAGTTCCCGAATCGGCGCTGCGGTCTCGGCATCGATCTCAAACCCGAGCTTGGCGGTAAAGCGCATGGCCCGCAGCATCCGCACCGGATCCTCGCGATAGCGCTGCCAAGGGTCGCCGATAATCCGGAGCAAACGGTGATTGAGGTCATTGACCCCATCAACATAGTCGACCACGGAAAAATCACGGATATTGTAGTACATGGCATTGATCGTAAAGTCACGGCGGCGGGCGTCTTCCTCCTGGGTACCATAGACATTGTCGCGCAGGATGCGGCCGCTCGCAGTTGTCTCGACCTCCTGTGCCGGGCTCGCACGAAATGTGGCGACCTCGATGATTTCACGGCCGAAGCGGATGTGCGCCAGGCGAAAACGCCTGCCGATCAAGCGGGAATTCCGAAACAATTTCCTGATCTCTTCCGGATGGGCGTCTGTCACGACATCGAAATCTTTCGGCGTCATATTCAACATCAGGTCGCGGACACATCCGCCTACGAGGAAACCGGCGTATCCAGCATCTTTTAAACGATTTAAGACCTTTAGCGCATTGGTGCTGATGTGGGCGCGAGTGATCAGATGCTCTGATCGCGGAATGATTCTGACCGTACTGATTTGGTGCCCCCGACTATTCGTGTTGTAGTTGTTTAAATCGAATGTGTCCGTATAATACATCGCATCTCCGATCTGCCAAATGCTCCCTTCGTCTAGTGGTCTAGGACGCTGGCCTCTCACGTCGGTAACAGGGGTTCGAGTCCCCTAGGGAGCGCCATTAACACAATCAAATAGAGCAACAGTTTGAATGGCTGAATCCGGCTATATCAGTGAGGTAACGACCCAGACCTTCGATAGTCTGGTCCTGCAAAAATCTAACGATATCCCGGTACTGGTCGATTTCTGGGCGGCCTGGTGCGGCCCCTGCCAGATACTGATGCCGTTACTGGCGAAAATCGCTGGAAATTATGCCGGTAAATTCCATCTGGCCAAGGTCAATACCGATAATGAAAAGCCCTTGGCCGAAAAATACGGTATCCGCAGCCTGCCGACTGTCAAACTGTTCCAAAATGGCGAACCCGTTGACGGTTTTATGGGCGTTCAGCCGGAACCGTCAATCCGGGCATTGCTTGATCGTTATATCAAACGCGAATCCGATGCTGCTGCCACCGAGGCCCGGGCCCTGGTGGCAGCAGGCAAGCCGGCTGCGGCCATTACCCTGTTGACGGAGGCAATTGGAAGCGATCCTGAAAACGAGCGCATCAAGCTGGATCTTATCCGGCTCCTGATCGAGAACAAGCAACTGGATGAGGCGGCAAAGTATTATGAAAGCCTGAGCCCGGATACCCGATCCGGCGACGATGCCACCGCCCTCAAGACGACAATGGACTTCATTGATATTGCTGGCAATGCCGGACCCCAGGAAGAACTCGTGGGCGTCCTGGCAAACGACCCGAAGAATTCAGAGGCCCGGTATCAACTGGGTGTCTACAAAGTACTGGCGAAGGATTATGAGGCTGCGGCTGAGGAGTTTCTCGAACTGGTCAAGACCGACAGGCAGTACGGGGAAGATGCCGGACGCAAGAGTCTGCTGGCTCTGTTCACCCTGCTCGATGCGCACGACGACCTGGTCAAGCGTTACCGGACCAAGCTGGCCCGTCTGCTCAATTAGTCCATACTGGTCGCCGACCCGGTGGCTGCTAGACTAATCCCTATGGAAGATGAGACCGATCGCCTGCGACAGCTTGAGAACCGCATCGGCCAGTTGGAACAACAGCTGGGCGCGCAAAACAAGACTGACCGAATACAAGCCCGGCAAGCCAATCTGTTATTCCGCCACCCGGGCTGGCCCCTGGGATTGGGCCTGCTGGCGATTGTCAGCGGGTTCTATGGTCTGGGACCGCCACAACATTTTTATCAACCGCTGTTCGCCTTCCTGACATTATTGTTGGCCTATCACCGTGGCTTCTGGGTCCTGCCAGCAGACCATTGGCGCTGGCCACTGGTCATCCTGAACTTCCTGTTATTGAGCCTGCTCTATAAACTGCTCATCAGCGGCGGGGTGTCCTACCCCCTCGACTGGCTGAAGACCCCGATCATTACCCGTGAGGTCCTGCCGGCTGACAGCGCCTGGTATAAACAGCTCATCCCTGATTTTAGTCTTGTGTGGAAACCGATACCCGATGTCTCCAATTGGGGTATCAATCTCGGCAAGATCCAGGCCCTGATCCTGCTCGCCACCCTAGCGGGCGCGCTTTTCCGTTTCCAGCCGTTTGCCTCCTACACCGCCTTTGCCCTGATCCTGGTCTCGATTCCGGGGCTGATCAAATTCCACTGGGATTGGGTAATGTTGTTTCTGATTCTTACCGGCGTAGTGTTCTATATCCAGGCCAATATGCAAAGCCGCTCGAAGCCTGAGAATGGATTGACTAGCGGTAAAGAATCCGCCTGAGCCAACTAGCGACATCATTGAACTCTTCATCGCACACCGAGTGGTCCATCACATATTCGTGCCACTCGACCGTCACCCCGGCCTGCTGTAATCGTTCACAGGACTGTCTCCCGAGAACGCAGGGTATAACGTTGTCGTGGCGACCGTGGCCCATAAATACCGGTACCGTGACCGGCATCGCCGGTTTCCCCTGATTGTTGCCGGCGGGCAGTGGCAGATAGGTCGACAGCGCCATCACGCCCGCGAGGGCTGTGATCATATGCCAAGCGGTATAGAGGGCAATCGCGCCGCCCTGGGAGAAACCGGCAAGGACAATCCGATCCGTGGTGATGCCGCGTTGGTTTTCCTGCTCGATTAATCGATGCAGCGCCGCCGCGGATTCCTCGATACCTTCCCTGTCGGCTATCAGGCCATCGCTATCGGGGACGATATCGTACCAGGCGCGCATGACCATTCCCTGATTGATGGTGACCGCGCGCCGGGGGGCATGGGGAAACACGAATCGAACAGCCGGTTCCTTTGGACACTGCAACTGCGGCACAATCGGCGCGAAATCGTGGCCATCGGCACCCAAACCATGCAGCCAGATGACACTGGCGGTGGGCCGTTTGCCGGTCTCAATGACGATCGGTACGGAAGACTCGTCCGGCGACATACCCACTCAGTGTCCGTCCGCACCCCGATAGACACAACCGGCGGTACAGGTCTCCTGAATCACGACCTTGGACAGCCCCGGTAAAGCCGGTTTCAGCCGCTGCCAGATCCACTGGGCAAAGTTTTCGCTTGTGGGGTTTTCCAGACCATCTATATCATTGAGGCAACGGTGGTCGAGCTGGTCAAACAGGGGTTTGAATGCCTGGGCGACATCGGCAAAGTCCTGTACCCAGCCCTGCTGCGCTTGTACCGGGCCGGTGACATGAATCTCCACACGGAAGGAATGGCCATGGAGGCGCCGGCATTTATGATCTTCCGGCACATTGGGCAACCAGTGTGCGGCCTCAATATTGAAAATCTTGAAAATCTCCACAGGGCTTTATCAGGCAGAACAGAGGTGCTAAGTTTAACGACTTCATACCTCCTGACAAGCGGAGCGGACCTTGACCGCTCAAAGCTTATCGATCGTCATAAAAGGATAGACTGCATTATGTTACCACTTTTGGTAGAAACGGCCGATTTGGAGTCACAGCTGGGGGATCCTAGCTTACTCATCATAGATCTGTGTAAGCCGGATGTTTATGCCCAGGGACACATCCCGGGGGCGGTACATCTCGATTACAGCAAGATCATCTTCGGACAGAGTCCGGCAGCGGGACAAATACCGACCGAGCAACAACTCTCCGGGGTGTTCTCGGCAATTGGCCTGACTGCGGACAAACATGTCATCGCCTACGATGATGAAGGCGGTGGCCGCGCCTGCCGTCTACTCTGGACGCTGGATGTGATTGGACATGGGCACGGATCGCTCCTGAATGGCGGCCTGCATGCCTGGACCGGTGAAAAACGGCCCTTAAGCAACGAAGCGGTAATGCCCGAAGCCTCCGCATGCTCAGTACATTTCAGCGGTGCCGCGCTTGCCGACAAGGACTACATCCTGGCACATCTGGATGATAAGGATGTCGTCCTGTTTGATGCCCGCTCAGCAGATGAATATAACGGCGACAAGGTTTTTGCCGCCAGGGGTGGCCACATACCCGGTGCCATTAATTTTGAATGGACAGACGCCATCGATGTCGAGAACAATCTGCGGCTCAAACCGCTGGCGGAGTTAAGTGATACCCTGGCATCCCTGGGTTTTGATAAAGACAAAGAGACAATCACCTATTGTCAGACCCATCACCGTTCGTCACACAGTTATATCCTGTTGAAGATTCTCGGTTACAAAAAGATCAAGGGTTACCCCGGTTCCTGGTCGGAATGGGGTAACCTTGACGACACACCGATCGAATAAGCGTCTGCTGATTAGTCTTCCAGACAGGTACTGAAGCCGCTTGCCTCCTTGCGCCGGTCGTCGACGACGATCATGTCATCCCGCAAGGAATAGGTATCGCCGATGTAGACCATGGCGGCGGCTTCACACATCTCTGGGTCGACGGCACAGACCTCGTCCACCTGTGCCAGCAGTTCGCGGCTCACCTGTACCATTGTTGCTACTGCCTGTTTCGTATGCATCTTTGTTGCCCCCTTGCCGACACCCTCGGCAATGACAAAACCTTTGTTTAAACACGAGAAGCAATGACCATACCGGTTCCAGACAGTGCTAAATTGGCCGTTTTCAGGCAGTAAACGACGGTAATAAGGGATCTAACTGTGACAAATAGCGCTTCACTGGGCCGTAGTTGGTAACCATAGCCACATCAAGTGTGTGGGTTATTGGCCAATAAATCCCTGGATCCGCCTGACCCCCTCCTGCAACTGGTCCAGGGTATTGGCATAGGAAAACCGGACATGTTCATGGGCCCGGTGCACCCCGAAGTCGCGTCCCGGGGTCAGCGCCACACCGGCCTGCTCCAACAGTTCCATGGCAAAGGCCTGGCTGTCGGAGGTTAATCCCGAGCAGTCGGCATAGATATAGAAAGCGCCACTGGGACTGACCGGGATAACAAACCCCAGTTCCTGTAAGGCCGGCTGCAGGTAATCGCGTCGCTCCTGGAACAAGTCACGGCGGTGTTCGAGTTCCTGTTTAACGTCATCGCTCAGGGCAGCCAGGGCGGCATGCTGGGAGACGGTACCGGTAGCGATGAACAGGTTTTGCGCCAGTTTATCCATAAACGGGATGTAATCATCCGGTACCACCATCCACCCGACACGCCAACCGGTCATGCCGAAGTATTTGGAAAAGCTGTTGATAATAAAAATCCTGGCCGAATATTCCAGTGCGCTTTTAATTTCACCGCTGTATGTCAGGCCCTGATAGATCTCATCGACAATTAACACACCGCCAAGTTCCTCTACCGTGCGAACAATATCAGCCATCTCCGCCGTGGCGACTATAGTGCCGGTCGGGTTCGCCGGCGAGGCGATCAAGACCGCCCTTGTTTTGGGTGTCCAGTGTTGTCGAATCAGTTCGGGGGTCAATTGGTAATTTGTTGTCGCATCGACCGGGATTGATAGCGGTTCGCCGTTATACAAACGGACGAAATTCCGATTACAGGGATACCCCGGATCGGTCAGCAGGACCTGGTCGCCTGGATTGAGGATGGCGGCGAATACCAGTTGCAGACCACCGGAAGCGCCGGGTGTGATTACCACCCTGTCCATGTCCGGTCGACAGGCCACATCATAGTGCCGGGCGATCTGCTCCCGTAACGCCGTCAGGCCCATCGCCGGGGTGTAATGGGTATGGCCCTCCTGTAATGCGTGTACACCGGCATCGACTATCGGCTTTGCGGTAGGGAAATCCGGTTCGCCAATCTCCATGTGGATAATGGACTTGCCCTGTGCCTCCAGGGCACGCGCCCGGGCCAGCACCTCCATCACATAAAATGGCTGGATAGTGTCAATGCGTTTGGCAAAGAGTCTCATGAATCGGCGTACAGTTCCCTGAGGAGTCCTATAGTCAGCATGTTATGGTCATTCAGGTCAGTGTCTGACAAAACCGTGAAGGGTTGGTCGCGCTCACCCATGTGATCGAGAACGATGCTGCCGGCGGCAAATTCCTGTTGGCGCGTATAGTCATTGACAGTAACAATGGTCTTCAGGCCTGCGGCCTGCGCCGATTGCAAACCGCCAGCAGAGTCCTCGAATGCTATACAGTTAGTTGCTGGCAGATCCAGTCGTTTCAACACGTAATGGTAAATATCCGGGGCCGGCTTTTTCGCCGGGACCATATCGCCGGCCGCGATCAATTCGAACATTGCATCGGCCTCCTTACCCAGGGTGACCCGCAATAGGGTCTCGACATTTGCCAGCGTCGTGGTCGTGGCTATCGCCATCCGCATACCCTCGTTACGGGCCTCATACAAAAAGCGTTTTACACCGGTCCGTAGGTGGATGCACCCAGATTCAAGAAGTGCCAGATAACGTTCGGTCTTGCTGGCATGGAGCGCTGCCACCAGTTTCTCGAAGTCATCGGGCCGGCGCCAATGCGGTAAAAAATGATCGACGTAAAAGTGGATACGCTCTTTGCCACCCGCCACCTGCAGCAACTGACGATAGCAGTCGACATCCCATTGCCAGTCGAGCCCGGCACGGGCGAAGGCCTGGTTAAAGGCCACCCGGTGACCGTCCCGCTCAGTATCGGCGAGGGTACCGTCGACATCAAATATCAGTGCCTGCAGGATCATTTCAGGAGGAAAATACCAGAAAATGCCTAAAATTGTGGCCCCTTGTGTTTTTTGTGAATACCCCCACTTTTTACCCTTGTTGCGCCGACCATGCCTTTCTGGTATAGATTCGCGCCTATTTTTTCTCGAGCTGCACCAAAAAGGCAATATATTTCAGGAGTCTAGAATGCCGGCAAAGAAAACCAAGGGAAAAGCTGCTACTGATCTACAGCATGGCGTTAAGCCCTATGTGATGAAAAAGGGCGAGAAGTTCATGAACAAGAAACAGCGGGAACACTTCACCCAGATCCTTACGAACTGGAAGAATGAGATTGAGAGTGAGATCAGCCGTACCGTCACCCATATCCGCGATGATTCCTTACAGGCGCCGGACCCAAATGATCGCGCCAGCCAGGAAACCGATATGTCACTGGAATTGCGCAGCCGTGACCGTGAAAGTAAACTGCTGAAGAAAATCCATGAAGCCATCGATCGTATCGAACAGGAAGACTACGGTTATTGTGAGAGCTGTGGCGAGGAAATTGGCATCCAACGTCTGGAAGCCAGGCCGACCGCTGAGCTTTGTATCGATTGCAAGACCCTCGATGAGATACGTGAACGACAGATGGTCTAAATAGTAGTCGCCAACCATCAACGAGAATCTGTAGTAGATTTCAATACATCCAAAGGGGACACGCCCGGAAGGAGTTAATTTGCCCAGTCTCATCATCCGCAATGCCCGCATCGCAACGCCCGATGGTGAAATTACTGAAGGAGACCTGGTCTGTGAGGATGGCCTGATCAGCCAAATCGGCAAGGCCGTGGATGTCTCGACCGATGAATCCATCGATGCTCAGGGTAAACTCCTGCTACCGGGTGTGATAGATCCACAGGTTCATTTCCGCGAACCAGGAAAAGAATACAAGGAAGATCTGGCTTCGGGTTCACGGGCCGCAGTCCGCGGTGGTGTGACCAGTTTCCTGGAAATGCCTAATACCGATCCACCGACAACAAGCCAGGCGGCACTGGACGAAAAACTCAGGCGTGCCCGCGAGAAAAGTGTCGCGAATTACGGGTTCTTCATCGGCGCCACCAGCGACAATCTGGATGAACTGAATCACGCCGGCCCTGCCTGCGGCATCAAGATTTTTATGGGCTCCAGTACCGGCAGCCTGCTCGTTAATGATCCCGATGTGCTGGAAGCGATATTCGATAATGGCACACGATTAATAGCCGTCCATGCCGAAGATCAGGCACGGATCCGGCAACGCCAGCAGCAGTTCGCCGGTCGTACTGATCCCGCCGTCCATTCCGAGATTCGTGATAATGAATGTGCTCGCCTGGCCACTGAACTGGCACTGAATTTATCCAGAAAATTTCAGCGGCGTTTGCATATTCTGCATCTGTCTACACATGAAGAAGTGGCGCTATTGCGCCAGGACAAGCCCGACTGGGTGACTGCCGAAGCGATCCCTAATCATTTATTACTAAACATCAGCGATTACGAGAAACAGGGCGGCCAGGTGCAAATGAATCCGCCAATCAGAACAACTAAAGACAATGAGGCCCTGTGGGCTGGTCTGCATGACGGGGTAATCGATCTGATTGCCACTGACCATGCCCCGCATACCCTGGCGGAGAAAGACCTGCCCTACCCGGAAACACCCGCGGGTATGCCCGGCGTGGAAACTTCCCTGCCGCTGATGCTGACCCAGATGAAAGCCGGCAAGTGCAGCCTGGCGGAGATTCAACGCTGGATGTGTTACGGCCCGGCAAAGGCCTATGGCATCCCTAACAAGGGCAAGATCGAAACGGGCTGGGATGCCGACCTCACTCTGGTAGATATCGACACCGCCCACCCCTTACGCAACGAGGACATTTTCAGCAAGTGTGGCTGGTCACCTTATGCCGGCATGGCGCTCTATGGCTGGCCCCAGTACACTATTGTTAATGGGCATGTCGTTTTTGACAATGGCAATATGAGGGAGGGAGTCGTCGGTAAGGCGCTGTCTTTTACCGAGCAGGGTTAGTAAGGTTCAGAATTAATCATCACGAATAACAATAACGAACAACATGGATCTGTTACAGGCAATTGTACTGGCTATCCTGCAGGGCCTAACGGAGTTCCTGCCTATATCCAGTTCCGCCCATCTGATACTCGTCCCGAAACTGCTCGGCTGGGAAGATCAGCAGCTCACCTTCGATGTCGCGGTTCATGTTGGAACACTGAGTGCGGTCTTGCTGTATTTCCGACGTGAATTGCTTCCCTTGGCTCAAGGCTGGCTCAGCTCCCTGCAAACACGCCGGCTATCACCCGACGGCCGCCTGGCCTGGGTCATCATACTCAGCACTATTCCAGTTGGGATTGCGGGTATTGTCTTCAATGACGCCGTCGAAACCACACTGCGGACCCCGATCGTGATTGCCCTGGCAACTATCGGGTTCGGGATCTTGCTGGGAATCAGCGATATTGCCGGTACACGGAAGCGGGATGAACACACATTGGGTCTAAAAGATATTATCGTCATCGGCTTTGCCCAGGCGTTGGCATTAATTCCGGGTACCTCGCGTTCCGGGATTACCATGACCGCCGGTTTGATGATGGGCCTGACACGCAGTGCGGCGGCAAGGTTTTCCTTCCTGCTCTCGATCCCGACCATCCTCGCTGCCGGTAGTCTGAAAACCCTGGAGTTGAGCAGAGCGTCGGGCACGACAGACTGGGCGGCGCTGGGGGTGGGGGTCGCGATTGCTGCTGTCACCGCCTATGCCAGTATCCACTTCTTCCTGAAATTACTTGAACGTATTGGCATGTGGCCATTTGTGATCTATCGTCTGATTTTAGGCGGGGTGCTGCTGATTCTGTTCCCGGTTTCTTTGAACGGGGCCTGACTCTGGGCTATGGTTAAACGTGAAAGCTACATAAACGTGTATTAAGAATTTCATCTTTATATGTCTGCGAAAAATACAAACGAAACCAAAGTATTGGTCGTCGACGACTCCCGTGTCATGCGGGCCGCGCTCAAAAAATATCTGAAAAATGAATTCGCGATCAGCGAAGCGGATGACGGGGAACAAGGCTGGGATGAATTGACGGGCGATGCCGAGATCAATGTCGTCATCACTGATGTCGAGATGCCCAGACTCGACGGCTACTCTTTTATATGTCGTATCCGTGCCTCGGACGAGGTGCGCATACGTGATATCCCAGTTATCGTCATAACCGGTGCCGATGATGAAACCACCCGGGAGCGGGCATATGCCTGTGGTGCAACTGATTTCATCACCAAACCCATCGATAGCAACCAACTGCTGGCCCACGTCCATGCCCAGGCCAAGGTCGATGAAACCGCCATCAAGCTCGCAGAAAGCACAATCTCGCTGGCCGAACAGGCAACTCTTGACCCGCTGACGCAACTGAGTAGTCACCGCAATCTACTGCAACGCGGTGAACAGGACCTGGCCTACGCCAAAAGACGCATGGATGAATTCTCAGTCGTACGGATCGATATTGATAACTTTAAGCCGCTCCACGATGAACACGGAGATGAGATTGCCCAGAAAGTTCTTGTTTGGTTGGCCGGTATCCTTAAAGACAAGACCCGCACGGAAGATACCGTCGCCAGAATTAAGGGGGCGGAGTTTGCAATTCTGGCGCCCTCAGCCGGCCGACTGGAAATCGCCGTGTTGTGCGAGCGATTACGTGCGGGGGTAGAAGAAAAGCCGTTCAAGGAGGGTTCGCTATCCACACCGATTACAGTCAGCATCGGTCTGGTAACCCTGGGACGCGATAAGGGCGATACCATTGAAGATCTGCTGCAACTGGCTGAGAAACGTGTTCGAGCCGCGAGAGCAGCCGGTGGCAATCGCCTGGGTGTCAGTGATGGCGATGAAGATGAAGGCGTGGATGAACCGGTGATCGCCCAACCCAGTATCGAGCGCGCCCTGTTGATGCTGGCGGATAACAAGGGCGGCGACATTATCCCCTACCTGCCCGAACTCACGCTGAAGATTATCCCCTTGCTTGAGATAGCCAATGATAAACTAAACCTGGAAATGGACTTCGAGATCAAATCACTGAAAGAAAAACTCGAATCTATGGATTGATTCCCGGCTATCACGTCGAAGGGATACTAATGATTCTGTGCGGTCGCTTTGCACCCTCACCCACTGGTCCGCTACATTTCGGTTCCCTGGTCGCGGCACTGGGCAGTTATCTTAATATCAAGAACCGTGGCGGTGACTGGCTGGTCAGAATCGAAGACCTCGACCCGCCTCGCGAACAGGCCGGTGCCGATACTGCCATCCTTAAAATGCTGGAGGCCCATGGCCTTTCCTGGGACCGCGAGATTGAATATCAAAGCCGGCGTTCGACGCTCTATGACACTGCACTGGATAGTCTGGATAAACAACAATTAACCTATGCCTGCCAATGTTCCCGCAAGGATATTACGGAAACCAGTCCAGACAAGAACGGGCCCCGCTATCCCGGTACCTGCCGTCAGAAGAAACTGCCTATCGATAGTGCCAGTATCAGGGTGTGTGTAGATAATCACCCGATCAGCTTTACGGATACCATTCAGGGGGCCATTACTCAGGAGCTCGATCAGGAGGTAGGTGATTTCATCGTACGAAGACGTGATGGTTTTTTTGCTTATCATCTGGCGGTAGTCGTCGACGATGCCGACCAGAGTGTTAGCGAGATCGCCCGGGGCGCCGACCTGCTGGATTCCACTGCCCGCCAGATCCACTTACAGCGGTGTCTGTCGCTAACTACACCGGATTACATCCACTTCCCGATAGCAATCAACAGGCTTGGTCAAAAACTCAGCAAGCAGACACATGCACCACCATTAGTAAAGAACCAGGCGGGTAAAACACTCAAGCGTGCGCTCGACTTCCTGGGCCAACAGCCGCCGGCCGATCTCGGTGAGAACGTCCGGGAGGTCATGGATTGGGCAAGGCAACACTGGTCTCTGGCGCGTGTCCCGAGGCAAAGACGTATCCCCTATTTATTGCCCAGTTAGTGCCGGCTTGTCCTTGGGCCGGTGACCATGTAAGTTATGTCTCCAATAACAAGGGAACCACGCCCATGTCAGAGGAAACTATCCGGTCTATTCTCGTCGAAGATCGCACTTTTCACCCTTGTCCGGATTTCAGCGGCAAGGCCCGTATCGCCAGCATGGCCGATTATCAGCAAATGCGGGATCACGCGGAAAAAGACCATGAAAACTTCTGGGCCGATCTGGCCCGTGAGGAAATAGACTGGCATAAAACTTTTACAACGATTCTTGATCAAACGAAGGCGCCCCATTATCGCTGGTTCAGTGATGGCTCCCTGAATGTTTCCTATAACTGCCTCGACCGCCACCTTGCTGACAAGGCCGATAAAATCGCAATCATCTTTGAGGGCGAGGCAGGCGATGTGCGCACCCTCAGCTATCGGGAATTGTTAACCGAGGTATGCCGTTTTGCCAATGCCTTGAAATCAAATGGCATAAAAAAGGGTGATCGAGTGGTTATCTATATGCCCATGGTGCCCGAGGCGGTGGTGGCGATGCAGGCCTGTGCCCGCATAGGCGCAATCCATTCCGTTGTCTTTGGCGGTTTCTCGGCTGAATCGCTAAAAGGCAGGATTGAGGATGCCGGAGCCAAGGCGCTGATTACCGCCGATGGCGGCACCCGTGGCGGCAAGGTCATCGCCCTCAAGGCCGCTTGTGATGAAGCCCTGAACAAGGGTTGTGCCACGATTGAGAAAGTCTTCGTCCTTAAACGGGCCGGTAATGATGTCACCATGAATCCCGATCGTGATCTCTGGTGGTCAGAGGCAATCGCCGAATCTCCGGATGAATGTGAACCGGAGTGGGTAGACAGCGAACATCCCCTGTACCTGCTCTATACCTCCGGTTCAACCGGTAAGCCCAAAGGTATTCAGCACAGTAGCGGCGGCTATCTGCTGGGCGCATTAATGACACTTAAATGGGTGTTCGATATTCGTGACGACGATATATTCTGGTGCACCGCCGATGTCGGCTGGGTCACCGGCCATACATATGTCGCCTATGGACCGCTCGCTGCCGGGACCACCATCATGATGTATGAAGGGGCGCCGACAGTCCCGGATGCCGGTCGCTTCTGGCAGATCTGTGAACGTCACAAAGTCACCATTTTTTATACAGCGCCGACTGCCATCCGGGCGCTGATGAAATTCGGTGACGAGCTGCCAGGTCAATACGATTTATCATCACTGCGCCTGCTGGGAACCGTCGGCGAACCCATCAATCCCGAGGCCTGGATGTGGTATCACCGCACCATCGGCAAGGAATCCTGCCCGATCGTCGACACCTGGTGGCAGACTGAAACCGGCGTCATCATGATATCGCCGGTACCTGGTGTGGTCGCGACCAAACCCGGTTCCTGTACCCTGCCACTGCCCGGCATCGCCGCCGATATCGTCGATGCGGGTGGTAATTCAATCACTGAGCCCGACCGCGGTGGCTACCTCGTTATCAAGAAACCGTGGCCATCCATGTTGCGCACCATTTGGGGCGATGAGCAGCGCTATTACGATACCTATTGGAAGAAGTTTAAAGGAAAATTTTATCTCGCCGGTGATAGCGCCCGTCGTGACAAGGATGGTTATTACTGGATCATGGGGCGTATCGATGATGTCCTCAATGTATGCGGCCACCGCCTCGGCACCATGGAAATCGAATCCGCCTTGGTGTCGCATCCCCGTATCGCCGAGGCCGCAGTCGTCGGCCGGCCTGACGATATCAAGGGTGAGGCCGTTTGCGCCTATATCGTTGTAAAAGGTGAACGGCCGCTCAATAACGATATCGAGGCATTGACCAAAGAGCTCCGCGATTGGGTCGCCAAGGAGATCGGCCCGATTGCCAGGCCCGATGACATCGCCTTCGCCGACAGCCTGCCCAAGACCCGTTCCGGAAAGATTATGCGGCGTCTGCTGCGCTCGATCGCCCGCGGCGAAGAAATCACACAGGACATTTCCACCCTGGAAAGCACCGAGATCGTAAAGCAGCTGCAAGGCCAGGCTTGAAGGACTCTCGAGGCAGTTATCCCGCCCAGTTCCGGGCGCCATGGTGGTGTCTTGGCGCCCATTGCCAGACCCTGTGGCCGGTATTGTTCCGTCGATTACCCCCAATCAACTTGAGACGTGAACGCCTGGAATTACCTGACGGGGATTTCATCGATCTGGATTGGACCGAGAATCACCGGGAACAGGCACCGCTGGTGGTCATCCTCCACGGCCTTGAGGGTTCTTCCCGTTCGCACTATGCAAGTGGCCTATTGGGCGTTATCCAGGATCGGGGCTGGCGTGGCCTGGTCATGCATTTTCGTGGCTGCAGCGGAGAGCCCAACCGCCTGGCCAGGGCCTATCATTCCGGGGAAACGGGGGACATCGATTATCTGATGAAAGAATTGCACCGGCGTGAAGCACAAACGGCTATCGCCATCGTCGGTTACTCGCTCGGCGGCAATGTCCTCCTTAACTGGCTTGGTCGATCAGGGAGGAATGCAAATCTGGTTGCCGCCGTCGCCGTGTCGGTCCCTTTTACCCTTTCTGAGACCGCAGATCGGATCAACCGGGGATTTTCCAGGATCTATCAACGACATCTGTTACGGAGCCTGCTCGATAGGTTCAGGCGAAAATCAGGGCGCATGGCATTACCGATCAAGCTATCGTCGCTCGCCGAAATTCATACCATGCGTGAATTCGATGATTGCATTATCGCCCCCCTGCATGGTTTCAAAGACGCAAACGACTATTACCGGCAGTCGAGTTCACGCCAACGGCTCCATAACATTACCGTTGATACCTTGTTGCTACAGGCGCAGGATGATCCCTTTATGACTGAGGCGGTGATACCGACAGAGGCCGAACTCTCATCCGCGGTAACCCTGGAGCTCTGCGACCACGGAGGACACGTCGGCTTCGTTTACGGCCGCTGGCCCTGGCAGGCCCGTTATTGGCTGGAGGAACGCATCCCCGAATTCCTGTCATCCCGGTTCCAGCCTGCCCGGAATGACAGGCAGACCTGATGCTTAGCGATTTTTGTATCGATTAATAACGCCATAGGCAGTCGGGTTCTTTTGCTTGATGTCCCAACTTCCTTCGTCGACAGATTTTACCCAGGTGTCACAGGTGATTTTACGTTTAGCGCCAGGCATCTTTCTCAGCTCGGTTACCAATGAGTCAGTCGTTTTCTCCAAAAAACCGAACATTTTGCTTCGGATTTCATCGGCCTTCGGCTTACCGGAGGCCGACTCGATATCCTTGATCACCAGGTTAAGAAGCCTGTTGGCATGTTTCACGATGATTCCATTTCGTTCATTCCAACTGACTGTCGCCTTCCTGGCTATCGACCGTAGATGTGAATAAGTATTACCGCAGTAATTGTTTATCTTTTCTATCCCCCGACCTGCCGACAAAATATATCCTGTTGCCCGGCTTACCTGGCCGAGCTCTTCCTGATTAAATACACGCGCAGAGGCAGGGGCAACAACAACCAGCAATAGTATTGGAAATAGTGTTGAACAAAGTAACGTCTTCATAAATGATTACCTACGGTTGATTTAATCACTCGGCCTTGGCCAAGGCCGTTCTGATCTCATTGGGGTGGGGCCTTGTCCTAGATTGTAGTCGCTAATTCTGGCCTGACAAAGCAGGGCAACGGTTGGCCAGGCAACAGTCCTTACAAACAGGCCGGGGCCGGCAGTTATCTTTGCCATGCATGACAATTAATGCATGATACTCGTTAAATAATCGGACATCCCGAGCCAGTTCTGACTCGAACCACTGCCGCAAAGTCTCATAGGACTCATCACCGGCAATCATGCCAAGGCGCGTGAAGATCCGCCGGGTATAGGCATCAATTACGAATACCGGACGACCGAAGGCATAGAGCAGAATATCATCGGCTGTCTCCGGCCCGATGCCGTGAACGGCCAATAATGCCTGTCGCAATTCCTGGGTTGGTAGCTTTCCTATTGGTTTTATCCCACCCTGATCAAGTATCCATTTACACAGCGCCCGTAAGCGCCTGGCCTTGACATTGAAATAGCCGGAGGGCCGTAACCAGGCCGCTAACCGCCTCGGGTGGCTATCAACGATTTGCTCCGGAGATAATGCCCCGGCTCGCTTGAGATTGTTGATCGCCTGTTCGACATTGACCCAGGCGGCGTTCTGGGTCAGAACGGCACCGACCATTACTTCAAATGCCGAATCACCCGGCCACCAGTCCTGGGGCCCATATGTCTGGTATAAGGCCTCATAAACGGTCATGAGTGTGACCGCTTTCGTCCTCATCGCCTGCTTAACGGCGGCCACGTTTGCCTTCCGTCGAATCGGTTATGCCGACAAGAGTGATTAATGGTCTGATTTCCTCCGGGGTCAATTCCTGCCAGCGGCCAACACGACATCGTCGCGGGAGCTTCACTGAACCGAAACGGACCCGTATCAAACGGCTTACAACGACACCGGCTGCCTCCCACATCCGCCTGACTTCACGGTGCCGGCCCTCACGAAGGGTAACGTGGTACCAGTGATTGCGTCCCTCTCCACCGGCATCGGTAATGGTCTCAAACGCAGCCGGTCCATCTTCGAGCTCGATACCCTGCTGTAACCGGCCCAGCATTTCGTGATCGACCTGGCCATGGACCCGGACCGCATACTCTCGCTGGATCCGGTAACGGGGGTGCATTAACCGATTTGCCAATTCACCATCGGTGGTAAACAGCATCAGGCCACTGGTATTGATATCCAGGCGACCGATTCCTACCCAGCGTCCCTTGCCGAGGCGGGGTAAGTGGGCAAACACTGTCGGCCGCCCGGCAGGATCGGAGCGGGTACAGATTTCACCCTCCGGCTTGTGATAGATCAGGACCCGGCGCTTGGTGCTTTGCCGGGCGGAAGAAAGTAGTCGTCCATCGACACGGATGGCCTGTCTGGAACCCACCCGGTCTCCGAGTGTGGCGCGGGTGCCGTCGATCGAGACCCGTCCGGCGACAATCCACTGCTCCATCTGCCGGCGTGAACCCAGGCCTGCGCGGGCCAGTACTTTCTGCAGTTTTTCACCCTCTGGGGAGACAGGGTGGGATTTACTCATACCCGTTTCGGGTAATCGTCATTATCGCGGTTCGCGGCCTGCATCTCGACGACATCCTCATCCGCCTCGGTGCCCAGGCCATTCAAGACATTGGGCGCATCGCCCCGTTCTTCCTGCTCAAGCTGTTTTTGTTCGCTGTCAGGTCCACTGGCTGACCCAGTATTTTTCTCCGGCGCTCCCGCCACAGCATCCAGTCCCCGGCTGATCTCATCGATACTACGCAATTCCGAAAGCGGCGGCAGTTCATCGAGGCTCTTCAGATTGAAATGTTCGAGGAAGGTCCGGGTGGTACCAAACAGGGCGGGTTTGCCTGGTACGTCACGGTGCCCGACCTGACGGATCCAGTCACGTTCCAGCAGGGTCCGGATAATTTCCGTGCTGACCGATACACCACGGACATCCTCGATGTCGCTGCGAGTCACCGGTTGCCGATAGGTGATTATTGACAGCGTCTCCAGCAAAGCGCGGGAATAGCGCTGGGGTTTATCATGGGTAAGGCGGGACAACCAGTCACTGTATTTTTCCCGGCTCTGGAAACGGTAACCGTGGTCGATCTGTTTCAGCTCGATACCCCGTTCCGCATAGTCTGCACTCAGTTCATCCAGGACCTGGCGGATTTCATCGCGCCCAGGACAGCTGTCTTCCGGGAACATGGACAATAATTTCTCGATCGTCAGTGGCTGACTCGATACCAGCAGCGCCGCCTCGACGATATTCTTCAGTTCTGATGGATGCTCTGACACTACGCCGCCGCCTTGATATGAATAGGTGCAAACGGTTTCGGCTGTACAATAACAATCAGGGCCTCCTTCAGCAATTCGAGAACCGCCATAAAGGTGACGACCAACCCCGCACGCCCCTCCTCGACCTGAAATAATGACTCAAAACTGGCGAATTCTTCACTCTTCACCCGGCTCAGAATATCGCTCATGCGCTCGCGCATGGACAGGGTCTCGCGGGAGATATGGTGGTGACGGTATAGCGCCGCCCGCTGCATAACCTTGGCAAAGGCATAGACCAGGTCGTCCAGGGCGACCCTGGGCGGTTCAGCTTCCTTCAGTTTGGTATTGCTGGCCACCAGCGCCAGTTGGACCTCACGACCGACGCGTGGCAGCGTATCAATGTCTTCAGCTGCCTGACGGTAGCGTTCATATTCCTGCAGCCGGCGTATGAGCTGGGCCCGCGGGTCTTCCTCGTCTTCCTCAAGTTCGGTTGTCCGTGGCAATAGCATCCGTGATTTGATCTCGGCCAGCATCGCCGCCATCACCAGATACTCGGCCGCGAGCTCGAGCCGGATATTTTTCATCAACTCGACATAGACCATGTACTGTGCTGTCACGGCCGCAATCGGGATATCGAGGATGTCGAGATTCTGTTTTCGGATCAGGTATAACAAAAGATCGAGCGGTCCCTCAAAGGCATCCAGAAATACCTCGAGTGCATCCGGCGGAATAAAGAGGTCCTGCGGCAGTTCCGTCAGGGCCTCGCCATTGACGATGGCAACGCTTGGCTGTTCGCTTGGTGTCTCCATCAGGAATATCCCAGTCCCATGGCCTCGCGCACATCCTCCATGGTCTCTTCGGCGACCTCGGTGGCACGCTTGCAGCCATCATTAATAATCGTCCTCACCAGCATCGGGTCCTTGGTAAATTCCTTGGCCCGCGTCTGAATCGGTTCCAGTTCCGCCAAGATCGCCTCGATAACCGGCTGCTTGCATTCCAGACAGCCGATGCCGGCAGTGGTACAACCCTCCCTGACCCATTTACGGGTATCATCATCGGAATACACCTCATGCAGCGGCCATACCGGACAGATATCCGGATTTCCTGGATCGTTCCGACGTACCCGCGCCGGATCGGTCGGCATGGTTTTCAGCCGCTGTTCGATTTCTGCCGGGTCGTCGCGTAACCCAATCGTATTGTCATAAGACTTTGACATTTTTTGGCCATCGAGACCAGGCATTTTCGAGGCCGTTGTCAGCAGCGCCTGCGGTTCCGGCAGTATCATTTTACCGCCGCCTTCGAGGTAACCGTACAGGCGCTCCTTGTCACCCAGGGAGATATTTTTCTGTGATCCCAGAATCGCCCGCGCCTTGTCCAGGGCCTCCTGGTCACCCTTTTCGAGAAAGGCGGTCCGCAACTGACGATAGAGCTTGCCGGCCTTCTTGCCCATTTTCTTGATGGCCTGTTCGGCGTAATCCTCATATCCCGGGTCGCGTCCATAGAGGTGATTAAAACGCCGGGCGATCTCACGGGTAAGTTCGACATGGGCCACCTGGTCATCCCCGACCGGGACCAGGCTGGCGCGATAAATCAGGATATCGGCACTCTGTAACAGTGGATAACCGAGGAAACCGTAGGTATCGAGATCCTTGGTATGCAGCCTGGCCTGCTGATCCTTGTAACTCGGTACCCGTTCTAGCCAACCAAGGGGTGTGATCATGGATAACAATAGATGCAGCTCGGCGTGCTCCATGATCCGCGATTGGATAAACAGGGTTGCATTTTGAGGGTCGACACCGGCCGCCAGCCAATCGACTACCATATCCCAGACACTGGCTTCAATAATCGCCGGGTCGTCGTAATGGGTCGTCAGTGCATGCCAGTCGGCGACAAAAAAGAAACATTCATACTGATTTTGGAGCTCGATCCAGTTCTTGAGGACACCGTGATAGTGGCCCAGATGCAGACGTCCCGTAGCACGCATGCCGGAGAGCACTCGCTGGGTTTGGCCGGGAATGACGGTATTCATTGCTTAAGTAATTACAACCCCAGGATTGTTCTTAAGAGTCTCAGGCTTATAGATAAAAAGGGTGAAATAATAAAACCGAGGAAACCGGTTACCAAAAGCGCGATAAGGATATAGAAACCGTAAGGCTCGATACGGCTTAAGTACCATGCCCACCGCCCCGGCAAGAGGCCCACGGCGACACGCCCACCATCCAGTGGCGGCAAAGGCAGTAAATTGAAAACAAATAACAGGAGGTTGACAATGATCCCGACGAATCCCATATATTTCGCCGCCAGTACATAGGATGCCCCCTGATCAGGGAAGAACAGACTCAGCTTGATCACTATTCCCCAGAGTAAAGCCATGACGAGATTGGCGCCGGGACCGGCTGCGGCAACCAGGGCCATATCCTGTTTCGGGTGCCGTAGATTCTCATAGCTAACCGGTACCGGTTTGGCCCAGCCGAAGATAAAACCAGATTGCATCAGCAACAGTATGGCCGGAACGAGTACTGTACCAATCAGATCGATATGCTTGATCGGGTTCAATGTCAGCCGCCCCAGTCGCGCAGCCGTATGATCGCCAAAGTACCGCGCCACCCAACCATGAGCGACCTCATGAATGGTGATGGCGAACAGGACCGGAATGATCGCTACAAAAACTCGCTGGAATATGGGTAGCTGCAGGTAATCGTAATAGAGGTTTGCCAACATCAGCGAGAGTATATCAAGCCTTTACCCCATCATGCACGGCATGACCCAGGATCGGCTTAATATCGCCTTTCCCACAACGGGTTATGTGCGGCACTTTCTCCTCCAGATGGACCACCGTGGTCGGCTCGGTATCACAGCTCCCCCCATCAATGACCGCATCTACCTGGTGTTCCAACCGCTCACGGATCTCCTCCGGGTCGTTCAAGAGGTAATCTTCGCCCGGTAGAATCAGGGTGACGCTCATGAGCGGCTCACCCAGCTCGGCCAACAAGGCGTCGACAATTTTGTTCTCCGGAATACGCAAACCGATGGTCTTGCGCCGGGCATGTTGCAGGCGCCGCGGGACCTCGCGGGTCGCCAGCAATATAAATGTGTATGCCCCCGGGGTATTGGCCTTCAAAATCCGGTAATTGGCATTGGATACCTTGGCATAAAGCGCCACTTCGGAAAGGTCGCGACAGATAAGGGTAAAATTGTGTTTCTCATCCAGTTGGCGGATGCGGCGGATTCGTTCCAGGGCCGCCTTATCGCCGATGTGGCACCCGAGTGCATAACTCGAGTCGGTTGGATAAGCCACGACTCCCCCCTGACGGATCAGGGCGACTGCCTGCTCAATCAGTCTCGGCTGGGGATTTTGCGGATGAATCTGGAAATATTGCGCCATATCTGTACTTCAATTTAAAACATGGGGCCGCAGCCCCATGTTTAACCGTAATTACCCAGTGACGATTTGCTTACGATTTTTTCTTTTCCTTCTTGATGAACTTATCGACCCAGGTCCCGACCATCTTCTGGCCGCCACCGAGACCGAAGGCCAACGACAAGGCCAGGACAATACCGCCGAAGAGGAGCAAGAAGGTATACTTTATCAAGTCACCGCCGACATCCATCTGGCCCAGGGCAATCACAAACACAAACACCACGATTGCATAGCGTGAGAGGCGGGCAACCACACCGGCACCTTCCATACCGACATTCTTGCCATAGGCAGCGATGGCATCCTCAATAAAACGGGCGAAGTACAGGCCAATTGCCAGGATCAATACCGCCACGATGACCTTGGGGATAAACTGGGTAATCTGGCTGAAGAGATCCGAAACCACAGCCAGCCCAAGTGTATTGAAGGCAACCAGAAGTGTAATCAAAATAGTCAACCAATAGATCAAGATTCCCAATATATCGATGGTCGATTTCTTGATCCCTCCCTGCTTCAGGAACTTGTCCATACCGGCCTTCTCGGTCAGGACATTGAAGTTGATGATCTTCAATCCCTTGACTACTGTAAAAGCCAGAAATTTTGCCAGCATCCACCCAGCAATCAGAATTAAAACTGCTATAAGGAGTAAAAGTAGGTAATCACCGAGCTGAAAAAGGAAAGCCTTGGCTGGACTGAATATTTTTGAGATTTGTGCCGTTGCTTCATCCATAATCAATCTCCCACATCAGGTTAGAGGGTAACCAGCGGCATGATGCGCGTTGAAATTAGGCGAGTCAATTAACCGGACGACGATGGGATGAATGATGTGATGAAATAATTTACCAGTTGTGCCATACTGGAATGCTTCCCTCCGGTAACCCACGCAGTCGTCCCAGTTCAACCCAGGCATTTCCAAAACCAGGTCCGCCTTTTGGTGCATGGAAATCCGAACCGACCGAGGCCAACAGTTCATGTTCCGACGCCAATCTGGCAAACCGCGCACAGTCGGTTTCATTGTGACTGCCGCACACGACCTCGATCGCCGCCCCGCCCAGATCCCTGAATTCAGCCAGGAAAGTCCGTAACTTGGCGCTGCCCAGCCGATAACGTCCCGGGTGGGCGATAATCGCCTGGCCGCCGGCATCATTGATCCAATTGACCGCCTCCTCCAGGCTGGCCCACTGTACCGGGGCATAACCGCGCTTGCCCTGTGACAAATAACGTTTGAATGCCTGGCCCATATCCTTGGCATGGCCGGCACTCACCAGATAGCGGCCGAAATGGGTGCGGGTGATCAGTTCACCCTGGGCCAGCGCCGCGGCGCCGGCATAAGCCCCCTCGATCCCCGTCCGGGCCAGACGCTCACCGATCGAACGTGCCCGTTCGGCGCGCCGTAAGCGGATCTCGGCAAGGCCAGCCTGCAGGGACGGATGGTCCACATCGATATTGAGACCGACGATATGGACCGTCCGCTTACCCCAGGTAACGGAGATCTCGACCCCGGGGACCAGCTTGATTCCTGCACGCTGTGCCGCCGCGGCGGCCTCGACAAGGCCTTGGGTGGTATCGTGGTCGGTCAGCGCCAGGACTTCGACACCCTGTGCCCGGGCGCGTCCGACCAGGTCGGTGGGTGTCAGGGTACCGTCGGAATGCAGGCTATGGCTGTGGAGATCATAAATTGTTGACATCGATCATACAAAATTAATAATAGCGAAATAAAATATCCTGTTTGGCAGTGCTTGGTTTTGAGATTACCATACATGCAGAGCAGACAGTGATTAACCGACGATGTATCCCTTCCTGATCCCGCTGCCGGAGGCACAGTCGCAATTCAAGAAACTTGCGCAGGATCTCCTTGGCTCCAGTCAGGACAAAGACCGCAAGGCGATGACGCAAGTTATTACCAGTATCGAGCAGTTTCTGGATCTTGCAATTAGGGTGGACCAGGAGCAAGGCATAATTGGCCGCATTGATCAGGGGGATGTCGACCAGATCGGTGAATATGGCCTGAACCTGCTGACGGAATTCATCGCCGGTGACGCTGGCGATGAATCGGCTGACAGCAAACAGGCACTGAATATTATTGTCCTGGTGGCGACCGATTGGCTGGTACGGCATGAAGGCACACTTTATACCCTGGAACCGGTGGTCAATGCCCTGGCATCCGTGGCCAACACCTATCAGGACCCGATCACTTTAACGGCACTGACAGAATTTATGGGCAAGATCATGGCCACTGCCACTGACAACATCAAGCAGGACCTGGATAAGTCCAACCCCGGCCGGCCCTGGCGTATACTCCAACTCAACCGCGGCATTGTTGCCACCCGCACGCATCAACCGGAATTAATGGAACAGGTATTCGATCAACTGATCCGGAATCTCCCGGATGACGCCCCGGGTTTCTTCTCCAAAGGGATGGAACAAATGGACGCCCAGGATTATCCGCCCCATGTCCGTAAGGTTATGCAACGCTATTTCGATGCCTACACCCGCCCGACCATGCATTGATCTCTGCCATTGTTCTCCGAAACCAGGAATGCGACAATCACCCAAACGTTAAACAGGGTCAGTCATGAAGTTTTTATTTGATTATTTTCCACTTATTTTATTTTTCGGGGCCTTCAAGCTCTATGATATTTATATCGCCACCGGCGTGGCGATGGTTGCTTCTTTTACCCAGGTCGGGGTTTTCTGGCTCAAGCACAGGCGCTTCGAGAACCTGCACCTGATCACCCTGGCGGCGATCACGATCTTCGGCGGGTTGACCCTGATCTTGCATGACGATACCTTCATCATGTGGAAACCGACGATTGTTTATTGGATCATGGCGACGCTTTTCATCGGCAGTCAATTCATCGGCAAAAAGACTCTGCTTGAACGCATGCTGGGCAAGCAGATCGAACTACCGTTGCATATCTGGACACGGCAGAATATCAGTTGGGCGGTATTCTTTATCTTCCTGGGGGCGCTGAATATTTATGTGGCGTTTTATTATGCCCCCGATGCCGATCCCCAGGTACGGCTGGCGACCTGGGTCAATTTCAAGGTCTTCGGCACCCTGGTATTGACCGTGGTCTTCATCGTCCTCCAGGCCTTGATGATGGGCAAGCACATGAAGCAGGTGGAAAACAAGGGGGAATCCTGATGTGGTACGTCATCAACGGCAAAGACCGGCCCGACAGCCTCGAGGCCCGGCTTAGCACCCGGCCGACACATGTCGCCCGCCTGCAAGCGCTCAAAGATGAGGGCCGGCTGTTACTGGCAGGTCCCTATCCCAGCATCGACAGCAATGATCCCGGTCCCGCCGGATTCAGCGGCAGCCTCATCGTCGCCGAGTTCGACAACCTGGAAAATGCCAGGACCTGGGCCGATGCCGACCCGTACATCGAGGCCGGGGTTTATGAAAGTGTTGACGTCAAACCGTTCAAGAAGGCCCTACCCTAATTCATGGATAGAGTCGCTGAAATCAAAAAGCGCCTGACAGCGGCGTTGCAACCGACAAGCCTGGAAGTCGTCGATGAAAGTCAACTCCACGCCGGCCACGAAGGTGCCAAGAGCGGCGGCGGTCATTTTGCCGTGACGATCGTCGCCGATGCCTTCAAGGACCAGAACACCGTCAAACGCCACCGTATGGTTTATGAGGCTGTCGGTGATCTATTTCCGGGTGAAATTCATGCGCTGAGTATTAATGCCTCATCACCGGGTGAAGGGTGAGCATTTAGAAATACTGTTGGGCTTTCCCACAGGGACTAGAACTTCCAGAATGGTCGGCTGGATTTTTTGGTGTTGAATTTTGTAGTTTAGCTAATTAATGAACGAATATTCTTTTGGACTGCCGGCTCGATATCATTCATTTCTTTGGCAAGATTAAACTGCATATTGGTTCTGGCGATATCTATCAATGTGTCTTCAATTTGATACATTCTACGTTCTTTCAACCAAAGCAGAATCTTTGCAAGATGCCATATAGCGGGCTTACCCTCATGAATTGGTGGAGGGAATGTAGAGCCGCTATTTATCATCAGCTTTCTCATATTCTGCCTCGTAAATCCTAAGAGATCTGCCACATCAGTTAAGCCTACAAAGTCAGGAGTAGCTTCAACCAGCTCTACACCAGGTATCGCTCCTTTTACATCAGCTATTGCGCTGACAATCGCTTCATATGCAGACGTTGACTCTCGGGCAAAGTTGAGGGCAATACGGCCATTCTGGCCGACACCCACTAGGGCATCATCACAGCCTGTAGCTCCCAGCTTTTCAATATAGTCATCTGGGTTAGCTTCTTCATTCTGAAGACTAAATTTTAAGGTAAATTCATACTCCTTCATTGTTCAGTCCTCTTCTTCAAAAGAGCTGCTCTTGCCCTGGTGAACAATACAGTTATCAACAACTCGGCGGATCTGTCTGGCATGATTTCCTGCATTGCGAGGTGTGCTCCAAATGCTGGCTATACAGAACTCGCCACACCTACATTCCTTGTCATTATAGGGACAATATATCTTTCCCCAGGCATGTGAACCGCCTATCTCTACGCGCCAACCGTTTTCCTCCGCATATTTAAGAGCCTCTTCAACCTCCTGTTTAGAATGAGCTTTTCTTGGCATAAGCGTTCGATTTATTGTAAATATTAGCGATAAAGGTATGGGTTGTCAAGTGACAACCCTATCCGGTGAGCTAAAACCACGTATTTGTCACCGACCCCCTTTCATTGCTTTGCTAAATTACTGATTCCCTGTCAACCAACTCCGCGCGCAGGATGTGCAGCCGGGGGTCGGCCTGAATGCCGATGCTGACATGGTTGCCCTTGATTTGGACGACACCGATTTCAATAGGACCGTCGATAAAAAGCTCGCCGATGGGGGTGTTGGGGTCCAGGGCCAGATCATAGCGGATGGTGATGAGTTCGCCGCGTTTGCGGGTGAGGATAAGCATCTAAGACTCCTTTCTCTTTATGATGAGTTTCTCAATCAATCGGTCTCCGATCTGGGCCGCGTTTGGCGCACCCAGGAGTTCATCGAGGGCAATGCCGAATGCACCGGCCAGCTTCTCGATATTATCCAGGCTGACATTGCGTTCACCCCGCTCGATGGAACCGACATAGCTGCGGTCCAGACCGCTGACCTGTGCCAGGGTCTCCTGCGACCAACCCTTAATCATGCGCAGCAGACGCAGCTTCTGGGCGAGTAGCCTCCTTGCCGGTTTCTCCATGACCTTATTCAAGTGGTAGAATCGGCCGCCGTCTACGGACGGAGATCCCCGTATGACGGCCAATGTGTCCAAATTTGCGGACGATGGTTCCCAATCGCGAGAATGGTGGGCGACATTCGGTGAAAAACAAAGACGTGGGCGGGAAAACTGAGTGAACAGCGGCATAAACGGGCGGCAGCATCGCACAGGCCTCCTTGTTCTTTATTAAGAACCCAAAGATGGCGCAAAAAAAGCGGCCCCGGGGTGAACCCAGGGCCGCTGTCGATGCATTCCGCCACGGGAGACGGCACGTCTCCTAAACCACTTCTTACGTGGTGTATACTTCTGCGCAGCCCCAAGTCCTGTTTATGCAGGCTTGGGGTTAGTCGCCTCGGGGGTGTTTGTGCATCCTCGGGGCGATGCTTTTTGTGAGCCTGTTAAATTACGAGCTTACGATACGACGAATACATCGTAAGGTCAAGCACTAATTCCCTACTTAATGGATTTTTTGTAAACGCCTGTTACTTTTCGACTCTTGATATATGTTTCGACGTCTTTCGGGGTTGTCAGCCACTGACTGCCAATTTTCTTAGCCTTCATTCGTCCGCGTATGGCAAGCTCCCGAAGATAGCTTGTAGAAAAACCGTATATCTTCCCTGCCTGCGAAAGCGATATCAGTTCGTCCTTTTTTGGTTTCTTGGCCAATTCACCTTACTCCAATTTCCAAGCGGGTAATTTTGGGAAATGTTAACACAGGCCGGAAATTTAAAGAGAGTCAGGGCAGTGCTGAATGGCAGTTGGCCCGGGGTGCCGCTGATGTTGACTTAACTTAGCCTTCAATAAAGCAGATCCGCTAGGCTGTTTATTTGCAGCGAAAAAGGCCCGTTTCAGGTACCCGCGACCCTAGAAACGATCAAATCCTAATTGGCAAGCGGAATGTGCTTAATATGATCGTCAATGACGTTAACCGCAGCCCGCGGCAGGGCTAGATTATTTTTCATTTCGATCCAGGTGTCGTGAAAACGCCTAACAGTCTCCAAGGCAGTGCTTAGAACAAGCTTCTGCGGTAATTTAGCTTTGCCTGCGAAATGAGTGATCGCTTCGACTGACAAATCTTCGAATTTTTTCGATCCCGATAGAGTTAAGGCCATTTTTTCGTTAGGCAGGTACGCGATTGTCGAAACGAAATCGTAGCCAGGCGCAAGAGCAGGCGTACGGGTATCCGGATAAATCAACGACCAGTTCTTGAGATGCATATCGCCATTGCCGATCAGAATATTGAATACTAACCGCCGCACAAACTCAGCAATGCCCTCCTCACCGATCTCGGTCCAGATAACCTCAGCTATGTTTCGATAGCTGGCATTATTATATTTCTTATTTGGAAACACACCGAAGACCTGCGCAAAGTCTTCTATATGAATGCCCTCTCCGTCTTCCGCTCGATCAAAACGCTTAATAGCGAGGGCCTGACCCTCAAGATTTCCTACGCCTTCTGGAAGACCAGAGATGTCGGATGAGTCTATCAGCTTTACTTCCGGTATATCGATGCCTATGCGGCTGGCCAGCATCATCATCGAGTATTCATTTTCCGGGACACCATCAAACCTGGTAGATGGTAGCTTGACTATCCATGATCCGCCCACACCTTGTGCGGGGATGGTCAGTCCACCGGTTGTCTCCATGACAGCTGAGAATTTCAGTTGAACGCCGGCCAGCGAGAACCTCAGTACCTTTTCGTCATATTGATCATAATCACCATGATCGACTCCGGCGGCATCCGGAGGCCAGGGTTCGCCGTCAGCGGGCTGGACTATAAGCGCGCCTGGCAAGTCTCTCCCGAGGACCCAAAGAAGAAAGAATTCACGCTGTGGATTTACGCCTGCACGCTCAGCTAGATAGTCTCGTAGTGCACCCTCTGGTAGCAGGTTTGCGAAGAAGGGTGGCACCCGTACCCGTGTCGGCCGTACGTCCGTGATGAGTCCTCCCGTCGTTCGTTCCTTGAATGACAGGCTTAGCGTCGGACGCTTCTGATCGTCGATGTATGACTGAGTAAAGGCGAAAAGCGTTTGCTCGCCAGGAAAAAACGTCAGCGTGCCGATTGGCTTCCCGTGCAGCAGTACATCAAGGACAGAGATGTCAGCCATCTGAGTCATCCTCATCAAGGCGATAGGCGGATATGAATCTTGCTTTTTCTGATTGGGAGGACATTTCATGCGCTACAGTATTGCGTAGACGTTTCAGACTTTCGTCAATCGCGCGAATTTTCGCAAGTGCACTCGAGTTGAGGGAATAGCGCTTCAGATCTCCCAATGACTTCTGAAGCTTTTGGAGCTCGTTGGCGCTTTTGCGCACCTGCTCAAACCAGTCAGAGCGCAAGTGAAATTGTTTCAACTGGTCGGCTGTTCTCTGAAGACTTCGTAACGACTGTAAGTTCGGTTGCATTCGCTCAAGCTCCTCCGCAGCTGTCCATAGGCGTTTGAGAATCTTTCCTTCTGTGCGTGTGCGCTGCGTAGCTTCCTGGTCTGTGGTTTTTGAGCTTCGGATCATGCTCTGCACGGCAGGTACCAACTTTCGAGGTACCAGCATCAATTCGAGGTCGAGAGCCCGTGACAGCTCGACAAGACTTGAGAGTCGCAGATCCACGTTTCCCTTCTCGATCTTGGAGATCTGGCTTTGGGGTAACCGTACCTTGCGACTCAGCTCACGCTGGGTGAGCTGCTTATCGTCACGTGCCGCCTTGAGGGCACTCACGATCTGTTCTATAGAGTAAATCATATGATATGCCAAACTATATCAATATAAGCATTTGATATAGTTTAGTAT
>FXBF010000030.1_pt1 | contig 35958 bp, 32 predicted proteins | sample 5335321 | NCBI WGS metagenome assembly FXBF01 (sample SAMEA103928391, study PRJEB20085) | sediment metagenome | isolation source: sediment
GGGTACGGCGGCCTCAGCTACACGCGTCTCTCGGTGCTCCTGCAGTCGATGCAATGGGTGCTCGACCCGGACGGCGATCCCACGACCGTATCGGATATCCCCGACGTCCTCAACAACTCCTGGGGATTTCGACCCGGCGGCTGCGACGGGGTGTTCGACCGCGCCATCGATGCGCTCGAGCTCTCGGGCGTGCCGGTCGTCTTCGCGTCCGGGAACCGGTCGGCGGGCTTCGACACGGTGGCTGCGCCCGCCGACCGGGCCGACCTGCTGCTGAACGCCTTCGCCGTCGGTGCGGCGCAGCTCGCGAACGGTGAGATCCAGGTCTCGCCCAACAGCTTGGGAGGTCCGTCTCCTTGCGCGCCGGGGGGTGTGAAGCCCGAGGTGGTGGCTCCGGGAGACATCGCCCTCGTGCGCGGCCTGACGTTGCACCTGGCCGACTTGCGCGGCCTGAGCGGCACCTTCACTTCCTGGGCGGCGCCTCACGTGACGGGCTCGTTGGCCGTGCTTGCCGGGCTCAACCCCTCGGCGAGCTCCGACGAGCTGAAGGGTGCCCTGTTCTCGACGGCGATCGATATGGATCCGCCCGGCCTGGACAACCGCAGCGGCGCCGGGTTCATCGATCTGGTGGCCGCGGCCGAGGCGATCGGCGCCCTCGGCGGCGTCCAGTTGGCGTTGGACGGGTGGAACTGGGATCCGACCGAAGCGACGCTGGCACTGGAGCTGTACAACGCCGGCGATGCGCCGTTCCCCGGCGGCATCGCCGAGCTTAGACGGGGCGCGGAGCGGCAGTTGCTGGCCCGCGCCGAAGCGCCGCCCATAGGCGCGCGCCATCGAGGCCGGCTCGTGTTCGAGGGGTTGCCCGGCGAAGGGGTGGAGGATTCCGGTCTCAGCCTTCTGCTCGAGAGCGACGGAGCGCGGCTCGCGTTCCCGATCGTGCTGCGCACGGCGACCGCCTCGTCGGTGGTTCTGGCCGACGGCAACGTTCAGTTCTCCCTGGACGCCAACGGTCGGCTCGGCAGGGTCGCCGCCACACCGGGCTTTTTCTTCCTCGGCGGAGACTGGCTTACGGGGGGCGCCTTCCTGTTCGGCAGCGGCGACCGGGTATCCGATGGCGCCTACGTCGACGTGCTGCAGCAGCCGGGCCTGAAATCGAACCCGGTGGGCTCGGACACCGATTGGCGCCAGCTCTCCGTGGCCGGCGGGACGGCTGCCGCCGAGCTCATCTTCAGCGATGACCGGGCGCTGCGCCCGCTCGGCGCCAGCGTCGAAGAAAGGGTGGCTCTCGTGGAGGTGAGCGACAGCGCGGCCTTCGTCAGCCTGACGGCTGCAGTTGAATTCACCGCTGATGCGGGCGTGCCCCTGGTCGGCTTGCTGCTCGATTGGGACTTCGACGGGGGAGACCGGGTCCGCTGGGATAGGGAGCTGGGCGCGTCGGTGATGACCCCCGCAGACTCGGCTGGGCCGTGGCTTGCGATGACCACCGCGCCCCGATCGCCCACGACCCACGCCGCTGTGCCGCTCGGAACGCCCGAGAACGGCTTCTACGCGGCAGGGTCGAGTCGCGGAGTGCTTTCCACTCTGGAAGGGTTCACGGACGACGAGAAGGCGCGCTTTCTCACGCTGGGCGGTCTTCAGGCGTCGGATGGCCGGGCCACCGATTGGGCCCATCTCATCGGGGTAGGTCCCCTGCAGAGCGGTGATACTACCGTCTTCCTGGTCGCCGCTGGCGGCTCCCGGGCGCAGCTGCAGGTGGCGCTGGACAGCGCGCGCGCCTTCGCGTTGCGGAGCGCGGCTCCCGGACCGATGGCGGCCGGCTCCGGCGCGCTGGAGCTGCTGCCGCCGTACCCCAACCCGTTCGATCCCGTCATCGGGGAGGCGGTGAGCCTGCCGTTCCTGGTGAACCGGGGGAGCGAAGTGGTGAGCGCGCGAGTGGACATCTTCACTATCGCGGGCTGGCCCGTATACGCCGAGAGTCGGGAACTCTCTCCGGATCTGCCGGTGGAGCCGTTCCGCTGGAGCGGACGCCTCGAGAACGGGGAGGCGGCGGCCACGGGTGTCTACGGATATGTGATCCGAGTGGGCAGCCAGACGAAGTCGGGCAAGTTCATACTGCTCAAGTGACGACCGCGCGCCCGTTTGACAGCCATCTGGCCAATGCCTAGCTTAGGCACCCACCACCGATTTCTCCCATGATGGCTGATCGCAAGAAACGGATTACGACCCTCGAGCTCGTCGCCATGAAGGAGCGGGGCGAGCGGATCGCCGTGCTCACGGCGTATGACTTCCTCATGGCCGGCCTGGTCGACGAGTCGGGCGTGGACTGCGTATTGGTGGGCGACTCGGTGGGCCAGGTATTCGCTGGTGAGAATTCGACGCTGCCGGTCACACTCGACCAGATGATCTACCATGCGAGGGCCGTCCGCAGAGGGCTCGTGCGTGCGCTGCTCGTGGTCGACATGCCGTTCCTCACCTACCAGGTCTCGGTCGAAGAAGCGGTCCGCAACTGTGGCCGGGTGCTGCAGGAGACGGGTGCCCAGGCGGTGAAGCTCGAGGGCGGCCACGAGGAGATGGCGCGGACGATCCGCCGCTTGGTCGAGTCCGGAATCCCCGTCATGGGCCATATCGGGCTCACGCCGCAGTCCGTCCACAAGCTGGGCGGCTACCGGCTGGTCGGTCGCACGGAATCGGAGCGCGAGAGGCTCCTCGCTGATGCCCGGCGGCTGGTCGAGGCCGGTTGCTTCAGCATCGTGCTCGAGATGCTGCCGCGGGGGTTGGCGGGGGAGATCACCCGCAGCGCTCCCATTCCGACCATCGGCATCGGTGCCGGCCCCGAGTGCGACGGACAGGTACTGGTACTGCCGGACATGCTGGGGTTGAACGAGGGCTTCAGCCCCGGGTTCCTCAAGAAATTCGCCGAGCTGGCGCCGGAAGTGCGGAGAGCCGTGAGCGAATACGTCCGAGAGGTCAGGGAAGGGCGCTATCCCGGGCCCGAGCATTCCTACGAGTGACCCGCCAGCGGAAAGCGTTTCTGCCGTGAAGCTCGTCAAGTCGATCTCCGAGGTTCGGGAGCGGGTGAGCCGGGCTCGCATCGCCGGTCGAACCATCGGTCTCGTCCCCACTATGGGCTATCTCCACGAAGGTCACCTGAGCCTGATGGATCGCTGTCGTGAGCTCAGCGACTACGTAGTCATGTCGATCTATGTGAACCCGTTGCAGTTCGGCGCCGGCGAAGATCTCGACAAGTACCCGCGGGATCTCGAGCGCGACCTCGCGGCGGCGAAAGAACGTGGAGTCGATCTCGTCTTCGCGCCCGATGACCGCGAGCTCTACCCTGAGGAGCTGACGGTGGCGGTGACGCCGCGCCGTCTGGCCGACCGGCTCTGCGGGTTGAGCCGCCGGACCCACTTCGAGGGCGTGCTCACCGTCGTCAGCAAGCTGTTCGGCATCGTGCAGCCGGACGTGTGCGTCCTCGGTCAGAAGGATTTCCAACAGGCCGTCCTGATCCAGAAGATGGCCGCGGACCTCAACATGCCGGTGCGGGTGGAAGTGGCGCCGACGGTGCGAGAAGCTGACGGACTCGCCATGAGCTCTCGCAATGCCCATCTGTCGCCGGTGGAACGCCGCCAGGCGCTCAGCCTCTCCCGGGGCCTCGCCGGCGCCGTAGCCGCTTACAGGGCGGGTGAGCGGGATACGTCGGCCCTGAGGTCCGTGACCCTGCAGACCCTGGCCGCCGCCGCCGCCGGCGTGGAGGTGGAGTACGTGGAGATCGTTTCGGCGGACGAGCTCGAGCCGGTCGAGCTGGCCGGCGACGACACGGTCGTTGCGCTGGCAGCCCGCGTCGGCGCGACGAGGCTGATCGACAACGTGAGGCTGGCGCGGCCGGATCCGGGGCTGGAGAGGCTCCTTTGAAATTGGCGGGCCGCTGGTATAACTTTAGGCCCTCCGGAGCGGTGGGACACAGGCTTTCGTAGAAGCGCTAAGGTATAGACGAATGAGACGGGAACTCTGCAAATCGAAGATACACGGGGCAACGGTCACCGAGGCCAACCTGCACTACGAGGGCTCCCTCACCCTCGATGCCGACTTGATCGAAGCGGCCGACCTGGTGCCCTATGAGCGGATACAGGTGTTGAACCTCAACAACGGTTCACGGCTCGAGACCTACGTGTTGCCCGGCGAGCCGGGCTCCGGCGCCGTGCACCTGAACGGTGCCGCCGCCCGCTTGGGGGAGGTCGGCGATCGGATGATCCTGATCGGCTACGCCCATTACGATGAATCGGAAATTGAAGGTCACGAGCCGCGCGTCGTCTTTGTTGACGAGCAGAACCGAATCCTGAAGCGTAGCCTCCGGGTTACGGCGCCCTGAAGCCCGCCCAATCCCCACTTCTGCGCCGCGGAGCATCGCCGAGATTGTGCGTGGACGAACGCACCTGAGCGATCGACCGCCTCTCCTAATGACGGGTCAAGAATTGCATCCGCTTATCCTCGCCGCCGCTGAAGGGCGGTTGCCCGATTGGGCCTGCGTGCGGTCCGGCCGCCGGCCCCACCTGGCAGCGGTGGCCGAGTTGATGGCCGTGTGGGCCGGTGAACTTGGGCTGGACGAGCGTGACCGCACCCGTTGGACCGCGGCCAGTTGGCTGCACGATGCGCTGCGCGATGCGGATTCCGACGAGCTGTGCTCCGAAGCGGGCGACTTCCCGGCGAAAGTGCGGCACGGACCTGCCGCCGCGGCCCGGTTGAGGAAGGCAGGCGTAAACGACGACGAGCTACTGGACGCGATCAGCTTCCATAGTCTCGGCCGGGACGGACTCGGCCAGCTCGGCCGCTTGCTCTATCTCGCCGATTACCTGGAGCCAACGAGAGCGTTTGATCCGGTGGAGAACGCGGCTCTAAGGGCGCGGTTGCCCGCCGACGAGCGTGCGGTGCTGAGGCTGGTGTGTGCGCGACGCCTGAGCGACACCCTCGGTCGAGGCATCCCGTTGCACCCGGCGTCCGTGAGTTTCTGGAACCAGCTTGCGGGGGAATATGAGTAGCTGGCTGCGCGGACTCGCCCTGGCCCTGGTCTTTGCGCTGGTGGGAGCCTTCGCAACTTCGGTGTGGCTGGAGATCAGGCGCGAGACGCCCGAAGCGCTCGGGCCGCTGCCCGGTCGCTGGCAAGGCCGCCGCATCCGGGTCGAGGTTCTGAATGGGGCGGGCGTGCCTCAGCTGGCCAAGCGAACCACGGATCGGCTGCGTGAGCTGGAGTTCGACGTGGTCTACTACGGCAACGCGCCGGATCGGGACAGCTCGGTTGCCATCGCACGCCTGGACAGCATCGAGCCCGCGCGCCGGGTGGCGGATGCTTTGGACCTGCACGAGGTCGTTCACCGGCCCGACCGGAACCTCTACCTGGACGTCACGGTCATCCTGGGCGCCGATTGGCTGGATGTGGTCGAGGCTCCGGAGGAGGAGGCGCCCGGCCGGTTCGCCGTCTGGTGGGCGCGTATCAAGCGGGCCGCCCTGCGGCTCTGGCCCGGATAGCATCTGTTGATGCGCTGTGACGGCGCGGATATCTTTCCCCGTTGGGCTCTGGCGGTACGAACACAGATATCCATGACCGGGCGCGCGGGGTTGACGGAGCTGGCGGACCTCGAGGGGCGCTCGCACGCGGGCGGCTAAATGCGCGATGGACGCCGGGCGTTTCCTCGATCTACTCGGCGGGGGGAGCAGGCGGCCCGGGCGTTAGTCGGTTCGGTCGCCGTCGCCGCGGCCGGGATTCTTCCACACGTAGAGAGCGGCGAACTAGATGACGGATTCCTTATACAGGACATCCTATCGAACGCACATGGCCGGTGAGCTGCGGGGCTCGGACATCGGCGCGGGGGTGCGGCTGGCCGGCTGGGTCCACCGCAGCCGAGATCTCGGCGGCCGCGTCTTCATCGATCTTCGCGATCTCAAGGGGATCGTACAGGTCTCCTGCGGATCCGACTCGCTGACGGACGAGGCCATGGAGCATGTGCGCCGCTTGGGCGCCGAGGTCGTGATCGCCGTCGAAGGTGAAGTGGTGAGTCGGCCGCCCGAGGCGCTGAACCCTGGCATGCCCACGGGAGAGGTCGAGGTCAGGGCGGACGCAGTGGAGGTACTGGCCCCGTCGGAGACGCCCCCGATATTGGTGGCGTACGGCGCCGACGAGGAGCTCGCCTCTGAGGAGTTGAGGCTGCGCTATCGCTTCCTCGACCTGCGGCGGCCGGAGCTGCAGAACAACCTCAGGGTGCGCCACCGCGTCTGCCGGGCCATACGATCCGCCTCAGAGGAGCTGGGCTTCATCGAAGTCGAGACGCCCATACTCACCCGACCGACTCCAGAGGGCGCGCGCGATTACCTGACGCCCAGTCGGGTCAGCAAGGGCGAGTTCTATGCGCTCCCCCAGTCTCCCCAGCTCTACAAGCAAATCCTCATGATCGCCGGCTTCGATCGCTACTTCCAGATCGCCCGTTGCCTGCGGGATGAGGACCTGCGGGCCGACCGGCAGCCGGAGTTCACCCAACTCGATCTGGAGATGTCGTTCGTCGACGAAGACGACATCTTCGCCGTCGGCGAAGCCGTAATGGCTTCGGTGTGGAGCGAGTGCGCGGGTCGGGCGATCGAGCGTCCGTTTCCCCGGATCAATTACCGCGACGTCATGGAACGGTACGGTACTGACAAGCCGGACCTTCGTATCCCCTGGCAACTGGTCGATGTGGGTGACGTTCTGTGGGAGAGCGGGTTCCGGATCTTCCGCGCAGCCGTGGAGGCTGGAGGCCGGATCCGAGGTTTCCGGGTGCCGCTGGGTGCCCGGCTTAGCCGTAAGGCACTCGACGAGCTGGACCGCGTGGCCCAGGACGCGGGCGCGCCGGGCGCCCTTTGGACCAAGCTGGTGGAGTCAGGCACGCAGGGCGGGTTCGGCAAACAGCTATCCGCCGCGGAGCTGGAGGGGCTGAGGGCAAAACTCGGGGCGGTGGCCGGCGATCTCCTGGTGCTGATCGCCGCTGACGACCGGACCGTGAACCCCGCCCTGGATGCGTTGCGGCGTCATCTCGGTTTGCTGATGGACGCTATCGAGGAAGGCGACCGCTTCATCTGGGTGACCGAGTTCCCTCTGTTCGAGGCGGACCCGGTCACCGGTGAGCCAGTGCCGACCCACCACCCGTTCACTTCGCCGGCATCCGGGGATGTGGAGCTGCTCGACACAGATCCGCTGGCGGTCAAGTCGCGTGCCTACGACCTCGTCTACAACGGCTCGGAGTTCGGCAGCGGCAGCATCCGGATCAACGAGCCGGATGTGCAGCGGCGTGTTTTCGCTGCGCTGGGCATCGGGAGAGAGGAGGCGGACAGGAAGTTCGGCTTCCTGCTGGAGGCGTTCAGGTACGGCGCGCCTCCCCATGGTGGTTTCGCTCTCGGCCTCGACCGGATCGCCATGCACCTGGCGGGAGGCACTTCGTTGCGGGATGTGATCGCCTTCCCCAAGACGACCGCGGCCCGGGCTCTGATGGAAGGCGCTCCGGCGCCGATCGCGCCCGAGGAGCTGGAAGAGCTCGGGATCGCGGTGATCGGGCGCGCAGATGGCTAATCAATCGATCAACACTCGCCAGACGGTTCAGCACCGTCTTCCCACCGAGGGCGCCGACCAACTGATCCTGGCGGGAGTGAACGATGCGAACCTGCAGGAGCTAGCCCGGATCTGCGGCTGCCGCGTTGTTCTCAGAGGCGACAACCTGGTCGTTTCGGGAGCGCTGAACGACGTGGAGCGCTGTATCCCGATCGCCCAGCACATGATCGATCTGGCAACGATGGAGAAGCCGTTCGCGTCGACCGAAATAGCGCGATTCGCCGATATGGTGAGTGAGCGCGAGGGGCTGGCGCCGAGCAGCTTCGAGGCGAGCAAGATCGTTCTCCCCGGCACGCGCAAGATCATCACGCCGAAGTCCGGCGGGCAGAAGCAGTACCTCGACGAGATCGCCCGGCGCGATATCGTGATCGGAATCGGTCCGGCCGGGACCGGTAAGACGTACCTGGCCGTAGCCATGGCGGTCGACGCGCTGCATAAGAAGCGCTTGCGCCGGATCGTGCTGACGCGGCCCGTCGTAGAAGCCGGCGAGCAGCTCGGGTTCTTGCCGGGCAGCGTCGAGGAGAAGATCGATCCCTATCTGCGGCCACTCTACGACGCACTGGGCGACATGATGCTACCGGACCAGATGCGGCGGCTGCTCGAGCATCGCACTCTTGAGATCGCCCCTCTGGCCTACATGCGGGGCCGTACCCTGGCCGACGCGTTCGTGATTCTGGACGAGGCTCAGAACACGACGACGCTGCAGATGAAGATGTTTCTCACCCGGCTCGGCCTGAACTCCAAGGCCGTGATCACCGGCGACAAGACGCAGATCGACCTGCCACGTCGCGAGCATTCGGGACTGCTGCAGGTCGAGCGTATCTTGCAGGGAATAGACGGGATCTCCTTCGTTTACCTGACGGAGGTGGATGTGGTCCGCCATCGGTTGGTCAAGGATATTATCAAGGCATACGCCAGTATGCGGTCCAACGACTCGGCTTCCCGGGAGAGCTGATGAGTCAGGGACAGAAGAGTCCAGCCGCCCGGACGAGTCCGGGGCAGAAGAAACAGTCGAGCAGGAACCTGACGCGGCTACGCTACCTGGTCAGGCAGCTGTCCGGGCCGGGGAGCGCACGCTGGGTTCATGTCGGCTACCGCCTGCTGTTGCTGCTCTCGGCGGCGTTTCTGATCGACCTTGCTTTCCCGGTCCAGTCGGCGCCCGACCTTCCTGTACTGCAGGAGGGGCTGGTCGCCGGCGAGGATGTGATCGCGACCGTCCCGTTCCCCGTCTACAAGTCGGAGGCGGAGCTGACCCGGGAGCGGGCCGAGGCCGCCGGTGCCGAACCTCCCATCTTCGACTACCACCCGCAGATGGCCGACAGCTCCATCGCCAGAGCAGCGGCCTTCCTCAGCGCCGTCGGTGCCGCAGCGTCCAGCGGGGGCGGGGATATCGAGCGGAAGGCCGCGATGAGCGAGGTACTGGAGCAGTACCGCATCCCCGCGTCTGAGAACCGGCTTGCCCTACTGATGTCGGGTGAGCTGCGGGGGCAGCTGGCTGCCGCGATGGAGAAGGCATTCGATGAGGAGCTGCGGCCGGGCGTGGTCTCGAGCGGCGATCTGGGAACCGCCGGAACCGGGGGCGTGATCCTGCGTGTGGGTGAGGAGCAAGACCTGGTCTCCCGCGATGTGCTCACGACCATGCAGCAGTTCTACGAACGGGCAGCCGAGTACGCGCCTTCCGAGTTCGGAGTCCCCGAGTACAACCTCTATCGTTTCCTCGTCATCCGGTTCGCCAATGCGTCCATCGAGCTTAACCGCGGGGCGACGGACGCTATTCGGAATCAGGCGCGCCTGGCCGTCGACCCCGTGAAGTACGAGGTGCTGGAGAACGAGCGGGTCGTAGCCGCAAACGAGAGGGTCGGCCGGGAAGAGATCGAGAAGCTGCGCGCCCTGGAAGCCGCGCAGACGCAGCAGGGAGGCGGCCATACGTGGGGAGGACAAATCGGCGGCGTCTTCTACAACCTGCTGCTGCTGGTCATCTTCGGCCTCGTGCTCAGGTACTTCAGACCGCGAATCTACGAGTCGAGCCGTTCTCTCGGCCTTCTCTGGATGCTTGTTCTGGCCGTGGCGGGCGGGGCGGCTCTGATCTCCTGGGCCGGCTGGCCGCCCCTGCTGATTCCGGTCGCTTTCGCCGCGCTCATTGTGGCGACCCTCTACGATGGGTTGTTGGCGCTGGTGACGGTGTTCGTAGTGATGGCGATAGTCGCGTCCCGGCCGCCGCTCACCGGAATGACCGTGCTGTTCCCCGTTGTCATGGGAGGAGCGGCGGCGGCGCTGAGCGGTCGGGTTGTGCGGCGTCGCGCGCATACGTGGACGTTCGCCGCCGTCATCGCGGCGGCCTATGTGCTGGCCGCTATCAGCCTCGGGCTCATTCGCGGGCTGGATTTCGGCTGGGTGGCCGAAGCTTCGGGTTGGGGTACGGTGAATGCGGTGTTGAGCGCGCTGCTGGCCACGGGAATCTTGCCGCTGGCGGAGTCCTTCACCCGGATCACGACGGACCAGACTCTGTTGGAGCTTGCAGACCTCAACCGGCCCCTGTTGCGCCGGTTGAGTTTGGAAGCACCCGGTACGTACGCGCATTCCATAAACGTTGCCAACCTGGCAGAGGCGGCGGCCCGGGAGATCGGCGCTAACAGTCTGCTGGTGCGGGTCGGGGTCTACTATCACGATATCGGCAAGGTCAAGAAGCCCCAGTACTTCGTGGAGAACCAGCCGCGCGGCCGGAACCCGCACGACAAGCTGAAACCGGTGACCAGCGCCGGCATCGTGCGGGAGCACGTGAAGGAGGGTCTCGAGCTGGCGGGGGAGGCGCGGTTGCCCGACGCGGTGAAGGTCTTCATACCCGAGCATCACGGGACCCAGCAGATAGGCTTCTTTCTGGACAAGGCGAAGGAACTCGATCCGGATGCCGGATTCGATTTGGCCGACTTCCGCTATCGGGGCCCGAGACCGCAGAGCAAGGAGACCGCCATCGCTCTGCTGGCCGATTCGGTCGAATCGGCCGCTCGTGTGCTGCACGATCCGACGCACGAGAATATCGTGGAGCTTGTCGATCGCATCGTCGACTACAAGATGTCGGAGCATCAACTCGATGAGGCGCCGCTGACGCTTCGGGAGATCACGGTGGTGAAGGAACAGTTCGTGAAAGTGCTCTCCGGCATGTATCACAGCCGACTGGACTACCCGCCGCAGAATAACCAGACGGCGAAGGTTGAGGAGCCGGCAGCGCACCAGATGCCGTGAGCGATGAACTGGTTGTCCACGTCAACATCCTCGAGGCTGCAGAGGTCCTCACTCCCGCCGATGTCGGACAGGCTGTAATCGCCGTGGCGGAGGCCGAGGGCGTCGAAAGCGGCGAGATCTCCATCACGTTCGTGGACGCGGCGACCATCTCCACGCTCAACGAGACCCATCTCGAGCAGCGCGGACCCACCGATGTGATCGCCTTCAATCTCGCCGAGCCCCAAACACCGCTGGGCGATGTGTACGTCTGCCCCGAGATCGCCAGCCAGTCGGCGCAGGAGCATGGAATCGAGCTGCGGGAGGAGCTGCTCCGGCTCGTCGTCCATGGCATGCTTCATATCGCAGGCTATGATCATCCCGCCGGCCCGGAGCGGCTGGACAGCAAGATGTTCGCCCGCCAGGAGGCGATTCTCTCCCAAATCCTCTGACCCGAACGAGTACGATCGCAACTCGCACTCGCACTCGTACTCGTACGTTGGCCCGGACGATACGAGTGCGATCAGGAGTACGAGTACAGGCAGTGGACGCGGGAGCCGAGTCTAGCTACACTTTGGCCTGGATGAATGAGCATGCACTACGATAGAACCTTGTGGACTCGACTTAGACGCTACTTCCTGACCGGGATCATCGTCATCGCTCCGGTGGGCGTGACGCTCTTCATCCTCGGGTGGATTTTCGCCAAACTGGACGCGATCCTCGGCCGCGTCTTCACGGCCATCGGCATTCGCATCCCCGGCCTGGGGCTTATCGTACTGGTCCTGCTGGTCATCGCTACGGGCTGGGCCGCCCAGCAGGCTGTCGGCCGGCGGCTGTTCAACATGGGCCGGGAGTGGCTCACGAGGTTCCCGGTCACGCGGAGCATCTACAGCGCCGCACAACAGATCACCGAGCAGATCGTCGGGGACCAGGTCAAGTTCTTCAAGTCTTGCGTGCTCGTGGAGTACCCGAGGCCGGGTGTCTGGGCTATTGGGTTCATGACGGGGAAGGCGTCCGAAGAGATCAGCGAGTTTATCCAGGATGATGCGGTGGCGGTCTTCATCCCCACTACACCCAATCCGACGTCCGGCTTCCTCGCCTTGTTGCCGCGCTCGCACGTCAGGCCGCTGGAGATGAGCGTCGAGCAGGGGTTCAAGCTCGTGATATCGGGCGGTGCCGTTACTCCGGATCTGATTCCGCCTGGAGGCGAACGCTGATGACGGGCGGCAAAGTGAGCGAGGAGCTCACGCACAAGTCGAACGTCGAGCGGGTTCGCCAGCTGCTCCGCGATAGTGAAGACGAACGGCTGCGCTCCTACCTGGAGGGCTTCCACCCCAGCGACGTGGCGGACCTGATCGAGTCGCTCGAGGAGGAGGAGCGTGCGGCGGTCCTCGCCGTGCTGCCTGGGGAGGTCGCGGCGGAGTCGCTCGCCGAGATGGAGGAGAAGGAGCATCCGGAAGAGCTCCTGCTCGCCGATCCGGAGCGTCTGGTCGAGCTGGTGCGGGAGCTGTCGGACGACGATGCCGCCGATATCATCGGCGAGCTCTCGCCCGAGAGGCAACGCGAGGTGCTCGCCCAACTGCCGCTGATCGAAGCCGGCGAACTTCGAGAACTACTCGCCTACGACGAGGAGTCGGCCGGCGGCATCATGACCACCGAGGTTGTCGCGGTGGCGGAAAACGCCGCGGTGGCCGAAGCGATCGACGAGATACGCAGGCAGGTAGCGGAAGGTAGAGAAGACTTCTATACGGTCTTCGTCGTCGACGATCTGGGTCGGTTGCGTGGAACCATCTCTTTCCAGGACCTCATCGTGTCCCAGCCGTCCACCCCGATCCGTGATCTCACCGAACCCTCGGCCGCCGTCGTCCCGGCGACGATGGACCAGGAGGAAGTGGCGCGCGTCATGTCACGTTACAACCTGGTCTCCGTGCCCGTGGTGGATCCGCTGGAGCGCCTGCTCGGACGCGTCACCTTCGACGACGTGATGGACATCGTCGAGGCAGAGACCACTGAGGACATTCTGCGGCTCGCCGGTGGCTCGGCGGAAGAGCACGTGCGGGGCGGCGTCGGTGAAGCAGTTAAGAACCGCCTGCCCTGGCTCGCGCTGGCCGTGCTGACGGCTTCGGCAGGGGCCGCCGTGGTCTACCATTACAGGGGTACAATCGAACGGGTGCTGTTGCTGGCGGCGATCATGCCGGTGATCGCAGCGCTGGGCGGGAACGCCGGTACGCAGACGCTGGCGGTTACGGTGCGCAGGCTGGCGTTGTCGCCGGAGCGGTCGGGCGCTTGGAAGGTGATCCTGAAAGAGGTCGCCGTCGGTCTGATCAACGGCGCCGTGATCGGCCTGGTAGCCGCCGGGGTCGGCTACATGTTGGGGGAAAGGGATGTCTACCTGGGACTCGTGGTGATGCTGGCCATGTGGCTGAACCTGGCTGTGGCCGGTTTCGCCGGAGCCTTTGTGCCCGTGGCCCTCGAGAAGCTGGGTTTCGATCCTGCGGTGGCCTCGTCGTCTTTCACGACGGCGCTCACCGATATTCTGGGCTTCTTCTTCCTACTGGGCCTCGCGAGCCGGATCCTGCTGCCTCGACTCGCGTAGCTCGCAACCGTCTGGACTCGGAGATTGATTGCGGACGGCGTAGGTACCATCTTGTGGCCATCGCCCCAACTATCGAGGGAGAGATATGCGAAAGCTGATGTTGGCCGCACTGGCGGCTCTGGTACCTGCGGCCGCGGTGCCGGCGGAGGCTCAGGAAGAGACGGTTGAGCCCTTGGAGGTCGGTGCCGTTGCCCCGGACTTCGCGCTATCGGGCGCCACGCGGTACGGAGTGCTGAAGGAACCGGTGCACCTCAGCGACTTCAAGGGGAAGACCGTTGTCCTCGCCTTCTTCTTCAAGGCGCGGACCAAAGGTTGAACGATACAGATGCATGCGTACCGTGATCAGTACGCACAGCTGTTCAACGACGGGCAGGACGTCGTCCTGATCGCTATCAGCGCCGATCCGGTCGAAGAGCTCGCTGCTTGGGCAAGGGACGACCAATTCCCATTCCTCATGGCCAGCGACCCCGATACCGAGGTGGGGAAGGCACATGGGGCCCTCGCGAGCCGGGCGGGGATGACCAACCGCAACCTGTTCGTTGTCGGGCCGGACGGAAAGATCGCCTATGCCGCGGTCCCGTTCCGTGAGATCGATCCAACGGCGTACACGGAGCTTGGCGAGGTAATCGACAAGCTGGCGCCTGGGGAGGAGTGAGGAATGACGAATAGAGCGTAGGGCCGGGAGGCGCTGGGCCGGTTGTTCGCGCCTCACCACCCTCGCTCACCGCTCCAGCGCTTTCTCCAGCGCCGCCTCGATGTTCTGGTCCTCGCCTAATCCGGTGTAGACCACCTTGCCCTCGGCATCCAGCACCACGACGTAGGATGTCGACGGCGTCATGAACGCGCGAACTGCACGGCCATCGCGATCCCACAGCACGCGGCCGGGCATCTCGTGGCTCTCTGCGTGACGGCTCACCCGCCGCACGCTCTGGTTCACCGCCACGGCGATGACCAGAAACTCGACGTCCTCGCCGTATTTCTCATACGCGGCTTGCAGGGTCGGCTCGAGCGCCTCGCACAGCGGGCACCACGTTGCCCAGAACTCCAGCAGCACCGGCTTGCCGCCACCGATGTAGTCGCCGAGGTCGACGGGTTTTCCTTCCAGGTCCTCGATCTGCACAGACTCGGGCGTCGAACCGATGGCAATACCGATCTGATTCTGCGCCTGCAGCAATTCGACGCCGGCCGAGCCCAACAGGGAAGCGGTCAGCAGTACTGCGGTCAGCCATCTTTTCATCACATCACGTATCCTGCTTGAACGAAGTAGTACTCGGCAACGGCGATCATGATCGCGCCCGCGGCTCTCTTCACCCAGACCATCCAGGCACCCGAACGGGGCAGCGCGGCGAGCGCGCCCGAGGACAGGCCCACGACCACGAGCAGGGCGGTCATGCCGAGAGAGAACACGAACAAGTAAACGAACCCGAGCACGGCGTTCCCGGATCCTGCCACCCAGGTGAGCACGGCGGCGAACGCCGGCGCGCCGCAGGGCGCGGCAACGATCCCCGAAGTCGCGCCCAGGAGAAAGACGGCGGGCGGCGATCCCCCCTCCAGCCGCGAGACCCAGCCCATCAGCCGTTTCGGAGCCGAGATCGGGATCACGTCCAACATGGCGAGCCCGAAGACGAGCAGCAGGTTGCCCATGGCGAGGCGCGCCCAGGGGCTGGCGCTTATGGTGCCGAAGAGCTGCCCGGTGAGTGCCGCGATCACGCCGAGGATCGCGTAGAACATCGCCAAGCCGGTGACGTAGGTGAGCGTGAGTACGACTGTGCGGCGGCGCGAGGCTTGCGCCCCGGCCGTACCGCTGATCACACCGGCGGTGATCGGGATCATCGGGTAGATGCAGGGCGTGAAGCTGGTCAGAAGACCGGCGCCGAAGAGGAGGCCGAGAGCCACCAGCGGGCGGCTGTGCAGCGAGTCGCCGAGACCTTGAGCGAGAGATGCGGTCGCGAGGAGTAGGGCGCTCATTGTGGGGGGGCGGGTGTTGGAGTGTCGGTATCGTGAGCATGGAGCTCGCGCACGCCTTTGGGGCTGGGCGACTTGGGAATCTCTGGGGTCGTCATGGCATCTTGGTAGTGCCCGAGTCAGGGGCGAACTGATAGTCGTCATGTACGTAACGCAAGAGAGGGAGGCGCGGTTTCGGGGGGGTGGGGGTCACCCCGTTTCAGTCTTACTCTTACTCGTACTCTTACTCGTAGTCGTGCTCGTGATCCTCGATGACGAGTACGAGTATGAGTAAGAGTAAGAGTAAGAGCGGGAGGTTGACAGGCGGGAAGCGGGCACTATAATGCACCATATATGGATATGGAGGTGGATATGGAGCTTTCTAAGAAAACCACCATCCTCTTCTCACCCCAGCTTCATCTGCGCCTCGCTCGCCTCGCCAAGCAGAGGCGAGTCAGCCTCGGCGCATTGGTGCGAGATGCTTGTGAGAAACAATACGGTTTCCTGCCCAACGAGCACCGCATCGCCGCTGTCCGCCGCCTCGCCGCACTCGCCCTGCCGGTTGACGACGCCCGCACGATGAGAGAACAGGCCGTTCTCAGAGCCGACGAGTTGCTGCCGTGATCCTGGTCGATTCCAACATCCTGATGTGCGCCGCCGGCGTGGCGCACCCGCACAAACAGCTGAGCCTCGAGTTCCTGGAGCGCGTGGCGGAGGGGGAGATCGAAGGCGTTCTGGATGCCGAGGTGTTGCAGGAGATCTTGCACCGCTACAGCGCCATCGGCCGCTCCAGTGACGGCCGCCTGGTGTATGATCTGGCGCGGCAGATCTTTCCTCCCGTGATACCGATCACCTCCGATGTCCTCGATCGCGCCCGCGCGCTGCTCGACGACTACGAGGGGCTGATGGCTCGACATGCGCTGCACGCCGCAGTGGTCGAGATCCACTCGCTCGAGGCCATCTGCAGCTACGATTGCGACTTCGACCGGGTTCGTACGATCAGGCGTCTGGAACCCGGCTGCTGAGGCGGGGAGCCGCGGTATCCTGCGACCGAGAGAGCCGCGCCCTGTCTGATCCCGGGTCACTTGACCACTGCGAAACCGCCGGGCAAGTTTCAGCGTTGTGGCGATGACAGATTCCAAGTCCAGCGGCCGCAAGCTGCTGGAGTCGTTCCAGACGGGCGAAGCCCGGGCTTTGGCCCGGGCCATTTCGTGGGTGGAGAATGCCCGGCCCGGCTTCGAGCAGCTGCTGAGCGCTCTGCACGACAGAGTCGGTCGGGCTCATCGTATCGGGATCACCGGACCTCCCGGGGCGGGGAAGTCGACGCTGATCCACGCGCTGGCCGGCGCGGTCAGAAAGAACGGCGAGCGCATCGGCGTGGTGGCGGTCGATCCCACCTCGCCCTTCACCGGCGGCGCGCTGCTGGGCGATCGTATCCGCATGACCGGTGCGGCTGGCGATGACGGTGTCTTCATCCGCTCCATGGCAAGCCGCGGGTCGCTTGGCGGCCTGGCGACGACCACCCGCGAGGTTGCCGACCTCATGGACGCCTTCGGCTTTGAGCGCGTCGTGGTGGAGACGGTTGGGGTCGGGCAGTCGGCGCTGGAGATCGCCGAGGCGGCGGACACCACTGTGGTGGTGCTGACTCCGGAATCGGGCGACTCGATCCAGGCGATGAAGGCCGGGCTGATGGAAATCGCCGACATCTTCGTCGTCAACAAGGCCGACCGGCCGGAAGCGACGCGGGCGGCGGGCGAGCTCAAGACGATCCTGCGCCTGCGTCAGGGACAGCTGTTCGACCGGGTGCCGGCGCACCACGGGGTGGATCTGACACGGCTGGCTGAGCGGCGCGTGGAAGGGCGGCGCGAGGGCGCCGGTGGCCCGCAGCCCGCGCAGCGGCAGGCGGCGGACTTGAAGCGGTGGGAGATCCCGGTGCTGCTCACGACGGCGCACACCGGTGATGGGGTGTTGAAGCTCCTCGGCTCGATCGACGCGCACCTCGAGTGGCTGCGCGAAAGCGGCGAGCTGGATAGGCGGCGCCGCAAGCGGCTGCTCGAGCGCGTCCGCGCGGTGGTCGATCGCGGACTCAGAGCCCGCGTCTGGTTGGAGGGTGACGGCGAAGCGATCTTGAAGGCGGCGCAGGCGGATCTGGAATCGGGGCGCCGGACGCCGTACGATGTGGCAGGGGAGATACTCGCAAAGTTGGGTGGTGGGGCGGGGGGTGATTAGTGATTAGTGATTGGTGATTAGTGGCGTCACGCTGGGGTGAAGAGTATGGCCAAAGGCATGAAGAGAAGCTCACTGGAGAGGCTGGCCTCGGAGAACGAGCGCTTGAAGGGCGAGATGGAACAGCTGCGGCGTGAACGGGCGGCGTGGCTGGGCAAGTATGGTTTGATGCCGAAGCGCGACGATGTCACATTCGATTCGCTTTCGGGTCGCGAGCTGGCGCCGCTCTATACACCGCTTGACACCGGGGTGTACGACGCTGAATACGTGGAGAAGCTTGGTTTTCCCGGCGAGTTCCCCTTCACTCGCGGTCCCTACACGACCATGTATCGGACGCGGCTCTGGACCATGCGCCAGTTCTCCGGGTTCGGGACCTCCGAGGAGACAAACCAGCGCTATAAGTACCTGCTGGATCACGGCCAGACCGGCCTGTCCGTCGCCTTCGACTTCCCGACGCTGATGGGCTACGACTCCGACGACCCGCACTCCGAGGGCGAAGTCGGCGTCTGTGGCGTGGCGATCTCGAGCCTGGCCGACATGGAAACGCTGTTCGACGGGATCCCGCTCAAGGACGTTTCCGTGTCGATGACCATCAACGGGCCGGCGATGATGCTCTACTGCTTCCTGCTGGCCGCGGCGGAGAAGCAGGGAGCGGATCTGAAGGAGCTCAGAGGCACGATCCAGAACGACATCCTCAAGGAGTACATGGCGCAGCACGCCTGGATCTTCCCGCCGGAGCCGGCGCTCAAGATCATCGGCGACATCTTCGAGTGGTCGTCGCCGAATGCGCCGAAGTTCAACACGATCTCGATCAGCGGCTACCACATCCGCGAGGCCGGCGCGACGGCGGTCCAGGAACTCGCCTACACGCTGAAGAACGGTCTCACCTACGTGGAGACCGGCGTCAAGCGCGGCCTCGACGTCGACGAGTTCGCGCCCCGGCTTTCCTTCTTCTGGGACGTGCACAACGACTTCTTCGAGGAGATCGCCAAGTTCCGTGCGGCCCGCCGCATCTGGGCGCGCCACATGAAGGAGGTCTATGGGGCGAAGGATCCGGAGAGCTGGCGGCTACGCACGCATGCGCAGACGGCGGGCGTTTCGCTGATGGCGCAGCAGCCGGAGAACAACATCGCACGGGTCGCCTACCAGGGGTTGGCCGCGGTGCTCGGCGGCACCCAGTCGCTGCACACGAACGCGCTGGACGAGACGCTTGCGTTGCCCACGGAGAAGGCGGTGCGGATCGCGCTGCGCACCCAGCAGATCCTGGCCCATGAGACGGGCGTGGCCAACACCATCGACCCGCTGGCCGGTTCCTACTACCTGGAGTGGCTCACCGACCGGATGGAAGAGGACGCCGAGCGCATCTTCAACGAGATCGACGAGATGGGCGGCGTGGTGAAGGGGATAGAGGAAGGCTACTTCCAGGGGCGGATCGCCCTGTCGGCGGAGAGATTCCAGCAGGAGGTCGAGTCGAAGCGGCGGATCGTGGTTGGGGTCAACGATTTCACCGGCGGCAACGAGGACCTGTCCATCGAGCTGCTGAGAATCGGCCCCGAGATCGAGCGGAAGCAGCGCGCGCGCCTGGCGGACCTGCGGGCGCGGCGCGATTCGCGCGAGGTGGAGCGCAGGTTGAAGCGCATCGCGGAGGCGGCTCGGAACGACGAGAACCTGATGGAGCCGACGCTGGATGCCGTGCGCGCGTATGCGACGCTCGGCGAGATACGTCACGCGCTGGAGCGGATATATGGTCGGTTCCGCGAGCCGGTATTCTTCTAGGTTATTGGTACTGAGCACCGGACACCGGACGCCGAAGTGCCGATCGAATATCAAAGACTGAACGTCCAAGGGCGAGATTCGAGCTTCGTCATATGTTTGGCGGTTCGAAGCTACTAATCACCAACTAATCACTACTCACTACTCCCGTGGCTCCTGAAATCAGATTCAACGCACTGACCGGCGTCCGGGTGATCGTCGCTCCCGGCAGAGCCGGGCGTCCCAATCTGCCCGACCATTCCGGTACGCAGGAAAGCCTGCCGCACTACGACCCGGCGTGCCCCTTCTGTCCCGGCAACGAGAAGCAGTCGGCGACGGAGCTGTTCCGGATCCCGGAAGGGCGGCCGGACTGGAGAGTGCGGGTTGTGGGCAACAAGTACCCGGCGCTCGTGGGAGAGGCAGCGGCAAGGGATCAGACGTCGGGCCGCTACCAGTATGCCGAGGCGGCGCTGGGCCGGCACGAGGTCATCGTGGAACACACCCGTCACGATGCGGCCTTCACCGAGTTCAGCGATCAGGAGGTTCTGGACGTCATGCAGGGGTACCGGGCGCGCTTCGCCGCCGCGGCCGACGACGAGAGGATCAGGCACGTGGTCATCTTTCGGAACCAGGGGAAGATGGCCAACGCCACGATCATGCACCCGCATGCCCAGCTCGCCGCTCTTTCCTTCGTGCCGTCCCATGTGAAGCGGGTGCTCGAGCGGTCCCTGGAGCATCGCGGCGCGGGCGGACACGCCCTGCTGTTTGACATCGTTCAGGAAGAGGTCGAGAACGGTGCCCGGCTGGTGGCGGTGACGAAACTCTTCGCGGCCTTCGTGCCTTTTGCGCCCATGCACGACTACGAGGTCTGGGTCGCTCCCCGCTTCGTTCCGCCCCGGTTCGATCAGGCGGACGACGAGATGCTGATGGAGTTCGGCCAGGCGCTGAAGGGAACTCTGACCGCGCTGGATAAGGCGCTGGATGGTCCCGACTACAACTACGTCCTCCACACGCCGCCTCTTCTCGGTACCGAGTCCGCGCTCCCCTGGTACGTCCAGATCATCCCGCGGCGGACGCTGGCGGCGGGCTTCGAACTGGGTGTGGGTGTGCAGATCATCGTGACGGCACCTGAAGCTGCTGCATCGCGTTTGAGGGATGGGCTGACGTAGGTTGCCCGGGTCCGAGCGCGCGGGTATTATCCGATCGCGAGCCTCAATCGAAACACTTTCCCGAAACGCTATGACAGAACGCAAGATACGCGTGCTGGTGGGCAAGCCCGGCCTCGATGGACACGACCGTGGCGCGAAGGTCGTCGCGGCGGCGCTCCGCGATGCTGGCATGGAGGTTATCTACACCGGACTTCACCAGACGCCTGAGGAGATCGTGCAGGCGGCGATCCAGGAAGATGTCGATGTGGTGGCGCTCTCGATCCTCTCAGGTGCTCACATGACCCTGTTTCCGCGCGTGCTGAACCTGCTGCGGGAGGAGGGTGCCGATCGCGTGCTGGTGACGGGCGGCGGCATCATCCCCACGGAAGACATGCAAAAACTGCAGGAGATGGGAGTGGGCCGGCTCTTCGGTCCGGGGACGTCCACGACGGAAGCCGTCGACTACATCCGCAAGTGGTTCGGAGCGAACCGATCCAGCGACGAGTGATGCCCACAGCCTCTTACTCTTACTCCTACTCGTACTCGTACTCGTACTCGTACTCGAAGATCACGAGTACGAGTACGATGACGAGTACGAGTAGGATAACATAGAGACAGGGTCGTGAAGGCAAAGAAAAAGTCCAGGATGAGGCATCTGGCTCAGCGGCTTCAGCTCCTCGAGGCCGAGCTGAGGATGGGCGGTGGCCCGAAGAAGGTCGAGAAGCAGCACGGCGAAGGCAAGCTGACGGCCCGCGAGCGCCTGGACCTGCTCTTCGACAAAGACTCCTACTTCCAGGAAGTCGGACTCCTCATCGCCTACGATCAGTACGACGGCAAGGCTCCGGGCGTTGGGGTGGTCACGGGCTATGGCCGCGTCAGCGGTCGCGAGGTCGTAGTGGTCGCCAACGATGCCACGGTCAAGGCGGGGTCCTGGTGGCCCGAAACCATACCGAAGATGCTGCGTGCCCAGGAGATCGCGATGCGCTGCCGCATCCCGATCATCTACCTGGTCGACTCCTCGGGCATCAATCTTCCTTACCAGGGCGGCGTTTTCCCCGGGCAGTACGGCGCCGCGCGCCTCTTCTACTACAACTCGCTGATGCGGCGTTACATGAGAGTGCCGCAGATCTCCGCCGTCATGGGGCCCTGTATCGCCGGCGGCGCCTATCTGCCTGCGCTCTCCGACGTGATCTTCATGGTCAAGGGCACCAGCTTCATGGGGCTGGGCGGCCCCAATCTGGTGAAGGGCGCGACGGGGCAGACGGTGGACGCCGAGACGCTGGGCGGTGCGGACACCCATACGAAGATCTCGGGTGTGGCCCACTACGAGCCCGAGAACGACGAGGAGTGCATCAGGCAGATCCGCGAGTACATCGCCGATCTCCCACGGTCCCAGGGCATCGCGATCCAGATAGCGGAACCGCAGCCGCCGGTTCGGCCGCCGGAAGACATCTATGAGCTTCTCCCCGACGACCACCGCGGTGGCTACGACATGCGCGCGGTGCTGCAGTGCATCGTCGATGAAGGCGAGTTCCGTGAGTTCCAACCCGAGCTCGCCGCCGAGATGATCTGCGTCGATGCGCGCATAAACGGAATACCGGTGGGCATTCTGGCCAACGACCGGGGCATCTTCAGCGACAGGAAGGGCGGGTCGCCGCGCTTCGGCGGCATCATCTACACCGAAAGCGCCGAGAAGTGCGCCTACTACATCGAGACCTGCGACCGGCACCGCCGGCCGCTGCTCTACGTTCAAGACGTCTCGGGCTTCATGGTGGGTACTGAGGCGGAGCACTCGGGCATCATCCGGGCGGGCGCGCGGATGGTTGAGGCGATGTCGGTGGCGACGGCGCCGAAGATCGTCCTCACCGTCAATCACGCCAGCGGGGCCGGCTACTACGCGATGGCAGGGCAGGGCTTCGATCCCGACTTCATCTTCTCCTGGCCCACCGGTCGCATGGGCGTGATGGAAGGCGAGTCAGCCGCTCAGGCGGTGCACGGCCGCGCCATCGACGAGGCTAAGGAAGCGGGTCGCGAACTGGACCCGGCAACACAGAAGTCGGTGCAGCAAACGATAGATACCTACGAGCACCAGCTCGATGCCCGTTTCGCCGCCGCACGCGGCTACGTGGACTGCGTGATCATTCCCGAGAAAACCCGCGATGCGCTGGCGCTGGCGCTGCGGGCCGCCATCCAGAACCCCGGCCCCCACATCGGCCCCTTCGCGCTACCCGGGTCGTTGGAAACTCTCCTGAAGTGAGCGCCGGGGCGACGAGCGTTCGAATCGCTTCCGGGCAGGGCTTCTGGGGCGACTGGCTCGAGGCGCCGGTACGGCAGGTTGAAGCGGGCCCCATCGATTACCTCGTGATGGACTACCTCGCCGAAGTCACCATGTCCATCCTCCAGAAGCAGCGGAACCGCGACCCGTCACAGGGCTACGCACGGGATTTCGTGCCGTTGATGGGCCGCATACTGCCGACGTGCATCGAGCGGGGCATTCGCGTCATCGCCAACGCCGGCGGCGTGAACCCGTTGGCCTGCGCCGAGTCTGTTCGCGAGCTGGCCCGCCAGGTGGGGCTTGCGGGACGGGCGCGCATCGGGGTCATCACCGGAGATGACCTTATGGAGCGGCTCGACGACCTTCTCGCCGAGGGTATCGAGCTCCGTAATATGGACACCGACGAGCCGCTGGAATCGGTCCGTGAGATGATTCAGTCGGCCAACGCGTATGTCGGCGCCGCTCCGATGATCGAGGCGCTGCGGCAAGGGGCCGACGTGGTGGTCGCCGGCCGCACCACCGACACCGCGCTCACCTACGCGCCAATGATGTTCGAGCATGGCTGGGCAGCTGACGATTGGGGCAAGATCGCAGCCGGCGTCGTGGCCGGCCACATCAACGAGTGCGGGGCGCAGGCGACGGGTGGCAACACGGGCGTCGACTGGGAGTCCATCGATTACAGCGATATCGGATACCCGATCATCGAATCGCGCGCTGACGGCGAATTTGTGGTTACCAAGCACGATGGTCTGGGCGGTCGGGTGACGGTCGCCACGGTGACAGAGCAGCTGGTCTACGAGATGGGCGATCCGTCCGAGTACATCACGCCCGATTGCGTCGCCGATTTCCGTACCATACAGCTGGAGCAGGAGGCGGAGGATCGCGTCCGTGTGTTCGGCGTGGGTGGTGGTCCCGCCACCGACATGCTCAAGGTCTCCATCTCCTATCGCGCGGGCTACAAGACCACCGGCAGGATGGTGTATTCCTGGCCGGATGCTTACGGGAAAGCGCAGGCCGCCGACCGGACCATCCGCGCTCGGCTCGATCGCGTGGGGCTGCGCTTCGACGAGATCTACACCGAGTACCTCGGCGCCGGCGCCTGCCACGGGCCGCTGGCCGGGCCGGCTCCACGCGACTTGCCTGAAGTGGAGTTGCGCATCGGCGTGAAACACTCGACCAACCGTCACGCCGTGGAGCGCTTCGCCCGGGAGATCGCCTCGCTGATCCTAGCCGGTCCGCCCACCGCCACCGGCTTCGGCGGCGGCCGGCCCCGGGTCCAGGAGATGGTCGCGTACTGGCCGGCGCTGATCCCGAAGACGCACGTCCACCCAGAGGTCCAGGTGGAGGTGGCCTGATGGGTGCTCGAGCGATCGGAGAAGGAGAGTACCGAGCATGCGGGTAAAGCTCCTGCAGATCGCTCACGCCCGCTCCGGCGATAAGGGCGACACGGCGAACATCGGTCTGATCGCCTTGAGACCCGAGTTCTATCCTGTTCTTGTTAAAGAGGTTACGTGCGAACGTGTCGAGGAGCACTTCAAGGGAATCTGCAAGGGACCCGTGGAGTGCTTCGAACTGCCGAACCTGAACGCCCTCAACTTCCTGCTCCACAACTCGCTGGGCGGCGGCGGCACCCTGTCGCTGCGGACCGATGCCCAGGCCAAGACCTTCGGTGCGGCGCTGCTCCGCATGGAGATCGAGGTCCCGGAAGATGTCGCTGGCCTGATCGACTAGGGACGGTGAAGAGCCGAGCGAGCCACGAAACCCAGGCAGGCAGACAGGTACGACGGTTCGGGTCCGCAGCAGATGGGACTCCTCGCTCTAGTGCTCTCCACCGTTCACACGCGATTGCAGGGGCGGGGCGACCACGAAGTACGTCTCTTTTCGCTCTTCTACTGAGAGTACACGCCAGCGCCCGTTTTATTCGCAGGCATCACCGTAGCCAGGCGAGGCTGGGGCAAGTAGCTTGAGGTCACAAGCAGCCGCGTGGTAGCATGGTCGACGAAATCGGAGCGCCGAATGAACGGAGAGGAAGTCTATGAAGCGATCAACGTGCTGGTGGATGGCTCTACGGGCGTCGCGACCATCAGCCTCAACCGGCCGGAGGTGCGGAACGCGCTGAACCCGCTGCTCGTCGATGAGCTGGCGGACGCGGTGGCGTGGGCGGACGCGGACGAGCGGGTCGGAGCGATCATGCTGAGCGGTGAGGGAGATGACTTCTGCGCGGGGGCGGACCTGCAGTCGCTCTCGGACATGATGGACGCGAGCGTCGGGGAGCAGGTGGCGGACGCGGATGCGCTCGGCGACCTCTTCCTCATCTTCCGCAGGATATCGACGCCGATCGTCGCCGCCGTGCAGGGTCATGCAATCGCTGGCGGTTGCGGTCTGGCATCGGCCTGCGACATCGTGCTGGCGTCGGATGACGCGCACTTCGGATACCCGGAGGTGAAGATCGGCTTCGTGCCGGCGATGGTGATCGCGATGCTCCGTCGCGCGGTGGGTGAAAAGCGCGCTTTCGACCTGGTGACTACAGGACGGATCGTTGACGCAAGGACCGCGGAATCCTACGGCCTCGTGCAGCACATCTATCCGGCCGCTGAGTTCGATCAGCGCGCCCGCGAGTTCGTGGAGGAGCTGGCGCAGCGCAGTTTCAGCGCCCTGGCTCTCTCGAAACGCCTTCTTTACCAGACCGAGCGGCATTCCTTCGAGGCGGCGATCCGCGCGGGCGCCGACATCAACGTGCTGGCGCGGATGACCGAGGACTACCGGGAAGGCGTCAAAGGGTTCCTGGCGTCGAAGCGCAAGAAGGGAAAGAGCTGATTCTTCTCCGTCTCAAGCTCGGGCTGCTGTTGGTGGGCGCTCCGCTGGCGCTGGTGGCGCAGCCCCTGGGCCGGCGCTGGCTGTTCTACCTGGGGATCGTGCTGCTCGCCGTTGCGCTCGTTTTGCCTGCAGAGCCCGGGCAGAAGCTCAAGCTGAGAGCCTGGAATCTGGCCCGTCACCTTCCCGGTGCGAGCTGGCTTGGGCGAAGGGCGGGAGGGGAGTCGGGTGAGGAGACGAACACCGAACACCGGGCATCGAACACCGAAATATGAAATGACACGTTCACCGGTCCAGCGTCCCCGTGAGATCGGCGATGTCCGGTGGCTTGGAGTCGGAACCGGGCTCGATCCACTCGGCACGAACCTCCAGCTCGCCTCGATCGTGCAGAGCCGCCGCTGCTTCCGCGATCTTCGGGTCGAAGTGGCTGCCGGCGGCGTCACGAATGTACTCCACCGTCTTGTCGAACCCCAGGCCATCACGATAGGAGCGCTTGGAGTTCAGCGCGTCGAGCACGTCGGCCACGGCGAGCAGGCGGCCGAGAAAGGGTATCTTGGAGCCGCTTAAGCCATCGGGATAACCGCTGCCATCCCACTTCTCGTGGTGGTGTCGCACTCCGGGGATGATCGCCTGAAAGCGACGGCTCTTGATGTGGTCCAGGATGTTGACGCCGTGAACAGGGTGCTTCTTCATCTCGTCGAACTCGGCCTCAGTCAAAGCGCCGGGCTTGTTCAGAATCGATTCCGGCACGCCGATCTTGCCCACGTCGTGCAGCAGCGCCGAGAGCTGGACGACCTCGATCTCATCGTCGCTCTCGCCGAGTTCCGTGGCTATGCGAGTCGCGAACGCCGCTACTCGCTCCGAGTGCCGGTGGGTGTAACCGTCCTTCGCGTCGATTGTGGCGACGATGGCGCGGATGGTGTCGAAGAAGTTCTGCTCTAGCTCGCTTCTTAGCTGGGCCCGGTGGATGGCGACGCCGGCCTGGTTGCCGATGAGCGCCAGTAGCTCCAGATCGCTCTCGGAGAAGGCGCCCTTCATGCTGCGGCTGTCGGCGTAGAGGACGCCGAGAACAGCATCGTCGGTGGAAACCGGCGCGCACATCACGGAGCGGATCTTCTGCTGGATGATACTGTCACCGGCGCGGTAGCGGGCGTCGGCCGTGGCGTCCTGGCTGAGCGAGGAGACGCCGTTCTCGAGCACGTCACGCACCACGGTTCGGCTCACGGTGATGTCTTCCATGGCCTGATTATAGGAGCGCGCCCGGGCCGCGACGACGTTCAGATCTTTCGCGTTGTCACCGCTCCGCTTGAGGATCAGCGCCGCCCGATCGGCGTTTATCGCTGCGAAGATCGAGTTGATGACCCCCTCGAACAGGTCTTTGAGGTCGCGGGCGCTGGCGAGCATCTTGGAGACCTGATAGGCGGCGGCGAGATTGCGCTGTGCCCGGAGAAGATTCTCCAGCTCTTCGGGCTGAGCGGCCGCGACCACCTCCACTCCGGGGAAGTAGGTGTCCACCACCTTCCGTACCACCATCGTCGAGTCCTCGTCGCGGTAGGCGAGCCTCGCTTCACCCGGCGCCTGCCCGGACCCTTCCGGGACGCGGCACTCGAGCACGGCCGGCCCCAGCGCCAGCTTATCGCCGGGCCCCAGCGAACCTTCTTCTACCGGCTGCCCGTTGATGTAGCAGCCGTTCGCCGAATGGAGATCAACGACTTCGAGGTGGTGGCCCAGGTTCTCGATGGTGCAGTGGCGGCGCGAGACGCCCAGGTCGGGAAGGCAGATATCACAAGCGGGGGCGCGCCCGATGGTCATCCGGTCACCCCTGGCTATGCTGAAGGTGCGGCCGTGATTGTCACCCTGGCGGACGACGAGCTCGAAGATCATTCGCGCCTTATGCTCCACCCTACTTAGGTGGCAGGCTGAGCCTGCCGAGGCTCACGTCTTCGAACGGCGGAACCTGGAACTCGCGCCGAAGGATCTGGTAGTTGCGCTCGTTCTCGAAGGTTGGATGCAGCTCGAGCACGTGCCTGCCGGCGAAGAGAACATACCCGGCCAGCGGCGTTGATCCTACCTTCTTCCCATCGATGAAGACGTCGGCAAACGGCTCCGACGCCACGGTGATTGACCCGAAGGCCCTGACCTCCGCACGCACTTCGAAGGCCTCGCCCGGCTCCAGCATGATCTCCCGCGTGTGCAGCGGCACGGTGTAGGAGGAGTTCATGTCCGTCCCTATGAGTTGCACGACGTGCTTTCGGTTCGGCTCGATCTGCATATTCACTCTGGGCAGGTAGCCGATCGTGCGGCCGTCGATCAGCAGCTTCACCCGCTGCGTCGCTTGCGGTGGTATGACGCTGACCGTGAGAGAGGCCGGTCGCGGCGGCGCGCGTCTGGGCACCGCTCCCGTGGAGAACGGGATGCTGTCTGCGGCGATCGGGTTGCCCGATCGGTCGGTGATATCCGGGGTGACGAGCAGGACGTAGCGGGCGCTGTAACGCAGCGCCGTTGCCGGTTGGATTTTCGCCGTGCGCAGGTCTTCGCTCAGGGAGACCTGCACGTCGACAGGATTCCCCTGATCGTCGCGCAGCTGCACGCTCTCGGAACTCACGCTCGCCGGCTCTATCCGCTCGCTGAAGGTCAGCGTCAGCGCCCGGTCGACGGGCACTTCCTGGGCGTCCCTGGCGGGCCTGCTCGCCGCCAGAAGCGGCGGCTCATTGTCCGGCGGCGTAAGGCGCGTGCTGAAACCGTACTCGACGCCGGGCTCCGCGTCGCGCGAATTCCGGAAGATCGGCGTCCCTTTGGCGCTCAGCAGGCCCTCGGTGAGGCGAACCGTATAGTCGGTTTCGTAATCGAGCTGCTCGGTCGCCTTGATGACGAGGTAGCGGTTCTCGTTCTTCAGCGTTAGCTCGGCCTGGGTCTGTCTCGAGCCGGGCCCGATCAGCCTCACGGTCTCCCGGCTCACCGAGACCGGATCGATCGGTGCGCTGAACGCGATTTCGAACTCGGGCTCGCTGACATCGGCGCCTCCTTCGACGGCGGCGAAGAAGAAGCCGGTGGTGTAAACGGCACCGGTCCCGATGTACGGTATCTGGGCGAGGACGGGGAATCTTTCCTCACTGAGAGTGCGGAAGCCCTTGAAGTCGTAGGTGTAGGCCGCGACGGTGCCGGCCAGCACCGCGGCGATCCCCAGCAGCGAGGGCCAGACGCGCCGCTTCTTGCCGGGTGGCTTGGTCGTCGCGTCATAGGTCCCGAAAGGCCGCTGTTGTTCGCGGGCGGCGGCGGGTGCCGCTGCCTGCTCCTTGACCGGTGCCTCCGGCGGTCTCTGCTCCGGCTCTTTGGGCGCCACGGCGACGACCACGGGGCGCTGCCCCGTACCCATAGCCCCGGTGAGGTCCGAGCGCAGCTGCTCGGCGCTCTGGTAGCGATCCGCCGGGATCTTCTGTAGGCACTTCAGGATGATCCGTTCGACCTCGGGGCTGAGCTCGGGATTGCGCTCGCGCGGCAGCGCCGGAAGCTCCTCGATGTGCTTGCGGCCCAGCTCGAACCAATCGCGGCCGCTGAAGGGGGCCTCGCCGGTTGCCATCTCATAGAGGGTGACGCCCAGCGAGTAGATGTCGGATCGATGGTCCACGCGCTGGCCCCGGGCCTGCTCCGGCGACATGTACTTCGGGGTGCCCACGTAGACGGTGGTCCCCGTCGCCGCGGTGTAGTTGGTGGCGGCCTCGGCGATGCCGAAGTCTGTGACCACCGCGTTGCCGTGTCGGTCGAAGAGGATGTTGTCCGGCTTCAGGTCGCGGTGGACGATGCCGCCCTCATGGGTGTGGGCGAACTGGAGGGCGGAGGCGACATCGAGCCCCACCTTGATGATAACATCATCATCGAGGGGCTGGTTACCTCTCATCAAGTCCTTGAGCCCGGCCTCCAGCAGGTCCATGGAGAAGAAGACGATATCGTCGTCCTTCCCCGCATAGTGGATGGCGATGACGTTGGGGTGGCGGAACTTGGCCGCGCGGTGGGCCTCGCTGCGGAAGTTCGCCTCGAACACCTCGTCGTAGGCGAAGGCGGGCTTCAGCACCTTCAGCGCCACGTCGATCTCCAGGTTGGTATCGCGGGCCCTGTAGACGTACGCGAACCCACCCTCGCCTAGGAACTTGTCTATCCGGTAGACCGCGACGCGGCGGCCCAGAAAGATATCTTTCCTCAGAGTGGCGCCCTCCGCAAACGTTTCTCCTTCATGCTCTCCTCAGGATCGAGGTCCGATGTTGCTGAAGTACTGCCGTGTCTCCGGGTTGTATATCGTCAGATTGTACAGCTTCTGCAACCTGGGGATCTCCCGGCTCAGGTTGAAGTTAAGCCTCAGGTTGTAGACCTGCTTGTAGACGTCCTCGGCCTGGCTTCGGCGCCCGTATGCGTAGTAGGCGGCGGCGAGCATCTGCCAGGAGATGACTCTCTGCTCGGCGCTGAGCCCGCCCTCCGTCAGCAGGGCTTCGAAGAAGTTGACCACCTGGCCGTAGTCCGCGTTCTTCCAGTACTCGAAACCTGCCCCCAGCTTGTCGCGGGTCGAGAATACGGTGATCGAGTCCTCGTAAGCGAAGCGAATCTGTTCCCGTACGGTCTCCGGTATCGACTGGGCATAGAGTCTCATGAAATCGAGAGCGTCCTCCGGGTAGCCCGCGTTGCGAAGCGTATGGTAGATCCGGAAGGACTGCTCGATCACCTCCGGGCGCTGGTAGTGCTGCGGGCGCGGTCCCTGGCCGACCAGGGTCAGAATCTGCTGGCTCGCTTCCCTGGAATTACCCGTCCGTAAGTATATCTCGGCGAGCATAGAGAGGAACTGGATCATGTCTTGCTTGGGCATCGGGATCAGCGCTGCCCGTTGCGCCCAGGTCGCCGCCTGGTTGTAATCACCGAGCTGGTAAGCGCTCGCGAAGCCCAGTCGCAGGAGCTTCCCCTTCACATCGTCGCTCGCCGCGAGGATGCCCTCGTCGACGAGGCGGATGCCCTCGGACGCCTCCAGCAGGGCCAGCTCGTACTCGCCCCGCAGGTAGGCGGCGGTCGCGGTGAAGTAGGAAAGCGGCATCGTCTCCGTCGGCGCGCCGCGCACGCCCGTGGTGAATACGGGAGCCACGCGGACGTAGCGGGGCGGCGATTCGGGCAGCTCGGCCGAATCGATTCTGAACGGCGGAGCTGTCGCCGTTGCGACGACGCGGAACGGCCCGTCGGGGTCATCGGCACCCTGAATCTCGTAGCCGCGCGTGTAGCGGGCGGGGCTGGCTGTCCAGTTGAGCACGGCCACATCGCCATCGTACTCCAGCTCCAGGTTCGCCAGCGGCGGGAAGTGCACGTCCCAGCGGTAGACCACCGTGCGGCCCGCTCCCTCATCCGAGATGTAGATGTTGCCCTCGCGATCCACGTGCAGCCGGGTCGGCTTGTCGAGAGCGCCTTCGGCTCCGAGTTGGGTCAGGATGCGATCGAGTCCGGCCTCGATGATAGTGACCCGCTGCGTGTTGGCGTCCAGCAGGAACAGGTTGCCCGCCTGATCGAAGGTGAGTGCTGCCACGGGCCCCGGCACCACCGCCGGCGGCAACGGTTCCAGGCGCGCTTCGTTCGGATCGAGCCTGCCGACTACCGTCCCGTCCTCGTTCCAAACGAAGATCTCGCCCTCGGGAGACAGGGCGATGCCTACAGGCTTCAGCACCGGGTAGCTGGCCACGAGGCTCGCCAGGTCCGAGCTGAACACCTTGACCCGGTTGTTGCCCGTGTCCCCGATGATGATCCGGCCGTCGGGCAGAACGGCGAGCCCGCGTGGGCTCTTCAGCTTCCTATCGTCCTGGTAGTTGTCGCCGAAGGTGCCGATCAGCCTTCCCGACTCCATCTCGAAGATGGCGAAGCGGTTGCGGCGCGAATCGGCTATCACGACCGACGTGTCGGTAACGACCGCGGCGCCGACGTCACCCACATCCCGAGTGTAATCCCGCTTGAGCGTCTGAGGGTCGGGGTAGTAGGCCCGCACGCTGTCGCCGTAGGCCGTCGCGTAGGGCTCGGCCCGTGTGGCCACCAGCGAGGCGCCCTGCTTCTCGATGTCGAGCAGGAATCGCGGCGCGCCCTCCGGGTCGTACCCCACGTCGAGGAGTGGCTCGGGCAACCCGCGCTTGACCTTCGATACGCGGATGGGGAAGCCGAGGTCGGGGCGCTGAGGCAGATCGCCCTCCGTTGTCAGGTGGATCTTCTCCACCTTTCGGAGCTCCCGATCGAGTATCAACACGTCCTCGGGCCCGGTGAACGCGATGTCCACGGCCTTGCGGAACGAGCCGCGCCCCGTGCCGAGGCCGCCGTACAGCATGTCGTTGGGGCCTATGTCCGCGTTGGTGTATGCGTTCCTACGGAAGAGACGGCCGGCCTTCTCGTCCAGCACCACAACGCTGCCCCTGTCATTGACCGCCGTGGCTAAAGGCTCTGCGAGCTGGGCCCCGCGCATGTTGAGCTGTCCGGCGATGCCCCTCGGTAAACGGCGGGTCCAGGATAGCTCCATGAACGGCGGCAAAGTGAGGATGTAGCGTGTGCGCTTGTCCGCGACGTAGATCGCCCCGTCGTTGCCCACAGCCAGCGACTTGGGTTCCTTCGCCATCTCGCCCAGCCCGATCTCCCGCACGAACGTGCCGTCGTAGCTGAAGATCTGAACGCCCTCTCTGCCGGAGTCGAGCACGTAGACATGGCCGCTCGGGCCCAGAGCGACGTCCACCGGGTCATCGAGCTGGCCGCCGGCGTCTCCTTTAGCTCCGATCGCGCGCAGGAACTGTCCGTCGGAATCGAACACGACGACCTGCTTGAGGTCGGTGTCCAGCACGAAGGCCTGACCTGCGGCATCCAGGGCGAGCTGCGCCGGGCGCTTCAGCTGGCTCCGCCCGTAGATGCGGCGGTGGGCTCCCTTCGCGTCGTAGACGTGCACCACGCCGCGCCCATCCACGATGTGGACGCTGCCGTCGGGCGCCGGCGCTATGGCAACGGGGCGGTCGGGTGCGCCGGGCCGGCCTTTGGCCGGCAGCTCGAACGATCCGTCGCTGACGAAGTTCGCTTTTACCACCTGCGCCAAGCCGTCGGTGGCGGAAGCGGCGAGCAGTGTTGCGGCAGCGGCCCAGCAGAGGGCGCTCTTAGCTGAAAGAATCCGGGTCAGTTGCACGGTAGTGCTGGCTCCAGATTGATGTTTAACAGTGGCCGATCTCCAACCTGAAACAGGAATCTCGAAAACCCGGCCACTACCTCGTCTCCGTGTTCCAGCTCCTGCGGCGCGTTGACGTGTGCGCCGCGCAGAAGCGTTCCGTTGGTGCTGTCCAGGTCCTCGATCCACCATGCCTCTCCGCTTCTGCGGATCCGGCAGTGGTGGCGGGACACCGATCGATCGGGGAACTGGACGTCGTTGTCCGTAGCGCGCCCGATCAAGGTCTCGGAGCTGTCGATCCGGAACGTCTTCCCAGTGTGTACACCGCCGACGACCTGAAGGCGGCAGAGCACCTCGCGGCGGTCGTCGCTGGCGAACCGGAACTCCAGATCGGCCAGCCCTATGATGTCTCCGTCGTTCAGGATCCGGCGGTCTCCCGCCCGCAGCATGGTCCCGTTCAGGATCGTGGGGGCATCGTCCGTCGTCACTTCCAGGAAGTAGCCGGAGACCTCGCATTCGATGCGGATGTGATGCTCTGCGATTCGCCGGTCGCGGATCCTCAGCGTGTTGGCTTTGGCGCGACCGACGGACATCACGGGAACCCGGAGAGAGTACTCCCGATTCCGCTCCGCATAGAATTGCCCGATGAGCGCTGCGCCGTTAGACAATGCGCCCAGTAGTCCTAGCTCCTATGTCGGGGGGAGGGGTGGGTATCGCCGTACGTCCCATTAAGTTAGGCGATTTGCCTCTTGTGTCAATTATGTCATGTGCGGCCACGGGCGGCGCTCGGGCCGATCGAGGGGGGATCGACGCAACTCCGGAGCCTACTACACCGGCCGCCGGTCAAGGTGCCACGCCTCAGCCGTTCTCCGGGTAGCGTAGCATCTCGAAGGCCAGGGCGTCCAGAGCGTCCAGCTCCAGCAATCGCCTCGCCGTGCGCGATCGCCTCGCCGATATCACCGCCGACGACATAGGCGAGGACCCAGGTGGCGTGCGCGTCCCGGGAGGGCTCGTCGTTCATCTCAGCGCCAGCAAGCCTAGCGTGACCGCGTCAGCGGCTCGGCGGCCTGTTCCGTGCGCACGGGGAGCCGGAGTACATTCGCTCCGACAACGGGCCCGAGTTCATCGCGGAGGCCGTGAAGAAGTGGCTGGACCTCTCGGGGGTCGAGACCCTATACATTGAGCCCGGGAGTCCCTGGGAGAACGCGTACAGCGAGTCGTTGGGCAGCCGCTTCGAGGACGAGCTGTTGAACCGGGAGATCTTCAGCAGCCTGACCGAGACGAAGGTCCTCGTCGAGCAGTACCGATTGGCGTACAACCACGAGCGGCCGCACAGCGCGCTGGGCTACCGCACCCCGGCAGAGTTCGCGGCCGAGCAGGTGTCCGGGAGGCAGGGGGACGTCGCCTCTGCGCCCGAGGGCGCGACGGCGTTCGACCGCCCCCAATGGGAGGGAGAGTTGGACATCAAGCTGGAACCTGTACTCTCATAACGCCTGGTACAGAAAACGGGGTCTTGACAAAGACGTTATGAGTCTTTTGGACAAGATGGACGAGTTTTGGAAGTCCTTAGCAAGCCAGGCGAACCGATTGATGGGCGGAGGCATTGGGCCAGAGGACTTCGCTGACGGCCCTTAAGATGGGACGAATCGACCTAATAGCTCGGTTCGTGGTACACAGGGCCGCAAGAGCAGTGAGGTGAGGCGCACGGTTGGCGCCAGTTTCCCGTCACCTCGAATCAGTTCATTCTCGGAGACCATACTGGATCGGCGTCCATGGCCGGATGGTCGGTCAGTCTGATCAGACCTGTGCCATCAATATTCACCGTGTAGATATCAATATTCAGGTCTTCAAACCTAGCGTCGCTAATCGGCCGATCCGTCCGTGCTATCACGACCCGTGTGCCGTCCGGTGACCACGAGATGGGAAATTGCTGCTGCAAATCAAAGAGCAGCTGTCCGGTCAGCATGACTTGGTTGGAACCATCGGCGTTCATCACGACTGGCTCAGAGTACGAGTCTACAATATTGCCGTCCGGCCCGAGCTCATCGCCCCCCTTCGTGAATGCGATCTTCGTACCATCTGGTGACCAAGAGGGCAGTACTCGTAGGACACGCCCTGACTCATCAGTCAGTCTGGTGCGATCGGACCCGTCGGGGTTGATAGAGAAGATGCCAGAACTCAACCCCATTGTGCCGAACGCGATCGTGCCGAACGCGATCTTGGAGCCATCGGGATGCCAAGCAGGACGAACGCCCTCAGCGAGTTCAGTGGGATTGGAGCCGTCCGCCTTCATTACGTAAATGTGCCTACCAGACTCAAATACGATCTTGGAACCGTCAGGCGACCACGACGCCTGAGAAACGGGCAGACCATACTCGAGGGTCAGGTTGGTCAGGTCAGACCCGTCCAGATTGACGACATAGCTGGAACGAGAAACGCCCTCTCTATTCGCATGAAAAAGGATCTTGGAACCATCGGGAGACCAGTGGGGCGTATAATCACCGCTCCCATCATCGCCAGCATTCGTGACCAAGCGCGTTGGGTTGGAGCCATCTGCACCCATTACATAAAGGTTGTAGAAGCCCTCACCCCTACGTGATCTAAACGCGATCTTGGAGCCATCAGGAGACCAAGCAGGGGAATGATCCCAGGCGGGATTTTTCGTGAGGTTGGCCAGGCCGGACCCGTCTGAGTTGATGACGTAGATCTCGCTGTTGCCATCTCTGTCGCTCACGAACGCAATCTGGGAGACGGCTTCCTGTTCGGCTGGACTCGATTCCTCAGCGCCCAGGACGAGGACCGCCAAGAGCAGCGTAGCGAAAGGAAGGAGCGGACGCATAAGAGCCTCCTTGTGACGACATGTGGTAGCTCCCCGTTGGGGGGCGTCAGTGCGCGTGTAACTCCTCGGGATCCTGGAACTGCTCGTAGGCGCGCCGCCCTGCATGAATCCAGTCGTCGCGTTCTGATTCGCCTATTCTTATGTGAAAGGTGGAGCCTACGTGTTTCCACACCAGCGGGACAAGCTGCCCGGGCGGGTGACGCCCGGCAAGTGCCGGTCCGTATCCTGCGGCGGGGCCGCGGCTTAGCCCAGCCGATTCTGGCCGTGTCGGGTATCGGTCAGCGCCCCTGAAGCCGGGTGCGAACTTCCGGGTTCCGAGAAAGTTGAAGGGGATCCCCACTTCCCCGGTGACGTCGCAGATG
>FXBF010000031.1_pt1 | contig 35510 bp, 43 predicted proteins | sample 5335321 | NCBI WGS metagenome assembly FXBF01 (sample SAMEA103928391, study PRJEB20085) | sediment metagenome | isolation source: sediment
TGGGCCTGGGCCGACAATGAACGTGCATCAATGTGTTCCATGCGCCCAGGGTACCAGACCTTCGCAAGAATGTCATCTATTTAATGCTCTGATTAATAAGTGCTTGAGAGATGGAGCAGAGCAAAAACCGCGCTTTTTGCTCTGCGAGCTGAGGAGCGGTACAGGGACGTACCGTTGGCGGAGCCGAGGATGCAAAAAGCCAGGGACGGACTTTTTCAGCCTCCTAGTAACGAAGAACGGATGGCGCCAGTGACGACCGGCGGTGTGACATCCCGTCAGTATCAGTTCACCGCCTATGCGCTCTTGGGGGCGAAGTACAGATACACCGCGGCCCCAAAGGTACACACCAGCCCGAACAACCCGACTGTTGCCGGCGCACCGAGTGGCTGCGCAAGTGCGCCCGCGAGCAGACTACCCAGCGGCATCAAACCGATGAAGACCATGGAGAACAGTGACATCACGCGCCCTCGTAGTCCATCTTCTACGGTAAGCTGGATCAGCGTATTGGTAGAGGCCGCTGTGGTGGTGTGCGCGAAACCCGCAAGCACCAGCACCGGCAAGGCCAGCCAGAGATTGTCGACAAACGAAAATGCCAGCACGCTGATCCCGGCGCCCACGGCGGCCATACCGATGACACGTTGAAGCCCGTCGCCGGAGAAACGATAGGCGAGCCGAAGTGCTGCGGCCAGCGCACCCATACCGATCGCAGTCAGCAACAAGCCCAGCGTCCTGGGTCCGCCGCCGAACGTCTCCTTAGCAAAAACAGGCATCAATACCGTCACCGACGCCGCCAGCAGGCTGATCATGCTGACCACAAGTAGGCCGGCACGTATACGCGGCTGTCGCCAGGCGAACTGCAGCCCTTGCAGCAGGTGACCGTACACCGATCCCGTCGTCGGCAGGGCCGGTTTGTCTACGACACGTATTAATAACAGCGCAACCACAACGGCCGCGAAGCTGATGGCATTCACCAGGAAAACCGTGCCTTCGCCATAAAACGCTACCAGCCAACCAGCGATCGTCGGACCTACAAAACGCGCGATATTGAAGGCACTGGAGTTTAACGGGATCGCATTCGACAGGTCCTCGCGCGGTACCAACTCCGTGACAAACGCATGCCTGGCTGGCATCTCAAAAGCGTGGACCACACCTAGTAGCAGCACCAGCGCAACGATATGCCAGGCAGTGATCCAGCCGCCGAATGTGAGCGTCGCCAGCGCGAGCGCCTGGCCCATCGCCGCCGTATGTCCTGCGATCAACAGTGTGCGCCGTGGATATCGGTCCGCGGCTACGCCGCCGAGCAGGCCCAATACAAGCACGGGCGCCAGGCTCGAGAACGCGACGAGCCCCAGCATGGCGCTCGAGTTCGTGAGGCGGTACACAAGCCATGCCTGGGCCACCGTTTGCATCCACGTGCCGTGCAGCGACACCAGCTGCCCCAGAAAATAGAGGCGGTAATCGCGGTGCCTGAGGGAACGAAAAGTCTGCCGGAAGGTATTCGCCGGCATGGACTCAGGCTGCGCTACCCACCGGCACCAGGCAAACTGTGAATCTTCTAGCCCGTCTTGCGAGTTGCGTGCACAAGAACCGAGAGCCTATTGCGAGCTTCCAAACGAGGGGTCAACGCTGTGCCGTGGCACGGGCAGCCCGGCAATCCGGCTCGCCTGCGAAATGGGCCCCTTCGGGAACAAGCGATACAGATACTTTCGACCACCCTTGGCCGAGTACTCTCGCTCGAGCACGTCAGACAACGTGCGCGCATTGGGCGATTGACCATGTGTCCTATAGTAATCGCGCATAAAACGCACGACCTCCCAATGCACCTCGGTCATCTCAATCCCTTCCTTCTGCGCCAGCATTGACCCTATGCTTTCGTTCCATTCGTCCAGATCCATCAGATTCACGTCGACATCTTTGTCGTCAGAATCCTTGTTAACGATAAACTTCATAATATCTGACATGATTCTCACCCCCATAGGCCTGAGGCCCAGTGCGCCGCGCGATCCGCAGCCAGTCGGTCCCGGCCCACCGGAAACAAGCTAGCTGAACCGTGAATCGCGCGGGTACGCTGTCGTCGTGAAATTATACCGCAGCCCCTAAAGCGGGACGATCGCAGGCCACTCCGCCGCGTGTGCGAAATACCCCATCTGCGCTGTGCCGGCCCCGAAAGCATCTGTAACTCGCTGATTCGGAGAACCAACCCCAGCGGCGGCACCCCCGGGAGCGGCTCGGAACCCACACCGACGGCTTTTCGGCAATGCCTAAGCGCACACGCAATCTGTACTATAATGTCGTTTTCCGTGCGGAGCGGTCGATAATCGAAAGCCGCGGGAAACATGCGAGTTCGCATGTGAACCTAGGAGGTCGGCGGCCCCAGGGTCGCAACGTTGGTATGAGCGGATGTGCTGGTGGTGAACCGTTTGCCTTGCGCGTGCTGGGCGACAGCATGATACCCGAATTCGAGCACGGCACGGTGATCATTGTGGAGCCTGCTGCAGGGGTGCTTGAAAGCGGATGTTACGTGGTCGCCCAACACGACAACGAGTATCTCTTCCGGCAGCTGATCATCGATGACCGCCGCTGGCTGTTAAAACCGCTGAACCGGCAATACCCGACAATCGAGATCACGGGACTAAAAGACATCACGGGCCGGGTAGTTCAAAAGGCAGGGCGCAACAGGAAAGAACGCAAGCATTATCTTTGAAGGGTTCCCGGCATTTCCGCTGTCGTGGAAAATAACTCAAGATACATCATGACCTCTGACATACCCCCTGCTCGACGGCCATAACCGCCGCCTCGACGCGTGAGTGCACGCCAAGTTTGCGCAAGATCGCCTTGACGTGCAGCTTTACCGTTCCGTCTGATATTCCCAGCTCGCGGGCGATAACCTTGTTACTTCGTCCTTCCGACAAATGACAAAGAATTTCCCGTTCGCGCGGGGTCAGTTCATCAAAAGGCGCTCCCAGCTCTTCCACCGGAGGCGAGTCCCCCTGCTGCACAACCCTCGCAAGCACACCAGTAAGGTCTTGCGCGACAACTGTTTTGCCCGCCACGATCTCGCGCAAAGCGCTAACGAGCTGGTCGGGCTCCATGTCTTTGAGCAGATAGCCCTGCGCGCCCGTGCGCAATGACTCGACAAGATCCTGCTCATCACTGCTTGTCGTCAACATGACAACGGGCATAACCAAGCCGGTTTCGCGCAGACTTGACAGCACCTCGAGCCCATTCATGTTGGGCATACGCATATCCAACAAAACGACATCCGGCCCCAGCTCCTTCGCCAGCCGCAGCCCCTCGCTACCCTCACCCACCGCGGCGACCACGTCGATGTGGCGTTGCTCGAGCAGCCCCTGCAGGCCGACACGAAACAGCGCATGATCATCGATTAAGAGCACCCGCATGGTTACTTCGCCGTCCGCTTCAGGCCCTCAAGCTCGACGTCCACACGTTCAGGATCGCAGAAGGTCAACATGACGCGCGTACCCTCCCCGGCTTCGCTTTCGATACGCAAGTCACCACCGATCCGTTGCGCGCGCTCCTGCATGATCGACAGGCCAATGTGATCACCGGCAGGCCCCTCCATGACCGGTCCGTCAAATCCGACGCCATCATCCTCCACGAGGACGAGATACTCTCCACTGACGTCGTTGCGCAGCATGATACGAACGTTCTGCGCCTTGCTGTGCTTGCGGATGTTATTCAGCGACTCCTGCACGATGCGCATAACCTGCAGCTCGGTCTCAGCAGGTAGGCGGGCCTGACCCCACTCGTTTTGCAGGAACACCTTGGTGCCGGTGCTTCTGCGAAACCGATCTACACATTCTGCTATAGACGGGACCAGGCCAGGACGCGCAACAGGCGCACGGAAATGAGCGATGAGCTGACGCAGCTCGGTATGTGCCTCATCGAGACTGTTCTCGACCTGCTCGAGATCCTGCCACAACGCCAACTCATCGCCCTGATGCAGGGTCTGATCCAATACCCTAACCTGGAATCGCACACTCGCCAGGGTTTGCGCTAGAGAATCGTGTAGCTCGTACGCGAGTCTTGTTCGTTCCTCCATAATGGACAGGCGATTGGCTTCTTCGTCGAGCCTGGCCTTCTCGATCGCTGCACCGAGGTGGCTTCCTACGCTGATCAACAGTTGTTTGATGTCCTCTCTCGCTACCAGCTCACGCTCGTCGACAAAGAGATTGTAGATACCGACTGTGTGGCCCCGATAATGCAGCGGCACCGCGATCATCTGTATATCATCGTTGTCAAAAAACCGGTGTCCGGCGGTCTGGTTGCACTGGCGAATGTCTTGATACCGAATCTGACCATCCTCGATCGCACTCCCGCATATGCAGCAGTCCAGGGGAAGCACGCGCTCACGCTCGACTACCTGTTTGTCGAGCCCGATGCTGGCAACCAGGCGCATGCGCCCATCGTCCGTCAGCAGCCGTACACACGCAGCACGAGCATGCGCCACGCCTTTGAGGGAATACAGAAAACGCTTGAGAAGCTCATCGAGGTCGCGCGAGGCATTGATGGCCATGGCCACGTCATAGAGGACCTCCAGCGTGCGCGTTTTCTGCGCCAGTCGTTCTGTCTGCTGATGTACCTTCGCTTCAACACTCCTGGAGCAAGCCTGCAGCACCTCGCCGAGGCTGTTGATGTCTTCGGTCAGCTCCGCGAACTCTCCCTGAACGGACTCCGTGATACGCGCTGCCAGGTTGCCGGCCTCGATCTCGCGTGCCCAGTCACGCAGGTATACCAGTGGTTGCAGTAAACGCCTTCGGATAAGCAGCGCGGAAACGCCAACGAGTAGCGCCCCTGCTACTGCGAGCACGATCTGCGCTGCCCAAAGCGGCGGCGCCTGCTCCGGCAGTCGCACCATTAACCAGCCTGCAAGCGCCAGTAGGCCGAGGACAAGCACCAGCCCTATGAGCGGGATAAGCAACAGGCCTGCACCGGGTTTGCGCGCAGCACTGCGTGCACCCCGGTCCGGCAAAGGCTCGGGCGGTGCGGATCGTACGGACAACCCAGAGTCGCTGTTGTTTTTCGTGGCGATCATCGTTTCATTCGCGCCCGCTACGGCCCGCGACCGACGTGCACGCTCCGGCTGATCAGCCGGGCCGTCATTATACAGATTCTACAGGCAATCGATCCTAATCGGAGCCGGTGGGCGGCACGCTGGGGCAAGTATCATTGATCCACGCCGACGGCATTCGCGCGTACGACGTCTGCCTGGCAACGATTTGGCAGCTTTTGGCGGGGGGTCCAGGCCACCGCGCAAGCGGCCTGGCGGGGCCGATTCACTCGATCTACAGTGCCCGGCACTGGGTCGGCTGGGAGCGCATGGCCGTTCAGCGATACGCCAGAGCAGGCGTGCGGCCCGTCAGGAGGCCCGGGCAAAGGCCAAGCACACGGCAGGCCCGCGGGCCATAGAGCCCGCCGGGCACACACAATTATCCGGGCTCGTTCCCCGGCGGGACATAGCCGGGATCGTTCGGGTTCATGAATATGAACTCGAAGCTGTCCGGCTCGAGCTCGACGTAATCCAGAACCGTGTTCTCGAGCAACGCCGCGCTTGTCTGAGTGACCACGATATCGACACCGTGGGCAGACACCCGCGTGTCGTGGTCCGTGATGTCGTCGAAGCCCATCGCATAGTCGATGGATCCGTCCGGTTTGCGTTTTGCCGCGATCCGCAGGGCCATGCCCTCCATGCCGCCTTGCCTGGCGGCGCCACGAATTTGCGTGGCCGCGTTCTCCGTTACAGTGATCATCTACGTTGTTCCATGCGAGTCATTCCCTATTGATGGCACGCCACGGGACGCATGCACGCACGCCTGCATGCACGCACGTGATTCACGAAGCGGCTCGCCCAGTGGTTACCCTCGACGTCGCGCAGGTGTGCGTAGCTGGCTAGCAGGTTATTATAAAGTATACCGTCGTAGCGGGCATTTACGCCGCTGCCCCGCAGCACCTCGTAGGCAAACTCAATGCCTGGTTCAAGATTGGCCAGGCTCGAGTGGTGAAATTCATGGGCGCAGAAGGCAGCGGGGCGGCCTTCGCGATCACGCAGCGGCCACGGACCACGTCCGGTTTCCTGCAGCCTCACATAACCACGCCCCATGGGTCTATCATGCATGAGAACATCCGCGGGGATGGCGCCTACCATTTTGCAGGTGCGCCCGTTCCACGCGAGACTGCGTGCCAGGTACATGAGACCGCCACACTCGGCATACGCGGGCATGCCGGCATCAATGGCAGCGGCGATCTCGTGTCGTAAGGCGCTGTTTCGTTCCAACGCCTGCATGTGCACTTCCGGAAATCCGCCACCGATAAACAACCCATCGACCGTGGGCAGCCTATATTGCCGCAGCGTATCGAAAGGCACTAGCTCCGCCCCCGCCGCCTGCAGTGCTTCCAGGTCACCCGGGTAATAGAACCCAAAGGCAGCATCCCGGGCAATTGCAATGCGCACGTCAGCGCGAGGATACGACGCGCATTTACTTTGTACCGCCGTGCCAAACGACGCCGCGCCGGCGCCAACCGCAAGCACGCGCTCGATGTCGACCTGCTGTGCCACGGCATCGGCGATCTGCTTGATCTGTGGCCTGACCCGCTGCGCCTCGTTGCTGGGAACCAAGCCAAGATGGCGCTCGACGATCTCGAGTGCAGGATCATGGTGCACGGCCCCGAGGACCGGCACATCGGTGTAATGCTCGATGACCGCGCGCAGCTTGCCCTCGTGGCGGCTTCCGCCGAGCTGGCTCAGTATGACCCCGGCGATACGAATGTCGCGATCGAATGCCTGGTAGCCCAGGATCAACGGCGCGATGCCGCGCGTCATACCGCGCGCGTCGATCACGAGCACCACCGGAGCACCCAACAGCGCCGCCAGCGCCGCGTTGCTGTTACTCCCGTCCAGGCTGAGCCCGTCATATAACCCTTTGTTACCCTCGATCAACGCGATGTCGGCGCCTTGCATGCGGCTCGCCACGGTCGCCCGTATCTCCTCATGACCCATCGTGTAGAAGTCGAGATTGTGGCAGGCGCGGCCGGACGCTTCGCCGAGCCACATCGGGTCGATGTAATCTGGACCCTTCTTGAAGGGCTGCACGGTGTAACCCCGTTGCGTGAGTACAGCGCAAAGGCCCAGCGTGACAGTGGTCTTACCAGAAGACTTGCGCGCAGCGGAGATCAAAAGATGTGCCATAGCTCAATGTTTCATCGGTGGTCGGTCTTTATAAAAAGCGTATCCCCAAGTTTGGGCACGATCCGAGGTCATGTCATAAACCAGCACCGCTTCCGGGACCTTGCTACGCGCCCGCTGCTTCCGCCTTATCGGCTTCGGCGCGTGTATCCGCTGATCCTGTAACATAATCATCGGCAAGACTGACGGGCAGGAACGGCAGAACTCGAATGGCCACCACCGTGATCAACAATGCGATAGCTGTACCGCCAATACCCAAGACAATCTCCAGAAAACTCGGAGTGTACTGACCGACTACGCCGTCGAAGAAGTTGCTTTTCACTTCCATGCCCGGAAACATGTCTAAAGGATAGGCCTGCGCGCCGATGATAATAACGTAAATCTGCCCGAGGCCACCGAATATAACCAACGCAGCGCCCAACCCGATCCAGAAACGGGACGTGTTGAATGCCGGAAGAAAAAACAGCGCAAGTGGCACCAGCCCACCCAACAGCACCTGGACGATCCAGAAAACCAGTGGATAGACGCCGCCGTCGACGAGTATAAACCTCTCCACACCGTGGTGCTCCGTGATGTAGAGGTTAGTAATATGGTAAACCAGCACGAAATAGAGCACGGCGGCGACAAAAATAGCCAACAGGTTCTTAAGCCGCCGCACGACTGCGTCGCCGATAGGCCACCCGGTCCACCGGTAGGTCGCCAGGAGTACCAGAATAAAGGCAGCCGTGCCGAAAGAAAAAGACATGACGATGAACATCGGCGCCATGATTGCAGCATCATAAGCCTGGCGAGCGACCAGAAAACCAAAGATCGAACCGGTACCGGTCGTCAGCACCAGGCGCCAAAGGAAAGCCAGATAGCCAGCCGGCTTGCTGTAACGGTTCATGCGCCGCTCAAACATCATCCACAGGTACAACCCCACGATAGCGAAAAAACCCGTGTAAAGAAAAATGTTCCAGGCAAATACGGATTTAAAATTGTATTTGGTCATGGCAATGACCAGCCGATCAGGACGCCCGAGATCCAACACGAGGATCGCGAGTCCTGCGACCATTAATGCTATGGCGAGCAAGCCGGACAGGCGCGCCATCGGCTTGTACATCTCCTTACCGAACACCGAAGCGGTTGAAGCAACGTTGAGGGCACCGGACCCGGCTACGATCAGGAACACGGCAAACACGTGCGGTACTCCCCACACGATCTGATTATTCATGCCGGTGTTAGTGTGACCTGCTATATCCATGATGTAGGCAGCTGCCAGGCCCGCCAATACCAGCAGGCCAAGCACAGCAAGCAAGCCGTAGTAACCTGCACTGCGCCCCTCAATGGTTCGATAGTGAACTGTCATCGTTGTTTCGTGAACCGTGACTGGTGATTAGTGAACCCCAACGTGCTACCGGCCTTTGATCGATATTGCGCGGAGCAGAACAGCGAAGCGCAGACAACGCAGCGAGCGTAAGCAATGGAAACACACCAGTCTCTTTTTTAACTCGCCTTCCCGTCAGCAAGCCCACCAGTGTTAGCGCACGGCGACTGGTGGAGCTCCGCCGCCGGGCCGGATATCGCCCCGTCAGGGGGCGCGGACGTGGGCGAGGCGGAAATAGACGGCGATCCGGTGAATCGCCGTCCCGCCGAGCGGGCGCACCACGGACGGTGCGCCCCGGGCTTTCAAGCGCAGCAGGAAAGCGCAGCGCTGAAAGGCACGCCCGACCGTCGAGACAGGATGTCTCGTCGGGAGGCGCCGGACCGCGGCGGGAAACAGCGCAACCCCGGAGCCGCTCGCTGACACCGGTGGGCTTGTTCATATTCCCTCGTACCGAACACCCGTATTAAGACCCAAATCCGCCCGTACCTGTGTGCTCGGGACTTCGCGCGCACGCCTGGCGACCTCGCTGTTCGGATCGTTGAGGTCACCAAATATCAGAGCGTTGAAGCCGGCCGCCGAACAGGCCTCCACGCACGCAGGCTTACGGTCCCTGTCCACCCGATGGACACAGAACGTACAGCTTTCCACCGTCCCCACCGCGCGCGGCGCATACGGCCGCGGGTCAGTCACCTCTTGGTGAGTGAAGGATCGCGCCTTGTATGGGCAAGCCATCATACAGTAGCGGCAACCGATACAGATGTGCTTGTCCACCAGAACAATACCGTCGGCGCGCCTGAAAGACGCTCCCGTAGGGCACACGTCAACGCACGGCGGATACTCGCAGTGCTGACACAGCATCACCAATGAATAGGTCTTGCCGGTCTGTTTGTCCCGCAGATCAAGTTTGCGAATATAATGTGTATCAATTTCGGGTCGCGCGGTGCTCTTCAGACCGAATTCCTCGTCACACGCTCTCACGCAAACGTCGCATCCCTGGGCGCATTTGGTTGTGTCGACGATCATGCCCCAGCGCACCGCATCCGTCGCGGGCTCGTCCGCAGGGCGGGCAAACACGAGATTGACCAACTTCACGCCCGGGGCAAACGTCAACAAGGCTGTAGCGGCAGCGGCTTTGCCGATAAACTCGCGGCGGCCCGTATCCGGCTGGTCCGTCTTCGCACTCATGGTATTTTTCCAATAGCGCAAGAGTTCGCCGCGAGGAGATCCTCGGCCCTCCACCCGCTGAGCGTCTCCAGCATTTGCGTCGCCCTTGCTTCCTCAGCGGTTTGGCGTTGCGGTGGCGAACGTGCGCTTGTGGTTTCGGCCGGGGTCGTCGCGTGACATTGAAAGCAGTCGATGCTGACGCTCGTATAGGTGTGGCACGCCTGGCAAAACTGTCCCGGCGCATTTATCGGGATGGGTTTGCCCTTCTTGTCCGTACTCGCATGACACTCGACACATCCGACAAGGCTAAAACGCTTCGTACGAATGCCCTCGCGCACCGTCTTGTCGCGCTGCTGCACAAGAAAATCCCCATGCTCCCTGCGCATGATATCGGTGGGCGCCACACATTCCTGCGTATCACTCACGCGCTCGCGCGCCTTCGGAAAGGTCGGCTGTCGTACGCGATCCTCGCCGGCATGTGCCGGTGTATACGCTACCGCGACAAACAACAAGAGCATTCCTAAGTACGCTGTTCTCATCGCAGCACCCTGCCCCAAGTAATTACTCGCCCATGCCCATATCGATATACCCCGTCGGGCACACATCCGCGCAGATGTGGCAGCCGATGCAGCGCGTGTAATCCGTGTCGACGTATCGGCCGGTCGTGGACTGGTCCTTTTTTACGCGGAACACGGCGTCCTGAGGACAGAAGATGACGCAGTTATCGCACTCGAAGCACATACCACAGCTCATACAGCGCTTTGCCTCGGCAACAGCCAGCTCGTCATCCAGACCGACCATGCGCTCCTGGAAGTGGCCCAGCACCTCTTCGGCCGTCGGGCCGATTTCCCCGCGCTTGATTCGCGGCGTGTACTCGAAGTGTCCCAGGAACAACTTGTCAGACGGAATTATCTCCATGGCAGACCGGTCTTCGTAGTTGTGGACGGCGAACTTGCGCTCCGCGGTTCCCCATGCCTGCTGATGGTCATAGGGTTCCGGTTCAAGCCCGAACTCCCGGAGCTTGTTCAAAAGATCGAAGCGGTGCACGTCCACTTTGGGGCGATGAACCAGGGGCTGGTGTTGGAGATAGTGATCGATGCTCTCGACGGCGATGGACGCTTGCCCGATTGCCGTCGTGAGCAGGTGGGGCCTGATGATATCGCCGGCGACAAAATGGCCCGTGCGGCCCGACACCTGGTAATGCTTGTCCGCATCGATGAATCCCTTGCCGTTGTTCAGGCTCTCTAGCTCTTCGTCGAACTCGCCGCTCTGGCCAATCGCCGAAACGACCAGCTCTGCCTCGATCTCGAATTCCGTCCCTTCTCGCGGCACCGGCCGCTCGCCGTCCATGTCACATTCGCATAGCCGCACCCCGACCGCACGTCCGTCATCGCCCTTGATAATCTCAAGTGGCATCACGCCGCCCTTAATGTCCACACCCTCGCGCGCGGCGTCATTTACCTCGTGCTCGGCGGCGGTCATGTTCTCAACCGGAAACAGCGAGGTCAGAGTCACTTGCGCGCCTTCGCGCATTAGCGTCGCCGACACATCATGCGCGGTATAGCCCAGCACGACATTCTCCGGGCGGTCCTTTTCCCGTAACTCCGTAATATGGCCGATACGTCGCGCGACCGAGGCGACATCGATCGAGGTATCACCGCCGCCCACGACGACCACCTTGCCGCTCACAAGCTGTAGTCGTCCCTCGTTGAAGGCAGCGAGAAAATCAACACCGGTGATACAGTTCGGTGCATCCCAACCGTCGATCGGAAGACCGCGGCCTTTGTGCGTGCCCAGGGCCCACAGAATCGCGTCGAACTCTTTTTCCAGCTGCTCGATGCTGACGTCTTTGCCCACCCGGGTGTTTGTACGGACCTCCACCCCCATATCCACAATGCGTCCAATCTCGCCATCGAGCACGTCTCGCGGCGTGCGGTAGCCAGGAATACCGTAGCGCATCATGCCGCCAAGCTTGCCATGGTCGTCGAAGATCGTGCACCCGTGGCCCTTACGCCGTAGCTGGTAGGCAGCCGCCAGACCCGCCGGCCCACCGCCGATAATCGCGACCTTCTTCCCGCTCTCCTGCGCCCCCGCACCGAACTTATACCCTTCCTTGAGCGCCGTATCACCGATGAACTGCTCCACGGCGTTAATCCCGACGTGGTCCTCCACCTGATTACGGTTGCACCCATCTTCGCATGGGGCGGGGCACACCCGCCCCATGATCGACGGAAACGGATTGGCATCGGTCGAACGGCGAAACGCGTACTCTTGCCAGCTCATGTCTTTAGGGGGCTTCTCCATACCCCGCACAATCTGCAGCCAACCACGAATGTCCTCGCCCGATGGGCAACTGCCCTGACAGGGCGGTGTCCGATGAAAGTAGGTCGGACACTTGTGCGAATGGTCGGCGTCAAAGATGTCCTTCTGCCAGCTGCGATACTGGTGATCACCCTCACGAAACTTGCGGAAGGTCAGCTTCTTTTCCACTTCGTCAGCAGACGTTGCCATCAACTACTCTCCTTCAAATAAGAAATCTCAGCTAGCAGGCTGCTGAAAAAGTCCGTCCCTGACTTTTTCAGCAGCCTGCTAGCTCGACCCAATCTCTCGTCAATTCACGCGCACGCTCGTAACGCTAAAATCGTAGCGGCGCGAAGATGAAGAGAATACGATCTCATCCATTATGGCTGTCATGAGGTCTCGCCCAGCTCGAGTGCATCACCCACCAGCTGATGGACGCTCACTATCATGTCCATGTCAAATCCATAATAAGTTAACACCTTGCTGAATTGGCTCTTACAGATTGCACATATTGCCGCCATGTTAGTGACGCCGTACTCGTCGATGACGCTTTTCAACGCCTGCATTCTCGGCAATGCTCCTTTCACCCGAAGTTCGATCAAATCGTCGGTCAGCAGCCCGCCGCCGCCGCCGCAGCAAAAGGTGTGCTCGTGGATGGTCTCCGGCGCCATATCATAGAACTTGTTGCAGCATGCCTTGATGATCTCCCGAGGGATCGTGAATTGCCCGCCCGGCTTGTCCCCCATGCGTGAGGCGCGCGCGACGTTGCAAGAGTCATGAAAGGTGACGACCCGGTGATCGTTGGCTTCCTTGTTGAACTTCAACGCACCTCGCTGGATCAGGTCATGCGTGAATTCACAGATGTGCTGCGGCTGGGGATAGTCGGGATCGAGGAAATCGAACGGCCCGATCAACGTATTCCAAAAGCTGTAGGCCACTCGCCAGGCATGACCGCACTCGCCTGTGACTATACGTCTGACACCAAGCTCGAGGGCAGCCTTGCGAACGCGCTGGGCGACCTTCTGCATATTTTCATAGCTCCCAGTAAACAGCCCGAAGTTGCCAGCTTCCGACGCATACGAGCTCAAGGTCCAGCTGACGCCCGCCTGGTGAAAGACCTTGGCGTAGCCGATCAAACCGTCCACGTGTGGCTCCGCGAAGAAGTCCGCCGAAGGTGTTACCAGCAATACCTCGGCGCCCTGCTGATCCACTGGCAAGCGTACGTCGGCGCCGGTGTCCTCCTTGATCTCCTCCTCCAGCCCCTCGAGGGTATTGACGAGGGCGGGTCCTGGCAGACCAAGGTTATTCCCGATCTTGTAGACCTTACCGATAATCTCGTTGCTGTATTTCTGCCCGATGCCGACACTGTCGAGGATCTCGCGGCCCGCCATCGTGATCTCTGCGGTATCGATGCCGAAGGGGCAATACACCGAGCAGCGGCGGCACTCGGAGCACTGGTGATAGTAGTTGTACCAATCTTCGAGTACCTCTTTCGTCAGGTCCACCGCCCCGACCAGCTTGGGAAAGAACTTGCCGGGTAGCGTAAAGTAACGGCGGTAAACATTACGCAGCAGATCCTGGCGCGCCACCGGCATATTCTTGGGGTCGGCGGTGCCGAGGTAGTAGTGACATTTGTCTGTGCAGGCACCACACTTCACGCAGGCATCCAGGAATACTTGCACCGAGCGGTACTTGCCCAACAGCTCGTCCATCTTGTTCAGCGCGACTTCTTGCCAGTTGTCGACGAGCTCGCCCGGAAAACCGAGCGCTTGCTGGTGCTCGGGCTTGGCCACAAACGGCTTGCTGTGCTGCATCGTCCCCCGATGAACACGCGGCACCACCGGGTACCCGTCCAACGTTGGCACATCGAATTTCGTTTCGGGCTGTGCCACTAACTGTTGCCCTCTTCAGCTTGCCGTTCACCGGCAGAAGAACCGAGCTGCTCCGCCCACGCCGCCACATGCCGGCGCTCGCGCGGATTGTCCAGCTGATAGCGGGTGGGGCTGAAGAACAGGCCCGGTGCATGCAGGAGCTTGCTGAACGGAAACACGATCATCAACAGCACCACCAGGAGAAGGTGGACCAGGAGCAGAGGGTCCGCCGGTACCGGCTGCCAATCGAAATACAAGAGCCCCAGGATGAATGCCTTCAACCCTACGATATCCGCGCGCCAGACGTACCTGGTGAGCAGCCCGGTCGCCGCGATCGCGATTATGAGAACCAGCATCAGATGATCCGACGGTGCGGAGATGTAGCGCACACGATCGACCAGAAACCGCCGTGCCCACAAGCCGGCCAGCCCCAACAGCATGGCATAGCCGGCATAAACGCCCCACGGCTGCACCAGACCGACCCACCCCCAAACGGGTTCGGTGAAGTAACGCAGGTGACGCAACAGCACCAGCAATAACGCGAAATGAAAGATCCAACCAAACAGCCACGTCCACTTGTTTCCCTTGAACAGGCTTTCGAAGAAAACTACCTCCCGGAACATTCGCATCATCACGCCGCTGCGCGTCGTGGGCGCAGGTGTGGTGGGAATCTTCAGCGGTTGCGGTGTACGCGCATAACGTAGGATTCGGTGTGCCAAACCGCCCAGCAGCACGGCGGTTGCAAAATAAAACAGTAGCGCATACACAAGCGTCACGACCGACATCGTTCCGCAACCTCGCCCGGATGGGAGCAATTCGCCGGGGCAACCCCCAGCGATCGCATTAAACGCAGCCTGTCGGCTTTGGTAGACCGGCGTACTTGCAGGCTTGCTTGGCCGGCCCGTACGGAAACAGCTCGTAGAGGTACTTGCTGTTACCTTTATCCGATCCGAGTTTTTTACCAATTGCCTTGGTGAGAACGCGCACCGCAGGAGCAATCTGGTACTCCTGGTAGTATTCACGAAGGAAATTGATTACTTCCCAGTGGTTACTCGAGAGATCGCAGCCGTCTTCCGTCGCCATCTTCTCGGCTGCCTCGGGGCTCCACTCGTTCAGATTGGAGATATAACCTTCCTCGTCCGTCTCCAGGACTTTGCCGCCCACTTCAAGTGTCATTTTTCAACCTCCTCACATTTACGTGCTTATCGTTACGTCTAAGTTAAAGCCAGGACTGGACGGTATCGTGCTCGACGGTTAGATCAACGAAACCGTCATACCCTATGACCTTGATACCATTAACGAGCCGTGTCCCATCGAGACCACGGGCTTTCAGGTCCGGGCCCAGAACGTACACGTCGTGCATGTCGATCGCCTTTTTCATCTTGTCGGTCGTCGATGTTCCACTCATCGCTGCATACACGCCATCCTCAATAAGCAGGATCGCACTGCCCTGCTTGGCAAGCCGCAGACATGTGTCCAGGCTGTTTTTTTCGTAAGGTGATTTGTTGACCGTATGTAGCATAAGTAACTGGCTTCCTTAATAGTCCAAGATAACGTCCTGCTGCTCCATCAGATCCGCGAGCGCAGGTGAGCTGAGCACTTCGACTGCGACAATTAAATCGTCTTCGGTCAAACCACGCTGCTCCATGGATTCTTTTTCGACGTACAGTTTCTCGACGTCATACATTTCTAGGGCCCGGTACGTCGGCGAGAAGTTCTTCATTCCAGATTCTTCCGTGTTTTGCCCCTTCTTGAGCTGAAACACACCGTCGTCCAGGAATACCATGCTCACGTCCTGCTCGAACGCCGCACCTATGAGTGCTACCTCTAGACCTTCCAGTGCGTAGATCGTCCCGTACGGCGCGCGCCGGTTTATATACATAAACTTCTTCGTGACGCCGCCGCTGCCGCCTTCTTCCATTTCTTCTTGCATCACTTGTTCTCCGTTAATCGCCAAACACCACCAGCCGGTCAGCCTGGATGCCCACCTCGATCAGCTGACCCAGGCCCGAGATACGGAATCCCGGGGCGATGTTGTTCGCATCCTTGCCTTGGCGCTTGGCTTCATCGGCATCGACAATGCCCCGCCGCTGTGCGGCGGCGATGCACACGATCAGGTCGAGCCCGTGCTTCTCGGCAAGCTCGCTCCAGCGATTCGTGATGTGGCGATCGTCCTGTGGGGGGGTAGTCAATCGAGTACCGTTATTGACGCCGTCGTGATAGAAAAACACACGCAATACTTCGTGTCCTTTCTCGAGTGCCGCCCTGGTGAACTGGTACGCCGTGTCGGCGGCCTCGTGCGTGTAAGGTCCCTCGTTTACGACTACACCGAACTTCATGAATTAATTTCCTTTTACCTTTGTCAAAAACGAATATAAGAAGAAGCATTGAGACTCTTGCGCGACCCACGCCAGTTGTCGACATGAAATTTCGTGAACGGCAAGTTAGTCAGCTCGAAAAACCGGGGCCAACCGATGCGATCGATCCAATCGTTGATCCGCTCCCAGTCCTTGGCATCTTTCTGATAGGCCTTGAGGATTCGCTTGACGATAGCTGTGGCCTCCGGCCAGCGCGGCGGGTTGTTCGCCACACCGGCAGCCACCAGCTTCTGGAAGCTCGGCCTGCTGCGGGCATTCGAATGGTTACCGCCCACCCAGATCGCCAGCTTGCTGTGCTCGGGATCGTTGATTTGCATCGGCGGGCACGGTGGATAGCAAGCGCCGCAGCATATGCATTTCTTTTCATCGACCTCCAGCGACGGCTTGCCGTTGACCAGCGCAGGGCGTATCGCCGCAACCGGACAACGCGCCACCACCGACGGACGCTCGCATACGTTGGCGACCAGATCGTGGTTGATCTTCGGTGGCTTGGTATGTTGTATGTTGATCGCGATATCGCCCTGCCCGCCGCAGTTGATCTGGCAGCAGGAGGTCGTGATATGCACGCGGTTGGGCATATTACAGTTTTTGAATTCGTCGACCAGCTCATCCATCATGGCCTTGACCACGCCGGATGCATCGGTAGCGGGAATGTCGCAGTGCAACCAGCCCTGGGTATGGGCAATCATGGCCACCGAATTGGCGGTGCCGCCGACAACGAAGCCGGCGCCTTCCAGCGCCTTGATTAACGGCTCCACCTTGGCCTCGTCCGATACCATGTACTCCATATTGCTGCGGATCGTAAAACGCACGTGCCCATCGGCGTACTTGTCACCGATATCGCAAAGCTTACGGAGGGTGAACACGTCCAGGATTCGCTGCGTGCCGGCCTTCACGGTCCATATCTCGTCCCCGCTATGAGCGATATGCCGTAAGACGCCCGGTCGTGGGTGCTCGTGATAACGCCACTGGCCGAAGTTCTTGATCATCACCGGATGCATGTACTGAAATCCATCCGGACATCCCGACTCAATCGCCATGCGGGGCTTAGCTTGCGCCATTATGACCTCCGATATTCATTTTCCCATCCACCACTGAGGTTGGGCTGGTACCGGCGACGCGCTAACCGCCCGCGACGGCGCGCCGATTCTCCGCCTTGCGCTTGAACCACTTCTCGGCTTCCTGGTCCCAGTCATCCATACGGACGTACGAGCTCTCGCGCGGATGCGACACCATATTAGGATCGACTTCCACACCAATTCCCTCCAAGAAATTCACGAGACTAATGCGTTCGATCATTTCTCCGCAGCGCTCGTGCTCGAGACCGTTTTCCGCCCAAAAATCGATCGTGCTCTCGGCGAGCTCCTTGAGCTTCGCGTAATCCTCTTCCGTTTCGAGTTTCATGAACGGCACAATCACGGTACCCATCAGATCGCCTATTTTCAGTGTACGCTTCCCGCCGAGCAGGACGGTTACCCCCTTGTCATCCCCTGGCGACAGTGCCTTGGTCATGACGTTCAAGCAGTGCATACACCTCACGCAGTTACGATTTTCGATCGTCAACGAGTCATCATCGTTCAACGACATACATTGGGTCGGACACCGTGTAATGATATTGTCGATTACATACTTACGACCTTTCTTGGCCACATAGGCCTTGACCTCGTCCTGGTCGACCTTGATGTCATCGCGCCATGTGCCAATCACGGCAAAGTCGGCGCGCTCAATGGAATTCATGCAATCGTTAGGACAACCCGACACCTTAAACTTGAACTTGTACGGGAGGGCTGGACGGTGAACGTCGTCGGTGAAGTTGTTTACCAGGGTGCGATGTATCTTGTGCTCGTTGGCGCACGACTGCTCGCATCGGGCTGCGCCCACACAAGACATGGCGGTACGCACACACGGGCCGGCGCCACCTAGGTCCCAACCGTAGTCGTTAATCTCGTCGAAAAAGTGCTGTGTGTTGTCCGTTGTAGCACCGATAAACATGATGTTACCGGTCTGGCCGTGAAACGTGATCAGCCCCGAACCCCATTTCTCCCAACTATCGGCCAGCTGGCGCAGCATGTCCGTCGTATAGTGGTTGCCAGCCGGTGGCTGTACGCGCAATGTGTGAAACTCCCTTGATTCGGGGAACTGCTGACCCACCTCGGAGAAACGCGGGATGATGCCGCCACCGTAACCGTACACGCTGACCGTGCCACCCTTCCAGTAACCCTTGCGCGTCTCGTAGGAGTGCTCGAGCTGACCTAGAAGATCATTGGCCATCCCGTTTATACGTGAGTCATTATGCTGGTCGCGCAGACGCTTGATGCCCGAGACGAAGCTGGGCCATGGGCCATGCTCGAGCTCATCGAGCATGGGGGTTTCATGGTGCTTTTTTTTCGCCATGATGCTATCTCCTCGATGGTGTCGGCAGTAACGGTGTCCATTCGCCAAGATCGTACGTTACAGCTACGATCAAATTTCATCGACATCCAACAATCGCCGGCTGCCAACGGACACGCTCGTGACGGTCTATCTCACTGCTGACAGATCACGCCGAACCGGGGATCGGTGTGGTCGGTTGCTGGTCAAACAACCTATATCAGCGTTTGCTAATGGCATTCTATGTGCCTTTTCCCTGCAAAATATCCCACTGATGGGGTGCGATCACAAAACTACCCTACCCCCAAAGAGATAGCGCGGGAGGCGCCTGGATCGCAAACACGCGCGACCATAGCCAAGTTCATCGTCGTTTGCATTGATATACAAAACTCTATCGGTTCGGGGTACGAGCGGGATTATCGAGCCAAGAGGGATAAGGGCGCCGGTTCCTCACTTTGCCGCCAACACCCGCAATCTCAAAACTGGCTTACTCTGGAGCGCTGATGATCTAGAATATCCGGCCTCCTATGGCAATTCCGGTAGGACGCAAACATTCAATAACCGGTCGGAGCGAACTCAGGCAACCCAGGATGTCGCTAGCAACTTTTTCAAAAGTCGGCCATATGCGCGGGCCATTCGATCTCGAAGATGATTCAGCCTACGAGCGCTGGCTTGCACAAAAGCTCCAGCGCCACCCGCGGACGTTAGCCGAATTGATTGTCGAAGTGCGAGATCCGTTGTCTCTGAGCAGGATCGAACGTGCTGCCATCATCGAGCGCTGTCGCAAAGCGAACATGGCTGTGTATACGTGTCGCAGCAGGGTAATCAACGTCAAAGCGACAGTGCAGCAGTTGGGCAAACAACTGGGGCTACGGCATCTCGACAGCAACCTGTGCGCAGACAACCACGGTATCTCGTCCATACGAGTCACGCCCTCAGGACGGCATCAGGAATACGTACCGTACACCGACCGCGCATTGAATTGGCACACCGATGGTTACTACAACCGACCCGAACACAAGATCCGGGCATTCGTGTTGCACTGTGTGAACGACGCCGCGATCGGCGGTACAAACAAATTTCTCGATCCAGAGATCGCCTACGCGCTGCTGCGCAATGAAAGCCGAGACTATGTGGCAGCACTCATGCAACCCGATGCCATGATCATCCCGGCCAACGTCGAGCACGGTATCGAGATCCGGCGCTCTGAAACTGGCCCAGTTTTTTCCGTCGATGCCGTGACGGGTAAGCTGCACATGCGCTACACGGCGCGAAAACGTAACATTCGATGGAAGCAGGATCCCTGCACCCAGGCAGCGGTGCGCTTCCTGGAAAGCGTGCTCATGGGGGAATCGCCCTACATCTATCATCATCGCCTGGCCCCCGGCCAGGGAATTATCTGCAACAACGTGCTACACAGCAGAAGCGGGTTTCAGGATAACGCATCGCCCGACCAGGCGCGTCTGCTGCACCGCGCGCGCTACTACGATCGCGTCGCAAGTACCTAGCAGACTGCTAGTGACGGTTGCCAGCAAGCCAACGGTAAATATACGCCATGTTGTACTTGAGTGAGATTCTGCTACAGCACCATGATCTGGAGTCGTTTGAGCAGCTCGTCGTGCGGGTTCGCGAAGGTGCGCAGCGCGGCGAGATGTTCTTTCGGATGGATGTCAAACCATCGTTCCAAGATACTCCGGAGAACTGGGAAGATCGGCTTGAAGCGGCGTTTACGGCCGCACTGGACGCAAGAGAAGGAAAATAGCCTCTAGCAGGCTGCTAGCAGGATGTTGAAAACGTACGGTAACGTCGAGGACCAGCCGGACTTCGACGTGTGGATGGAGCGGCTCAAGCTGAATGATCCAGCTTGTTTTCTGCCACGCTTAGGCAACATCGTTGATGTCCTGGTGCAAGATGACTGGTGGATTAACCGCGACTCGCTGCAGTCGAGACTTCCGGTAAACTGATTCCTATGTACTGGCACGAGGATCGCGTTGACAAAACCTATGTCGTGCCGGAGCATGTCGTCGATCTGGTATTCGGCATTTCTTGTCGCTGTCTGCCGGTTGATCATGCCCATGCATTATCGCAGGCGCTGCTCCGGGTCCTGCCCTGGATGCAGCACGAGGAACATACGGGCATTCACTTGATTCACGTGGCCGAATCCGGCCATGGCTGGCAGCGCCCCGATAGTTTGAGCGACGAGCTGCTCCAGCTGTCCCGCCGGACTAAAATGACCCTGCGCCTACCCAAAGAGCGCCTTGCGGATGCGAAGAAGATGACGGGCGTGACGCTCGAGATCGACGGTTACCCGCTGCGGGTGGGGAACGGCACAGTACGCCCGCTCAGTGCGCTGACCACGGTTTTTTCACGCTACGTCATCTCTAGCGACGATGAAGACGAAGAGCAATTTGTTCGACGAGCGGCGATCGAATTGCAGCAGATGAGCATCCCAGTACGCAAGCTGCTGTGCGGCAAGGCCCATGCCATTGGCCTGCCCGACGAACAACTACTCACGCGCCGCCTGATGGTGGCGGAGCTGACGGTGGGGCAGTCCGTAAGACTGCAACAAAGCGGACTGGGTCCTGGACGCCTCATCGGGTGCGGATTGTTCATTCCCCACAAGGGTATCGAGACGGTCCACCATAATGAGGACGGTTAACCCATCCCAAAGATGCACAAACCGTCTGGACGGAAGAACAAATAGACTCTAAGATAGCCTGTGGACGGTTTCCCGGGAATCCCCGTAAGCGGGTGACGACAGCGCCGAAAAGATTGCGCTAGCAAGATGCCGAAAATAGTTTCTCAACGGCCTGCTAGTGTAGTTGCTGATGTGTGGCCGATTACGATCGTCGATCCGGATGGTTCGGTGGCACACTCGTTGGCACCGGAAACTTTTAAGTTTGTTTGTCTCGGAGGTCACGGCTATGAGCGAGAAGCAAAAGATAATCAAGAGGATGCTGGAGCTACAGAAGAAGTTTATAAGCTACGAGCATGCGAGCGGTTTGGACCCGGCTGAATACTTCGATACGCCTCAGGGCCACCCCCTGGAAAACTACCGCCAGGAATACGCGGAGCTGGCAGCGAAGGTTATCGATTTGGCCCACGAGGAAAAAGGGTCGCATAGGTAATACAGCAGTAGCTGGTGGCGGGTAGCTAGTAGCGAGAAAAACACCAAATACAGTTCCTAGCCACTCGAAACTCGCTACGCGTTGTTAAACCTCAGCCCACATCCTCACCAGATTGACGTAGGCCGTATTCACGCGGGCCGTTTCCTGCGCCTCGGGCAATTCCCGCAGCAATTTCTCGCGCGCCAAGTTTAGCTCGTAGAGCAACTCGCGCTTCGCTGGATCGCGCACCAGGCTCTGCACCCATGTTACGGCGACCACGCGTTCACCGCGCGTCACCTCGGAGACGCGATGCAGACTGGACGCCGGATAGAGGATGCCGTCGCCGGCGGGCAACTTCACTGCCCGTTCTCCGTATGAAGTGCGAACCAACAGCTCCCCGCCATCGTAGCTACTCGGATCGCTGAGAAAGATCGTGATCGCGATGTCCGAGCGGTAACGCGGCCCCGGCCCCATTACCGGATCATCGACATGATCGCCATACTGCATGCCCGGCGCGTAACGTACATAATAGGGAGAGGCAACACGATATGGCAGCGCGCTATTAATATACACGGGATGGCGGACAAGGTTGCTCATAACGATTTTATTGAGCTCGGCCGCCTCCCCGGCGTCGAGCGCCAACTCTTCGTTGTGCTTCACTCGCCCCGCTGCCATTCCCGCTGACAGCCTGCCATCGACGAAGGTAGCGGATGCAAGAATCTGCCGCACCGCCCTTAGTTGGCGATCGTCAAGGATCGAAGGAAGAGACAACAGCATCGTTTCGCCAGGCCTAATCGGATATCGAGGAAAAGTGCATGGTTGCCAGCAATGTCATGAACGCGAGCACTCTTTCCAGTCCACGCCGGGTGGTCCCGCGCATGTCAGGCCGGCACCTATCGTTCACCATGATGCCGGTTATAACGCAAACGGCCCACCGCCGTGGCGCAGCGCTCACAATCGGCTACGTTCGACCAGGCCCTCGATGTAGCGAGCGCACTGGTCACCATGCCTGCGATATTGCTCAAGCGCGTTGCGCGCCACCGACAACCAATGGCCCTTACCCGTCGACACTGCAATTTTCAACCCGTGAAGATCACGCGTATCGACCCAACCCTGATACGCACGCATGAGCGCAGGGTGCAGCTCCTTTCGCATCCCGTTCAGGCCCGCAAAGTAGAATTCGATCGAGGCTCCGTCTGCGCGCTCGAGTAATCGCGGCAGCGTAGACAGGCAATCGGCAAGCTGATCACGCACCGCTCGCACAACTATCTCCGCCGGCGTGCGCGCGACAACCATGAGCATGTCTTGCCACGCATCCCCGAGCTGCTCGCCTGCCATGATCTCGCCGATCTCATGCCTGATAATCGATTCCAGTTCCTGATCGGTAAGTCGCTCCAGCGCCCCCTCCAGGTTATGCTCCACATCGACACTGGTGAGTGCACGCGTCATGGCGCGGTTTCGCTTCTTCCAGCGCCAGTCCTCGATCTTTTCCCATACCACACGACGCAAACACTCCCGACGCACAAATATGGTGCGGCCCAGCGTCATCGCGGGCGGCGCTGTCAGGTCACGCGCATACTCATCAGCGGATATGAGCAGTGTATATTCACGGCATTGCTCGACGCGCAATAACCGGCCCAAGAAAAAATGAGGTTTGCAAAAGCGCCCGTAGCCACCGCTGTACACGAATCCGCGTGGCAACAGCTTGCGATTGATGCCTTCGCTATCAAACGGATCGAACCGTTTCCCGGCCATGTACAGCGGTGCATAGGAGTCGGATTCCAATTGCTCCCACTCGCACTCACGCTGTTGTACCCATTTTCCGACGTCGTCATTGGAAAGCCTGGCGCCCAGCGCCAACCCTTTCTCCCAGCGATAGTACTCGCGCATCTTGAGCAGGTAGATGCACAGGCTGTAATCGCCCGCGAATCTTGCATCGGAAATATGACAATTTCTCTGCACGACGCTGCTCAACGACCGCGGGAAGTCGCGAGGGATCTTTGTCTCTGGTGGTGGGGAAATATCGCTCATCAAGGTTGTTCACGAGAACAATCCTTGATGTAAAATTAGCATGAAGCGCTACACCGCGCCACTGACGTCGTGCCGCGTCTGTGGCTGCCCAGCAATCACGGCAGTTCCTTTCCATACTCGTATTGCGGAAATCAAGATCGATGAAGATGCGGATCAGAAACAAGTGGCGGCGCGATAGGGGCAAACCCGTATCACTCGAAGACAACGCGGTCGCCCTGGCCTATATTATCTGGCAGATTTCGCTCACGGCTGCGAAAAACCTGCACGCGCAAGATTTCGACTATGGTTCGGATGCACAGCGCGTTGCTGTGATTACCGAGTATCTGGCCTTTCTGGTACACGTCACGGATCGATTGGCCCACAATGATATGAACGACGAGGCGCGGGCTCGTTTCATCTCTACCGTCGCACGCGCGGTGGCCCGGCATCTGCAAGAAAACAAGGCCATTGTCATGGGTGCAGGCGACCACGGCGGTGCGTTTATCGCCCTGCTGAACGAACGTACGGGAGGATACGCGCAAACGTCGTTTCCCGAGGATTCACCGGGCTACGAATTCCAGCGCTGTTTCGGCGAGAAAATCCTGCGCATCATGGGGCCGAGCCAGGTCAACCGCTGGGTCATCGACCAGGTCATGGACATCGACGCGCCGGAAGCGGTGGCGCAGCTGAAACAAGCGATGGGTAATTTGTTTGGATCCGCCCAGATCAAGCTCGCTGAGCCGTTCGATCCTGAGTAAGCACTAAAGGCGCATTTGTGCGCCGCTTTCGCGGGCGACTATCGAACCGCTTACGAGATTCTCCGCGCCGCTATCCCTGTCCCGCCTTCCATGATTGGGCATTGTCGATACGTTTGTGCTGGCCATCCTCGTAACCTGCATTGTAGGCATCGGTCAGGCGCTGCTCTTCACGCTTCGGATTGCCAAGGTAACCGCCGGCCCAGCCCTGTATATACTCTCGGTCGACACCCATACTCTCGAGCTTATCCACGGTTTCGTAGTAGTTTTTGTCCATCCTTAATCCCCAGCCTCTATTACCCCACGATTTCGGGGTTGTAAATGTTATTGCATCCGTGGCAGGCCAGCAAGTTGCTCGGACAGTCGCTTACCGCAAACCACAGCTCTCGTGGTCGTTGTCCGCACCTGGATAAGCCTATCGCCAGGCGTCGAGGGCGTATCGCAAACAGCTGCGGCGCAAGACGCCATGTTTAGAGTTGGCGGTGCTGGGCAAGCAGCAGTTCGCCGAAAAAACCCTGCAGGACTTCACGAAAAAGATGCTGTAGCGCTGGTTAGGCAACCGCTTCGAGGCCATCGACATAAGCGCCGTACATGTCAGACGTGAACGGCCGCGGCATACGCATATTGACGCGCCATAAACCCTAACCCATGCGATAATGCTTCTTTACCGGCGACCGGACGTCCCAGATACATGACAGCTCGGGAAGAAACGTCACGAGGTCGCCTGCGATGATATGCACCGGTTCGCCGCCCTCCGGGGTGACGATCACGTCGCCTTCGAGCAGATAGCAGGTCTCGGTGCGATCGTAACTCCATGGAAACGTGGAAACCTCCTTCACCCAAACGGGCCAGTCATCCACGCCCATAACTTCCAGCTTCATCGGAGAAGGCTCGTGCTCAACGAGTATTTTTTCCATGCCTTATCTCGCAATCCAGTCGACGGGCGATTATAGCGGGACCGATCTTGCAGCCGCTGTGGTCGCCGCGAGTACACCCCTTCACGGCCCGGACTGGGCCAGGTCTTGAGTGTGACAACGGCGCGATTGTGTCCCGACGCCAAACTGCATTACCATTGCTTAGCGCCGCGGAGTCCGGGCTCCAGGCGACTCACTGACCGGGCCCGGTTCGGCTCTCGAATGATACCGCATGATATTCAACGTCTACATCGATCGTGATTCCTACCAGCTGGATGTCCCGCGGGAGATTCTTGACGAGGGTGGGGAGTTTTTTTCCAGGATGGACCGGGATATGGGCCGGGGATGGCAGATGGGCCGAGAATACGTCGAGAACCCAGACATTCGCCAGCGCTGCCAGATAGCGGCAGATAAGATACTAACGGCGTTGCACGCGGGAAACCGGAAGGTGACCTTACTTATGGCCGGGTATATCTTGGCCCGCACGCCGGGCGCAGTGGGCGTTCGGATCGACATCAGCGGGGAAATGGCCAATACCGAGTTGATCATGGCGCCGGTCTCGCGCCAACGCGCCGCTAAATAGCCTCGCTCCGGTGGCGACAAACTGTCGAAGACATCCGCTCAACGGCGGCGTGGGCCGGCGTTGACGCTGCGAATGACAGCGTACGATAATTCTCCCCCCAGCAGCATGCTAACGCCGGATGCGCGTTCGCGCCACCGCCGCTTGGTGGCCGAGGTCAGGACGGAGTGCGGGGATCTGCGGGAGGGTCATCTTCAGATGGTTGGCGTTCGCGTCTTGTCGTAAGCAGCTGCTTGGCCTCTGCCGGATCCTGCGCGAATATCATCTTCACCGTGTACGCGTCGTTCGGATTTCGGCCAGCACGCATCCTCGTCGCCGCTTGCTTAGCGTCCCGATAGGCTTCGTAGGACTCCACCAACTCCAATTTTCGTTCCGCCGATATCCGGTATATGTAATAAGGCATGCCAGTCGTCTCCTGCGGCCCTGTAATAGGGGCCTGTCTGCGCGCGGCCGTCGCCGATCATAAAGGATTTCAGGTCCGAGATGAAAACATTTATAATCGCGCTCCCTGATAAAGTCGCCTGCGGCAAACCATGCCTGCCCGAGAAGGTGTTATGAGCGAACCACCCGATTTATCGAAAGAAGAACAGATTCTGCGCACAATGAGATTCGTGCTAACAAGAATCATCAAGGAAACTGCGGTAGCGCCCGGGATGATCCACCCGCTGTCCGACGCCACTATCGAAGATATGCGCAGTTGCCTGGTCCTCATCGCAGCCCGCCAATATGAGCTGCTACAAGAGGCAGGCCGGCCATCGGCCGCACGCCCGCGTTACAAAGATCAGCCTGCCCTTCGAGGCAAAGTCGTCGTTCCATTGGGCAGCACTGGTCTAGCCAAGAAAGGGCTGAAACCCGATTAACACCGGCGACTCAGGGCGACGACAAAACTGTCGACTAAATGAACAGGCTCACATCGGCCTCGCCAGCGAACGCGAAAAACGTAGAGGCGCCGCCGTAGTCGATACCGTCGATGAGATCTTCGCGCTTGAGGTCAAACAGGTCTACCGTCATCTGGCAGCCGATCATTTTCACGCCCGCTTCGGCACAAACATCTCGCAGCTCCTCGACGCTTGCGATGCCCTTCGATTTCATTTTTTGTTTCATCATAAAGGTCATCATGCCTTCCATGCCGGGTAACGCGACGCCGAGCGTCGGGAACCACTTATCCATACCCATTGGCATCGGCATACCCGGATTACCGAGCGCGCTCACCTTCAGGCTCAACTTCTTCTTCAGCAGCTGGAGCCCATAGAACGTAAAGAATATCTGGCTCTCGTATCCCAACGCGGCGGCTGTCGACGCCAGAATGAACGGCGGGTAGGCCCAATCCAGCGTACCCTTGGTCGCGATGATTGCTAGTTTCTTATCTGCCATCGGTGCGTCACCTCCTCTTTTAGGGTCAGACCACACGCAGATGTGACGTGGAAGAAGGCTGGTTCACCAGTCAGGTTATGCCTTCCGCAGAATAAACGAGAACTCACCATCGTTTTCGCCCGATTCGAGCAACTCGTTGCCGGTTTGCTTGGCGAATGCTTCGAAGTCCTTCACCGACCCGGGATCGGTCGCAATGATGTGAAGCGTCTGCCCGCCGCTCATGCCGTTTAGCGCCTTCTTGGCACGCAAGATAGGAAGCGGGCAGTTCAACCCGCGTGCGTCGAGTTCTTGATCAGCCATTTTTCCTCCTCCTGGTCGAAGCTGAAGTGCATCGTATGCAGAACGGATCTGGACAAGAATCCCCCGTGGCGAATTGCCGGCCGCTCGCACCCTCACCCGCAAAACCGGGCGTGTCGATCTCAACGGTACACTTAAAGCTAAGTGAATATATTAGAATGCCGTCTTTGCATAAAGTTCGCAAGCCCCTTGGGGTACGGCCGCCCGTATGCGCAGGGCCGCCCGAGCGCGTTTTTCCCGGGTCAGCCGTTGTAAGGACCCACCGGTCCGGGCCCATGCGTGCGGGCCGGACCCAACTATCAAGATTGCCTCTAACCCCGTCGCTGCCAAATACCTATATTAGCGTTTCTGAATATTTATAACTACTCTTTGGCAAGCCTGTGGGCGCTGTTTGCATGGCGCCATTCGCGGCCAAAGCCGTCACCCGGCTACCCGCCCGTTCACGGCTGCCCGGGGGAACAGGCGCCCGCACAGTGCGCCACGCATAGGCACGGCCCGCGATACCGGCGCATGAAGTTTCGAGGCACTCAGCCTACAATACGCCGTATCATGATCCCCGCACTGCGCCGGCTTTTGCCCCTGCTGTCCCTCATGCTCATGCTCCCTACCGGGCGGGCCGGCATTCAGAATCTGCCGAATCTGGGCGATGAGGCCGCTGGCGTGATGTCACCGTACGAGGAGCGCAAGATCGGTGAACAACTGATGCGCCAGGTGCGGCGAAATCTACCGTTGATGGACGACCCGGAAATCAATGGCTACGTCCAGGCGCTCGGGAAAAAACTGGCGGCCAAAAGCGGCGCAGCCGGTACGGATTCCAAGTTTTTCGTCATCGAGGATCCGACCATTAACGCGTTTGCCTTTCTCGGTGGGTACGTCGGCGTACATACCGGGTTGATTCTTGCCGCCCAGAGCGAGTCCGAGGTGGCGGCGGTGATGGCCCATGAAATTGCGCACATCAGTCAGCGGCATGTGATGCGCATGATCGCGCAGAACAAACGCACCTCGAAACAGATGCTCGCGGCTCTGCTCGCCGCCGTTTTGCTGGCCGGCGCCGGCGAAGGACAAGGCGCACAAGCGGCTATCGCCCTTGGGCAGGCCGGAGTTGCGCAGAAGGGGCTGAATTTCACACGTTCCAACGAAGAAGAGGCGGATCGCGTCGGAATACAGATACTCGCCGAGGCCGGTTTCGATCCGCGCGCGATGCCAGCTTTCTTTGAAAGCCTGCAGAGCGCCAGCCGGATCAACGAAACTGCGCTGCCCGAGTTCTTGCGTACCCACCCGGTTACGTCTCGCCGAATTGCCGAGTCGCGCACGCGGGCGGAAACATACGACTACCGGCAAGTCCCCGACAGCCCGGAGTTTCAACGCATTCGCGCCAAGGTGCGCGCGACAACCCGCGGAAACGCGCGTGACATTGCCAAGAGGTTTCAACTCAACCTGGCCGAGGGTAAGTACCGAAACCTGGAAGCAGAGCGCTATGGCTATGCCATCGCCCTCATGCGCGTAAAGAATTATAATGCGGCACGCAAGCAGATCGCCGTGCTCCTGCGCAATCAACCCGATATCGTGTCGTATCGCATTCTGGAGGCCGAGATCGAGATAGCGGCTGGCCGATACGCCAAGGCGCTAGAGCTGTACGCGGCGACAAGCAAGCAATTTTCGGGCAACCGGGCACTGCCGCGCTATTATGCCGCTGCGTTGTTAAAGGCCGGCCGCCCCGAACGCGCCCGTACCGTGCTCAAGAAGGCCGTCAAACGACAATCAGATGATCCAGGCCTACAAAAAATGCTCGCCACTGCGGCCGGCGAAAGCGGGCAGCTGTTCGAAGCACACCAGGCGCTAGCAAATTACTATTACCTGAACGGTAACCCTGGTGCGGCAATCCAGCAACTCCAGATCGCCCGACGGTTTACGGGTGATAGCCTCTATTTACAGTCCAGCGTGGACGCGCGCATCAAGGAGATTCAGCAAGAACTGGCGGCAGACGACCATAAGAAGTAAGTCTGCCCGGTGAGCCATCGGGTCGTGGTTATTTGAATCGTCTGCATAACAGTATAAATTTATGGTGTGCGAACAAACGAAGAGGGGCCAAGCTGTCCGGGCGACCTATACTCAAGGATAGTGCTCTCGTGCGATGGACGCTATCCGCCGGTAGGTCCGGGCGACCGCGTTGTACCAGGGACAGCTAACCGACAAGAGTTAAATAGGCGAAAAACACACGTCGCAGGCGGGCACAGATCGAACAAGCAAAGGCTTGACCCTGGACATTCTCATTTTCTAAGCAGACTAATTTTAATCAATAAGGAGCAGTGATGCGGAGTACCACCAGCGTAGCAGTGAGAATGAGCATCCTGGGCTTGTTGCTCGGGCCATTGGCCATCTCGCCATCGGCTAACGCCGCCGGTGAGATGCCAGACAAACAAACATGCGAAACAACGAAAAAACCCATCGTCTCCGGTGGCTGTGTCGCCACCGATAAGAGCAGGGGCAATTGCATGGCATGTCACCAGTTCGAGGGCCTGGAGGCGGCGGGCCTTGAGGCGGGCAACATAGGGCCGCCGCTGCTGGCCATGAAAGTTCGCTTTCCTGATAAGAAGCAACTGCGCGATTTTATTTGGGATGCCACCAAGTTCAACCCGAACTCGTCAATGCCGCCCTACGGCAAGTATGACGTTCTCACTGAGAAGGAAATCGACCTGTTGCTGGAATGGCTTTACTCATTGTAAGCCGGTGCGCTCATCGGCCAGGCTGTGTGTCGCTGCGTCTGGCAGGCTGTTGGACCAAGGGCGTGTGAGCAGTGGCGATCGAAGAACCTTGCTCAAGGGAACCGTCGCCGTTGGTGTTATCGCAGCGGCGGCCGCTGCCGGCCTTACTAGGCCCACGCATGTGCTGGCGGCCGACTGGCCGCGGAACGCCTTCGCTGCCGAGACTGTCGCGAGCGCGGTAAAATGGACGGCCATTAAGCGTGAGCGGAGTGGCGCGAGAACGATTGTCGCGTAATCATGAACTACCGGCTTTGCCGTGGACCCATGCATAACATAGACCAACAGGAAGGACCTCGATGAAAAGCTTGCTTATCACTCTGACCGCAATGGGAATACTCGTAGGCGCCCCGATAGGCGTGCACGCCGATCCGGCGCAGGACCTTCAGGTCTTCCAGGACTTTTTCCGAAAGAAATTTCCGGACGTGCCGTTTGATGAGTTCTCCAATGGACTGTATGCGCTTCCGGCAGCCAAGGAACAGCGCACACAATGGGAACAGGTGATGCAATCGCCGCCTTATCAGCTCGCACTGGAACGAGGCCAGGCGTTCTGGGAAGAGAAAAACCTTGCGGCCTGTTTCAAGAACGCGGGGCGCAATATTGCACAGCACTACCCGTACTGGGACGAGCGCACGAACATGGTCCGCACAATCGAACTCGACATCAATGAATGCCTGAAGAGGAAAGATCAGTCACCGATCAAAAATATGAAAAACGGCACGATGGCGGAGGTCGCGGCTTACATGAAATCCTTATCCCGCGGCCAGCGCGTGAAGATTGCGATCCCGACCCCGGCGGCACGCGACGCGTACGAGGAAGGCCGGGCATTCTTCTGGGCCAGGCGCGGGCAACTCAACTTGTCCTGTGCAGCATGTCACGTTAACAACGCCGGCAAGCAGGCCGGGGGCAAGGTGATCAGCGCCGCGCTCGGGCACAGCGTCGGCTACCCCGCATACCGCGACGAGTGGGGCGAGCTCGGTACGCTGCACTGGCGTTACGCCGCCTGTAACCTACAGGTACGGGCAGCACCCTTCAAGGCACAAAGCCGGCAGTATCGTAATCTGCAATACTACGAAACTTACCTGCAGCAAGGCCTGCCGCTGACCGCGCCCAGCCAACGCCCCTAACCCGAATATCTCACCGCCGGAGCGGTTGCCGAGGTAAACCGCGTCGGGAACAAGCGATCGACGACTCCAGGGACGGAGGACGACTACAGGGATGTAGGAGCTAGAGCAACGCAGGGAGCAGTTGCCGAGGTAGATCGCGTCGGGAACAAGCGATCGAGGACGACTGCAGGGATGCAGGACGACTGCAGGGATGCAGGACGACTGCAAGGATGCAGGAGGTAGAGCAACGCAAGGAGCAGTTGCCGAGCTAGAGCAACGCAAGGAGCAGTTGCCGAGGTAGAGCTGCTCGGTGGCCGGGTCAAAGGCGGTTTCTACGGTCAGCAACCCTTGCCGACACGTCTGGTCGACGAGGATCTGTCCCACCATGTCGACTACCGCAGGCTGTATGCGACCGTGACGCGAGGATGGTGGGGTTTACGCGATCCGCTTTTCAGAAAGCGCCATCCACCGATCGACTGCCTGGGCTGACTTCGTGCTAACGAGTAACCCGGTAGCGCTCGCCTGCTGACGCCGTAAGATCGACCTTCACCCGCTGCGGGCTCCATCCATGGATATTGTCGTGCGCCTCTACAAATACCACGGTCATGTCCACTGGAATCGTTACACCGCCCAGACCGCGTGTGAACGGCTGCTCGTCGACGTGCGGATGGACCAGCGTCCGCGTAGCCAAGACCTCGCCGTTCGGTGCGACCACGCGCCATGCGTCTGCATAATGCTCCCAGCCGGTGTCCGCGTGCCGAAGGGTCGTGTCGACACCCCAGGTGCCGCCGCGCTTGGCAAACTTGACGTCGACCACCTCCACTTGACCCGCCACCGCAGCCATCGCCACGCCCCATAGGGACAGCGCGAGCCCTAACCTTGCCCACATTCCAGGTTCTTTTCTACTTGCACGTTGCGCAATCATTCGTTCAGCTCCCAGCCCTGTACTATCGAATAAATCGCGCCCGCAGGGTGTGTCGAGGATTCTACCAGCACAAAGCGCTCTACGTTCCAGTTCATGGGCTCGATGGACGCATTCTTGATTTTCTTCGAGACCTTTCGTGCCAGCGTGACGTGTGCGCTAAACGGCCGCTTCTCCGGTACCAGGCCGCAGGCGCTCAGCCCTTCGTTTACGGAATCCACCAGCGCGGCCAAGGGCTGCGGGACGCATGACGCGCCAACCCACAACAAGCGCTGTCTCGGCCGGAAGACCAGCTGATCGAAGGTCAGCGTAAAACGCCGCGCGCGGATGCCGGACGCGACACGCACCACACGCGCGCGCATATCAGCGTCCACGGTCCCCAGGAAAACCAGCGTCACGTGCAAGTTCTCGCGCGGCACCCTGCGCCCCGACAGGGCTTTCGGCGTCAACGCATAGAGGTCATCACGTAGGCGTTGTTCCGGCCACAAGGCAAGAAACAACCGCTGCAGGTGCTGCGTATCGGTCGGCCGGTAAGGACGGGTTGCCGAATCACGGTCTGGCATGATTACCTAAACGGCCTGTCGCAGTCATTAAATAGCTTCACCAAGAAGACGAGCACGTCCTGGCTTCGCGCCGTGACAGCCGGTCCACTTTCACGCAGGCCCGGCAATATTATCGCTGATCGCCAGCTAGGTCATGCCGGCCCCGGCGCAACGCCGCCAACAGGCCGAGAGCGGGCGTGGTTCTGCAGGCTGGCCAGTCGCTCAGAAGCCGTGGGGGCGATCTGCCACGGCAGTGGGCGCGGGGATAGGCCGCACCGCTGCGGGCGGAGGCTATGGGACCGTGGTGGGATGCTCGATTTCTTGCGGCCCCATAAGCTGCCTCTGGACCACCTCGATCAACTTCTGGCAGCAGCCCGTTACCTCCCACGACAGATCGCCCAGGCGGGGCCCACGCACGACAATCGTGGGCGCGGACCCGTGATCGGGACATCGTACGGAGTGTAGACGCCTGCGCATGGACGTGCGGATGGTACGCAGGACCGACTTTCCAAGCACGTGGCCCAGACTGTCGGGATTGACACGCCAACCATTGATCTCGAACAACACATCGATCACACCAATTCCCCCATTTCAACGGTTTCGACGCGTTCAGCGCCGAAACCGGATCGCGCGTTGGCCGCGCATCGGCCATCGCGTCATGGGGGCACGTCTGCTAGCGTGAAATCCCTATCAAACTACCCGTCTTCCGAGGTTTTCTAATGTCCTGCGGGGTGCGAAAATCGCTCGCGTCTGATAATCATTCGGCAACTACGACGAGCTGCTTCGAAGTAAACCAGTGGATAAGTGCGCTATTGGCGAGACATGTGGTCCCGGCGTCCGCCCATCCCCGTACCCCGACTCAAGAAATAATGGGAGCAATATTCGTACCACACCCGGATAGCGCTAATATTGCATGGACTCACACCAGAGAGCACAGAGATCGCAGAGGGGACTAATCTAAAATATCAACACCGCCCGCGGTAAGCGCCCAGCGGGGCAAAGTGTGACACCGTAGCCCCTTTGAGATCAGGCCAAAACCGCTTGAATCTTGCTTTCTCTGCGTCCCCTCGATCGCTTGTTCCCGTCTACCTCCTCCGTCACTGGAGTCGTCCGTCCCTGGGATCGTCCGTCCCTGGGGTCGTCCGTTTCGTGCTCAGCGGTGAAATATTCGGGTGAGCCCGCACTCGGTGCCAGAAGCTCGCGCGGTGCGCCTGTGCCGACCGAGTGACGCATTTCGTCGAAAATCCGCCCACGGATCTGCGGGCCGCGCCGCGCACAGCACTGAGAACTGAGCTCTCATCGCGCAAGTATCTGTATAGAAGCTGAAATTCGTGGAGGATGGGTCTATTCGGCATGCTTGACAGGGGTGCGCCGGCGTATTATGCTGCATTGCAACAAATCATTGCGGAGCAAGATCTCGACTATTACGAGGAGAACTTGACGAGGTTTTTAGCCGTCGCGACCAGAATGGCCACGGCCTTTGTCGGCGCCGTGCTGTTGCTCGGCTTGGCCCTGTTTCTGCTTCAGTAACATTCGCAGGGAGAAAAATCATGCAGAACGTGCTTTCGACTCATCACCAAAAAGTGCTGGCAATGCTTTACCGGTTGGACCCCGTTCACGTCGCGCTGACGGAGCGGGCCCGCTTGCGCCAAGCCCGTGCGGCTGTGGGGATCGCGCGTCGCGCGATCGCGCCATTGCGTCTGTGGCATCGGCGCCAGACCACGATCCGCCAACTGCGGTGCTTGTGCGACTGGCAGCTCAAAGACATTGGGGTCGTGCGCGGGGAGATCCCGGCTTTCGTGGACGCGCTCCTCGCCGAGAACACCGCCCCGGGGCTTGCCGTCGATAGCAGGCACCGCATGGCCGCCTGACGCCCTCCTAAGCTGCCCGGATTCGGCTGCTCGTGCTAAGCGCGGCCGCGATATCGTGCACCGCGGGGTGCACGCGCATCAGGTGTGGTCTACCGGCACCAGCGTGGCGACCCGCTCGCCCACGAGCCAGCGGCTCAGTGCCACCAGCGGCGTCAGGCCCACCCGAATCACGTATCGCAGCCAATCGCGCTCACGAATGTAATCCGCGATCGGCGGGCTGTATCGATAGTAAAGTTTCACGAAGGCGCGACCGCCGCGGTTCGGCAGTAGGTACAGATCCCGAAACGCGCGCAGGTATCTGATCTCCTGCTCCATGGGACTGCCGTAGGCCGCCGTCGCGATGAAACAGCCGCTACCGCCCGAGCTCGGTGGTGAGAACCCCGCCGGCGCCGTCCGCACCGAAAGCGTCACCGGCTTAGTCGTGAACACCAAAGGGTCCTCGGCATCGGTAGCCGTAAAGGTCACCACGTAGTTGCCCACCGGCCCGGCGCCGGGCCAGTCGAAAACACCTGCGGCAGGATCAAACGTCGCGCCCGCCGGGACGCCCGTTGCCGGAGAGAGGATCGGCGTCGTCCCGTTGCCGTCGGTGGGGGTGACGGTGAAATTAATAAACTGT
>FXBF010000032.1_pt1 | contig 35339 bp, 33 predicted proteins | sample 5335321 | NCBI WGS metagenome assembly FXBF01 (sample SAMEA103928391, study PRJEB20085) | sediment metagenome | isolation source: sediment
CAACGGCCTCTTAAGCCGCAGGTTACAGGTTCGATTCCTGTGTGGCCCACCTCAAATAGACCACCTGACTCCGGAGTAGGAACCATATACCGAGGAGCGAACGATGACAGATCGGAGTCAGGATACGAATGCAATCCGCGAGCTGTACCGGAGAGTTAGGCTCGATCGGAAGGACGCGGGCAGAGCACCTCGCACCCTCGGGGGTCTACGAGGAGAAATTGGTCCCCTTCGTGGGATGGTGCGAGGCCCAAGAACCCCCGCTCAACTGCGCCAACCTCTACGAAGACAACATCGTATAGATACAGGAGTGCGGAATCCGACCGAGGCTTCACCGCGGGCGAGTACATGAGCGGCGAAGGTCTTCACCTCTGGACTAGGCGTCTGAGCGACCAGACGGGTGTAGGCATCTTCATAGCCTACGACATGATGCGAGTCCTGGAGTATCAGGGCTGTGTTGCCTCGAAGCTCGAACTGCCTATGGGACGAGGACTGGACTCTCGGCCTGAACGGGTTTGTCAGGCGCTCAAGGGGGCGGAATTAGCTCTACGGCCTCACGATGGAAGAGTAAGAGCACTGCGTAGCTGTAGGACTAACGTAATTGCTCTGGAACGACTATACTAAACGCTTGTGTCTGCGGGCAATTGATTCGCCGCATTACTAGCAAAGCAATTTGCAGAACGGAATTGGGCTGAGGGTGCTACTTGGCTCAACAGAGCCAAGGAGTACTTTCAGTGCATTTTGAACAATTTTCTTTAGACCGGCGCATCGTCGCAAGAATTAAGGCAATCGGCTTCACTGCGCCTACCCCGATTCAGCAGCAAGCCATCCCCAGGGTGCTCGAAGGGCGAGATGTGATGGGCTTAGCCCAGACCGGCACCGGCAAAACCGCGGCCTTTATCCTGCCTATTCTGCAGCGGCTTACTAAAGGCCCGTTGCGTCGAGTGCGGGTCCTCATCGTTGCTCCCACACGCGAACTTGCCGAACAGATTTACCAACTGAGTCTTGATCTTAGCAGGAATACCAAGGTACGCAGCGTATCCGTCTACGGCGGCGTAAGCAAAGTGGCTCAGGTCTCGCGGCTGCGGAGAGGCGTAGAGATTGTCATTGCTTGTCCTGGTCGCCTGCTCGACATCGTTAATGATGGAGATATCGATCTATCGCGCGTTGAGGTCCTGGTATTGGACGAGGCTGATCGCATGTGCGATATGGGCTTCCTCCCCGATATTCGTCGCATCCTCAAGCTACTGCCGGCCCAACGCCAGACACTTTTCTTCGGAGCCACGATGCCAGGGGATATCCGCAAACTGGCAGATAGTATCCTCATAAATCCGGTCACCGTTCAAATCGGCAAGATTGCCCCGGCGAAGACCGTTTCACACGCGCTCTATCCGGTGCCCGCGAATCTCAAGAAAAGGCTTCTGTTGGCAATGTTGCAACAGACACTCACCAGCCGCGTCCTGATCTTTACACGCACCAAGTATCGTGCCCGTAACCTGGCACGCGATCTGGAAAAGCGTGGTTATCGCGCGGCAGCACTGCAAGGCAACATGTCGCAGAATCAGCGACAGAAAGCGATCGATGGCTTTCGTAACAGGAAATACGATATTCTCGCCGCCACAGATGTCGCGGCGCGCGGCATAGACGTGTCCGAAATATCGCACGTGATCAACTTTGATATCCCCGATACTGTCGATGCCTACACTCACCGGATCGGTCGCACCGGTCGTGCCCACCGGTCTGGTGAAGCTTTCACGTTTGCCGGACAAGGGGATGCGCAGATGATCCGGGACATTGAAAAACTGCTGGGGACACGAATCGAACGGCGGCGATTGCCTGATTTCAACTACGGCAGCTTCGTACCGGAAAGCCATTTCCAGAAGAGCATTTCAAAGCCGCCACGAAAGATACGATCCCATAACAACCGAAGCCATAGTCGCAGCAACGGAGGCAGCAATAGCCCACGCCGCCGCTCGCATCGAAGCAAATAATGTTGCTGTCCGCCTAACGACTGCCTGCTTGCACTCGCCAGAGTGCGGCCGCAGGATGGAAGCTCGACTGGTGGAGGCAAAACGGTCTGGTACCGTGGTACTATTCGCTTGGGGCTGGAGTAGTTCGAGCTTGGAACCAATGCGCTCTCTCAAGTCGTTGGTTGCAGGTTCGACTCCTACCGCAGGCACTTGCGGTGTCAAATACGATTCGACTGACTTTCCTGACGCTGAGCCTATTCGGCCTGGCCGCGAACCTGCTCGGCCTGGCATATACGTTTGCAGCCCTCGTAAACGTCTTCTTTAGCTAGCTTCAAACCACCTTTCAGACACCTTTCAGTTCAGTCGCTATTGAGAAGATTTGTGCAATAATCCGGCTGCACCTTAACAGCGGGCAACCTCCGCTTAGGTGTTTCCACTCTCGCCTTGGTCGCCATGAATGTGGCGACCTTGTGCGTTTAATGGGACCAAGGTTCATTGCCGGTGTCGAAATCGATGGTGTAAACTTTCGTACATGGTTGCGAGCAATGGAAACGCCCCTGTGAACGGCAAACTAGTCGTCTGTATCGAAGACGAACAGGAGATGATTGACCTCGTTCAACTCATACTGGGCCGTAGAGGCTTTCAGGTGGAGGGGGCAAACGGGGGACTCGAAGGCTTGGAGAAGGTTCAGCAGGTGAAGCCGGATCTGGTCCTGCTGGATCTAATGATGCCGGACATGGACGGTTGGGAAGTGTACCAGCGCATGAAGTCGGACGAATCTCTGCGCGAGATCCCAGTGATTGTGATTACGGCCAAAGCGCAATCTATCGACAAGGTGTTGGGGTTGCATATCGCAAAGGTCGATGACTACATCACGAAACCGTTTGGTCCGCAAGAGTTGCTCGAAAGCGTAGAGAAGATCCTGGGGCAGGTCGACTAGCGCGAGCATCTTGGTAACCAGGCGGGGCTGCTTTTGCAGCCCCGCTTTCGCGTGGGTGTGGCCATCCAGAGACGCTATAATCGCCGGATGCGTATCAGCGCCTTTCTCATAGCGCTCAGCATATTGGCCGGTTCGGCAATGGCCCCTGCCACGCAGGACGGCCCGGTGTATGTTGTTGAAGCTGGGGACTCCTTATTCTCAATTGCCCAGATCTTTGGCACAACGGTCGAGGAGCTGGCGGAGGCCAATCAGATTGAAGACCCCTCGGCGATCTTCCTCGGTCAGCCGCTGCTTATCCCGGGCTACGAAGGCCTGAGCGGAACCCTGCAATTCAACCCCGTCCGTTATGGAGAGACGCTGAGCAGCCTGGCGCGTCGATATGGTCAGCCAATGGATGAACTGGGCCAGCTGAACCGAGTGCTCAACCCTCACCGGCTCTACTCGGGGCAGCCGTTCGTTTACCCGGAACGCATCGGCGGAATGCCGACTTCCCAGCGGATTTCATCGAAGCACGGCCAGAGCATGCTCGAGCTCTCCTCTGAGCTAGGCATGGATTCCTGGGTGCTGGCGCATGGCAACGGAATCGAGGGCCGACGGTGGCTCGTGCCGGGTGAGCTTATCTATGCGCCCGGGGATCAAGGTGCAACCACTGCCCTGCCACCGGAATTTGGAACCGTTACTTTGACGCCAGACCGCGCGACACAGGGAAGAACCATCAGCGTCAAATTGGAGAGTCCGAACGAAATCGCTGGCCGCCTCGGGGACCGTCAACTGAAGCTCATAGTAACTGGGGAGGGATCGGCACTTGCACTGCAGGGGGTACATGCGTTGGAAGAACCGGGGTTGGTTGAGCTGGAACTGGTCACCAACGATGGCACGCGATATAGCCAGCCACTGCTCATTCGAGACGGGGGATACGGACAGGAATACCTGCAGGTGCCGCCTGAGACGCTCGATCCAGCTAACACCGAGCCGGAAAACCAATTGGTCGCCGGTATCGTGAGCCAAGTAACGCCCGAAAAGCTTTGGGAGGGAACGTTCGCTTATCCCTCCGCGTATTTCGAGACTTTTCCCTCCTTCTTCGGCACTCGTCGCAGCTATAACGGAAGCGAGTTTATCTACTATCACTCCGGGTTGGATCTCTTCGGCAGCAGTAGCACCCCCGTGTTGGCTGCCGCGCGCGGACGGGTGGCCTTTTCAGACCTTCTGACCGTCAGGGGGAACGCAACCTACATCGATCACGGCTGGGGGGTTTATACGGGGTATCTGCACCAATCGGAGAGTTTGGTGAAGCCTGGCGATATTGTGGAACCGGGACAAACGATTGGGTATGTGGGAGGTACGGGTCGCGTTACCGGCCCGCATTTACACTGGGAAGTCTGGGTGGGGGGTGTTCCTGTGGATCCGGTCGAGTGGACTCTGGCGGAGTTCCCCTAGTTATCTGGGTCCGCTTCAGGACCGTTCTCCAACAGCGCGCGTGCTTGCTCCGCGTGCTCTTCCCGAACCATAATCTCAACTTCAGCCATCGGACCAATCCCCAGCCCGATGGCCGAAGTTGCTGATTCTTGCGATAGCCAGACATCGACTCCATTGGCATTCAGCAAACCTTTGATGATCTCGGCCTCAATTTGGCCGTCAGCCGTACCAACGGATACCAGTTCGTGTGGTTGCTCTTCTGAGGTTGTCATAGGCCCTATAGTATAATGGCCCCGCTCTACCCCAAGATACTAGTTCCCCGAATGCATCACGCATCCGCTCCCGCCCCAGAACTCAACTGGGTTGAATTCGATGTCAGGCAACAAGACCTTGAATTCATAGATAACCTGCTTCTTGAGCGTGAAGTTCCGCTCACGATGGAGGAAATGTCTCAGGCATTGGTGGTGCATCGACTGGAATTGATTCGAATCGAGCAAGAGAGTCAGGCAGATAGTGAGCTCAAAGCCTATTTACCCGGCGCCGAGTATGAGATCGGCGAAAGCCTCGTATTTCATTTGCTCGATAATCGGGTAGGCACCGTTTCGAGTATTCGGGAGGCCAACAACCCCGACCTTTCTCCATTCGAGGTGATCCAGGTTAGCTTCGAAGATCGAGGCGAACCCAAAGAGTTTGCCGCTCGCTTTCAAGAGCATGCTCTCAACGCGATTGCGACCGAAACTGAAGAAATCGACTCCGCTGCTTCGCCTGAATTCATTCTGGAACGGTACGGACCGCTTATCGAGGAAAAGATCGAGGCGCGTCTGCAAGAAAGCCCGGACACGGTGCGCATTGCGGGGCGCTGGTTTCATAGCGGTCTTCTGGCCGACATTAACGAGGGGCACCTCAATCTGGCGGAGGCGGTGCTAGATGTCGCTGAAGGGGGGCCGTTGCCGACCCGATCCCTGGCGGATCACATGGAATTGCCGGCAGGTCTGGATCCCCTGCTCACGGAATTCTCCGTCAATTTCGCGCTTCAGGAAGATGAGCGATTCGATGAGGTCGGACCGGCAGGCAAAGTGCTCTGGTACCTGAAGCGTCTCGAACCGGATGACGTGCTGCGAGTGCCCAAGCGGCTCGCATATACATCCAGGGCTTATGATCGAGAACGGCTAACCGAGGAACTGCTGGCTCTTGAGCAGAGCCTGGATGATGAATTGAGTGATGCGAAGGCTCCGGATTCAGCGGCCACGGAGGGCATCACCATGCCGATCCTGTTCCCGCATCTCAAGGCCGGCACTTTGCCCTTATCGGCCCGCCTGCTGCCGCTTTTCCCAACCGCGCATGAAGCGCCGCGGATCCGCTTCATCCTGATTGACGAACGCACCCGCGATAAGTTCCCAGGATGGGTCGTTCGAGAGGAGCGCTACGTATACGGCCTGGGCGATTGGTACAGCAGTAATGATGTGCCGGCCGGCGGTCTGATAAAGATCACGCCCTCGGAGGCCGAGGGGGAAGTACTGCTCAAGGCATTGGAACCGCGTCAGCGAAACGATTGGATACGAATGGCGACGATCGACGATGGAGGGAAAATCGGCTTCACCGTGCTAAAACACCCGGTTGGAACGGCCTATGACGAGCGCATGATCGTGGGGCAGATTGACGAACAGGCGCTGGATGAGGCGTGGGAGAAGGGGGAGCAGCGCAGAATGCCGCCTGAACGGCTGACCGCCCAGGTGTTTCGTGAGCTGGCCAAACTCAATCCGCAGGCCTCGGTGCACGCGAGGTCTCTCTACTCGGCGGTGAACGTCATCCGGCGACTCCCCCCCGGGCCGATTTTTGCCGAGCTGGTCACCCAGCCATTCTACGAGCACGTGGGCGATCTCTATTGGAAGCTGAACGAGAGCGAGTGGAAAAAAGCATGAGCACCGCCGTTCCGCCGTCCTTGGTACGGCCTACTCTGGAGACAGCCTTCCATATCGACTACGGATGGTGGGACCGTTCGGGCCGGAATCTCGGTGTGTACTTGAGAAGCCACCTGTGTCAGGAGCACCAAGAGATGTACTCGGACATCGATCCCAAGGCAAAGGTCGATCATGTCGATCTCCAGACTGCGGAAGTGACCGTTGTAAGTCGAATCGAACACCTCCTGGCCTCGCATTGTGCCCAGCAAGATGGCTATCTCACGCCCCAAACTAGCCTGGTAAACAGCGTTTTCCGCGTGTTCCTCGCCAACGGGAATGCACCGCTAACGCCCGAAGAGCTTGCTCAGCAGATCGGCCGTCCAGCGCGGATGATCTTGCGCACTCTGTCGGGGCCGCGCGTCTACAAGGGCATTCGCCCAGCCCGCTAGGTCCACATCCTGCCAAAAGGTATAAGATTAAGGAATTGGGGGACTGCCCCCGTAGCTCAACGGATAGAGCACCGGCCTTCTAAGCCGTAGGTTGCACGTTCGAGTCGTGCCGGGGGCGCCACAAGCTAGGGGCCGTCCATGCTTTCAGTATGGACAGCCCCTAGCCGTAAACCATTCCTTCTTGAAGACCTACAGCTGTGGCGGAAGATCCTCGAGTACCGATTCATCGACCGCCGCGAAAGCGCGCGAGATTGCCTTGTCGATCCAGTCCGGGTCGCTTTGCTGCTCCTGCCCCTTGAGGCAACTGCCAAGATAGGCAGCGGTCAAGAGTGATCCGAGCAAGGCTCCTATCACCATTCCAACGAGGACAACACTCATCTATATCCCTCCACTCTGTGCCCCGATCCGCCCCAACTGGATCCGGTTTTAACTGCGTTCTTGCTTTGAGTGCTCAGCTAGGCAGGGATGCGGGAGGCCCGACGGTAGCACTCGTCGCGGGCTTCCTCCTCATTCACGCAGGCCGCGAGCCATACCCATGCCAGGCGATTGTCGGGTTCTTCCCGCACTACCCAGCTCAATGTGGCCCGTCCCTGACCGAGGTCTCCCTGTTGAATGGCCTCTACGGCGGATGAGATCGCTTCTTCGATGGGTTTCATATGCTGTCAGAGCGCAATCCGAAGGTGCCTTCCTGACAATCATCCTAGCAGTCCCCATCGGTTCCCTCACTAACGATCCCCTTACAGTTCCGGCTCGATTTCGCCGGCCATCATGCGCACCCGCTGCCAGGGTGGAAGGTCGTCCATCTCGGCCAGAGTCTGTCGGAGCTCGAAGATCTGGTCCCTGATTGCGGCAGCCTTCTCGAATTCTAGTGACTCTGCTGCGCTCCGCATTTGCTTTTCCAACTCCCTTATCAACCTGGCCAGTTCGTCTCGCGGCATATCCAGTGGAGCAGTGGCCCGGTACTCCGCCTGCTGCTCGGCCACCGCGAACTGATCCGTGAGGTCGCGCACCGCCTTAACGATGCTGACCGGCTCGATGCCGTGCTCCTCATTGAACTTGATCTGCTTTTCGCGCCGGCGATTAGTTTCGTCGATGGCGGCTTTCATGGAATCCGTCATCACATCGGCATACATGATGACCCTACCCTCTACGTGTCGGGACGCCCTTCCGGTAGTCTGAATCAGTGAGGTCGTGGACCGAAGGAATCCTTCCTTGTCCGCATCCAGGATGGCTACCAGGGAAACCTCCGGAAGATCAAGGCCTTCGCGGAGAAGATTGATCCCTACAACCACATCAAAAACGCCGAGCCTGAGATCACGCAGTATCCCAACCCGGTCGAGCGTGTCGATCTCCGAATGTAGGTAGTGCACTTTGATACCGAGCTCCAGCAGATAATCGGAGAGATCCTCTGCCATCCGCTTGGTCAGGGTGGTGACTAACGTGCGTTGTCCGATTTCGGTCCGCTGCTTAATCTCACCCACCAGGTTATCAATTTGCCCCTCGACCGGCCGTACTTCTACCTCCGGATCGACCAGCCCAGTGGGACGGATGATCTGCTCAACGACCTGACTCGTTGCTTCAAGTTCATAGGGTCCGGGCGTGGCGGAGGTGTACAGGACCTGACCCGTGCGGGCCGTGAACTCATCAAACGCGAGCGGACGATTGTCTATGGCAGACGGGAGGCGGAAACCATATTCCACCAGGGTTTCCTTCCGGGATCGGTCGCCGGCGTGCATGCCTCCAATTTGGGGGATGGTCATGTGGCTCTCGTCGATGACGAGCAGAAAGTCAGGGGGAAAATAGTCGATCAAGGTCCAAGGCGGCGATCCGGCCGGTCTCTGGTCTAAATGCCGAGAGTAGTTCTCTATGCCGGAGCAGTAGCCGACCTCTCGCAGCATCTCCAGGTCGTAGTTTGTGCGCTGCTCCAGTCGCTGGGCCTCCAGGTGTTTATCCTGCTTCTTGAGTTGCAGGACGTGGCTGGATAGCTCCTCTTCGATGTCGTGGATCGCGGCCTGGAGCTTCTCTTCTTCAGTGATGAAGTGCTTGGCGGGGAAAATGTCGATGGCCTCCATCTCGGCAATCAGCTCACCCGTGACGATGTCAAACTGTGCGATGCGTTCCAGCTCGTCGCCGAAGAAGCCGATCCGTAATCCGCGCTCCTCGTAGGCGGGGACAACTTCGAGCGTGTCCCCGCGCACCCGAAAGGTGCCCGGGCTGAGCTGCATGTCATTGCGAGCATAGTGGCTTTCAACGAGTCGGCGCAGCAATGCTTCCCGCCGGTAGACACTGCCTTTCTCCAGGTGAATCACGATGCGGCCATAAGCCTCCGGGTTTCCGATGCCGTAGATGCAGGATACCGAAGCCACTACCACTACGTCACGTCGAGCAATGACGGAGGCAGTCGCCGACAATCTCAGCCGCTCGATTTCCTCGTTGACATCGGTTTCCTTCTCGATGTACAGATCATGCTTGGGTACGTAGGCTTCCGGCTGGTAATAATCGTAGTAGGAGACAAAGTACTCGACCGCATTTTCTGGAAAGAAATCCTTGAACTCGGCGTACAGCTGTGCGCCCAGCGTCTTGTTGTGTACGATCACCAGGGTCGGGCGTTGCTGCTCGGCGATCACGCTCGCCACGGTGAAGGTCTTGCCCGTACCGGTTGCGCCGAGTAGGACCTGATGTTCAAATCCATTATTCAAGCCCTTATTGAGTTGCGCGATGGCCTGCGGCTGGTCTCCCATGGCTTGATAGGGGGCGCGCAGCTTGAATTCAGACATCTCGAGCGGTCGCTCCTTGAGTAGAACCCTGCTCTTCTTTACCCCCTGGATTGCGCATAGCCATAGCTATTCAGCCCTCAATAAGGGAGATATGGGTCCCTCGATGTTCCAGATCGTTCATCCCTGTTCAACATAGATTGGGTTGCTGTAAATCCAGGGTATTACAGCATCCCCAGTGCGGCGGAGTGCAGCTTCCACGCGGTAGGCGCCGGGTTCGCGGACGGAATGCACACCGTGCTGGGCGGCAGGCCATTCCCGAACCACTCGACCTTCCCGGATGATCCGAATCTGCGCCATTTGCGGAGTACTCACCTGTAACGTGGCGCCGAGACGGTACCGGAGGCGGTCGCCCATGATGGCCTTGCCATGTTCGGCATGTGCGCTGAACATGAATCCTCGCGCGCTGGCCGGGAGATCATACCCCACGAAGCAGCGCCCACGCCCGACAGCTCCCAGGAGGCGCATCCGATCTTCAGACGCCTCACCGGACAGGGGCTCATCGAGAAGCACGTGTGTGTTGACCGCCTTGAACAACCACTCATATGGAAATATGGTTCGGCGGAGTGGGCCCAGTTGTACGGGAAGTGCATGGGCATCGGCGTTTCCGATTGCCACGATGCGCTTCCCGGTGCCCAGTAAACGATCCCAGCGTTCCAGCAAACTCTTTTCAGGGCCACGATGTATTCGCGAGGGAAACAGTCCGTAGAAGGCGGCATGCGCCCGGGAACGAAGCAAGCATTTGAAGGAGGTCATGAAGTTCCATATTTCAATTCCCGTGTAGCCCTCCACTTCCCAGTCGTCCCACGAAAGCTCCGGTTGATCAGATCGGGGGACCCCACAATCGTGTGGGTGGGCCAGGAAGGATAGACCCTCACGCTTTCTGACCTCGTGGAGCAAGGTCTGAGGCCGATCCGCATATTGAGAGAGATCTTCCTCGGTACCGTAAATCAGTAGGTGAGACCTCTCGGGAACGCGCTCAACATCGTGAACTTCCTCGCCAATGATCCGCAGAACGCGCTGAAAACCACGATAGAAGTAGCCTTCGAATTCAGTGGGCAGTGTGTTGTGGTCCGTGACTACGATAAAGTCCAGGCCGGCCCGAATTGCAGCATTCGCGACTTCGTCGTGCGTGCCGTGCCCATCGGAGGTCGTCGTGTGCATATGCAGATTGCCGACGTACTCACGCATTTAGCACTCCGAGTCATTCAACATAGCCAGATTGAGGGCCCGAAGCATATCATGGCAAGGCATCGCTTAGAATGGGGCCCCCGAATCAAGGTGTGCGTATGAACAACGCAGAGGTGGCGAAGGTCTTCGAAGATATCGCCGAACTCCTGGAGATTAGGGGCGAGAAGGTCTTCAAAGTCATCGCCTATCGCAGAGCGGCAGAAGCCATCAGGAGTCAGGGCAGAGACATCAAAGCCATCTGGAAGGAAGGAACACTCGAAGAAATTCCGGGGGTAGGTAAGGCCATCGCCGAGAAGACCGACGAGCTGCTCCGCACGCGAAAATTGGAATATTACGAGAATCTCAAGTCCGAGATCCCCATCGGCCTGCTTGATATGTTGAAGGTGGGCGATGTCGGGCCCAAGAAGGCTGCCCGCTTTTGGAAAGAGCTTGACATCACATCGGTGGAGCAACTCGAGGCGGCCGCCAAGAACGGAGAGTTGAAAAAGCTGCCAGGGATGGGGGCGAAGTCGGAAGCTCGCATTCTTGAAAGCATCGAGGCCTTGAAACGCCGGCAGACCGGCCGCATGTCGATCGGTGTGGCCCTGCCGATTGCCGAGCAGCTGCTGGGGGAGCTGCGCCGGCATCCAATGGTCAAGGCCGCCGAGACCGCCGGCAGCTTACGCCGGATGCGGGAGACCGTAGGGGATCTGGATCTGCTGGTATCAACCGATCACCCTGAGGAAGTGATGCAGGCCTTCGTGGAGCTGCCAATCGTTGGTCGAGTGCAAGCTAAGGGCGCAGTTAAGACCAGCGTGGAGCTTATCGACGGGGTACGCGTCCAAGTTTGGACGCATCCCTCGGAACGTTTCGGAACCGCCTTGCAGTACGCTACAGGATCTAAGGACCACAACGTGCGACTGCGGGAGCTTGCCCTTTCCAAGGGGTTTTCGCTCTCTGATCAGGCCTTCAAGCTGGAGGATGGCGCGGAAATTACCGTAGCCACTGAAGCAGAGGTCTACGAGAAGCTCGGCCTACCGTGGATCGTGCCAGAAATGCGGGAAGACCGTGGCGAGATACAGGCCGCTCAGAACGGAGACCTCCCGAAGCTTCTTGAAGTCAAGAATCTCAAGGGCGAGCTGCATGCACACACCACCTGGAGTGATGGCAAGAACTCAATCGAAGAGATGGTCCAGGCGGCCATGAAGGAAGGTCACAATTACCTGGCTATTACAGATCACTCCCAGAGCCTGGGCATTGCCAATGGCCTGACGGTGAAACGCGTAGAGAATCAGAGCAAAGAGATTGTGCAGGCTCGCCAAGGACTGAAGAAAAAGTTCGTCCTGTTGCACGGCACAGAAATGGAGATCCTAGCGGATGGCAGCCTCGACTACCCGGATGAGGTTTTGGCCAAGTTCGATCTGGTCATCGCCTCTATTCACACCTCGCTGCGGCAGCCGCGCGAGCAGGTGACTGAAAGGATGTTGAATGCCATCCGGAATCCCCATGTCGACATGATTGCCCACCCCTCAGGGCGCTTGATCGGAAAACGAGAGCCGGCCGACCTGGATATGGACCGAATCCTGGAGGCGGCCCTTGAGCACGGAGTCATCCTGGAGATCAACGCGAATCCGGAACGGCTCGATCTAAATGACATTTACGCGCGGCGTGCGGCCGAGATGGGAATCCCACTGGCCATCAATACCGATGCTCACCGTCCGGAGCACCTGGCCTTTCGCGGCTTCGGCGTGGGAGTCGCAAGGCGTGCGTGGGTCACTTCAAAGCAGGTCGTCAATTGCTGGACCGCCGCACGAATACAGAAATGGCTCAAAGCGCGCGGCTAGCGCAACCCTTCGGTCGCCTGTGGGGTTAATTGGGTAGCCGCCGATGAGATACGCCCATGGCGAAAACCGCATTTGTGACGGACAGCACCGCATATATTCCATCCAGCCTGGTCAAGCAGTTCGATATCACCGTGATCCCCCAGGTCCTGATATGGGATGAACAGACGCTGCTCGACGGCATCGATATTCAGCCGACTGCTTTCTACGAACGGCTGAGGGATTCAAAGACGATGCCAACAACCTCACAGGCAACTATTGGTGCCTTCAAGGAAATATTCGAGCCTCTGGTTGAGGCGGGGCGACCCGTTCTGGCCTTGCTCGTCTCAGATAAACTCTCCGGCACGATCCAATCTGCAGAACAGGCCAAGGCTTCGTTTCCGGAGGCGACAATCGTAACGATCGATTCGGAAGCGACCGCGATGGCGATGGGCTTTCAGGTGCTGGCCGCGGCCCGCGCCGCGCGGAAGGGGAAATCCTTCGAAGAAGTAACGGAGATCGCCAGGCAAGCCAAACACCGAACCGGAGTGGTGTTCGTCGTGGACACACTCGAGTTTCTGCACCGCGGCGGTCGGATTGGCGGCGCCTCCCGCTTGCTAGGCACGGCCTTGAACCTGAAACCGATCCTGGAGCTTCAGGATGGAGTGATCGATGCGGTAGACCGGGTCCGCACTCGCTCCAAGGCGCAAGCCAGATTGCTCGACCTGCTAGAGAAAAGGATCGACCGGCGTCCCAACCTGCGGCTCGCCGTGCTGCATGCGGCGGCCGAGCAGCAGGCGCGTGATCTGCTGGAGGTCGCGGCGAATCGCTTCAATCCAATTGAGACCGTGTTTTCGGAGGTCAGCCCCGTCGTTGGGACCCACATAGGGCCGGGGGCTCTTGCTTTGTGTTACTCGGTCGAGTCCTGAACAACCTCCCTCGCCTCACGCAACATGACCGCCAAGCCATCCAGGGAGGGTCTTGCTGGCTCTGCACTTTCATATTGGCGCTCCTCAGTTTTCAGATAGCGCTTGGAGACCACCCAAGGAACGGCGATCGATTCATAGGAGGCGGATAGTGTAAACTAATCCGATGCGGTGCATCGATCTACTGCCGCCGACTTCGCAACTACTGATTAGGCGTAAGCCGATTAGCAACTCCCCACTGCCGCGAGTAATAATCCAATTCAGGAACTCACCGACCTTCGGGCCGGCAAACAAATCGTGTTACGGAACAAATCGAGTTCACCGATCAAGGGAGTTATGTCGGGATAGCGAGCACGGATAGCCGAAGCGGATCGTATATTCCAAGATTCGATCGGAGGGAGGAGGAGCAAGATCGCAACTGAATTCACCATAACGCTCGAGAATCAACCCGGCCAGCTGGCAAGCCTATCGAAGTCCCTGGGCGAAGCGGGTGTCAATATTCGAGCACTCTCTGGCACGGTTTGCGAAGGAAAAGGCATCCTCAGGGTGCTGACCAGCGACGAAGATTCAACCCGCGCCAAGCTCGAGGAATTAGGACTCCCATTCGAAGAGCAGGAGATCCTTACCGTAACTATGCCCGATCGGCCTGGCCAGCTCGGCGACTTCGCCGAGATGCTCGGAGAAGCCGACATCAACATCGAAACGATTTTCGTGATCGATACCGCTGCCGGATTCACGGAGCTTGCGATCGGAGTCGACAAGATCGAAGAAGCAAAGACGCTCCCGCTGGGACAGTTCTGAGCGCACAATGCGCCTGTAGACTGTGGGATCGATCCAAAGCACCGTGACTGGGAGAATAGAAGATCGATAGGAGGACGCTTGCGTGGCTTGCTCTGGGGGGCAGCCTGCTGCTCTTCTTTCCGTGCGGCCTCTTCAACGGAATTCTGGCCACCTTCGGCGCGGGGGCGTTGATGTTCCCGGGCATCGAGATTGGCATCACTGCAGCCGAGAATACATACTACGCTGGCCTATTTGGTGGACTGGCGCTGGCCGCGTTCATATCTGGAGCGGTGCTCTTCATCTGGGGCTTGCGTACGCTGAGGCGGGAGCCGCCCACAAACTAGCGCGTTTGATTCGGGCGAACGGCAACTTATAGAATTCATGGGCGGTGAAGGTATTCTTAGGTATTGCTGCAGCGGCATTCCCTGCTAATGCCGCTGGTCGGCCTGGGAGGGCTCCTGTTCATCGGAGTGGCTTTGGTGCTGGGTATTGGTCTGATCCAACGCACGCAAGCAAGCTCAAACAGCGTGGGTAGAACCGGGTCGCATGGCGTATGTATCGATCCTCCAGACTGTACCTGGCTGGGATTATGGTGGCCCTTATGGCGGATGCCTTGATCGTCGGCTGAGATCAGGCATAATCGGCTTTATTAATCGCAAGGATTGGAGAGTAGAAATGGTTGACACTACCCAAATCGACAAGGTGGATGTTGTCAAGACGGCCGGCAGGATCGATAGCCACACCACGCCTGAGCTAAAAGAGGCCTTTGATGGCCTCATGGATCAAAGTCGATACAAGCTGGTATTCGACATGAGCGAGATCGAATTCCTCTCCAGCAGCGGGGTGTGGGTGCTACTTGAGACTCAGAAGAGATGCCGCCGCCGCAACCGTGGGGATCTCGTCATAGCCAGCGCAAACGACAATATTCAGAAGACGCTTGATCTCGCAGGTCTCATGCACTTCATGAAAATGTACGAGGATGTTGATTCAGCGGTCGGCAGCTTCTAGCACCCAACGATGCCCAAAGAGACCTTTGCGGCTCGATTCGAAAATTTGGCGCGGATCTGCGAATTCGTCACAACTGTATGCAGGGAAGCCGGATTCGATGAGGCCGACACCTATAGCATAGAGCTCGCTACGAACGAAGCCTGCACCAATATTATCGAATACGCATATGGCGAGGGTACGGAAGGAAGGATCGAGTGCTCGATCGAGGTGGACGAGAAAGGGGTCACCATCGTCTTACGAGATTGGGGAAGGCCATTTGACGCTAGTGAAGTCCCTGAGAAGAACTTCGATGTGCCGCTGGAAGAGTTGGGTCCTCGAGGTGCCGGGTTGCGGCTGATGAGGGGTGCCGTGGATGAAGTCGTATTTGAGCCGCTACCAGGTGAGGGGAATCTCCTGACGATCAGGAAGTTCCGCTAGTCCAACCGATCACGGGCAAAGATCATCAGCGTGATATCGTCGCTTTGAGGCGCATCCCCCACGAATTCGGATACCTGTTGCAGGATCCTGGCTTGAAGTTCCTCGGCCGAGAGGTCGAGGTTTTCTTTTGCGATTTCCAGCATCGGTCCCGTCGTTAGATACTCACCATTGCTGTTGTAGGCCTCGGGGATTCCATCCGTGTAGAGCAACAGCCGATCGCCGGGCTGGAGCTGCACGAAGGCCTTTTCCCAGGTCGCATCTTCCTGTACCCCTATCGGGATGCCGGTTCTAATAAGCTCCTGAATGATGGCTTGCTCCCCTGGCCGAACGACATATGGTGGGTTGTGTCCCGCATTGCTGTAGGTCAGCTGACCGGAGGCCGGATCCAGCACCCCATAGAAAGCGGTCACAAACAGATTGGAGGTGGTGTCGGCCAACATCCTCGAGTTGGTGGCGAAGAACACCAAATCCGGATCCGAATCGGCCTCGATGGCATAGGTTCTTATTAGCGTCCTGCTCAGGGCCATGTAAAGCGCGGCACCCACCCCCTTATCGACAACGTCTGCGATAACCACGCCTAACCTTCCGTCTGGCAGCGGGATCAAGTCAAAGAAATCCCCCGAAGTCTCCGCGGCAGGGTTCAGAGTCACTGAAATTCGCCATCCTGGGACAGGCGGAATCTCAAACGGAATCAGGCTCGATTGGATCTCTCCAGCAAGCTTAAGCTCCTGCGAAACGCGCTGGAGGCGAATATCCGTCGCATAGGCCTGAGATTGATTAAAGGCCGAGGCAATCAGGGCCGCCAGGGATTGAGCAACGGGCATCAGGCGTTCAACCGAGGCACGGTCCCACGGCTGGAGAGTGTGAAGCGAGAAGTAGATGGCGCCTATGGGTTGGGAATGTTCAAGCACTGGTGAGATCAATATCGGGTTCTCGTGATGGCGATCGTCTTCCCACGGAAGTCGCTCGCCGGGAAGGAAACAAGAGCTCTCCGACTGGCCTGCCAACCAGGGCCAGATCCGATCCAGTTCCAGATTCCAATCATCAGGCTGTCTGAAAAGCACTTGATCCGGAAAGCGCCAGATGATCAGATTTCCGGAGGGGAACATCTTGGGAAGGTGCTCGGCCAGCAGCCGGGGTAGGCGGGGCTCGTCGGGAGTGGAGGTGATGATATCGTGGCCCAGGCCTTCCAGCTCGACCAAGGCATCGGACTGCTGGCGGCTGTACTCGGCGGCCAGACTCCAGCGGCGTGCCAGAATCGCCACAAGCAGCAAGCCTGCGGAGAAGAAGAGATAGGCCGGGAGGCCGTTTTCCACGTAGATGCCCGAAGCCAGGACCCCAAACGGACTGGCCAAATGTGGAACCGCCATGGCTAGCAGAAAGAGTGAAGCCAGTGACCTGGCTTCGGAAACGCTATGTTGGATCCAGGCGTGATAGCCGAGATAGGGTGCGCCCAGCAAGATCTGAACGACGAAGTTGACAACAACTGCCGCCAGCGCCAGCAGGATGGCCTGGGGCTCGAGGCCGGAGATCGGGATCGTGCCACCCCATGCAGAGTAGAGGGCTAGCGAGATGATGGGTGCGACTGTGGCGCTGGAAAGGTCCATGGCGCCCTGGCGGAGCAACCTCCATCGGGTAGCCGTTCCAACCGCGCGATCCCAATGGACCAAAGACTGATAAATTGTTTGCAACACCGGGATCCAGAGCACCACCGGACCGATGATGAACCACCCTGAGACAACGATCACGATCGCTAGCGATCCTTCGGAGCTCCCGAATCGTGTCGATTCAATGCGCGTAACAATGAAGTATTTGAGGCGATCCAGCAGCGTGGCGAGCGCCCCAATGAATAGCAAGAGGGGCAGGTTGGAGCGGATCGCCTCCAGGTTGGTGAGGCTGGCGAGCCAGAGGATTCCCAGGAGCGCGAGCGGCGCCATGAACAGAAATGCGACGACCTCGCCGACGCCCAGCGCCTGTCGACCGGCGGGCATTTCTGAAAGGGCCGGCCAAAACCGACCGGCGACGCGCGCGAGGCGATTCTGCATAACGTTGTGCCTTTTCGATTGAACCTGAGGTGGTGAGGGATTCTATCATTGGGGCCTGAGGACCGTCGAATTGGCTCGTGACCAGCGTCCCATGTTGGCACTTATGACAAGTAATCACCCGAGATGTATAATAGGCGAGCCTAGCGAGTAGACCTGCAATGAAAGCCGCGATCGATCGATTCTTGTCCTATTTGAAGCATGAGCGGGGCTGTGCTGAGAACACGCTACTGGCGTATTCAACGGATGTGCGCCAATTTGAACAGGTGCTTAACGCCAATGCAGGGTCGCCCGTTAAGCCAGAGGAGCTCAAGCCTACGATGGTAGCAAGCTACGCAAGCTGGCTCGACGGTCAGGGCTATCGCCCTTCCACCGTGTCTCGCAAGATGGCTGCCTCTCGCGCGTTCCTGATTTATCTGGAGCAGCAGGAGGGAGTAATCTCATCGAGCACCTATGCGGTGCTTCGCCCGCCACCGGCTCCCCGGACACTGCCGCAAACTCTTTCCCGGGAACAGATCAATCGACTGGTTGATGTGCCGGCCCAAACCGGAACTCCGCGCGGTCTCAGAGATGCTGCCATTCTTGGGTTGCTCTATGTTGGGGGGCTCCGGGCGTCGGAGGCGGTCGAATCCGACGTGCGGGATGTAGATCTGGCCGCGGGCAGCTTCCTCCGAAGAGGGGTGGATCCTGTGACTTTGAGCCTGGGAATGGCTCTAGACCCTATGCAGGTGTATCTCAGGACCGGGCGTCCATACTTGATCAAGGATGATAAGGAGCAGGCGCTCTTCTTAAACTTGCGAGGCAAGCGCCTGAGTCGGCAAGGACTTTGGCTGGTTGTCAAGCGTTGGGCGGCAGAGGAGGGCCTCGGGTTGGCGATCTCGCCGCATACGCTGCGTCATTCATTGATTCGCCACCTTCTTGACGACGGCAAGAGCAAGCGTGATATACAGCATATGCTGGGCTTGAGCAGTCCGAACGCCATTCGGGTGACGACCCGGTGAGCGGCGCAGGCTCGGATTTCGTCACGCTGCAAGAGATCGATTCCATCGTCGAAGGCATTCGGGCAAAGATTGATGAGCAACCCCGGGTGGGGCTTGTGCTCGGATCTGGATTGGCGGGTGTCGCTGAAGCGATCGATTCACCAATTGAAATTCCTACAGAGACGCTAAGCGGATGGCCAGAGTCAACCGTTAAAGGGCACGCCGGAAAACTCGTTATTGGTAAATTGGAGGGCCAATCAGTATGTGTCGTTCAAGGCAGAGTGCACTTCTACGAAGGACACTCGATGTCACGCGTGGCGGTTCCCGTCCGCGTCCTCCAGCGGCTCGGCGCCGACGTTCTGATCGTGACCAACGCAGCAGGCGGCGTGAATCAAAGCTTTGAGCCGGGGGATGTGATGCTGATAACCGACCAGATTAATTTTCCGGCAATGGCGGGATACTCGCCTCTGCTCGGACCTAATCTGGATCAACTCGGGCCGCGATTTCCGGATATGAGCCAGGCCTATGATCGGGAACTCCAGGAGATAGCCCGGGCGGTAGCGGTTGAATCGGGAATTGAGCTCCGAGAAGGCGTTTACTTCTGCCTGGCCGGCCCTGCTTTCGAAACCCCTGCTGAGCTGCGGTTTCTTCAAGCCAATGGAGCGGATGCCGTGGGGATGTCTACTGCGCCTGAGGTGACTGTGGCAAGGCACGGAGGAATGCGAGTACTTGGATTTTCGGGTATAAGCAACAAGACAAGCTTGAATGGTGATCGAGCCGCCTCCCATGAAGAGGTACTTGAAGCGGGCAGCACTATCGCCCCAAAGCTGGTGCGGCTTATCAAGGGTGTAATTGCCAGGCTCTAGGCTAGATGGAAGAGGCTCTCCTTCTCATATCATCCCTCCAGGGATGGATCTATGTTCTTTTGCTGTTGACCGGCCTCGTCTACCTACGGCTTGCACTTAAGTGGCAAGGCGAAGTTCGTAATTCACAATTCGGACTGGAGCGGGAAAGGGCAGGCAGCAAGCGTTCACGCGCGGCGGGCATGTTGGTCTTGATCCTGGCCGCTGCAGCAGCCACATTTGTGGTCTCAACTTTCTTGGTGCCTCAGTTACCTGCTACCCTCCAGCCAACTGCAATCCCTACGATATCGCTGCTTGAGCCGGAAGCGATTCGGGGCTCGACTTCAGTTCCGCAACTCGCCCCCAATGAGGCGGGGTGCCTGAATGAAAGTGCAACCATCACTTCGCCGACCTCCGGAGAGGAGGTCCGGAGCCTGGTGGAAGTGGTCGGCAGCGCCGACATCCCCAACTTTGCCTTCTACAAGATTGAGATCAGACCGAGCCAACCTAACTCGGTCTGGCAGGTCATTACTGCGGGGACGGAGATCCTATCGGAAGATGTGCTTGGAATATGGGATACAAGCCTTGTCGAGAATGGGGTTTACTTGCTACAGTTGGTCGTCACGGATACTGCCGGGAATGCCCCTCTCCCATGCACCATCGAGATCGTGGTGCTCCCGGAGGGTGGATAGGAAATATGGAGATTCGACACGCAGTCTCAACGGATATCACGGCCCTCATGGGCATGAACCACAGTTATCAGACGGATCATGTCTGGCAAATGGCCTTGAGCCATTCCCAATCCGAGAGCTCCATAAGATTTCGTGAGGTTAGACTCCCTCGCCTCATGCGGGTTGAATATCCGCGGGACCCCAGCAGGTTGGCCGACGAATGGACGAACTCCTCCGAAATCCTTGTTGCGGTCACCGATCAAGCTTACCTGGGGTACCTGATCATCGAATCTGGAGCCGCGCCTGAAACGGGATGGGTTACCGATCTCGTCACGGACGCTCCCTACAGGCGGGAAGGTGTCGCAACGAAGCTGCTGGCCTCCGCCAGGCGATGGTGCCGAGAGCAAGGGCTCTCCCGTCTGACCCTGGAAATGCAGAGTAAGAATTACCCTTCGCTGAGCCTGGCTCGAAAGCTAGGATTTGTTCTTTCTGGATATCATGACAAGTACTTTCCAGACGAGGAAATTGCGTTGTTCTTCACGCTAAACCTGAGGTAAGACCATCTTCCAGGCTATAAATGCGGGCTTGCCCCTCCTCGTGCAAATCCTAAACGCCGGTAATGCCATCACGGCGTTCTCGCTCCTCTTTTACGCACTGACATTCAACCTGCGTGAGCGGTCGGCCAGAATCCTGGCGCTCTTGCTGGGATGCTTGGCGATCGTATACGCGGCGGATGTTCTGGCTGGGACTGCGGTGCTCGAGGCAGAGAAGATACTCTGGCTGCGCGTTCAGTGGCTCGGGATCAGCTTTGTGCCGGCTGCATACATGCATCTCTCCGACGCGCTCCTGGCGGCTACCGGGCGACCGTCGCGTGGGAGGCGGCGCTGGGTGATCCGTGCCGGGTACTTATTAAGCTTCGTTTCTTTCGTGTTGGCGGCGTTGACCCCGCTGCTGATCGGCGATCTTGCGCATGTCGGTCCGATTGCTTATCTCACGGCAGGCCCGCTCTTTCTCGTATTTGCGGCGTTCTACATTGTGAGCCTTTCCTTCACCGGTGTGAACCTGTGGCGCGCGTACCATCGCTGCCTCACGAAGGTCAGCAGGCGCAGAATGCGCTACCTCATGTTCGGAGCGCTCGCTCCATTCCTGGGAACTTTCCCCTTCTTGACCGCTACTGGCGGACTGGTTCCGCAGGCTCCGACTCTGACCTGGAGCCTGCTAATAGGAGTAAACCTCCTGGTGGCGGTGCAAATGGTCCTGATGTCGTACGCAGTGGCCTATTTTGGTGTGAGTTTCCCGGATCGTGTCGTCAAATCCCGATTATTCCAGTGGATCTTGCGAGGTCCGGTCGTTGCTTCCGCTACCCTAGCGATCACGGTGCTGGTCAACCGGGTTGGAATGGTGCTCGGATTGGAAAACAGCCGGGCCGTTCCATTTGCCATGGTGGCCACGATCCTGGCTCTGCAATTCCTGATTACGCTCGTGCGTCCGACCGTCGAGCGTTGGCTGTTTTACGGCCAGGATCGTCACGATGTCGAGCGCCTACACCTGCTGGAAGAACGGCTGCTTACAACGGGGGACCTTCGCCAGTACCTGGAGTCCATTCTCAATGCAGCTTGCGATCTCACCTCCGCACCTTCAGGATTTGTGGCGGTAGTCGGCGACGGGAGCGTTGAGCTCGCAGTATCGGTGGGGCAGGAAGAGGCATTGGAGGGCGAGCTCCCTCCAATTCTGCTGCCGGAAGATCAGGTTGAAATTGAAAACCTCGGTTCAGTATTCCGCTGGGACGCGTACTGGCTGACTCCACTGCATGCGCCGGATTCGGAGCAGGTGGCGGGGATCCTCGGATTGCGCACGGATGTGCATCCCAGGGATTTGGAGCCGGAAGAGATTGAAAGTTTAAGCCTGCTGAAAGAGCGGGCGACAGTAGCGCTGACCAACCGCGCCCTCCAGAGGGATGTTTTCTCCGCGGTGGATCGGCTGGTGCCGTTGGTCGAAGAAATTCAGCGCATGCGCTCCGCGGCTCGCTATGGGAGCCTGCAGTCACTGGCCTTGCCTCTCGAAGAAGTTGCCGGAGACGCTGGATTGGCGGATCTGGTTAAGGAGGCGCTTGGACACTATTGGGGCGGTCCAAGGTTGACCGAGAGTCCGCTGCTGGGCCTGCGCGTTGTGCGAGATGCGATGCAAGATCACGACGGAAACGCGGTCAACGCGCTCAGGAGTATCTTGTTGAGGGGTATTGACCATGTGCGGCCTGAAGGAGAGCGTCGGTTTACGGGGGAATGGATGCTCTACAACATCCTGGAAATGAAGTTCCTGCAGGGACGCAAAGTGCGCGATGTGGCCATGCGGCTAGCGATGTCGGAGGCCGATCTCTACCGAAAGCAAAAAGTCGCCATAGAGTCAGTGGCGCGGGCAATGGTGGAGATGGAGAGGGAGGCCACCATGTCCGCCCAAGTCGAAACCGGCTCCTAGCTCCGTTGAGTAGTATTCAAAATCCAACAAAAAGTGCCCGCCCATCGAAGTGTTAGACAGCAAGGAGTTCGCATCCCTGCGGGAATCCCCGCCACCGCCCGACGGCGGCCGGGAGGATAGCATCCTACATCCGAGCCCTCATGGGGCGCCCGGCTTGCGTTTTTCCGCCTGCAAGGCCAAACTTTGGCCTCAAATCCTATGCGAATTGCACGCAATCGGAGCCGAGACCTTTCCGGCATACTCCTAATCACCCTGGGAGCGATCACTTTGCTTGGCCTGGCCGGGCTCACAAACGGTGGGCTGGTAGATCCATGGATCGGCCTGCTTGAAAGCTGGTTGGGGTGGGGCGCCATAGTGATTCCGCTGACCGCATTAGCCGCGGGCATAGTGGTTCTGGGACCACGTACGCGGGGTTTCAGGTGGAGCCGCATCCTTGCGCTTGAGCTGCTGCTCTTTGCCACCCTTGGCCTGCTGAGCGGGCTGCTGGCCGACGGTCTGCCAGAAGCTGAGATCGGCGAGGGTGGGGGGATCGTAGGATGGTCCATTGCTCGGGCGCTCGGCAGCGCGTTCGGACTATTCGGCCGCCTGATTGTCCTGCTCCTGCTGGCCGCAGCTAGCGTGTACTGGGTCGTGCGCCGCAGAGGTCAAGACGTGGCAGGAGCGATTCAGCCCTCGGAAGCACCAAAGGAATCTCCACAAGCCCTGCCTCAACAGTATCCCAAGAGGTTCAAGATCACAGACACCTCATCCACGCCAGATCTTCGACCCAAAACAAGACACCCTGACCTTCCCGCCATGGAGATCCTGGAAAAGGGAAGTACGCACCGCGTCACGGCGCGTGAGATCAATCGCGCGGCAGGCATTATCGAGAAGACGCTGAACGAATTTGGTCTGCCGGCCAAGGTCGTGGACTATCGTTCCGGGCCTTCGGTGACGCAATTTGCAGTGGAACCCGGGTATATCGAACATACTTCGCCCAGTGGGGTGGTTTCGCGGAATAAAGTGCGCGTTTCGCAGATCTCGGGCCTGGCAAAAGATCTGGCACTTGCCCTCTCTGCCTCCGCCATTCGCATCGAGGCGCCGGTTCCCGGCAAGGCCTATGTCGGCATCGAAGTTCCAAACCAGAAGGCGGCGCTGGTGGCCATCCGCCCAATTCTGGAATCCGCGAGTTTTCAGAGTGAACGATCGCGCCTCGCGATTGCGCTGGGCCGCGACGTCGCGGGGACCCCGGTCGTAGCCGACCTGGCATCCATGCCACACTTGCTGATTGCTGGAACCACGGGCTCGGGCAAGTCGGTTTGCATCACCTCTATTGCCACGTGCCTGGCAATGAACAACAGCCCCGATGAGCTGCAATTCGTAATGATCGACCCCAAACGCGTGGAGCTGCTCCGGTTCAATGGACTGCCGCATCTGATGGGGAAGGTGGAGACGGACCTGAACCGCATCGCAGGAGTCCTGCGCTGGTGCACGGTGGAGATGGATCGTCGCTTCAAGCTGCTGGAACAGGAAGCCGCCAAGGACATCACGGCCTACAATCGAAAGGTGGCGCGGCGCAAGAAGCCATCGATGCTGCCAAGATTGGTGGTCATGATTGATGAGCTCTCCGATTTGATGATGCTTGCCCCGGATCAAACGGAGGGCGCGCTGGTTCGCCTGGCACAGATGGCAAGGGCCACCGGCATCCACCTTGTCGTGGCCACCCAGCGCCCGAGCACTGACGTCGTCACGGGTCTGATCAAGGCAAACTTCCCGGCCAGAATCGCCTTCGCTGTGGCTTCAGCCGTGGATTCAAGGGTGATACTCGATGGGTCAGGCGCAGAATCTCTGCTAGGCCGCGGAGACATGCTGTACCTTGCACCCGATGCCGCGGGCCCGGTGCGGCTGCAGGGCGCGTATACCAGCGATAAGGAGCTCGAAAAGCTCATCCGGACTTGGCGGAGGCAGGACATACCCTCCGCTGCAGTTGCGCCTTGGCAGGATTATCTGGTGCGTCAGGAAGCGACGTCTGAACAAGACGCGGAACTCGAATCGGCCATCGAACTCGTTCGCCAGACGGGCAAGGCAAGCGCCTCCTTGCTGCAGCGAAGACTCCACGTTGGCTACCCGCGTGCGGCCCGACTTATGGATGAGCTCGAGGAGCTGGGAGTCGTGGGCCGTGCCCAAAGTGGGGGCCGGGCGAGAGAAGTACTGATTAAGGACCCCGAAGAGTAGACTCGCTTCGCGTACTCTTTGCCTCCAGCGGGTACAATTCACATTCCGAAGGACGGAGCCTTGAATCAAACACAGCCTGCGACATTGAGTGACGTAGCGCGCGCCCGCCTGAAAGGCGTCATGGATCCGATCGCCCTGTTCTTGGACGGTCTCGGTGTGACAGCCGATATGCTCACTCTGGCCGGATTTGGCGGACATATCTTTGGGGCGATCCTGGTCGGCCTAGGCAACCTACGCGCGGCGGGATTTGTATTGTTACTGCTCGCGCCGCTGGATGCCCTGGATGGCTCGTTGGCCCGCCTGCGAGGGGAGCCATCCAAATTCGGAGCGTTTCTTGATTCCGTCATTGACCGTTACTCTGAGATGCTGCTCTTCGCAGGCTTCTTGGTTTACTTCCTCCGGCGTTTTGATCAGGATATGGCGCTGTGGGTGTTCGCGGCCGCGGCGGGTTCTATCCTGGTGTCCTACACGCGAGCGCGCGGAGAAGCGCTCGGCTATGAGGTACGTAGGGGGCTGCTTACCCGCTTCGAACGCTACCTGGTCATCATTCCAACTCTGATTCTGACCGTCCCGAAGATTGGCATTATCATAATAGCCATCTTCGCCAATTTCACGGCCGTCCAACGCTTCCTCCACGTGCGTCGTCAGGCCCGGGAACGAGAGAGCCTCTAATATGGAACAATTCGGGATCGATTTTCAATCGCTAGGCATCCAACTTACCATATTTGGCTTCTCCTTAACCTTCCGTTATTACGGGATACTCTTGATGAGCGGCGCAGTAGCGGCGGCATATCTTACCGGTCGGCTTCTAAAGTCCGAGCGGAAGGATCCGGACATTGCCTGGGACGGACTGATCTGGGTGCTGATATTTGGCGTCATCGGCGCTCGCCTTTACCACGTGCTCACGCCCTCCATCAGCACGGTTGATATAGGCAAAGACGTTGGCTACTTCCTCACAAACCCCCTGGAAATCCTCAACATCCCCGCCGGCGGCCTGGGGATTCCTGGCGCTATTATTGGTGGATTGTTAGGCGCCTACTTGTTTTCCAGGCGCCGGAAGATAGGGTTCGGGTCGCTGATCGACGCTGCGGCCCCGGGTCTTGCACTGGCGCAGGCCATCGGACGCTGGGGGAACTACGTCAACCAAGAACTCTATGGGCTACCAACCACGCTACCCTGGGGCATCCGAATTGACCCCCGCAATCGTCTCAGAGGGTACGAGAGCTTTGAGCGCTTCCATCCGCTGTTCCTTTATGAATCGATCCTGAACTTCATTAACTTTCTGATCTTGATGTGGTTCTGGCGGAACAAGCGCGACAAGCTCAAGGATGGAGACATCTTTCTCATCTACCTGGTCCTGTATCCCCTGCAACGATTCCTGCTCGAATACCTCCGCTTGGACTACGTCGAGATTGGTCCTGGAACCAATCTCAACCAGCTGCTGGCGCTTGGCGTGGCGCTTGGGGCTGGCATAGCGCTCTACGTTCGCAATCGTCCGGGCCCGGAGAAGGAGCAGCACAAGCGAAGACGTTCCAGGCGGCGCGGGGCATAAGCTCTCACCCTCACATGGGAGATGGGGCCGATTGAGCGGCGAATCTCCCACTGCTATAATCCTCACCTACATGCAAGCCCTCATAGAAACGCACAATCTAACCAAGCTATTCGGTGATCTCGTCGCTGTGGATGACGTGGCGCTTCGCGTCGAGGCGGGCGAGATTCTGGCCTTGCTCGGACCCAACGGAGCCGGAAAGACTACGACCATCCGCATGCTGGCCTCCATCTTACGGCCCACTCGGGGGTGGGCGCGCGTAGCCGGTTTTGATACCGGGGTGGACGCCGTAAAGGTCCGGCACCAGGTCGGCCTGCTCACGGAGCATCACGGTCTCTACACTCGTATGAAGTCTAAGGAATATCTGGCCTATTTTGGTGCGATCTATGGCCTGGATCCAGATCATACCGCCCGACGGGCGGTCGAGCTCCTGGACCGTTTCGGTCTTTCCTATGCCTACAATCAGCGGCTAGGTCAGTACTCGAAAGGCATGCGGCAGAAGCTTGCGTTGGCGAGGGCATTGCTTCACGATCCGGAAGTACTGCTCCTGGATGAGCCCACTTCCGCCATGGATCCGGAGAGCGCCCGAATGGTAAGAGAGAGCATTTTGGGCCTCCGTTCCGGAAATCGGGCAATTGTGGTCTGCACGCACAACCTCCATGAAGCAGAAGTCATGGCCGATCGCATCGCCATTATCCGCTGTGGTGGCATCGTTGCGCATGGCACCGCTAACCAACTCATGCAAGACTACCTGGGCAGCCCAATTATGGAGCTGAAAGTTTCCGGTCAGCTCGATGGTGCGGTGGGTTTGTTGCCAGAAGGAGTACACATCCGGGAACGGGGATACGATTGGATACGGTTCCAATCACCCGAACCCGAACAAATCAATCCCGAAATCATCGAAAGCATGGCGGCCGCAGGTATGCGCATCGTGACCCTCTCGGAGGTAAAGCGCAGCCTCGAAGATGTGTATCTGTCGGTCATGCAGCGGGAGGCCCGGGAATGAATCTGGGATTGACGCGCGAACTTCCTGGCACATTGCTCGTGGCGAAGCGAGAAATCCGGGATCAGCTCCGAGACTGGCGGATCCTGACCCCGATCATCATGCTGACCCTGTTCTTCCCATTGCTAATGAATTATACGGCTCGCACTGCGCTCAGCTTCGTCGAACAGTATGGGGCAACCATCATAGGCGAACGACTGATTCCATTCTTGCTGATGGTGGTGGGTTTCTTTCCGATCTCCATTTCTCTGGTGATTGCTCTGGAAAGCTTCGCCGGGGAGCGGGAGCGGCTCTCGCTTGAGCCCCTGCTGGCCACTCCGCTGACGGACACGCAACTTTATTTCGGGAAGATTTTTGCTTCGCTCCTGGCTCCGATCGGAGCCGCATACCTGGGGATCTTCGTGTACCTGGCTGGCCTGATGTGGCGCCTCGGGTGGACTCCGACCCCACAGTTGTTGGCACAGATACTCCTGCTGACCGCGACGCAGGCCCTATTGATGGTTACGGCCGCAGTCGTAATCTCAACCCAAACCACCTCCGTGCGAGGCGCCAACCTGCTGGCCTCGTTCATCATCATCCCCGCAGCCCAACTGATCATCATCGAAAGCCTGATCATGTTCTGGGGGCGCTACGCGGTCCTGTGGTGGATTGTGGCGGCCTTGCTGCTGGTTTCGGTTGTTCTTGGGCGCATGGGGCTACACCTATTCAACCGAGAGCAATTGCTTGGAAGAGAGTTTGATAACGTCGACCTGAAGTGGGGGGCGGGGTGGTTCTGGGATGGCTTTCGGGGCAAGGCTCGATCTCCCTTCATCTGGTATCGAGAGACGATCACTCGTACCCTGCCTGAAATGCGCGGCGCCCTGATCATCATGACGCTGGCTGTGGCGGCGGCCTACATCATTGGATTCCGAAGTGCCTCCTCATTCACCCTGCCTGAGCAGTTGTTCGTCCAAGAGCGGATCGCGTCGGTGTTCACCGACGAGCTGTCAAATTTCGGATTTCTATCCGCAAGCGGATGGGCGTGGATCGCATTCAATAATCTGCGGGCCGTGGCCATCGCGAGTGTGTTGGGGGCCTTTAGCCTGGGAATCGCTGCCATGCTGCTCCTGATGGCTCCGGTCGGGATCGTCGGCTATCTTGCCGGCAACATTGCCCTGGCCGGTGCGGACACCTCTCGCCTGATCATGGCCTTGGTGTTGCCGCACGGTCTCATAGAGATTCCGGCTGCCATCATCGCAGGTGCAGCGATTCTTCAGCTCGGCCTTGCCGCGCTGAGTCTGCCTAAGGGTTCGTCCCTAGGCGCCAGCTGGCTAGTTGCCCTCGGAAAGTGGGCGCGCCTGCTGCTTGCACTGGTTATTCCAATGCTCCTGGTCGCGGCTGCGCTTGAAGTATTCGTAACACCGCGCGTGGCAGCGGCACTGCTAGCGGGCCCCTAAACTCATCCGTCTTCCGGTCCATCTACTCAAACCAGACCGAGCAAGTCGGCTTGCAGCCACAGTTCCTGCCCCAATAACAAAAGCCCCCGGAAACTCACCTGCCAGGGACTCAACCATTTCAATCTGCGTCGGTCAGTTTGTGATGGTCTTAACGGTCACGTGCAGGAAACTGAATTCACCCCGAGCCGGCATGAGATCGACAACCTCGACAACCTCGAACTCATTGCGCCCCAAGGTCACGCGCTGCCCCAATTCCGGTTTCTTATCTTCATTGACAATTGCACCGGGATGACCGCCCCCCTGGACCACATAGCTAACTTTATATATCGTCGACATATGCTAGCGCCCGATGAGATGTTGATGGCGAAGCTTGAAGGATAGATCGGCGGCCATATTACGCATGACTACGTAACCCAGGTGATTATGGGATTCGCACGCTTCCAGGAACGCCTCACGTGGAATGGCTTGCAGGGTGGCGTTTTCGGAGATCACTCGAACCGTGGCTGATCGAGGTCCAAAATCGACCAGGGCCATCTCGCCGAAGACTTGCCCCTGGCCTAAATTGACCACGGTTCGCGGCGCGGGGTCTTCGGGCGTCTCTTCGTGAACGACTTCGACCAGGCCCTCCCAGATTATGTACAGCTCATCGCCAGCGTCTCCTTGCTTTGCGACGACGTGACCCGAGCTGAGCGTACGTTCCTCACAAACGGACGCAATTTGATCCAGTTCGTCGGGCCCCAGGCCTTCAAATAATTCGACTTGGCTCAACCTGTCGGAGAGTGTCATTCTCAATTGCTCCCGGTGTGGAGTTCGGCTCACTGCTGAGTCGGGATTCGGAGTTGCTCGCCCAGCGAGTGTCCCTCAGATTCAGAGGGCCTAAGAGCATTCTACCGGCAATAATCGGAGCGCACAACACTTTGGCAAAAGTGCGCCGCAAAGTTGAGAATGGTAGAATGAGTGGCCGTATAGTAAATAGACATAACTGCACACATCGACCCAATGAAGTTGGGGGAAGAATGGCGAAAATCGAACAGATCCAATTACAGGCCTCCGATGAGGATGCGTGGCCTCCTAGTTCGGAGCACGACTCTTTCTGGGGTATTAGGCGAAGGGCGCACACCTGGCGGCCGCCAACAGACGTGTATGAGACCGACGAAGGCTACCATGTGAGGGTGGAGATCGCTGGAATGCGTGGAGCCGAATTCTCGGTGACCTTTGACAAACAAACTCTCGTGATTCGGGGCCTGCGGAGCGACGAAGGCTCCCAAAAGGCCTACCATCAGATGGAAATCGCCTATGGAGAGTTTGAGACTGCAATTCAGGTGCCGGAGCCGGTGAAGGTTCCCGATATCGAGGCCTCCTACGTTGATGGCTTCCTTCGTGTGGAACTTCCTAAGGCACAACCTAAGGTAATCTCGATCGAGTAGGGTCTTGATGGAAGATCCAGACGACAAGTTCTTGGAAGAACCACCAGACGAACCGGAAGAGTCAACCGAATCGCGCATCGTCGTCCGCGACGAGAGTACCGCGCCCGGAGAGCAAATGCCCGAGGAGGATGTGCTTACGATTCCGGAGGAGCTGCCGATCCTTCCTTTGAGAGGGGTCGTGGTCTATCCGCATACCGTGGTTCCGCTGACGATCGGACAGCCGCGATCCATTCGATTAGTTGACGATGTGGCAGGCAAGGATCGTCTCATTGGATTGGTTGCTTCCCGCAAACCCGAGCTGGAGCAGCCAGGACCGGATGACTTATACGCGTATGGGACAGTTGCCAATGTGCAGCGGCTATTCCGCGCACCGGACGGCACCATCCGCATGATTGTGCAGGGCCTGGCTCGATTCGAGCTGGGAGAGTTCAGCGAGCTCGAGCCCTACCTGCGAGCCAGCATCCTGCTCTGGCCAGAAGAGGTTGAGGAAGGGGTTGAAATCGAGGCACAGATGCGGGCCGCCTCGGACATGTTCCAGGAGGTAGCGGAGCTGGCTCCCTCGCTCCCCCGGGAAGTGGTAGGCAGCGTACTCCTTCAGGATGATCCACTCCAGGTCGCCTACACGATCGCGAATTACCAGCGAATGGAGCTTGAAGTGGCGCAGGAGCTGTTAGAGGAAAATTCGACCGTCGCGAAACTTCAGCAATTGAACGCGTTGCTTAGCCGAGAGATCGAAGTGCTGGCGCTCGGTCAGCAGATTCAAGATGAGGCGCGCGAGGAGATTGAGAAGGTTCAGCGCGAGTTCTTCCTGCGGGAGCAACTAAAGGCTATTCAGCGCGAGCTCGGAGAGGTAGACGAACAGGCCGCAGAAGTAGAGGAATTCAGGGAAAAGATCGCGCAGGCGGGTCTCCCAGAGGAGGCCGAGAAACAGGCCAAACGAGAATTGGACCGGTTGTCCAAGCTTCCGACGGCAGCGGCCGAGTTTGGCGTGATCCGTACGTACCTGGACTGGATGGTGTCCCTGCCCTGGAGTAAGGAAACCGAGGACAATCTCGATCTGGAGCATGCTAACCAGATTCTGGACGAGGACCATTACGGTCTAGAAGATGTCAAAGAGCGGATCCTGGAGTATTTGGCCGTACGAAAACTCAGGCTAGAGCGGAATGCAGGTGGCGAAGAAAAGGTGCAGGTGCAGGATGAGATCCGGCGCGAGCGGGAAGGCGCCATACTTTGTTTTGTAGGGCCTCCTGGTGTGGGCAAGACCTCCCTTGGGAGATCGGTCGCGCGTGCAACGGGGCGCGAATTTATCCGCATTTCACTGGGAGGAGTGCACGATGAGGCCGAAATTCGAGGACACAGGCGCACCTACATCGGCGCCCTCCCGGGACGAATCCTGCAGGCACTCCGACGCGTAGAGTCGCGCAATCCGATCTTTATGATGGACGAAATCGACAAGCTCGGGCGAGATTTTCGGGGCGACCCAGCCTCCGCGCTGCTAGAGGTGTTGGACCCGGAGCAAAATTCCGAGTTTCGAGACCACTATCTGGAAGTGGCCTATGACCTTTCGAAGGTCATGTTCATCACCACTGCTAATTGGCTCGATACGATTCCTTCTCCGCTGCTGGACCGGATGGAGGTCATTCGCCTTTCGGGCTATACCGAGGGCGAGAAAGTCATCATTGCCAAGGATTACTTGATCCCAAGGCAGATCCGGGATAACAGCCTGCGGGAGGACGAAATCACATTCACCGAGCCTGCCATCCGCGAGCTGATTCATGCCTACACGCGCGAAGCGGGCGTACGAAACCTGGAGCGAGAGATCGGACGCGTCTGTCGAAAGGTAGCCACTCAGGTGGCGGCCGGGAAGACCAAGAAGAAAAAGGTGACGCCTGCCGTGGTCACAGAGCTGCTTGGCAAGGCGCGCTATCTAGGACCCGAGGAAATTGCCGACCGAACCCAAATTCCCGGCGTGGCAGCCGGATTGGCATGGACGCCGACCGGAGGCGAAATTTTATTCATCGAAGCTACGGCCATGAAGGGCGGCAAGGAATTTAAGCTGACCGGCTCGCTTGGGGACGTCATGAAGGAGTCGGCTCAGGCCGCTCTTTCCTACATTCGCTCGGTCTCAGAAAGTCTCGGAATCAAGGATTCCTATTGGAGCGAAAACGACATCCATCTTCATATTCCTGCGGGTTCACAGCCGAAGGACGGCCCCTCTGCCGGAATCGCGATGGCCTCCGCACTCGCCTCGCTGGCCACTCGAAGGGCGGTTCGTAGCGAGGTGACGATGACCGGCGAGATTACTCTGAGGGGCAAGGTGCTCCCAATCGGGGGTATTAAGGAAAAGGTGCTGGCGGCACACAGGGCGGGGCTGAAGACCGTCATCCTGCCCAAGCGAAACGAAGTCGATCTGGAGGATGTTCCGGACGAGGTAAAGGAGGTGGTTGATTTCGTCTTTGTCGACATGGTCGATGAGGTACTTGACGCGGCGCTTGAGAGCAAACCGAAATCCGGCACGAAAGCCAAGAAGAAGAGCCCCCCTAAGTCCAGGAAGAAGAAGACTTCCTCAAAGGCCAAGACGCAGACCGCAAAAAAGAAGCCAGCTCACCCCAAGAAGTCGGAATCACAAGAACCTGTCGGTGCCCCGAGCTAGCGCGATCACGATGGCGAAACTCATGATCGTGGACGACAACCGCACCATGGTTTCCTTGCTCGCAACGCTCCTTGAACTGGACGGATTTGAAGTGTTCCCTAAAACACAGCCGGGTGACCTGGTACAGAACTTGCGCCAGGATCAGCCGGATCTGGTGATCATGGACGTGTTTCTCTCAAACGGCGATGGGATTGAGCTGCTGCGCAACGTTCGGTCCACGTCGGAGTTTAGGCACCTTCCAGTCATAATGACTTCCGGCATGGACGTAGGGGACCAGTGTCTGGAGGCCGGCGCCAACGGCTTCATTCTCAAGCCCTATTCGCCACCAGACCTGATCGATATGATTCGAGAGAATTTATTAGGAGAACGAGGTTGAAACAAGAACGCAACTGGGTAGTAGTTGATTTGCACATGCATACTCCGGCTTCCAGTGACTATCGGGAGCCGGAAATTACGTATTTGGATATTCTGCGAACTGCGAAAACTCGTGGTTTGCAGGTCATCGCTTTTACCGATCACAATACCGTCGCCGGAATCCGAAGCATGCAGGAGGACATTCAACGGCTGACGATGTTGGAGGAATTGGACCGCATTCGAAAGGATGAGAAAGAGCGGCTGGATGACTACCGGAAGCTCCAGGATGAGCTGCTGGTCCTTCCCGGATTCGAGTTTACAGCCACCTTCGGGTTCCATATATTGGGGATCTTTCCGCCCGACAAGCCGCTGAGAGAGCTTGAGCACTTGTTGCTGTCGCTCAATATCCCGCCCGGCGAAATCGACGCAGGAGCCTCCAATATCGGTGCCTCGAGCGATGTGCTGGCAGCCTATCAAATAATCAATGAGGGAGGGGGATTGGCGATCGCGGCCCACGCCAACTCGAGCAATGGAGTAGCGATGCGGGGATTTCCAATAGGGGGCCAAACGAAGATCGCCTACACGCAGGATCCGAATCTGCACGCGCTGGAAGTCACTGATCTCGAAACCAAGAGCCGGCGATCTACGGCCGCGTTCTTCAACGGCACCAAGCCAGAGTACCCACGGCGCATGCACACCATTCAGGGGTCGGATGCCCACAGCCTTTCATCGGATCCGAATAGCAATAAGAAGTTCGGTGTGGGGGGACGCGCAACTGAGATGCTTCTCCCTGAGGTCTCCTTTGAAGCCATCCGAGAGCTGCTGCAGGGCAACGACTTCGCACGCACGCGACCGCACGTGGAAAAGCGCAAGGAGGAATTCGATTTTATTCAACCGGCGATCGAGGAAGGCACATCGATCGTGCAGGATTTTCACGAGAGCATGACCGTACGCGGTGGAAACCTCTACGCCATCATTGCCGATGTTTGCGCGTTTGCCAATACGAATGGCGGAACTGTCTATGTCGGCATCGATCCGGATCGGAAGGGTAAACCGGCCGGAATCAGCAACCCCTCCGGCTCGGTGGCCAAGCTGCGGCGCGAGATCAGCAACCGAATCAGCCCACCGCTCAAGGCCCAGGTGGATGCGCAAATCACGCAAGGCGTCACGGTAGTTCGGGTCCTGGTCCCAAGAGGAGACGATCCGCCCTACGCCGTTGACGACAACAAGATCTATGTGCGCGCAGAGGCGGAGACAGGACTTGCCGTCCGGGACGAGATCGTGCAGATGGTTCGGCGCGGCGCGGTCATCGAAGAAGTGGTGCGGGATCAGCCAGATGTGGATGCCGAGGCTGCAAAAGGTATTCCGGCTCCCAAGACTGGGGTCGAGATCGTTTCGGTTGAAGAACGCGAAGGTGTGAAGTACTTCACCGTGCGAGACCTGCGAAACGGCAATGTCGTGAAGAATGTGACAGAGACCTCCGCCCGTAGACTGTGGCACTATGCCATTACGCAGTACCTGAAGCTGCCTGAAGATATTCGCAAGGCTGCTTCGTTGTGGGAGGGGGAGCTGGGGCTGCTGCGGACGCGCGGCCGGGGCAAGAGCCGGCGCTATGATCTGGCGCAAGCTTCAAACGGATCCACGCGCCTCTATTATGGGGTGACCGAGGACGGGATCCATGGGGATTGGAAGCGATTAGTGGGCAAGGAGTCCGATTAGGCCTTGCGGGTCGGCATTTTGACGGTCTCCGATCGTTCCGCAAGGGGCGAACGGGAAGATGAATCCGGCCCGCTGCTGGCCAAATTCATACAGTCCGAGGGCTGGACCCTGGTGGAGACCACCGTCCTTCCGGATGAGGCCGCGCGGATCTCTGGTCTGCTGAAACAGTGGGGTGATTCCGGCAATGTCGATTTGATCCTCACGACAGGTGGCACCGGATTCGCGGTCCGAGACGTAACGCCGGAAGCAACGCTGGGAGTCGTCGACCGATTGGCTCCAGGTCTGGTCGAGGCCATGCGCGCCCATAGCCTGAGAAAGACCTCGCACGCCATGCTCTCCCGAGCTGTGGCTGGCATTCGCGGAAGCACGCTGATCGTGAACCTTCCGGGAAGTCCCAGAGGGGCAC
>FXBF010000033.1_pt1 | contig 34688 bp, 33 predicted proteins | sample 5335321 | NCBI WGS metagenome assembly FXBF01 (sample SAMEA103928391, study PRJEB20085) | sediment metagenome | isolation source: sediment
TTGGATCGCGAACCACTGCAGACTCGGGGATGGCCAGCCGCACCGCGCGCACCATGTCGGCGGCCGACTCAAAGCGGTCTTCAGGCCGCTTGGCCATGGATTTCAGGATCACGCTCTCGAGCGCGGGGCTTGTGTCTGGATTGAGAGTGCTGGGAGGCGGCAGCGGATCGGTCATGTGCTTGATCACAACCGCCATGGGAGTTTCTGCGTCGAACGGCACCCGACCGGTCACCATTTCGTAGAGCACTACTCCCAGCGAGTAAATATCGCTCTGTGCTGTGAGCGCATCGCCCCCACCCTGTTCGGGCGACATGTAGTGCGGCGTGCCGACGATGCCGCCGGTCTGCGTGAAGTGCTTGGTCCCTCCCACCATCTTGGCAATGCCGAAATCGGTGAGCAGGGTGTTGCCCCGCTTGTCGAGCAGCACGTTGCTTGGCTTTACGTCACGGTGGATCAGACCCTGCGAGTGGGCATAGTCGAGCGCATCCCCGAGTTGAGACATAATGATTCGGATACGCTGCAAGGGCATCGGCAGCTCACCCCGAAGGAGATCTGCCAGGGTGCCGGTTTCCACCAGCGGCATGACGATGTAGGTGTAGTCATCGGCCTCGCCATAGTCGTGCACCGGCAAGATGTGCGGATGCTGCAGTCTGGCAATGACCTTGGCTTCTTGCTCAAAGCGGCCTATGAACTCCGCATCGCGCGCGTATTGCTGGGGGAGGATCTTAAGCGCAACGTAGCGGTCCATCCCGGGCTGATATGCCTTGTATACGGCCGCCATCCCTCCCTCACCGACGGGAGATACGACCTGATATCGGCCCAACTGTTTACCGGTGAGATCTTCCATAGCAGGGAATGATAGCGAAAGTCGTCAAACGTACCAAATCAAGATCTTGATCGTAGCTGAAAGGGAGGAGAGGGATGCTCGCGCGAGCTCTCGGAAACTCTAGGTTGCCTCCGCAAGCGGTTGGTAGTCCAGATCCGGCCGACCGTAGCGTGCGGGCGCCATCGAGCTTCTCCCCAGATCGGTCTGCGCCGCGGCTTGCAGGCGCGGGTGGGCAGGTACGACAAGCAGCACCAGTTCCATCCCCGTCTCAAGCTCTACGCTCATAACGCCGCGGCCCGTGCCGGGTTCGAGCATCAAGATCCGATCCGGAAAGGTACAGATCACCTCGCCATCGACCGAGAGCATCATAGTCTCATTCTTGACGACCATCTCGCCCACCCGTCCGCCAGATAGTTCCAGGCCAACGGTCGTGAAGTAAAAGCCCATGTGTTCCTCTTCCTGGAGCAAAGCAAGCCGCACCTCGTACTTGCGCAACGGGCGCAGCCGATCCTCGACCGCCGCCATGGGATCAGCGCCCGCCGCGCGCGCCGCCACGACCGCTCGTCCAAGGGCCAGCGCGCCGCTGAACGTCCCCGGAATTGAAGTCTCTTTGACCTGCGCGCCGGTCATGGGGTGATGGTTGTTGGCGCCCAGGTCCCCACCTTTTGTGACCACAAACCGACCCACCTCATCCACGTAGGTTGGTTCCGAGGCCTGGCTGACAACCACGATGTTGCCCATGCTGTCGGCCAAGGGCTGGGGTGTGATCACCACCCCATGCCCATGCCAGCTGGTCATTTGCGTCTCTGGCGCGGAACGCCCCAGCGCATCGGCGTCGATGGCAGCAATTCCCATGCGGGAGGCCAGGGTGAGCACGACCGGAGCGTTTAGGCCTCCGGCCTCAAAGGGAATCATGGCGTCAATCGGCTTGCCGATCAGCTCGCTCATGTACTCGGTAACGGTCATCAGAGGGAAATCGCTTTCCCAGTTCTCCAGTACCTTGTCGAATCCGATGTGCTCGATCGTCTTGACCGAGCCCATAATGCCGCCGCAAACGACCGTCCATTCATCCGGAACGGCATCCAGGCTTACGACGCGCCACTCCCGGCCGCGTTGCAAATCATTCTCCATGATCATGCGACCCCAAGATGGATTCCCCCCGCCGCCGGTACCCAAGATCGCCAGACCTTCGAGGAGCGGCTCGATGTCTTCTCGGGTGAGAGTAAGTTCAGTCATTCTCAAGTCCTTTCACTCCTGCAGCCGAGGGCTGCCATTGCCGCCGCCCTCACCTAAAAGCGATTGAGGCGCCACCCGCCGTCGATGGGGATCGTGTGGCCCGTGATCATGTCTGCCGCGGGATCGCACAACCACGCAATCAGTTCGGCGACTTCGGCACGCGTCACTAGCCGGCCGCTAGGCGAGTGTGCGATGGCTCGATCCACAAATGTCGGATCGATCTTGCTGATGTCCGGCGCGCTCTCCGCGATTTGACCCGGAGCCACGGCGTTTACGGTGATTTCCGGCCCCAGTTCGAGTGCAAGCTCCTCCGTGAGCGTGATCACACCCGCCTTGGCCAGGCCGTACACGCTGTGGTTGCGGATGAAGGCCGAGCCCGCGGACAGGTTGACAATGCGGCCCCAACCAGACTTTTTCATCCCGGGTACGACCGCTTGCGTGGTTAGGTAGGCGGCCTTGAGATTGACGTTCATGATCAAATCCCAATCGGCTTCGGATAGGGAGGTGAGTGGTTCCCCTGAAAAGGGTCCGGCATTGTTGACAAGGATGTCCACCTCTCTGCCAAGCAGCGCGCCGGCCTGCTCAACCACCCGCCGTGCCTCGCCGCCTTGGGCCAGATCACCCTTCACGGCGTACCCGTTGACTCCTTGACTCTCAATGGCCTCTACGACCTGTGCGGCCTGCTGCTCTTCTTGCTCGTCTCCGAGGTAGCCAATGGCTACATCGGCTCCTCCTGCGGCCAGCCTCTGCGCCGTGACCGCGCCCAGGTTGCGCGAAGCACCGGTCACCAGTGCCGACCTTCCTTGCAGGGGCCGGTGGGCGAGCTCCTGTGCGGGAACTGAGTCTGCCGACATCATGACCAGCTCCTCTTACGTATAGCCATGCTCGCGCGTGACCCTGTCGAGCCGGGTTGAGATTCCACATCACGGGATTGACACCTGCCCCGCGCTCGATGAGCGCATCTGTAGGAACTGAGAGAGTTCACGATCCGCCTCCTAACATCAATCCGGAGTTCTTACGGCATCCTCTTTGGCCAATCGGCAGGCGGCGAAATGGCCGTTTCCCAGATCGTATTCGGGAACCGGTTCCAGGCACTCGTCCGCCACGAAGGGGCACCGCTCCTGCAGACTGCAGCCCCGCTTCAGTTCCCGCGCGGGGGGAGTCTCCCCGGCTAGCAGGATGCGCTCCCGTTTCACGGTCGGATCGGGGATCGGAATGGCCGATAGCAGCGCCTGTGTGTACACGTGTCGAGGCTGGTCGAAGACCTCTTCCGTCCGCCCGCGCTCTACGATCCGCCCCAGGTACATCACAAGCACCCGCTCGCACAGATGCCGCACGGTGCTCAAGTCGTGCGAGATGAAGAGGTAGGTCATACCGAACTCGCGCTGCAGCCGTTTGAGCAGCGAGATGACGTGGATGCGCAGCGACATATCGAGCGAGGAGGTGGGCTCGTCCAGAACCACCAGCTGTGGGCGGGTCATCATGGCCCGCGCGACGCCCACACGCTGCTTTTCGCCTCCGCTGAGCTGATGTTGATAGCGATCGAGGTGCTCCGGCTCAAGATTGACGCGCTCAAGCGCCCCGGTGAGCTGGCTCTTATCTGTGAAAAGACCATGCAGCGTGAGCGGTTCTTTTAACGTCCGACGCACTGTGAAGCGCGGGTTGAGCGACTCGCTTGGGTCCTGGAAGACCATCTGGAAGTGGCGCCGCCATGTCCGCAGCTCGCGTGCCGAAAGCTCGCTCAGGTCCTGCCCCCGAAAGAGGATCCGGCCGCCGGTTGGCTGCTCCAGCCCCAGGATACAGCGCGCGGCGGTGGTTTTGCCACAACCGCTCTCTCCGACCAGCCCGACCGCCTCGCCCGGGTACAGATTGAGACTGACGCCGTTGACGGCATGGATCGTGTGCGGACCTTCTCTGTAGTGCTTGGAAAGGTTCTCGACCACAAGAAGCGGCTCAGTCACGCGGGCTCCTGGTCATATCGGTGGCAAAATCCATAGTGGCCGTCGGAAAATACGGTCGCAGCAGGCCGGCTCTCCCAGCAGACTTTGAAAACGTAGGGACACCGGCTTGCATAGCGGCAGCCAGCCGTTTCATATTGAATGGAGGCTGGTGCGACGATGGTTCCCTCCTCAAGCGGCCTCGGGCGATCGACCCGCAGCACGCTTCCCATGAGCATTTCTGTGTAGGGGTGTTTCGGGTTTCTGAAGAGCTCTCCCACGGTTGCCACTTCCATGATCTGACCGGCATACATCACCGCCACCCGCTCACAAATCTCGCTGACGACTCCCAAGTCGTGTGTGATGAGCAGCAGCGTCGCACCGGTATCTGTCTGGACCTCATCGATGAGTTCGAAGATCTGGGCCTGGATCGTCACGTCCAACCCGGTGGTTGGCTCGTCGGCGATGAGCAGCCGAGGCTGGCAGGCCAGCATGATGGCGATCAGCACGCGCTGCGCCATACCTCCACTTAGCTGGTGCGGATAGGCTCGGCCGCGATTCGCCGCGTCAGAGATTCCCACGTGGCGCAGCAGATCAATCGCCACTTCGTAGGGGTCATCGCCGTCAAAGCCTTGGTGAAGGCTGACTGCTCGGGCGACCTGATCTCCCGCCCGCATCAGAGGGTTTAGGGCGGAGCGCGGATTCTGGAAGATCATGGCGATCCGAGAGCCTCGCATCTGGCGCAATTGGGATTCCGACATCTCTAGCAAGTCCGTCCCCTCAAACAAGATGCGCCCCTCGTCAATAGCTGCAGAAGGCGGCAGCAGTCCCATGATGGCCAGAGCCGTGATCGTCTTCCCGGAACCGCTCTCCCCGACCAGGCCCACCACCTCCTGAGATCTCAGTTCGAAGGAAAGGTGGTCTAGAATGCGCCGACGTCCGCTCTCCGCTGAAAAGCTGAGGCTAAGGTCCTCCACTCGCAGCAGCGGATCGGCCATCAGCGATTCTCAGTCGAGATCAAGTCCCGCAGCCCATCGCCCGCGATGCTGAAGGCGAAAGCCGCGAGCACGATGGCCAAACCAGGAAACAGCCATACCCACCATTCGCCGCTGATGATGCGCTGGGCACCCTCGGATACCATGACGCCCCATTCCGCCGTGGGAGGCGTGATCCCCAGCCCGAGAAAGGCCAATCCTGCCGCGTCGAGAATAGCCCAGCCAAAGACCAGCGCCATTTGCACCAATGAGGGGGACACCGAGTTTGGCAGCAGGTGAACCAGCAAGACCCGCCAACCCGGGTTACCGACGCTGACGGCTGCCTCTGCAAACTGACTCGTGCGGACCGAGAGTACTTCGCTGCGGGTCAGTCGAATGAAGTATGGGAGATAGGCGACTGCAATGGCAATGATCACGTTGCGAACGCTGTCGCCCAACACACCCGTGATAGCCATGGCCAGGATGAAGGCTGGAAATGCAAACAACACATCCACGCCGCGCATCACCAGGTCGTCGACTCGGCCTCCGTAGTAGCCGGCGAAGGCCCCAATAATCGATCCGATCACGAATGCGCTGATTGCCACGGAGGCGGCGATCGTCAGATCGAGACGCGCAGCATACACGACACGCGTGTAGACGTCCCGACCGAACTTGTCCGTTCCAAAGAGGGCCGCCCTGGAGGGCGGCTGGTAGGTCGCCGCAGGATTTGTCTCGGTTGGACCGTAAGGCGTCAGCAAGGGGGCGAAAATGGCCACCAAGACCAGGGCCGCGATCAATGAAGTGCCGAGCGCTAGGAGCGGCCGACGGCTGGCCAGCCGCCGTATGCCGGGCAGGGGACGGAGCTCTCGATGTGGGGCTGAAACTTCCAAGTCAGCTTAACCTAATGCGGGGATCGATGAATCCGTAGGCCAGATCGATCGATAGGTTCAGCGCGACGTAGACAACGGCGATCAAGAGCACGAAACCTTGCAGGGCATTGAAGTCATTGGTAATCAGCGCGGTCCAGGCGTACTGCCCGATACCTGGCCAGGAGAAAACTCGCTCGACGATGACGTTGCCCGCCATCAAGTATCCGAAGACGATGCCCAAGGTCGTTAACACTGGAATGAATGCGTTGCGCAGGCCGTCGATCAAGACCACCTTTCTAGGTTGCATTCCTATGGCGCGCGCCGTGCGGACGTAGTCGGCGCCTAGTGAGTCCAGTAAAGAAGCTCGCATGACCTTGATGATCGGGGCGCTGACGACGAAGCCCAGCGTGAGGGCTGGAAGCCAGAGGTGCTGAAGAGCGTCACCGGCGGCCGCCAGGTTTCCGGTGAGCAAGCCGTCTAGGACGAATAGTCCGGTGATTTGATCCGGCTCGTCCAGTCCGATCGTAAGCCGTCCAAGCGGAGCAGGGGCTAAGCCCAGATTGAAGTAGAAGACGTACACGCCAACAAGTGCCAGCCAAAAAAGCGCTAGCGAGGCTCCCAAAGTCGCGATGGCGCGCGTAAGGTGATCAATCCAACTTCCTGAATACACCGCGGCCAGAATTCCCAGCGTAAGGCCGATGGCCAAGGCCAGAAGGAAGGCGGTGGCAGCTAGCTCAATCGAAGCCGGCAGCCGCTGTGCCAGTTCTTCAAGGACCGGCTGGTCAGTTCGCCAGCTGTCACCGAGGTCTCCGCGCACCAGCTGACCCGCATAGCTTAGGAACTGGACCACGAGCGGCTTGTCCAGCCCCATTTTGCGCTCGTATTGCGCCACCAATTCTTCGGAGGCGAGTGGTCCGGCGCGCAATTGGGCCGGGTCGCTCGGAAGGATGCGGGTCATGATGAAGACCGCGATCACCACCCCAACGAGCGTGATAGCGGCGAGGAACAGCCGACGTAAGCTGTAGCGGATACTTGGGGGCATAAACGAAAGTGCTCAGGGGAAGGCTAGAGGCCTTCCCCTGAGGCATTACTCATTGTGGCTTTACTCGCTCTTGCCGAGGAAGCCGTAGCGCAGGGTCAGGTCATCGAACAAAGCGACCCCGCTCACGTCAGAGCGTGTGGTTACGATCCAGGCCGGCTGATATAGCAACCCCCAGGTTGCCTCGTCCATCAGGATCTCCTGTGCTCGACGGGCGAGCTCAGCGCGTTCTGCCGAGTCGCGGCTGAAGGTGCCGTCCTCGATGATCTGGTCCAGCTCCTCGCTGCAGAAGTTCGTAAGGTTCGTGAAGGCGCCGCACTTGAAGTTCCAGGTCAGCTGATAGAACGGGTCATTGCCCCATGAGTACCATTCAGTGATGAAGAACGGTTCCTCATGGCTGAAGACCAGGCCGGAGAAGTCCGCCGTGGGCACTGCATTGATACTGACCGTGATGCCGATGTCGGTCAAAGCGGACTGTATCCAGGTCGCCGCGTCCACGCGCGTCTGATCTTCCTGCGGTACGGTCAGATTGACTTCGAACCCATCCGCGTATCCCGCCTCCGCAAGCAGCGCCTTGGCGCCCTCTACATCACCATCTCCGTAGACGAAGAACTCATCCGTGTGACCCTCCATCCCCTCAGGGAGCGGGCTGGTAGGCTGCAGTCCATAGCCGAAGATCACGTTGTCGAAGATGGCGTCGTATGGAAGAACCATCGATACAGCTTGACGCACAAGTTTGTTGTCGAACGGGGGCGTGTTGGAGTTCATCCCCAGGAAGTAAACGCGGGTGGTCGGTATGGCGTGCACGCTTACGTTCGGGTCGGCAGCCAGGTCATCCAAGTCGCTAAACGGAATGCCCAACGCCACATCGACATCGCCGGCCTTCAGGAGCTGCTCCCGGGAAGCGGCCTCAGGCACGACCCGGAAAACCACTCCAGAGTTCTGGAACCAGTCCTCGCCGCGCCAGTAGTTGGGATTGGGTTCGAAGAAGTACTCCGTGCCCGGATTCCACTCCGTGATGGAGTAGGGGCCGCTGGAATTCGAGTTCTCGCGATGCCAGGCATCGGCCCAGGGATCGTCGTCCGTGGCGTTTGCGTCTGCGGTGGCCTGGCTGATGGCGCCGAAGACCTGGAAGGCGATGATGGTCTCGGTCAGCGCGGCTGGCCTGGAGGTAGTGATTTGCAGCGTGAGGTCATCCAGTACCACCACGTCGTCTGGCGATTCCAGCGCCATGAACGGCGTCAGAAGGCCGATGTATCCGGGACCCGTCATGGCTCGATCGAAGGTGTACTTGTAGTCCTGGGCGGTGATCGGAGTGCCGTCGGCGAACTTGGCGTCCGGCCGGAGACGGAAGGTGAACACCGTCCCGTCCTCCGAAACCTCAAAGCTCTCCGCCACGGCGCCCTCGAACTCTCGTTGCCCGATGAACTCGCCCTCTCCGCCCGGCTCAAGTTTCTGAGCGATCAAAGGCTCGTAGAGGTTTGCGGTCGCGTCGTACGCGCCCAGGCTGCGGAATTGCATGAGCTCGATGTGATCGATGTCGCTGTCATAGGCGACGATGATCGTCGACTTCTCCTTCATGACTTCTTCTGTAGGTGCTGCCTGCTCGGTGGGGGCCGCTTCATCCTCGGGGGGAGCGGCCTCTTCTGTGGGAGCCGGCTTTTTCGTGGCCGGAGCCTCCGTAGCCGACTGACATGCTGCAATTGCTAGGCTGAACAGCAGCAGCGCCGCGATCATACCTAGGCGGTAGCGTGGTCGTCTTTTCATTGGATCTCCTCCTTAACAAACAGATAGTTGGGTAGTACTCACTGAATTTCTACTCTGGGACGGGGTGCCCCCAGGCGCTGCCAACCGACTCCACGTATTGGCCGATCTCGGCGATGATCGCTCGGGCGGCCGGGTGCTCATCCAGGTCTCGCAGGTAGGATTGCATGTCGGTCAGCTCCACCACTTCGACGTAGTCATATGCGAACGCGTCGTTGGGATCTCCGACACAAGGTCCCTCTACGCGAAAGACGCGGTAGCTCTGGATGCTGGGGATTTGTCGCGCCCCCGGATAGTCCACCTCTTCCACCCAGCGCTCATAGGTCGCTGAATCCATGTCCGGCTGTAGCCTGGAGTACCACACTACGGTGGGCATCAGCCCAACGCCTCCCCGATGGCTGGCTCAAATATACGGATCCCACCACCTCCTTTAGGTTCGATTGCGAATGAGAATTGGCTCGATCTAACCATCATCCAGGCTCTCCCGGACGGCTCCCTCTCCGATCTGCACGGCCCAGAAGTTCCCGAGCGACTCGACATACTTCTCAAACTGCCCATGCACCTCATGCACCGCAGGGTGGTGCTCGAGATCCTCACGGTAGTCCTCGATGTCCGTGATCTCTGCCAGGTCTATGAAGTCGTAGGGGAGTTTCTCCTCGCCCACGGCCGGCCCCTGCAATCGAATGGATCGATAGCGTGAAATGCTCGAGATGCGCTGCGTGGCAGGGTAGTCCACTGAGCGCACGAAGTCTTTATATTCCTCCGCCGAGACACCCGGCCGCAGTCTAGAAAACCAGAGCACGATCGGCATATCGTTAGGCAGCCGCCGAGTTGGAACGAAGAAAGCCGCTCAGGCCTTCTAAGACCTCATCGATGTCGGCTGCGTCGACTCGGGGTCCCATATGTCCGATTCGAAAGGTCGTACGACTGAGCGGTTCTCCCAGACCGCCCGCGATCTTGATCCCATGCTCCTCCAACATGTAGCGCACGATCCTGGCCGAATGAATGCCTTGTGGAGAAAGAACCGCGGTGAGCACAGGCGCCAGCCGCTCATCGGGTGTCAATGGTTGGAGGCCCAAGTTCCGAACCCCATTTCGAAGCCGCAACGCAAGCTCTGTGTGATGCGCGATGCTTGAGTCTATGCCGTCAGCCAACAGACCCTTGAGACTGGCCCGCAGCGCCATAACATTATTGGTTGCCATCGTAACCGGGAAGGGATGCCAGAGGCCCCATTCTTCGGCGAACCTGCGCCAGGTTTGGAGGTTGAGGTACCAACCATGGCCGCGGTCAGGCTTGGAGTCCATGACCTCCCAAGCCCTCGGACTAATGGCGACTGGGGCCAGACCCGGAGGCGCACCCAGGCATTTCTGGCTGGCGGATACACAAATGTCGATGCCCCAAGCGTCCATCTCGAGCAGGACACCTCCCAAAGCGGAAACGGCGTCCACGACCATCGGGACGCCGTTCTTCCGAGCCACTGAGCTGATTTCCTCGATGGGATTGACGACCGAGGTGGCGGTTTCCACATGCACCGCCACGACAAGATCCGCGCTTGAGACCTGGCTGAGCGCCGCCTCGAAATCGGAAGCCTGCAGCGGTTCACCGAGCGGGGCCTCCACGGGCACTACAGTCAGTCCATACGCCTCGCAGATCTCGATCAGCCGATCGCCGAAATAGCCGTTCGTGCCTACGACAGCAGTGTCGCCGTGCGAAGTCAGGCTTCCGATGGCCGCGTCCAACCCAGACGAGCCCGACCCGACCAGGATATGCACCTCCCCGCGCGTGTTGAAGACTTCCTTCAATAGCGAACGGGTTTCGCTGTAAATGGCGGTCCATTCCTCGCCGTAGTGGGCGCGTACAGGCGCGCCCATCTCCTGAAGGACGTCATCTTCAACCGCCACCGGGCCGGGAATCATTAGCTTGGGCATAGTCACCTATATGTACCGATCGAAGTAGTGCGTTAGATCCATAGAGAGTGCCTGTGATCGGTCTCGGAGCAGAGGCCACCAGCCCGTTAAGGTCTCGAGATCGACGCGATAGCTTACGGCGGCGATGCTTATGGCGCCCGCCGGCTCGCCGTTTGAAGCGAACAACGGAGTCGCCACGCAGCGCACCTGTTCCTCGTGCTCGCCGTCGTCGATGGCGTAGCGCCGCTTCCGGACTTTGGCCAGGTGCCTTCTCAACGCGTGTCTGTCGGTGATCGTAGATTTGGTATAACGCTTCAGAGGGCGGTCGCCGAGAACCGCCTCCAGACGCTCTGTTGAGAGGAATGCCAGAATGGCCTTGCCAGCACCTGTGCAGTGTGCCGGTGCGCGCAGACCGATCCGAGAATACATCCGAATCGGGTTCGGGCTCTCGACTTTGTCCACGTATACGATCGCGTCTCGGTCAAGCAATACGAGATGCGCGGTCTCGCTGGTCTCTTGGGCCAGCAACTGAAGATGAGGCCTCGAAACGGCCGTCAGATCTGTGTCCTCGATGAGTTTATGACCCAGCCGCAACACCTTCAAGCTGGGTAGGTAGTGTCCGTTGTCCTGCTTTTGGAGGAGATAGCCCTCGTGAACGAGGGTCTGGGCGAGACGGTGAGCGCTGCTTTTTGAAAGACCGGATTCTTTTGCAAGACGGCTCAGCGGCAACCCGCGTGGTGTTTCGGTCATGATTTCCAAAACGCGCAGGCCGCGGGCAAGCGCTCGGACATCAGGGCTCTTCGAATGGGACTGTTTTGCTGTGCGGAACGGCGTTTCAGTCAACGCACGGCTATGGTACTATGGTCGCTGGGCTTGAGTCAATCTCAACCACGATGCATCAACTCCGCGCCATCGGACCGTTTGACTATCATCAGCCCGAATCCCTCGAGAGTGTAATTGAGTTGCTGCAGGAGCATGGCCCAGCGGCCGCTCTGCTCGCCGGTGGAACCGCATTGCTGATTGACATGCAGCATGGGGAACTGGCGCCGCGCCACCTGGTCAGCCTCTGGGGGGTTCCGGGTTTAAATAGAGTGAGCCTGAACGGCGAGCTGCGGATCGGCTCGGTTGCGACGTTGACCGACTTGGTGGGGGCCATCGAGGGAAGCGTCGCCCTGGCGGGTCTGGCAGAGGCGAGCCTCACCCTCGGAAGCCGGCAGATTCAAAACGTGGCCACAGTGGCAGGGAACATATGCAAGGCCTCACCCGGCGCGGATATGGTCCCTCCGTTGCTCTGTCTGGACGCCATGCTGACTCTGACCGGCCCTCAGGGCGAGAGGATCGCGCCGCTGGATGGGTTCCTCACCGGCCCGGACCAAACCGCGCTTCAGCCGGCGGAGGTGCTCACGGAGATTCGACTCCCGCGGATGCCTGACCATACCGGAACCGCCTTTCAGAAAATCATGCGAAGGCAAGCGGTAGATTGCTCGATCATCTCCGTAGCCGCGCGGGTCACACTTGAGGATGACGGCGAGACCTGCAGCCAGGCGCGGATCGGAGTGGCTGCTGCCGCACCGAATCCGTTCCGTGCGGTGAAGGCGGAAGCCCTATTGAAGGGCCAAACATTGAGTGAGGATCTTGCGCGCGAGGCAGGTCGCGTGGCCCAGGAGCAATCCAATCCGATCGACGACGTGCGGGCCTCAGCCGAGTATCGCAGACTGATGGTGGAAGAGCTTACCGCACGTGCGCTCGTATCCGCCGCCGAAAGGGCAGCTAGGACGTGATCCAAAGGCACGCGCTAAGGCTGAAGGTGAACGGCCAATCTTACGAACTTGAGGTCGAGCCGCATCGCACGCTTCTGGATGTCCTGCGCCACGACCTTGCACTGACCGGGACGAAGTCCAACTGCCAGACCGGGGAGTGTGGCGCCTGCACGGTGCTCGTCGATGGCCGGGCCGTCAACTCCTGCCTTTTCCTTGCGGTACGCGCCGAAGGCACCGAGATCCTGACCATCGAAGGGCTGGCAGAGGATGAGGCGCTTCAACCGATCCAGCAGGCCTTCGTGCAGAACGCGGCCATCCAGTGTGGCTACTGTACGCCCGGGTTTCTCGTATCGGTGGCTGCGGTGCTGAAGAAGAACTCCAGGCCATCGCTTGCGGAGCTGAAGGAGGCCGTTGAGGGAAACATCTGTCGGTGCACGGGGTATACGGGAATTGTCCAAGCGCTCGCGCAAGTCGCCGACGCGGCTGAAGGTGGCCGATGAGGGCCGGCAGGAGCGAGTTGAGCCTCACGTTCTTGATGACCACACCAATAGCCCGAATGGTCGAAATGCGAAGCGGCGATGCCTGAGAAGGCGGTCGCGGGTCAGTCGCTCGTGCGTCTCGACGCGCGGTCCAAGGCAACCGGTCATTACCGCTACGGCATGGATTGGTCGCTGCCGGGCATGCTGCATGGAGTGATCCTGCGCAGCGCACATCCACACGCAAAGATTCTCGACATAGACACGCGCGAAGCTAAGCGTTTGTCCGGCGTCGCGGCCGTGCTGACCGGCAGTGACCTTCCGGAAATCCTAATGCCTGGAATGGTGTCGGATCAGCCACCTCTGGCGCGCGATCGAGTCCGCTACGCCGGCGAACCGCTTGCACTGGTCGCGGCCGATAGCCTGGAAACCGCCCAGGAGGCCGCGGATCTCATCCAGGTAGCCTACGAACCGCTGCCGATCGTAGACGACGCGGAGCAGGCCATGCTGCCCGGAGCTACCCTCGTTCACGAAGGCTGGCAGGAATACGAAGCAGCAGAGGGCCTCGTACGTGAGGGGAACGTCTGTTGTCATTCGACTCTCACTCGGGGCGACATCGAGGATGGGTTTGCGGAGGCGGACGAAATCTTCGAGGGCTCCTACTCTACGGAGAGCGTCCACCAATCCCATCTGGAACCAAGGGTCGCCATCGGAGCTGTGGATTCTGACGGTCGAATCGCAGTCTATACAAACACACAGCTCCCGTACTGGATTCGTACCAATGTGGCGCATGTTCTGGGTGTAGACGAAGCTGAGGTGCGCATCGTTCCGACCGGCATCGGCGGTGGTTTCGGTTCGAAACTCTACCCTCAACTCGAACCGCTTGCGGCGTTGCTGGCGCGTGAGACGGGGCGCCCCGTTCGGATGGTCACGCCTATTGAGGAAGAGATGATCGGCGGTCTGCCCCGGCATCCGTGCCGGCTGCACCTGAAGACCGGCGTCAAGAAAGATGGAACGCTCGTTGCGCGGGAGGCGCGCATGATTCTGGATACCGGCGCCTACGCTGGCTCCGGGCCGGAGCTGGCCTCCGTCGGCGTATTGGTGCTTTCCGGGCCGTATAGGACGCCTCACTTGAAGCTGGATGCGCTTGCTGTAATGACGAACAAGACCAACTTCGGTGCTTACCGGGGGCCGAGCGGACCGCAGGCCGTATTTGCGCTCGAATCTCACATGGATGAGGTGGCCGAGGGTCTGGGTATGGACCCGCTCGAGTTCCGCCTCAAGAACGCCGTTGAAGAGGGCGATGAGGCAGGGAACGGACAGGTGCTGAGCGGTGTCGGGATGAAGGAGGCACTTGAGAAAGCCAGTGCGGCGATAGGCTGGGGCGAGCCCTCAGCGCCAAACCGAGGCAAGGGGTTGGCGTGCGGATGGTGGACCACCACCGGCGGATCCAGCGGCTGCCTGGCGAAGCTGGATGTGGGGGGCACAGTCGTGCTCACGGTCGGCACGCAGGAGATCGGAACGGGAGCCATCATGGCCGGCGTGCCGCAGGTTGTTGCGGAAGCGATGGGCTTGCGGCTGGAGGACTTACGGGTCGAGGTGGCCGATACGGCCACCGGCCCCTGGGATTTCGGATCGCAGGGAAGCCGCACTCTGTTCAACGTTGGCAGAGCTGCCCAGTTTGCCGCCCAGGATCTGATCGTGCAGATCAAGGAGCTTGCTGGGGAAGAGATGGAAGTTGCGGTGGAGGATATCGAGCTTCGTGAAGGCGCAGCGGTCGTGAAGGGAGTGCCGGATCGTCGGATCTCGCTGGCAGACCTGGCACAACAGAGTCTGAACGAACGCGGAGGCCTCCACAGCCGCGGTGTGTCAAATCCAGAGCCGGCGCAGTACGACAAAAGCCGCATGGTTTCCTGCTTCTATCCCGCATTCCATTACCCCAGTTTCTTCTGTCACGCGGCGGAGGTGGAGGTAGACCCGAGGACTGGGATCGTGAGGGTGGTCCGTTACGCCGCTGCACATGATGTGGGCTTTGCGGTGAACCCAAAGTTGGCGCAGGGCCAAATCCACGGCGGCGTGGTCCAGGGGATCGGGATGGCGCTGATGGAGGGGATCATCTACGAGGACGGCCAGGTGGTCAACAACAACTGGACCGATTACAAGCTCCCGACGATCGCGGACGTTCCTGAGGTCGAGGCCATCATCGTCGAGCACCCGGTCGAAGGGGGACCATTTGGCGCCAAGGGATTAGGAGAGCCTCCCGTGATCCCGCCGCCGGCCGCGCTGGCTAACGCGATCTACCGCGCAGTCGGTGTACGCCTCCGCAGCCTTCCCATGACGCCGGAGAGGGTCTTGCTCGCGCTCCGGGACGCGAACTAGCCTCCGGCTCGGTGTCGTACCGCTACGATTTCGGCCATGATCGAGAGCGCGATCTCTTCCGGTGTGTTAGCACCGAGATCCAGCCCCACCGGCCCATGCAAGCGATCCAGATCTACCTCGCTTAGACCACGCTCCTCGAGTTGCGCTCGGCGTTTCGCTTGGGTTCGCTTGCTTCCCAATGCCCCTACGTAGAAAGCCGGAGAAGGCAGTGCAAGCTCCAGAGCCGGCTCATCGATTTTCGGATCGTGGGTCAACATCACGACCGCGGTAGAGGCGGTCAGTGGAACGCTTTCAAACGCCTCGGCAGGCCAAGCGTGAAGCAGCTGATCGACCTCCGGAAAACGTTCTTCGGTTGCGAAGGCCCGACGTGGATCCACGATCACGGTGTGCATATCCATCGTCTTCGCCAGCCTGGACAGCATAATTGCGATCTGGTTTCCGCCCACCACAACCAGAGTCGGAGGAGGGGGGATGAGGTCCACGAAGGCTTGAAGGCCCTCCGGCTCCAGTTCATGAAGGCTCGGCTCGGTCGCCTGGAGCGCTAGTTCGATCGTCGGATCGTCGGAGCCGGATTCGAGGCTTCCGTACCGGTCGTTCGGATCGCTCATGCTGAGCGTGATCTTGCGCCCCACGTTCGCCTGCGGACCTTTAACGATGGTCACGCTAGCGGCCGGCTCTTCCTTAATCAGAAGAGCCTTAAGGAATTCGAACTGCTTTGGATCCAGCCGCTCGACGAAGACATCCAAACTTCCTCCGCAGGCAAGGCCGACGCTCCATGCGGTCTCATCCGCAACGCCAAAGTGGAGCAGCTGTGGGGATCCGCTCTTAAGCACCTGGAGTCCAGCCTCTGCGACCGCCGACTCCACGCACCCGCCGCTTACTGAGCCCGCGATCTCACCGCGCTCGGTGATCGCCATCTTGGCCCCTTCCTGTCGGGGCGAAGATCCCCAGGTGTGCACTACCGTCGCAAGCGCGATGGCTGTGCCTTGCTCAGTCCACTTGGTGAGGTCTTCGAGAATGTCTCTCATCTTCGCTTCACTCGCAACCTTTCATTGCGACCATGGGAGCCTGGCCTTGTCGGGCTTCTTGCTCGCGCGCAAGAAGCCTGATGTCCCTCAAGCCCGCAATCTTGCATGTCGCTGCCCACCGGGAGGTGGCGGGCTTTGGCGTTAGTCTGCCGTAATTCGGCCCTTGAGCTCTGAATTGGTGAACGGTCCTGGCTCCGCGATCAATGCCCTCGCCTCATCCACCTTGCCCCACACGTCCCAGAGCAGCACCCCTCGCACGCGCCCGTCCTTGAGATAGTAGACCAGCCCCTTCTTGAAAGGCTCGTCCCAGTGCTCAACCGTCTCCAGCTCAGGATCGAGGTCGCCCACCGCCTCGTATCCGAGCTCAAACAGGTCGGAATAGAAGTAGGGCAGATGATCGTAGCTGATCTCTTCCCCGGCCATGGATCTGCCTGCCATCTCTCCCATGGTGTTGGCATTATCCTCATGCTCCACGCGCATCTTCCGATCGAGCGCCGGATTGTAGAAACGCGCCACGTCGCCCGCGGCGTAGATGTTGGGGTCGCTGGTCTGCAGGGTGGGGTGGACGACCACGCCGTCCTCTACCTCAAGCCCCGCGGCTTCGGCCAGCTCGGCGTTGGGCTGGATCCCGATCCCTGCCACGACGGCATCGACGTGCAGAACTCCACCATCGGTCACGACGTGCACGTGTCCATGACCCCCCTCGATCGCTTCCACGGTGGCGCCGGGAACGACCGTCACTCCATGCTCCTCGTAGTATTGGTTGAGGAATGCGCTGAGATCCGCTGGGAAGTGAAGCACTCCCACTCCGGCCTCGGGGAAGACCATCGCCACATCGCGTCCATTCATTGCCAGCGCGGCGGCCACTTCCGAACCGATAAAACCCCCGCCGATCACGGCGAAGCTAGCCTCAGATTGTGCGAGCACTTGCAGTCGCCGGTAGTCCTCGACTTGCCGATAGTAAATGACCGAATCTCCCCCGAAGGGGAGCCGGCGCGGCGTGCCTCCGGTGGCAAGGAGCAGCTTCTCATAGCTGTATTCCGTGCCCCTCTGATCCGTTACCGTGCTAGCTTGAGGGTCGATCTGTTCGACCTTCCTGCCGAGGTGTAGCTCGACGGATTCATGTTGAGTGCCGCGCCAAATGCTGTCGAAATCCTTCCCCTTCCAGAGTGCTTTGGTTAGCGGCGGCCGATCGTACGGGGGGTCTTTCTCAGCGCCGATCAAACCTAGCGTGCCTTCCGCATCCACCGCGCGGATACCCCTAACCGCGGCATCGGCGGTCATTCCGCCGCCGATAATCAGGTACTTGTATTCCGTCATTGACCCTCACCATTTGACATCTCAGCCAATTCTACTATCCATGGCTTGGGTGCCGCTTGCAGGACACGCTCAGATGATCTCGGGGCTGGCGCCTCGAAGAGGCTCGCTCGCAGTGCGTGCCCGGAGTAACCAGCCCTTGAACCCTGACTCCAAATAGGGAAGCGTTTTTCCCCCGGCGGAGGCGTGCATCGAGCGTACAATTAAGGATACCGGCCTTGAATTAACTCCCATTGTGGATTTACCATACAGGGGTGACTCGCACATGTCTTCCGACGAGCTGACACTGCCCGCAGAGCTTGATCTCGATCCTCTGGTCGCATGCCTAAACCCTTATGTCCCACGCGGCCGAACCGCGCTGCTGCCCGCGCTTCATGCCGCTCAAGAGCTGTACGGGTATCTGCCGGAGCCGGTAGCAGCGGAGGTCGGCCGTCGGCTGGGCGTACCGCTGGCGGACGTCTACGGCGTGATCGACTTCTATTCCATGCTCTACAAGGTGCCGGTCGGGAAAAAGATCGTGCGCGTGTGCGGCGATTCTCCCTGCGCGCAGGCTGGCGGCGGAGAGCTCCTGGAGGCGCTCTCCAAGCACCTCGGTGTGCAGACCGGTGAAGTGACGACCGATGGGGAATGGACCCTCGAGCGCGCGCCCTGTCTTGGCCTATGCGAGCATGCCCCGGCGGTGATGATCGACGACCTTCCCCTGGCCCAAGCAAAGTCCGATCAACCGCAGGCTCTGCTCTCCGGCAATTGGGAACAGGCCACAAGCCAGGTATTTGGCGATCTTCGATTGCTGACCCGCAACTGCGGAAACGATGCCCCAACGATGATCGAAGAGTACGAGGCCGGTGGAGGCTACGCGGCGCTGAGAAAGGCCGTGAGCGAGATGGCTCCGGCCGACGTGATCGAAGAAATCAAGGCCGCCGGCCTGGTGGGGCGTGGCGGCGCCGCTTTTCCTACCGGCGTGAAGTGGGAAGGGGCCGCGAGCGCCCAGGGCAGCCCCAAGTTTGTGATCAACAACGCCGATGAATCAGAACCCGGGACCTTCAAAGATCGCGTGCTTTTGGAGGGCGACCCACACAGCAGCCTGGAGGGCATGATCATCGCCGGATACGCGATCGGCGCGGAGAAGGGTTACATCTACATTCGGGGTGAATACCGGATCGCGGAGGACATCCTCCGCAACGCCATCGAGCAGGCCAGGCGGCAGGGGCTTCTTGGAGCGAATATCTTGGGAAGTGACTTTGGCTTCGAGATCGAGATTCGCAGGGGAGCCGGCGCCTACATCTGCGGTGAAGAGACGGCGCTCTTCGAATCGATTGAGGGCAAGCGCGGTTTCCCACGCATCAAGCCTCCGTTCCCGACGACGCACGGGTTGTTTGGCAAGCCCACGGTCATCAATAACGTCGAGACCCTGGCCAACGTGCCGCTGATTATCCGAGACGGTCCGCAGGCTTTTCGTCAACATGGAACGGAGCAGTCTCCCGGAACGAAATTGTTCTGCCTCTCAGGCGACGTGGCTCGCCCCGGCGTGTATGAGATGCCCTTTGGTGTACCGCTGCGGCATCTGCTCGAGGACTTGGGCGGAGGCGTCGTCGGAGGTGAGTTGCAGGGGATCCTATTCGGCGGAGCCGCGGGCGCCTTTGCAACAGAAGAGCATTTGGACGTGAAGTTGACCTTGGAGGATCTCAGCGAGGCCGGCCTGCCGCTGGGGTCGGGAGTGGTGATGGTCTTCAATGAGCTGCGCGATATGCGCCAGGTGCTGCGCGGCCTGGCTCACTTCTTCGCGGAAGAATCGTGCGGGAAGTGCTACCCGTGCCAGCTTGGCACGCAGCGCCAGTATGAAATTCTCTCCGAGATGGCAAACGGCCATGTCCAGGCCGGTGATGTGGAGCGGCTGACGGACGTTGGTTGGACCATGGCGGACGCTTCGCTCTGTGGTCTGGGACAGACCGCCGCCACGGCCGTATTGAGCGCGATCGACACCTGGCCGGAGCTGTTCTCACAGAATGGACATCCGTAGCTTGTTCGGGCACGAATGCCGATTTCGCCGGACGGGTCGTATGATCCATGCCGCCAGGGGAACTTCCTTATCGGTATGGCCGAGTCAGCTGAGGAAAATTAGCCAGTGACAGACGGCACCGTGCCCTTCCGGTATCACCAGTACGCGGGCCACTGGCGCGAGGTCGAGGCAGAGGTCATCGAAGAGGGCATGATCACCCTCTTCGTGAACGGCCGCGAACTGGCTTCGCTCATGTGCAGCCCAAGAGACCCGCTGCAGCTGGCTCTGGGTTTCCTGGCCAACGAAGATTTCATATCCAGCTATGAGGACATAGCGGTCGAAACCGTGTGTGCGGCCGGCGACTGTGTAGATATCTGGCTGACAAAGTCAATTTGGGACCGGCCGCGCCGTCGGATCATCACCTCGGGTTGCGGCGGAGGGCTGACATTCGCCGATCTCGCCGCGCACCAGGAACCGGTGACGGCCCAGATCGCGATCGAGCCGCAGGTGGTAGGCGAGTTGATGACTCGAATGCAAACGCGTGACAGCCTTTACGCCCGCGCCCGGGGCGTCCACACTTCGGCTCTGAGCGATGGGGAACTGCTGGTGGTTGTGGCCGAGGACATTGGCCGCCACAACACGATTGATCGCCTGCGCGGCGAGTGCTTGCGCCAGGGAGTGGAACCCGAAGGAATGATGCTGTTGGCCACCGGCCGCATTTCGTCGGAGATGATCAACAAGGCGGCGAAGATGGGGTGTCCCATCGTAGCTTCCCGTACTTCGCCCACCAGCATGTCGGTTGGTCTGGCGCGGGAGTGGAATATCACGCTGTGTGGCTATGTGCGGCGCACTCGGATGAATGTCTATGCTCATCCAGAGCGGCTGTTCAACACCAAGTTATCCGCTGATGAGCTCTTTGCCGCGATCGAGTATCCGGTCTCGAGTCGAAGCGGGGATTGATCATTCCGCAGGAGAAGACCTTGAACGGTGAAATCACGCTGACCATTGATGGCAAGGAAGTCACCGTCGCTCCTGGGACTACGATCCTGCGCGCGGCAGAGGATCTGGGGACGGATATCCCCACCATTTGCTATCACGATCACTGCACCGCCAACGGCCTCTGCCGCCTCTGTGTGGTGGACGTGGAGCAGGCCCGCGTGCTGCAGCCCGCATGCGTGGTCGAGGCCCGCGAAGGCATGGTTGTCCACACTCGCAACGATCGCGTCGAGCGGAGCCGCCGTACGATCCTGGAAATGCTTGATTCGGCTGTCAACCTGGACGAAGCGCCTGAGATACAGACTCAAATGCAGGACTACTCGGTGAATCGAGAGCGATTCGGAAACGGTGAACGGCGATCCCTGCCGGTGATTGATGACAATCCCATGTTTGTGCGGGACTACTCGCAATGCGTCTTATGCTGGCGCTGTGTTCAAGTATGCGCGGAAGATGCTCAATACACGTACGCCATCAACTTCAGCGGGCGCGGTTTCAGCACCAGTGTTGATACCTTCTTTGAACAGAGTCTGCCCGAGTCGACCTGTGTCTTCTGCGGTCAATGCGTGGGGGTCTGCCCAACCGGCGCCCTGAAGCCCAAGCGGGAATGGCTGCTGGAGCAAGGGCAAACGCCGGATGAGATCATGCAGTTGACGCGCATGAAACGCCGACGGAGGAAACGATAGGTTGTCATTAACGAGATGTGGATTTACATAAGTGCGGCCCGAGTGGCTGGCGAAATTGGGGATTGCTTCGTCGCTGCGCTCCTCGCAATGACAGGGTCGTAGAGTCATGTCATTGCGAGCGAAGCGAAGCAATCTCCTCGCGCAGATGCGAAGTCGAGCTGGCGAAACAGAACCGTAATTGATGAGTGAGGCCGGAGGATTCAAGTGATTGAAGCGGATCGAGTCGTAGGAACGGTCTGTCCCTACTGTGGAGTGGGATGCGGCTTGGATCTGCATCTCAGGGACGATTTCATATACAAGGTGACCTCCGATCACAACAACATCGTCAACCAAGGCAATCTCTGCGTCAAAGGCCGCTACGGTTACGACATGATCTACAACAAGAACCGCGTGACCGAGCCTCTAGTGCGAAAGACGCGGCAGGTGGCGGGCAAGCGCACTCAGGCCTTTGATCGCGACGAGTGGCGCCAGGTCACCTGGGAGGAGGCGCTGGATTACACCGCAGATCGGTTGGTGGAGATCTATCAGCGCGACGGTTCGGATGCGATGGGGGTCTACTGCTGCGCAAAAGCGACCAACGAAGCCAATTACCTGCTGCAAAAGATGTACCGTGCGCTATTCCGCACCAACAACGTGGATCACTGTACCCGGCTGTGTCATGCGGCATCGGTAGTGGCGCTTCAGATGGCCGTCGGTTCGGCGGCCATGAGCAACACTGCAGCCGAAGTCATCAAGGCCGATGTCTTCATTGTCACCGGCTCCAACACCGCTGAGACTCATCCCATAATCGGCTTGCAGATGAAGGAGGCGGTCGAAAAGCACGGCGCCAGGCTCATCGTGGTCGACCCCCGCCGAGTCGAACTGGCTAACTGGTCGACGCTTTGGCTGGCGCAAATGCCCGGGACGGATGTGCCAGTATTCGCGGCGATGGCACATGTGATTATCGAGGAGAGACTCTACAACCAGGATTTCATCGATCAGCGCACCGAAGGCTTCGAGGATTTCGCTAAATCGATGGAGAAGTTCACGCCAGAGTTCGCCGAGTCCGTGTCGGGAGTGGACCGCAACCTCATCATCGAAGCCGCTCGAATGTATGCCACCGCGGAACGTGCAGCCATCTACTGGGCGCTTGGAATCTCCGAGAGCACGCATGGAGTCGATAACGCGCTCTCGCTGGTGCATCTAGCCCTGCTCACCGGGCATATTGGTCGGGAGGGTACCGGCCTGAATCCACTGCGCGGGCAGAACAACGTGCAGGGCGCCTCCGATAGCGGGGCCATGCCCTGGCACTACCCGGGCTACATGGAAGTGGACGACCCGGCCAGCGCTGAGGTCTGGGAGAAGGCATGGAACATCGAGCCAGGTGGACTAAACCAGCAGAAAGGGCTGACCACCACAGAGATCCTTTCCAACGTTGGAGAGGGCGGTGTGCGCGCGCTGTACATCATGGGCGAGAACCCCATGATGTCCGAACCCAATCTGAATGTGACGCGTCATCACATCGAGAACCTGGAGTTCCTGGCGGTGCAGGACCTGTTTATCAACGAATCGGTGGCGTTTGCCGACGTCGTGCTGCCTGCCGCTTCCTGGGCCGAGAAGGAGGGCACCTTCACTAACACCGACCGCCGCGTCCAGCGTGTGCGCAAGGCGCTGGATCCCCGTGGTCAGGCCCGGCCGGATATTGAAATCATCTCCGCACTCGCGAAGCGGATTGAAGGCCGCCTGGGGCGGTCCGCCTCGGCTCATTGGGACTACGAGAATCCTGAGCAAGTCCTGATCGAGATGGGCGAGATAGTGCCCGCCTATCGAGGCGTTCGATATGAGCGGATCGAGGAGATCGGACTCCAAACCCCTGTGCCGGACGAGGATCACCCCGGCACTCCCTTCCTGTTCGAGGAGACTTTCCCCTCCGGTCGTGCGAAGTTCCACTTGCTCGAGTATGTACCTTCCGCGGAACCTCCGGACCACGAATACCCGTTTATTTTGACCACCGGCCGACTGCTCGAGCACTGGCACGGCGGGACGCTAACACGTCATTCTCAGCTCGACGAGCTATACCCGGAGGCGTTGGTCGAGATCAATCGGGTGGACGCGGCTCGAACAGGGGTAAAGACGGGGGATGTCGTGCGGGTATCTTCACGCAGGGGTTCCATTGTGCTGCGCGCAAACGTTACCGAAAAGGCTAACCTGGGGGTGGTGTTTATCCCCTGGCACTTTCACGAAGCGGCGGCCAACCTGTTGACGCTGGACGAACTCGATCCCCTGGCCAAGATCCCCGAATATAAAGCCTGCGCGGTGCGCGTCGAACTGGCCTCGGAGGACGAGCTTGAGAATCCCGAGGCCCGCACCCGCCGCGGGCGCTGGTAGCATCGATTCCTTGAAGCATTTCTGATTTGCCGAGACTGTAAGCGAGATTCCACAACGCCAGAAGGCAATGCCTCCCAAGCAGACGCGACGCAATTACCGGGGTCGTGCCATCAGCGTCAGCTATGACATTCAACGCTGCATCCATGCTGCAGAATGCATACGCGGTCTGCCTCCGACCTTCAATCGACAGCATGTGCCGCGGCGATCGAAGACTCGCACAATGACGTGCTTTCCGCGCGTGCAGCCGGCATGGATGTGACCCTGATGCCTAATAGTGCCTTTCTTCCAGGGAAAGAGGCGATGGCGATGGCGTTGGCTAGAGAGATACTTGGCGATTTAGGCGAGCTCACCGTAGATCTGATCGAGGGATGGGCTAGCAGTCATGGTCCGGAGATCGGCAATCGACCAGATTGCTCGCAATTGGAGTTAAGATAGGGCGATGGCCAACACGCGGCGCACACTGGAAACAACCAACCGGGGCGGGGTTGTCGTTGGGGTGCTATTGATCGCCATGGGGTTGGTGTTCTTTGCGGCAAACATGCTGCCGGGCATCGATCTAGCGAGTATGTGGCCCGGATTATTCTATGCCGTCGGGCTGGCGCTCCTGCTACCGCCCTGGATTCTGCCCTCCCACCGCCAGGCACTCGCGGGCCTGATCATCCCCGGGATGCTGCTCTTGGTTCTCGGCTTTATCTTTACCTATTTGGTGATCACAGACGACTGGGATTCGTGGGCCTACATCTGGGCCTTGATCCCCGCCAGTGTAGGAGCTGGCCTCTGGGTTGCGGCACGCTTTGGCTTCTGGGGGCCGGGAGCCTCAACGGTCGGCCTCTGGATGCTGGCGGGCAGCCTGGTTGCATTTGCAATCTTTGCCGCCTTCCTGGGAGGCGAGGGCCCGTTGGCACAGGGGGCGCCGCTGGCGCTCATTGCTCTGGGTGCTGTGGTGACCGTCACCGCGCTGGTCCGGACCCGATCCGACTAGCCCGCAGATACCCCCGGCGCTCAACAGGTTCTTTGCCTGCAAATCTCTTCCTCGATCGGAGCGCGTCCATGAATGATGCCCCAAGATTCTCAGAATTCCTCAAAGGGCTCTATCGCGTCTGGATCACCGAGCGGCCTAATCAGCTCGCGGCTGGACTGGCCTACTTCGGCATGTTCTCGTTCGCTCCGATGATCTACATCTCCTTCGTCGTGGCGGGCATCTTCTTGGACGCGGCGTCGCTCATGGACCAAGTGTTTGCTCGCCTGGATGCGGCGCTGGGCTCGGAGGTCGCGGCGCTCATCCTTGACATGGTCGAAGCGCTCGATCAACCTACTGATACCGGATCAATTCTGCTTTCGGTCGTCGGCTTTCTGGCACTGCTGTACGCGGCCTCGAGCTTCTTCTTCCAGCTCCAATTTGCTCTAAACAGGATTTGGAGAGTCCCGGCGCCGGAGAGAGGCCAAACAGGCGCCTTCATCCGCCAACGGCTGTTCTCTTTTCTGGTCGTCATTGCCCTGGGATTGATATTGGTGGCGCTGGCGCTGGTCAACATCATCGGGACCTGGCTCGGCTCCTGGCTAGGGATCGGGATCTTAGAGGCCCGAATCGGCATTCCGGCCTTCGTGATCGCGGCCGCCCTGGTGTTCGCCCTGCTGTATAAGGTGCTGCCGGACGCCGATATCTCCTGGCGCTCGGTCTGGCTCGGAGCCGCGATCGCCGCCTTGCTGGTGACACTAGGAGGGGCGCTGGTAATCTGGCTGCTTGGCCTGGGGAAGATCAACACGGGAGTGGCAGCCGCGGGAGCCTTTATCGTCGTGATGCTCTTGATCTACTTCATCGCACAGATCTTCTTGTTTGGAGCCATCATCTCGCGGGAATACGCTTCCGCGTACGGTTCGAAGTCGTAGCAACCGAATCCCTTACAAGGACAAGCCAACCGGATTCAAAAGCCCCCGGGTGTTCAACCCGGGGGCTTCTTCTATCCTATCCCAAACGTGGATCACTCGGCCGCGTCGAGCTGAGCCATCTCCTCGTCGGTCGGCTCTTCGGCTTCGATGCCGAGTTTATCCATAGCATCTTCCATTTGCTTTTCGTCGAGATCCTCGAGCTTCTTGCCCGTGTGCTGCTCGATCTGCTTGGCTTGCGGCTGGGTCAGCTTGTAGGCGCCGTATCCAACGCCCGCGATGACCATACCGGCGATTATGATTCGTCGTCTTCGGCGCCGGCGACGCCGCCGATACATCCGGCGACGCGCTCTACGCGCTCCTGGCCCCGCTGCCCGTCCTACCCCTCTTCTTGGCATATGCATTCTCCCTTCGAGTGTTGCGGTCGTATTTTGCGAGCGGCGTTCCTACTCTGATATTTCGTCGTCAGACACCGGCTCACTGGTGTCCCACTGGATAAGTCGAACGGCCAACGCGATTGCGAGTATGCTCACCGGGACAAACAGATCCGGAATGCTAAAACTATCCTCCGCGAGGGTAACCTCTTGCAGCAAGTCTATCGATAGCGACACCACGATGACGATCAAGATCGTTCGCTTCATCTCGTCCAGGTTGGCCACTTTCAGCGCGGAGGGCATCTTCACCCGTCCCAGCTGGCGGCGTTCCTCAGGGAGGGTGACTAGGAAATACATGCTGTAGGCGAAGTAGAGCAATATGAACCCCAGCAAGAAACTGTCTACCGACTCCAGGATCAACCCAACGGCTTGGGAAGTGTCACCGGGGGTGAACAAGCCCTGTCCGATCCCCAGGGCAGCTATGAAGGCCAAGATTACCTGATAGCCGCCGATTAGCGTCATCAAGACCGCTCCGAATAAGGAGCCGACTACGGCGATGATTGCCACGTAATGAATTCGAAAGAGAGTACTGACCATTTATCGTGATCCGCTGTGGGGTGGGTCCCCGATATCTTACTGCACAACGTACCTAGAACTCTCCGCCATACAACCGGCGAACAGATCATCCAGTTCTTGGGCTTTCAGGGCGGCGGGCTCGCCAATGGCTACGATTTAGGTGCGTGGAGTCCGCGCTCCCCATGGTTCCTCAACTGCCACGGTCGCCCTTCGGCCCACCACATCATAATTCCATGCGGCGGGCCTAGGCGATACGCAAATGAGCAGGACTTTGCCTAGGCAGGAATGCGTAGAGACGCTGGCCGTGCAAGCGCTTAGGATTGTGGAGGTTCCGGAAGGCGTTCGCTCATTGACGGGTGGTCGGCATCATTGTGTACTCCTGTGGATCCTCCATTGTTAGACGCACGCCCAATGCGGAACCTTGAAGCAGAAGTGGATCTATTTATCACCCAACGGATAGATGGCAATTCGGCCGCCGACGAGATCGCCGAAGAGCTTTCGCGGACATTCTCAGATGCCTATAGCAGAATGGGCGGGGCGCGTGATCGCGTACGGAAAGTGACAGATCACTATAGGCGTGCGATCTAAACTACTTCGAGAGAAAAAGAAAGGATAAAGGCATGAGAAGAGGCGGAATGGGACGCGGAGCGGGAGCCAGGCGCGGGATGCGTAGGACAAGTCGGCGTCGCCGACGAAGACGGCGAAGACGAATCATCTTGCTTGGGGGGCTAATTGCCTTCGGGGCCTACAAGATGAGCAAGAAAGACGCCGATCGCATCGAGCAACACACCGGCAAGTCCGCCGACGAACTTACCGACGAACAGCTCGAGCAGGCCATGGATCAGCTCGGGATCGACAAGCAAGAACTTGACGACAGCGACAACGAGTACCTCGATCAGGTGGAGGCCAAGGAAAACGAAGCCGAATCATCGGGCGGCTCTTCCTATTTGGATGAGCTCGAGCGCCTTTCGAAGCTGCACGATGATGGTGTGATCACGGACGAAGAATTTGAGGGAAAGAAGAAGCAGCTTCTGGGGCTGTAGAACTACCCAGATCGATTGATATCCGATGCATTTTGCATCTATCCGGCAAGCGAATCGTTTGGGGAGCAACCATCGACGATTTAGGAACCCATTTGGCCGGGCGTAGTCCTGGCCAAGAGACACGCTGAATAAACCCGGTTTCAAGGTCGAAACCGGGTTTATTATTGCCCCATTAGAAGCTGGGAGGTACGACGATGTTTTTCGGAGGTTTCTATTTAGATCCGCTCTACATCTGGGTATTCCTGATCACGATCTTGATCTCGGGCGCGGCGCAGCTCTATGTGCGCTCGGCGTACAAAAAGTGGGGCAAGGTCGCCAACGGCGCGGGCGTGACCGGAATTGAGGCCGGCTATGCCATCGTCAATCGCACCGACCTGGGGGGCAGCGGACTGGGGATCGAGGTTCCGGAGCTCAGGAAACTCAAGGAGCTTCAGGACAAGGGCGTCATAACTAAGCAAGAATATCAGGCCAAGTCCGGGCAGGTCCTGGCCCAAGCCAGCGATACGGCCGTGAACCGCTCCACCATCGGATTTGAGCGCGTGCCGGGAGAGCTCTCGGATCACTACGACCCGCGCACGCATACCGTGCGGCTATCCGAAGGCGTAGCGACCAAGAAGTCGGTAGCCTCCATGGCAATCGTGGCGCATGAACTGGGTCACGCTCAGCAGCACGAGAACAACTCTTTCCTGATCACGATGAGAAACGTTCTGGTGCCTGCGGTGCGATTCAGTCCACAGGTCGCATACATCCTGATCCTGCTCGGGTTCATCTTCAATCTGGTCGGCGCCCTCTGGTTGGGGATCCTCTTCTACGCCCTGATGGTGGTCTTCTCCGTGCTCACCCTGCCGGTGGAGATCGACGCCAGCCGCAGGGGCGTGCTGCTGCTCCGAGAATCTGGTCTGATTCAAGTGGACCAAGATGAGCAGGGCGCGCGCAACGTCCTGACCGCGGCCGCCGCAACCTACGTGGCAGCGGCTGTGAGTGCCATACTTACCCTGCTTTACTACATCACGATCGCTCGGCGACGAAGCTAGCGACTGCGCGCCCCGAAGAGGGAGAACCTGTTCATCAAGAAGGCGCAGCTGGGCGCTTCCACGCGGGAGGCCTACGAGGCGGCCAGCGTGTGGATCGAGGAGAACCGGAGCTCAAGCGAAGGCGACCCGTGATCTTCCCTGTCACTCGCGGAGCACTGGCCAGTTCCCGTCGGCCAGCTCACAGTCGCTGGATACTTGGCTTGTAGGAGTTCAAATAGCGGCTTCCAGCATCTCGACAAACGCCGCGAGCCGGTTTGCGACTTGTGCTTCGGAGAAGGCGCGCGAATCGCTGTGGTCGGCCTCAAGCAGCAACGCTGGGATCCCTTCGTCGCGCAGGATCCGATCTCGCTGATCCATCTGTCCCACAGAATAGGGCTTGCACGATCGGTCGGAGTGCAGGATAACCCCGTCCAATTCGTAATCGTGGATCATGCTGCGCATGGTATTCAGTTTATGTCCGGTTCCGCGATTGAGGATCGGATAAGTGTAGGCAAGCGCCAGAGAATCCATGACCCGCTCTGAATCCAGGTAGGGGGCCAGCTCGCCCCAGGCATTGGTGTAAGTCGACGCCACCAGCGCCACGCCATGCCTCCCCAGGAACTCAGCTAAATAACGCAGTCGGTACCAAATCGGAAGGTTGTCCCACAGGATCCGAGCCCGCTCATCCAATACGGCGCCGATGCCGCCTTCGATCCGCTCGTCTACTTCATTCAACATGGCGGCGTAGAAATCCACCGTGTCAGGATCTCCGCGCATTTCGACGATGGGAGCCATATGGATGAATTGATCCATGACGGAGATTGGAGCGGGGTGGTGTTGGTTTCGATTTAGGATCTCCAGCCATAGCTCTGTCGCCATCTTGCCCAGCCGGGCGACCTCTTTCAGCTTCTTTTGCTCGAGCGGCTTCTCCGCCACCTTTTCGGCAATCGGAATAGCGGTCTCCAGCTGCTGCTTCGCATATTCGAGCGCATGTTCGGTCGCCTCCTTACCATAGACAAACGGGGTGTCGATGAGGATCAGGGGAACGTCGAAATGCTGCGCAAGGACCCGATACCAGTAGAGCACCGTCTGACAGATGTTTGTGCAGGCCAACAGGAGATCCGGCGGGGGGATCCTTCCCACAGGGGTCTTTCCTGAGAGCATGGTCCCGATGTCCGTTCGAGCGTAGGAGCAGATGTCTTGTGAGTAGCCGGCGTCCTCGGCTTCTGTTGAGATCTCCACCGTCTTTCGCGCCGCTGCACAGATGGCCGCATGATTCTCTGGATAAACCACGAAGAAATCCAACGCTTTGAGAATTTCCACCGGGGCTCCGGAGGTAACCCATGCTATTTTGTGATCCCGATCCGCACGGCGTGCCTTGAGCCAGTGCCCGGCGACGAGCGCCCTGTGGCGGTGGGTAACGTTAAGAGGCGGGCCGAGCACGTCGCGAGACGGGGTCGTCATCGAATCCAAGTCGCTCACGCGATCATCTCGAAGAATGTCTCCAGGCGCATCAGCGCCTGATCAGAAAGCGGATCGTTCAAGTCGATCTCCATGGTCATCGAGGGAATTCCGGTGCGGTCGAGCTCGTTCCGCAAGGACGGCAGGTCAAACAGTTCCGGCTCACAGAATTTGACATTGTAGAAGATCACACCCTGGACATCCATCGAGCGTATCTTTTCCTGCATGTAATCCATTCGCGATTGGATGGATCTACCCAGGCTCCAATCTGGCGGCGCACGCAGGATTCGCTCCGCCATGCGGCGGAAGGGGTCCTCACTCTCACCAGGCGGATAGAGCCTTCGTCCGGTGCATGCTAAGTCGTCCGCGACCACCATTCCGCCGTACTCGGTAATGGATTCCAGCGTCTTCATTGGTTCGGGGACGATTCCGGACAGCAGCACCCGGATAGCCCGCTCTCGTTCGTCGCCCACTTTGCTGCGAAGCTGCTCGGCCAGATCAATGAAGTCCTCGGCGGGCAGGAACTCGCGCGATCGAATCATTCGATAGAAATCGTAGTCCGAAACGTCCAGGCACCTGCGCTCGGAGTGGAGCTGAGCCAGGAGCACGTCCGCGGCTTCCTCCCGCCGGATACTCGTCGTGAGCTCGGAATCGGAGGGGGAGCGCTGCGTGATCTCTTCCAGGCGGTCATAGATGCTTTGGAATTCTTTCGCGAGGAACTGGACTCCCTCCGCTTTGTTTGAGCGCGGAAGATAAAGCGGGATTACCGGCTGCTCGGGCTGAACGAAATCCAGCAGGAGACTTCCCAGCCCCTGCAGAGAGTCGCATGCGTGTGGGACGAGAATGAGATCAGCGACTCCAGCGGTATCTGAGTGCAGGAAGGATAAGGCGTTGCGGACTACGGAGCAGACATAGGCCTGCACGTGGGCGGTCCCAAATCCCGGATCTACATTCGGCGGACCCCATACTTCCATAGGCAAGATATTAAAGGCGCGCAGAATTGCGCGCGAATAGTGGATGGGGAGGACCGCCGCTACCAGGCCACCATTTTGTTTGAAGGACCGGGCGACTTCAGTCCGTCGGGGTAGATTCACGATCTGATCCGATTGTTATATGCTCCAGTCCAGGACGCGACGGCTCGATCGCACGACCTGCATATCGGGTTGCAGCACAGAGGGTTCCGGCCGAGGGCGAAATGCAGGAATTACGGCCCAGCTGATGACCCCTCACCTTCGCTAAGAGATCGTGAAAGCTGTCGTGGCGTTGTCTACATTGACGATCAGTGTGTACTCGCCAGGTGCCAGGTCGTCGGTGTCGAGCAGGATTTCTTCGGTCATATCCGTCAGCACCTGCGCGCAAGCCAAGCCCTCTGGTCGCGTCGAAGTGATCGTCAAGTGAATCGTGTCGCCTTCAACCTCCTGCTTGCTTCCGCCGTAGGTTGAGCAAGCGTCCGGGTACCATCCCTCGACGACTGCCCAATATTCGCCATCCCGCTCTTCGACTTCTACGGTCTGAATGAACGCCGATCCGGTGCCGAGCTCCGCCTCTTGCGGTTCGGCGCTCGACTGGCAACCTGCAGCCAAGAGACCGACGACGACAAATGCTCCAAGCAATTCAGGCCGCATTTTCAATCTCCATGTAATTCGATCCATCGCTCTTCAATTGATCCGCTGAGACATTCTCGCGCCGGCACACTTGGTCTGCGACCTCAAATGAGCGTGCTTCTCCATCTCGCTGCCCGCGCCTTCCGAAACGGGCCCTGCAGTTGCCTCAACACTCTCGGGCGCAGGATCTTCGGGAGCGGCGGCCTCCGCGCGGCCGGACAGCATAGTACGAGGGGTGCAGTCCAGACAACGCCTTTTCGCAGCTTCACGATCGTCAGAATGTTACCTCGAGACCGAGGCCCGGGTGCTGCGGCCTACGCCTTATTGCGTACGAATAGATACGTATCCGCTACGATCTTCTTTGCGGGCCCGCATGCCACACTAGCTAATTGAAATCCGCTTCAGTCAAAAGGAGAAAAGCATGAGTGAAATGACAGGTTACGAAGTATTTGTTGCGGCCTACGCCAATGAGAGTGGAGCGCACAGCGCGCTGCACACGCTCGAGGAGATGGACAAGAGCGGCTCGATCGAGATCATCGATGCCGCCCTCATCGCCAAGGACATGCAGGGTAAGGTCAGCGTCGTTGAGACCGCCGAGCTCACCCCGAAGAAGGGCGCGGGAAAGGGGGCCATCGTCGGCGCCGTGCTGGGAGTCATCTTTCCCCCGAGCCTCCTGGCCGGAGCGATTCTCGGCGGCACGATCGGTGCGCTGGTTGGTAAGTTCACCGACAAGGGTCTCTTCGACAACACCGCGCTCAAGGAAGCCGCAGAGGACCTTCCAGAGGGCTCTTCGGCGATCGTGGCGGTAGTCGAGGACAAGTGGGTCCTGCAGATGGCGACCGCTATCGAAGGCTATGACAAGCTGGCCAACAACGCTCTGGACGCCGAGTTCGCGGCCGACCTGATGGTGGTCGGCGAGGCGGCGTAGTCACCGCAACAGCAAGCAAGAGTAGGAGTGTAGGTGCGACTGAGCTCGGGCAGCTTGGGTCAAGCATCGACGCTCGCGCAAGACGCAAGTTAGAACCAAGGACTGGCGGCCTTATAATGGCCGCCAGTCCTGTTCTTTTCCGCTCGGCAGGATACAGGAGGAGAGATGTTTGGCCTAATCTTCTTAGTCACGGCCTTGGCCGCCCCACGTTTGGTGCTCATATTTATTTGGATCCTCACAAATTTCGTCCAGCTCGCCTATGGCAGTGTTTTGGTGCCGATCCTGGGCTTCTTTTTCCTGCCGACAGCCACACTTGTGTACGCGTTGGCGAAACCAGGAGGTCCGGGAACTTTAGGCTGGATCCTGGTTGGTACTGCTCTGGCCTTTGACATCCTTCAATATTCAAGTGCATTCGGGTCTCGAGGCTTCTGGGTTCGTACTCCAAAGAAGTCAAGCTGATCAGGCAGTCAAGAGCTCCAGCGCATTTGACATCTGAAGGCTGATCACTATTGTTGTCGGGGGAACACATTCTCATTGAGATCCAATCGGATCAACAGTAAAGCGAGGCTTCCATGGATTGGGTGATCCTGCTATTTGGCGTTCTCATCGGCTGGGGCATTGAATGGCTGGTTGATCTCTTCTACTGGCGCAGGCGTCAGGAGCGGACCTCTGCGGCGCTTGAGCAGGCGGAGGCGGCATTGGTAAGCGCCCGCGCCGAGAGCCAGCAGCTCAAGGCCAGGATCGTTGAGCTGGAAGATATGCCTACAATCGTCCCGGTGGCAGCACAACAGGCTTATGCGGTCGCCGCGGATGATCTGACGATCGTCGAAGGCCTCGGCGACAAGACCGCCGATCTTCTGAACCAGAACGGCGTCACCACTTTCGAGCAGTTGGCCAACACGGATGTTCACCGCCTACGGGGTATCCTGCACGACGGTGGGGCGGGATTCCAAATGCACGATCCAACAACCTGGCCGCGGCAAGCCCGGCTGGCAGCCAACCGCGACTGGGTCAAGCTTGCGGCGCTGAAGGCGGAGTTGGTCGGTGGCGTGCCTCAAAACGTTCTCGACCTGGAAGACGATCTGACCCGGATTGAAGGAATAGGGCCGAAGGTAGCTGGCTTGCTGAACGAGCAGGGCATTCACAGCTATGCTCGGCTCGCCAAGGCGCCTCCCGGCAAACTGCACGCGATTCTCGGGGCGGCCGGCCCAACCTATCATTTGGCGGAGACCTCGGCCGATACCTGGCCAGAGCAGGCTCGGCTGGCAGCGCGGGGCCGCTGGCAGGAACTGCTTACGCTGCAAGACGAGCTCAAGGGCGGCCGTCCGACCGCTGCGCCTGCTGCCGCGCCCCCTCAATGATGAGAAGCGCGCACGATTTCAAGGCAAGCGCCCACTCCTCGGCTGAAGACACCATAGCCTCAAGGGTTGGCCAACCTCGAGGCCGATCCTGATGGGCGCGCGGCGGGTCCCCACAACTCAAGGCTACGATCTCTTCAAGGCTGCCGTTACTTTCGTTTTACTGTTCACCGTGCTCATTGCGGTCGCACTCAACAGCCGGTCCACCCAGGCCGCGGAGCAGGAGCCGCAGCCCACGCTCGCGCCCGTGGTCGATCTGCCGCCGGCGATCCGTGAGGCCGAGATCGTTGCGGGCTGTATTGAGATCTCCGGAAGCGGCCAACCGAACTCCACTCTGGCGCTCGATGCCAATGGAGCAGAGCTGGGGACGGCGAGGGCAAACGAAGAGGGAGCCTGGACGCTCAAAACCTGCGTGGAGCCAGGAGAATATCAACTGGTGGCTGTCAGCTTGAGCAGCACAGGCGCGGAAATAAACCGTTCCGCATCGTTTTTAGTACTCATGCCCGCGCCAACCGTTGAGCCGACATTGGTGCCTGCGGAGGTTGCTCCGACCCAGGAGTCGACGCCTGCTCCCGCTCCCACTGCGGTGCCAGGAGAGGGTCAGGATTACATCGTCCAGCAGGGGGATTGGCTGATGGGTCTGGCGCGTCAGTTCTACGGGAACGGTTCCCGCTGGGAGGACATCTACAACGCCACCAATGCCAAGGCAGCGGAAGAGCCCTCCTACGCGACCATAGAGAATCCGAACACCCTTGCACCGGGCTGGAAGATCTGGATCCCCCTGCCGTAAGGCGAAAGAGATTTCCGTAACACAAAAGAGAGTACAACCCTCTTCAATGATTGGGGTTATGTTTATTGAAGAGGGACGCGCTTCGAGGCCCTTATTT
>FXBF010000034.1_pt1 | contig 34071 bp, 32 predicted proteins | sample 5335321 | NCBI WGS metagenome assembly FXBF01 (sample SAMEA103928391, study PRJEB20085) | sediment metagenome | isolation source: sediment
CGACGTGCATCACGAGCCAGACACGCGCGTTGCAGCCGTCATGTATCGCGTAGTCCAACAAACGCGCGTGGCGGCGCACCGAGATACGCCTGCGCGCAGTGCCGAGATAGGCCTCCGTGGCGACTGCGTCCTGGTAATAGCTCAAGTGATCGGCGCCGTAGGCCAGCGCCTCGAGCGCGGCGACACCGATATCGGAGGGATTGCGCTCCGTCCACTTGGGCATGATGGTGGACAGCCGGTCGAGCATCAGCTGACGGAAGCTCGAATAATCCTTCGCCAGGTAGTCGATCTGGGGCTCGGGTAGCGTCTCCGGCGGACACTTCGTCACCGGCTCGCAATCGAAGTCGCTCGGGCAGGCGACCTTGAAAGAAAAATCGATGGTCGAAAGGACGGGATCCAGCCAATCGGGTGGACTGACACCGCCCGCCCCCTTTACGATCTGCAGGCTGTAGGTAGCAAAATCACCGTACCTGTCCAGATCGACCGTTAAGACGTGATCATCGGAGCTGATCGCTTTGACCGACACGTTGCGGATACGCTGACCGCCCTCGATGAGTACGTTCACCCTACGGAGCCGATCTTCGGGTGCGGTGGGCAGCGCTTTGAGAAAGTAGACCAGGAGCCTCCCCTGTGGCAGCTCGTCGCCCGGCATATCGCGGTCCACGACCTCCAGATAGTCGATGCCGTTAAGCAGGGCATGATCGAGCACGTCCCGTTTGCGCTGCTCGCTTTCGCAAAAGTATTGCATGAGCACGCCTAAACCGGTCGCGAGAACTGCGCCACCTGGCGCTGCTGGTTACGCAAAACGCGGTACTGCACGATCACCTCTAATCTCGAATCCACGTGTTTCACATCGACCGCCTCGACCTGTATTAGGTCGGCCAGCCATTGCTGCAATGCCCCCTGCACAAGGTACTCGGTGGCAGTGGCCAACTCCTCGCTGTTGGGTGCGAACACAAGTTGCATCAGTCCGCAGCCGAAGTCCGGACGGTTGACGCGCTCCCCGGGCACCGTAAACAAGAGCTGTTCGATCAACTGACGGATGTGATCGTCGGTGCCGGCATCGGTCGTGCGACCGGCCCCGTCGATGCGGAATGGATAGGCGATCTGCCTCACTGCCCTTTGATCCGTAGTTGAGTCATCACGACAGTGAGGGATGCGTCGGTAGGGGCACAGATCGCCTCACGGTCCTGCAACAGCCCCTGGTTGTCCGCCGACCTTAACCCGCACGGCCATGCTCACCCATTGTCCCGCCACGCAGGCCCCGTTAGCCGCGGACCTTGACCCTCGGGCTGGTCACGGTCGGCTAGGGTTGGCCCGCATGCGCGCACAGTGCGGTGGCGCCGGCATGTAACACATGTCCTGGCATCACGTCACCTCCAACGCTCCGTTGTTGATCGAAACATTCGCGGCTGACAGATTCACCGACTGGCCGCCGTTCTTGAGCTCGGCGCCGGAAGCGGAAAACTTGCCCGTCGCCGAGCTGTCGATATCCACCGCTGAGCCCGAGACCTTGACCGACGACGAGCTGTTGCTGGTCTCGATCTCGGACGAGGTGACCTTGACCAGCGACGGGTCGTGTTTCACCTCGACGCTTGCGGGTTGAATGGTCACCGTCGGCGTGGTGTGCTTCATCTCGATCTTGTCCTGGGTCATCACCATATTGGCGGGGTTGTTGTCGATCTCGATCCCGGCCGTATCGAAGACCATCTTCATGGGCGTGTTGACGGCGGGCGGCGAGATCTCCAGGGTAAAGCCGCCGGCTCCAGAGACATCGCTCAGGACCATGTTGATGTACTCGGTCTTGAAGACCTTCACCTCGGCGATGGCCGGTGTTGCCGGAACCTCGCCCGTACCCCAAAAACAACCGGCCCAGATGGGGTAGTCCGGATCGCCGCCTTCGAACTCAACCCAGACGTTGGCGCCCACGGGCGGGATCGCAAAAAAGCCGACGCCGGGTCCGGCATAAGGGACGCAAGGCATAGCCCAGCTCAACGTGCCTTCGGCGAGAACCGCCGGCGCGCTGACCTGTATGCGCCCAAGCTGGAGCGGATCGACGTTGTTCTCGACCTTGCCGCGATATTTTCCGAAATACTTCCTCATGGCATCACCACCGGTGTTGTGGAACCCAGGCCCTCGCGCGTCAGGGTAAAGCGCTGCTTGTACTCGCCCCCGCCGATGACGTGAGTTACGCGTTTGACGTAATAGAAACCATCGTAGCTGTAACCCGCCCCCCTCAACCCAGCCAGTCCGCGCGCCTCCAGGATGTCGCCGTAGCGCACAGTGTCGAGCTCGCCTGAGGCAGTAAGCACGTTGTCCATGGACTTATTCGTGATCGACTGGGCGCGCGCGTAGGCCTGTGCGTAGGTTAGCCCTTCCATATCTTCGAGCTCGGTCTTGCGCACATTGGCGATGTCGAAGGGCAAGGGAGGAAAGGCGGCCATCGGCGGCACGCGCGTGCTCGCAAATGTGAGGATGGGCAGGTCTTGATTCAAGTTGCGATCCCTGACGCGACCGTGGACCAGAGTCGCCTCTTCCGCGTTGTATTGAAAGTCGATATTGTCCACGTTGGTCTGACCGCCCAGGTTGACGGACAAAGCCCGGGCGATGGTGCCCGCCCGAACGGGTGGCCCCCAATAAGCCGTGTTCGACCCCGGCGCCGGTCCGGGTTTGACGTAGAACACGTAGCCGAAGCGCTCGGCCAGGGCCTGCAAATATTTGAGGTCTGTATCGCGCTGCACCGGTATGCGCTCGACCGGATTCGGAAAATCGATCATGAAGGGCGGCATAACCATCGGGATCAGGCCATACTGTGCATACTTCGCAATAATCTTCGTCGCGATGATCAGTTCGTTTTGCGCGGGGTGTTCCAAGGTGACTTCCTCCTGGTCCATCTTCACGCTCACGTCCTCACCGGTGATCGTAAGCGTCGAGCCCCCAGGCTCGTTACTGGGGTTGAGCTGCTGATGCTTGATGAGACCGTCCATCAACACCCTCGGAATGGCGTTCAGGATCAGCATGACGATCACACGATTATTCGGCTTGAGCAGCGGGTTGCTGAGCAGCTTGAAATCGAGGATATCCAACGGCCCTGAGCGTCCTGCCTTGAAGGTAATTTGAAAGCCGGAGCGGCTCTCATCGGTATGCGTGATCTCAAGCTTGTCGATGTTTTCGGACAAATCCGTCGGTACGGGCAACGGCACCGTAGGCCCGATCAACAACGTCAGATTGGTGCCCAGCAAGCTCACCGCTACACCCTTACGCTTCCGGCATCGGCACCCGAATGTCTCGACCGATCTCGTCCGTAACCTCGACCGGGTTCATGATGTTGTTGGCGTCGACCACCCGCCAGAACTGCAGCGGGTCACCGAGTGTGCGGGCGGTAATCAAATCCAGCCGGTCATCCTCGTTGACGGTCACCTCGAGCAGCAGTTGCATCTCGCTTCCCTGCGGCAAAAAGCGACGCCGCTTGTAGGCGATCTGCTTGCCGTCTTTGGTTGTGTATGTCGCCGTCTCTATCGAGTAGTAACGGCTTGCAAAATCGAACATCACGCTCCTCCCGCGATCTCTTCGTTATTCCGGCCCATCTCAAGTGAATGCATCTGCTCGGACCCCCATCTCGCCTCCACGTTTTCGTCTACAGCTTCTAAAGAATTCCTTCTCCGCCCGCGACAGCCCCGAGGTTGCCCGCGCTCCCGATGACGGCCATCGTCTCCTTGACTACGTGGTGGGCAAGGAATATCCCGTATCCGGGGTGTGTGATCGGCAGGTCGTTGTAAGTCAAGACCCGCAATCCCAATGAAACCTTGGCGCGTATGGGGTTCAGGTTCACATCGTGCGCCTCCTCGGTAATCGAGAACTCCGACAATCGCACTGGCACGATGCGCTTACGTCCCCATATCAAGAGCGTCAAAGGTGACTCCATCGGGATCACCTCTATCGTGCCTATGGCGAGAGCCACCGTGTTGGCGATGACCTGGGCACTCTTCGGGTAGACGAGCATCTCCAGGGCCGACAGCTGCGGATAGATGCCCATGCTGGTCGCGATCTCGTCGGCCGTCTCCAACTGATCGGTGGCGTCGATCTCGACGTCGAACTTAATGGTCTCCGCGGGAGGTCCACTGACGCGCAGCGCCTCAGTACGCGCCCCCCCACCCCCAGCGCGCTGCACCTGAAACGTGCGCGTAAGGGTTTCCGGGTTGTACTGGAACACGATCACGCTTGCGAGCGGGTTGAACGGGTCAATGCCAACGAGGGCACCTTTGAGCAGGCGGGGAGAATTGGGGAAAGTGGTCATGGGCAATGTGCTTTCATAAATGCGTCCTTCGTCTCTTCACTAAAGGATCTGACAAACACTTCTTTTGGCAATGGCTTTCATGCTTTCAGGTGAGGTTTTACTCCTCATCTAACTCGGCTTTGAGATTCAAACTGAACGAGCCAACAAAACCGACAATAAACACAATGATCGCCGCCAATGAGGCTGCTTTGAGGTTGGTGACAACGATTGCTAGGAATGTCCAAGCCGCAAGCACGGTTGGATAAATTACCTGCGCCGCCAAAGTGGAACCGATAAAGCCACCGACTTCGCGAGGTCTATACCGAAACTGCCCTTTGACACCGAGCAATTCTTCGATTCGCTCACCGACTTTTATTAGCCCATTGCATCGCTGAATTCCGCGGAGTTCGAAAGAGAGATATCGTTCAGTAAAAGAGAAATCCCAGCAGCAGATGCAAGGGGCAGAAGCCCGAGGAGTTTCGCACGAAAGTCAGCGATCCCATGATAGCTCCTACAGACTTCTTGTTAGACGGTCCTCAGCGCGGCTTCTTCGTCATCAGACATACCTGCCACCTCAATTGACGACGACATGATTAATGGAAACTTTTACTTCTAGCTGTGATGCGTTGTCCTTTTTGAGAGCCGGGCAAGTCATTCAAGATCGACTAGAAGCGGAAATTCGACCTTCGTGCGCAGGTTCTCTAGTTACGTTGTCCCAAACGAAGGCTGCCTGCTGTTGGTCGGGCCAATTTGAGATTTGAGATAGTTGCAATCAACCAGTTGATCGGCGGTGTCCGCTTAACCGTGAGCGGGATCGTCTCTTTAGGCAGGGCCGGCGAAAAACCTGGGGCTTATTGCCCCCTCGCCGTCCACCGCAGGTGCGTCTGGCCAACGCATCATTGTATCCGGGTTGTATTGAAAGACGATCACACTTGCCACCGGGTTGAACGGATCAAGCCCGACAATCGCGCCTTTAAGCAGGCGAGGAGAACCGGGGAATGTGGTCATTGGTTATACCCTTTCCTCAATTGCTCTTTCCACTTCAGTTGGGCGCCGACGTCCACCTCGACGGTGAGGCTGATCGTCTCCTTCCCCGCTCATAGCACCTGCCTCCAGCCGGCGCGTGCGCGTCTCCGGGTTGTATTGGAACACAATGACGCTCGCCACTGGATTGAGCGGGTCAAGCCCAACGAGGGCGCCTTTAAGCAAGCGGGGGGAGCCGGGAAAGGTGGTCATAGAGTACATCCTTTTATAAAGTGTTTCTTCCACATCAGTTGATCGGTCGTGTCAATCTCGCACTTCAGCTTATACGTCTCCATCGGCGGCCCCGTGAGGCACAGTGAGTCGGAGCAGTCGCTGCTTTCGCCGATGCTCTGGACCTCCGGTGTGCGCATAAGAATATCCGAGTTGTATTGCACGGTAATAATGCATTGCAAAGCAATCATACAGCCGTTCGACTAGCGGGTAGATTATCATTTCACTGACATACATGGGTTGAAAACCGCTATCGAAAGACCGACAGCCGCACATGAGAATTTTGTCGTACACACTGGTAAGAAGCCTACAAAGTCGATGAATGAATGATCGCAGCCGCACTCCTTGTAACAATCCCGGTGATGTTTCCAGATCGACGGGCACCAGATAAAGCGACCCTCTTCCAACTCCTTGGCGTTTCTCGCCAGAAAAACCCTTAGTTTCTCTTGGAGGCACTTACGGACACAGTTGTTGTGGGGTTCGTCTGGAGTGTGTGTACAGGCACAGAAAGCGTTGTTAGCGAACTCTTCTCCCAGATATTTCGAACTGAATAGATACGTCGCACAATTTAGACCGTCCGGCTTGTAATTGGGATTGTAAGGATAGGTGGTTGATGGACCTGTGGGGGCGACTACCCGAATCAGGACACTACGGTTCTTGCTACGGCCCTCCCGCTTGGCGTTAGAAGCAACGTACGTACGTAGCGGGGCACCCTCACATGAGATAAGCTGGTTCCGGAAGAACATCGTATCGCCTTCACTCCCCGTTTTCACGGCACCGCAGAAGTTGACTGCCCTCGACTTGCGCAACTTCCGGTTAATGTCGTCGCTCCCATGGCAGTCAGTGTAACCTAATACTTCCAGGCGTTTGTCTTCGATGGGGAAAACCACAAACACTCTGCCGTTCAGGATGCTCCTTTCAATCGCCTCGGCCAGGGCACGGACATCCCCTTTGGCTGGTTGAACGTCACCGCTACCCACCTCAAACTCGTACAGCAGCCATTCTTTTTCTGGTGCCCACTCCTCAAGGCGATAAGCGGAAGCCGCCGACACCTCGCGCTCCCCTCGCTCGCGAGGTGGGCAGCTACCGCTGCCAGTGGGTTTGCGCTGTATACGTAGACCTGGCGTTCGTCGCCGGACAAAGACTACCCGCTGCTGGGTCGGCTCGCCCAAGGCGACACGCTCGGCTACACGGCCCGCCTCCCGCTCAGCAGTATCGTACGAGCTGGCTATTTTCGGCTTAGCTTGCGCAGCGGCCATTGCGCCGAATTGCCCCTGTTGGACCACATGTGTCAACTCATGCGCCAGTAGCAGTTTGCCTGCCGTCGTGTCCGGCGCATACTGCCGCGCTCCAAACACGATATCTCGCCCCACTGTGTACGCCAGCGCGTTGACCGCTCGCGCCGACCCGGCCGCTTTCGCATCGGTATGCACCTGCACCTGGCTGAAATCATGGCCGAAGCGTGGTTCCATAAAAGCGCGCGTAGCCGGCTCGAGCCGGCGGCCAGGGGAGCGCAGGACGTCGTGCACTATGGACGGCGCTGTCGAGGGCTCTGCGCCATGCCTAGGGCCGCGGTGCCGATTCAACCGCTTATCACGGTACTCGGCGCGCTCGCCGCCGGCAACAGTATGTTGACCGCAGGCGCACTGGCGCTGCAGTGCACCGCCGTTTAGCGGTGTGAAATCTAGAAAGGCTATTTTCTGTTGTTGAGCCATGGAGCGCTCGTTCATTTCAGTGTACCAGCATCTTGAACGGTGGCAATCTAACTTGTACTACAAGCTAAGCATCCCTCTGTTCTGTCTAAGTTTAACCGGTTTAGTTTCGCATTGACCTCACCACACAGGTTTTTACCTTCGTCAGCCATTGCGATACCTATATTGATTGCAACAGTATCAGGTGGATCATCCCCGACGGCACCACCTTCTTGAACGCCTCCTGCTCCTGCATGTAGTGCCCACGGTGCGATTTCCATTCTCCTTCCAACCCACCCAAAGTGAATATTCCCGGGTACGTCATAGTTTACGCAATGTTCACACAATGTAACTGTACGGTCACAGTCGTTGGTCGGGCACGGGCGCCCGCTGCCTGCTCTCCACCAGCCTTGTGTGCGTTTAAAATCCCACGGTTTGCGAGGACCGACCAATCCTGCAAACTCATAAAACGCCGCAATTGTCCAGCCTATGTTGAACACCGGCACCCATCTCGGCCAACGATGTTCCCTTCCTGTTTTGATAACAGGATGATTCTGGTTGCCATTCATCTGATTGATTAACCAGTCAGTGACCTCTGGGCCGCATACGTTGGTTGCGGGCGCAGGTGCCTGCATGAGTTCAACTGCTACGCTGCGGTTCCTCGCTCTTCCTTCGGCAGTGTAGTTGCTATCGACGTATTGAGTGTTCGGCACTATGCCGAAGAAAACACGATCGCGATCAACGCCGAGTACGTTGATAAAATAGTCCTCTACAGCAGCTGCTCGGTTCGTACGGAGATTAGCATTTAGTTCCGGGCCGGCCACGCAATCTGTGTAGCCCGTGATATGCACAGTTATGGTCGGATCCAACATCAGAAGGTCGGCCAGGTCATTCAACTCCTCGGGCACGCCGAACTCCGTACTTCCGCTAGCCATGCCGGTTATTATATAGCACTTATTGACAGCGAGTGTTTCGACAGAGAGGTTGAAGCGTTCAAGTTCGCCACTTTCCCGCTCAATCTCTCGACAGGTTCCGGGGTGCTCGGGTTCCTCTTCTCGTTCCGGTGGACACTCGTCTGGCGTCCTACGCAATGTAGGTTCAGGTTTCGCCCAATTCGTGATGACAGGAGGCGTATCGAAAGTAGTTCCTGATACCACCCGGTCGGCTACCACGTCGGCCTCCAGCTCATATGTGTCTCTAGCAGCCCCAATTGAGAGATCTGCTGTGAATAGGTGATGATGGTTATCTTGTTGAACCACATGGGTTAACTCATGTGCCAGTAGCCTCTTTCCGTCACTCGTATTCGGCGCATATTGGCCTGCCCCAAATACAACATCTCGCCCTACTGTATAGGCCAGCGCGTTCACCGTCGTTGCCGACGTAACCGCTTTCGAGCCCGTATGCACCCGCACCCGGCTGAAGTCGTGTCCGAAGCGCGGCTCCATGAAAGCGCGGGTGCCAGCGTCGAGTGGCTGGCCGGGGGGAGCGCAGCACGTCGTGCACAATAGGCGGCACCGTGGACGGTTCAGCATGATTTGCGGACCGGCGCTGCAAGGTCATTCGCTTCTTGCCGCAGTGGGCGCACTCACTGCCGGCCATCGTGTGCTGGCCGCAGGCGCACTTGCGTTGCAACACATCGCCACGCACCGGCGTGAACGTCGGTGTGGTTGCCTACTGCGGGTGGGCGATGATGCGCTCGTTCACTCCGTCGTCCTTCTTTTCGTCATGAACTTGCTTGTTTCCTCAGACAGTCCTTTAAGTGCAAGTCATCCTTAAATCAATGTTGCCTCCCATCGTCTGGAGAGCAACCTGTAGGTATATCAGGCTGGCTAGTGGCTCGAACAGGTCAATCCCCATACTCTCTCGGGCCACTCAGCTTAGAACTCGTACTCGACTATGACGCCAAAGGTGCCCTCAGCGGGATTGGCGACGACCGTGACATTGGTCAAGCCGAGCCTGTCCCGCAGAGCCCTCCCTTGCGGTGTTGCCGCCAGTAAGTTGACCGCCGCCGTGAGCAAATTTACCCCCAGCGGTGTCTCTTCGGCCTCCTCACCTGATAGGGTTGAAAGGATTTGCTCGGTTCGTTCCTCACTCTCTAAAGCCTGCCCCAGTGGCGAGTCCTCATCTGCTTCCATCTCAAATTCCAGTGCCCAGAGCGGGCGGACCTCTTCTTCCTCCCCAGCGCTGGGACCGGTGGAAGACGGGGGCAGACCGGTGAGGAATGGCGGCAGCGTGGGGGTGACCGGACGGATGCGCGTCACGTTCCGCAGGTCGAGTAAGTCCAGACGCAGGCGCAGTTCTTCACCCGGAGGGAATAAACTGAGCGGCTGCCGCGGCGGCAATCGAAGGGTAGGTGGTGTGAGTCTGAAGTGCTCCAGGCGCTGCAACGGAGGAGTTGATGTCGCTGACTTTATCGTCGTTTCTTGTCCGGTTAAAACGCTGGCGGCGACCCTGTCGGCTTCGTGTTCGTTCGGGTCACCGACGGAACCAATGCCTCCCGAAATAGACGTACTCGACGCCTGCTGCACTACATGTGTAAGCTCGTGTGCCAACAACCGTCGCCCTGCCACTGTGGTCGGCGCATACTGGCCAGCTCCGAGCACCACGTTCCGGCCCACTGTATACGCCACCGCATTCACCACCCGCGTCGACTCCGCCGCCCGCGCATCGGTATGCACACGTACCTGACTGAAGTCATGGCCGAAGCGGGTGTGCATGAAGGTCCGGGTGGCTGGATCGAGCGACCGGCCGGGGGAGCGCAGCACTTCATAGACGATGGGTGGGACGGTTGTTGGTTCGGCCCGGTTCGTAGCCCGGCGCTGCAAGTGCTGCCGTTGCTGACGGCATCCAGCGCACTCACCACCGGCGACGGTGTGCTGACCGCAGGCGCTTTTGCGCTGCAAGATGCCACTAGCAAGTGGTGGTGTGGATTGAGTCTGTTGATTCGTCTGAGCGACTCTCTGATGGCTCATTTTCCAATCCCTCCATACACCGCGTGGGTAATTTGTTGTCCCAGGTCGGATGCCGATGCCTGGTCGGTTAATTGAACGTTGCCGCCGCACACGTAAGGCATCGCGCTACCTGCAAGCTGGCTGGGGGAGCGCAGGACGTCGTGCACTATGGGCAGCGCTGTCGAGGGCTCTGCGCCATGCCCGGAGCCGCGGTGCCGATTCAACCGCTTATCACGGTACTCGGCGCACTCGCCCGTCGGGCCGAGTGTACCACCACACGCGCACTTTTTTGCAAGAGTCGGCTTGGCGCAGGCGTGAAAGATGGGGTTGGCGGGGATGGGGTGGGCGTCTTTATTGGTCTCGTAGTGTTCATCGCTTGAATTGTCCGTACACCGCCTGCGCTACTTGAGCGCCAATCCACTCTGGCTTCGCGCCTGCTGCTATGTTGAACGCGCCACCGTTGAGCAATTCGATTTCACGGTGCTGGCTCAACAATGGGGGCACACCTTGCTCGACAAATTGCCGCGTGAGCTCGCGTTCGATAGCCTTGCCGATGCGATATCGGTCGCGAGCCGCGAAGCCGTGCAGGACCAATTCGTTAATTTGCAACTCGAGGTCCGCGCGCTTCATATCCAGCTCCCTACTTCAGATTCGGTCAGCGGCTTCTCTAATTTGGCGTACTCGCTCCGCGCAGCGCGAAGCACGTGCGGCAGCCGCACCGGCTCGCCCGCGTCCACTGCCAGGAACGCTGCGTTCAGGGCGATGTTACGAATGTTACCGCCCGCGACGTTGAGCCGGCATAACCTATTCGGATCGAGGCCATCGGTTGGGGTATCCGGTGGAAAGATGCGGCGCCAGATCTCGGCGCGCTGCGCTGCATCCGGGAACGGGAATTGGACCACGAAGCGGATGCGGCGCAGAAAGGCCTTGTCTAATGCTTCCTTCATATTGGTGGTTAGAATCGCCAAGCCGCGATAGGCCTCCATACGCTGAAGGAGATAGCTGATTTCAATGTTTGCATAGCGGTCATGGCTATCCTTCACCTCGCTGCGCTTGCCGAAGAGCGCATCGGCCTCGTCGAACAGCAGGATGGCACCGCCCTCTTCCGCGGCGTCGAACACACGTCGCAGGTTCTTTTCCGTCTCACCGATGTACTTGCTCACCACTTGGCTCAAGTCGATGCGGTAGAGATCCAGCCGCAGCTCATTGGCCAGCACCTCCGCCGCCATCGTCTTGCCGGTGCCGCTGGCTCCTGCGAACAGTGCGCTGATCCCTAAGCCACGCCTGCCCTTGGCAGCAAATCCCCAGCTCTCGTAAACCTTGGTCCGTTGTCTCACGTGCGTCGCGATGTCGCACAGCGCCTGGCGCTGTAATTCTGGCAGCACTAGCTCATCCCAGGTCGCGGCCAGCTCGATGCGTTGCGCAAGGTCGTTCAGGCGCGGCCGTGCCTGGGCGCGACAGGCCTCCCACAATGATGAGCTCAATCCCTCTTCCTGACCTTTGGAAAAAGCCGCCATTGCCTGTCGACTGGCTGCGTGGATGCCTTGCACGCCAAGTTGAAACTGCTGCACCACGGCCTGGACCTCACCATTCGACTTTTCAGCGGCCGACCCCAGTGCGGTGCGCCAAAGCGCCCATTGCTCCCCCGTGCTCGGCCTATTTACATCCAGGCGGACCGCCGGGCGCATGCGCATGTGCACTGGTTCACGACTAGTCGTCATGAGCACGCCCTGAGCATGTTCCAATAAGGACACTACCGCCTGCATGTTGGCCGTGCCGTCTATCTCGTCGCAGTCTACGAGCAGGGCGCTGCCGCTGAGCACGGCCTCGCGCATCCAGAGACAAGTCAGAGTCTCACGTTCAACGGCCGCCACCGGTATGTTGGCGGCGCGGATAACATTCAAATGAAGACGCAGCGCGGCACAGGCCGACACAGCAATGGCACACTTACCGGCGTGGTCATTGCCGCAGAGCTGGATCACAGGAATAGGAGAAGTCCCCGGCTCCCGGGAGCAAAGCTCGCTAATCCGGTCAGCCAAAGTCTGGTGGGACGGCGGTAGTGCACCTGGGGCGTGAAGTGGCTCCACAAATCCTTGCAACCGCTCGTCCAAGTACGACACCCCAGTGAGATAGTGCAATACGCGCTCATCAATGCGCAGGGGGCTTATGGTCAGCGCGTTGCCGGTCCCTACCTCGATCATACGCCAACGGCGCAACGGTGCGCCGGGGGTCAGGGCGCTCCAATGCGCATCGGGCAATGCGGCAAGGGCCAAGCTAAAGGTCGGGTAGGGACGCTGCGGGTCACCCTGGGCGGCAGCGCAGTGTGCGGCGAAGTGGGAGTCGAGTTCCATACCAGCACACAGCAGAAGGACATCGCGCTCGAAGGGCGACAGTGCGAATGCCTCACATAGCGTATCGAGGGCCGAAGGTGCCGGGAGAGTGGCAACGATTTTCTCTAGCTCTAGATTCGCCTGTCCATCTTGGCTTTTGCCCGTAGCGTCTGCCGGACTTGCGTGCGTATCAGTCTGGGGCGTTTGGGCATCTGACTGTTCACCTGGTACACGCGAGGCGTGACGCTTCAACGCTTCTCGAACAACGGCGAGGGCCGCCGTCAGATAGCATTGGTTTGCGCCGTGCCAATCGTTAGCCGAACTGGGCATCAAATGGTCACCTGCGGGCTCACATATTTCCCCGTCCCGTCCACGTCAAGCAGACTTTCGGCCCCGTTTACTTGCGCGCGCACCAAGTACGTGCCCATTACTACTTTTTCAAAGGCAATGTTTACGGAAGCCGCTTCGGTGGCTGTACCAGTTATTCCATTCCCCGGCAGCGCGTTAAAGCTATAGGCCCGGGCTGAACGGTCGGTCGGCGGGTTGAACTCGTTCAACAGCAGAACAACGCGCTGGGACTTGCTGACCTTCGGATTGAAATCGACTTTGATTTCCCCCGCCTTAAAAGTTACGCCGTTGACGACGGTGCTTGCTGGCGTGCCCACCACCGTGGGAGTAACAACCGGTCGCAACACGAACGCTTCGACGTTGGACTCAACTCCACGGTGCTCTGTAGGCGGCGTGCCCATATCGATCTTGTGCAGCACTCGGACGGTTTGCACCCCTGCATACAAACCGGCTGGAAGCGGTGTAGGTAGTGGTAACTTGATTTCCATGTTGCTTAGTTCGGCGACCTCGGCGGTCAGATTAATTCCTCCCACCCAGACCTCGGTACGTCCCCCACGCAACCGTTGGCCTCGGATCAGCAAGGTGCTGGTTGGCAAAATTGGGTCGTTATCGCCCGTTGCTGAGACGACCTTCTGAATCACCGGGTGGTGGAACGGTAAGACGTAGACGTTACGGTCGCGCACGGGGAGTGCTGCTTGCGGTGTATCTTTGCTCTCGATCAAAACGACCGAACCCTGGAAGGAGACCGACAAGGCATAAGGGGTTTGGAAGAAAACTGACCAAAGTTTGGAGAGCTCCTCGAGATTTAGCGGCAGCGGTGAGAACTTGACCAGCTCCACTTGATCGGCTAGATCCGCGTCACCCAAATAGTGGCCGGGGTCGGTATCGGTAAACGATTTTATGGTCGCGCGGATCATCTCCCGCGTCAGAAACGGTTGGGCATGCAAAACACTGGCGACCCTGCCCAATAGCCGCTGTGGCTGGTGCTGCGATTCATCACCATAAAAGGTAAGCAGGTAATAGAGGTCTAAAGCGGCCTGCGGGTGCTGCACCAGGGACCCATCGCCGCGCCGCATAGGCAAGTCGGCGTTGCTCCAGGCTGGGTTTGGAATCACTTGATATAGGAAGATCCTGATCTGCGGGGTTGTGTCCGCGCCGTCAGGCCGTCCCAGCACTGCACCCGAGCCGGGTAGGGTTTCCTTTGCGACCTTGTCGACAAGCTGACGCAGGGTTTCGCTGGCCGTGGCGATAGCCAAAGAGTTGCTCATCCCCGCCCCCTACTGCGTCGGTTGAGATACTCATCCAAAGACAGAGTCGGGCCCTTGCGCTGGCGTGCAGGCTTGGCTGGCGGCCGCTCCGGCGGCATGTCCGCCCGCACTTCGATACGACCGATGGTTACCTTGATACCTGGTTCCTCATTCCTCGCTCGCGCCGCCCTGATTGCGAGATCATCGATAAAAGACCCATGCCCCGCCAGCTCAGGGACGATTCGCAGCGACTTCTCCATAACACCCGCCGCTCCTGTTGATCCCGGCGTTTGATTGTCTGCTTGCTTGTCCCCTACAGAAGCCATCAAATCCGGTGTAATGTCGTACAAACCATAGTGATCACTCTCTGGCGTACTCGGATCCGATGGAGGACCAGACGTAGCGAGATCGGGCGCAGGATCTGAAGTGTGGGCATCCGACGTCGATCTTGCATTCGCCGTGCGCGATCGCTGCAACACATCGCGTTCGCGCAATCGAAAATTTTCGGCCAATTCGGTTGGCTTGGTTGAACGCGGTGCAGCTTTGCCCCGGGAGGATCGCGGCTTCTTGGTTCGGTCTCGTGAATTAGCCTTCTCATCTAACTCCAGCGCTGATCCGGTATGTGACGACGTTTCGATCTCGGCGTGCACCGGACTTGAACATGGGGGCGGGTTACCGAGCGGGGGTGAATCGTGGTGAACCGGCGACAAACAGTCTGACAACGCCTTACGTGTCTTTGTCAGCACGGGAGTTGTGGCTATGTCAGACGCCGAAGACGTGTGGTGCAGTGATCTAGGTGCGATTGGATCGATCTCATTGCGAGGCGTCGCGTTGATACGGGCACCCTCAATTTTGCGCTCGTTGGAGAGATGTGTATCCACCATTCGTTTGTGCGAAGGCTCAATCTCCGCTTCGGCTTCAACCCTTAGTGTGTTTTCAGGTTCGTGCAGGTCACGCCTCTGCTCCGTGAGAACCGGGCGTATTTCACTCATCTCCTTCGCTTGACTCGTAGCCCCTATCGCATCCGATTTCCCTTCTAACCGAGGCGCCAACGCCTTTACTTCAGCCTCCTCGCCACCGGCATTTCTAAAATCGGCTGTATCCGCTTTCGATACACGGAATGGTGGAGGTGGTCCTGGTTGAGTAGTTTTCTCGTGTAACGAGATATCGGATGCCTCCAGGCCCCTGTACGCATCTATCGGCGGCTTATCCAGAGAGTACTCGCTCGTCTTCACATCCAAAGCTGGAGCTGGCGCTTCCTTAAAGTCCGGCCCTGGTGCAAAGCGTGACCGGATCTGCGGTTGCACACTCGGGGCTGACCCGACATTTCGTTGCAAAAGGTGCGTCAAGAAATCCGTCATGTGCCCAGCATCTCCAGATACCGCCACCGCCGCCTGGCACTCATGGCTAAAATGTCTTGCTCGCGCCAGCAATAAGCGCCCGCTAGGGCGTGCACCTCGCGGAGAAGCCGCTTGGCCCGATCAGTGATTTCAATCCAGAACAACTCACTGATATCGAACAACGCCTGCCAACATTGCCCGCATGCCGGACAGTTGATATCCAATAGCGTTTCAGCCTGCGGGTCGCGTTCCGCCATCTGCTCGGTCAAAGCACGGATTACCGAAGCCCCCAAGGATTCCCGATCAACGGCTTCGCCATCACGCTTAACGCTGATAATACATCGTTGTAATAGGCGATCGTGCATCGTCTCCAGCTGCGTATCCGCAGTGAAGTCCATGAGATCCGCACTGGTGGGAACCCGGAACGTTATGTCGTAGCCTTCGAGGCTGATTTGATGCTCGAGCTGCCCGTCAATTGGACCAAGGTCGGACGTCGCGCGAATATCGTTAGCCGCAAAGGAGAACTCCAGCCCCTGTCCGCATCCGAGGCATTCCACATAGCAGTTGAGAGTCGAGCCAAAGGTCTTCTCGCGCACTGTGAGCAACCATGCATCGCGCTGGCCAAACGATAGCAAGGCGAGCTGATCGCGCGGTACTTCGGGACACGCAACCGCGAGGAGGGTCAGCGACCTTTCCACCGGAAAGTGCTGACCCTGGCCCCACTCCCATAGCTGAAGAATCTCCGCCGCCGTCAAGGCATGCATCGTCTATTCCGGTTCGGTGAAGCTGGGTTCGGTAGGTTCTGTTACTCCATAGTCGCGCTCCCAACCTTCGTTTTCGAGCTTCAGCGTCTGAATCGCCACCGCATTGGTGTTGGCATCCAACTCGGGCAACGATTGAAATTCAGAGACCCAACAGCGATACACGTTGTATGCGATGACCTTCTGACCAGCCTCGTTGTAGACATCAATAATGATGTCCTTGCGGAAATCTTTGAGCGATACCTCGCTACCCAGGCCTGAGCCGAAGTTCCAGACCTTATTGGCCCATTGCTCGAAATCCGGGTCGTGTGTCACACCGCGCTCGAGCGTAATCGCCTCATACTCGGTTCTGCCGGGAGACTTGCGCGAGCTACTCGGATCCCCGCCCTCGCGGTGGGTCACTGGCTCCGAGGTGCGCTTCAAGGCACCAACCTTGCTGACCCCGGCGACATAACGTCCGTCCCATTTGACCCTGAATTTGAAGCTCTTGTATGGATCGAAGCGATCTGCATTAACACTGAATTGAGCCATTGATGCCTCCTTACGCCTCTACCTGACCGGCGATTTGCTGAATCTTGATAATCACGAACTCGGCGGGTTTCAACGGCGCAAAGCCGACGAGGATGTTGACGATGCCGAGGTTGATGTCATTCTGAGTGGTGGTCTCTTTATCGCATTTGACAAAATAGGCTTCCCGCGGCGAGGTCCCCTGGAATGCTCCCTGACGGAAGAGGTTCTGCATGAAGGCACCGAAGTTCAGCCGGATCTGGGCCCAAAGCGGCTCATCATTGGGCTCGAACACTACCCACTGACTGCCGCGAAACAGACTTTCCTCGAGAAACAGGGCCAGGCGACGAACGGGTATGTACTTCCATTCAGAGGCCAATTGATCAGCTCCCTCGAGCGTACGCGCCCCCCACACGACGCGACCAATGACCGGGAAAGAGCGCAGACAGTTGAAGCCCAGCGGATTGAGTTGCCCGTTCTCGTTGTCTGTAAGCTTGTAGGTAAGTCCAGCCGCGCCCGTGATAGTGGCCTCAATGCCGGCGGGTGCCTTCCACACGCCACGTCTTGCGTCGGTGCGCGCGAAGATTCCGGCCATAGCACCGCTGGGTGCGAAGGCCTCGAGCCGGTTGTCCAGCACGAGATCACGTGCCAAGATGTTCGGAAAAAATATAGCCGCGTTTTCATCACGACTCACGCCCAAGTCCGCCGAGACGTCAGCGCCCGCAACGGTCGCTGCATCAGTCCATGAAGATGGGGGGTCGATAAGCAGCATGGCGCGCCGTTTCTTACAATACGCCAGCGCAGCAGTGTACGTAGCCGCCGTTTCACTATCGACCGTCGTAGATTGAGTCGCGTACCAACCCAGGCCTTCCGAATCCACTGGACGTACAAAAGGTGGTATGCAAAGCAGATTGAACAGATCGGCCTTTTCCAACGTCCACAGGCCTGTCTTACCGGCTTCCGAGGCATCACTGCCAACCACCTGACCACTCGTGATCGGATTACCATCTGAAGCCGAGCCCGTGTCCGGCTTTATCGGCACAGCATTACCCAACGAATCGACGGTAGTCTCGTCTGGACGACCCGTGGGCATCGTGCTGCTAGCCACAAGGCGCACGAGATCCGATTCCTGTGCGAGCACCGCACCTATAAATCGGGGTGACAGCTCATCCACCGAGACATTGAGAAAAGTCTCGCTTCTTACAACCTCATCATCCTTTTCGGGATCGATCTCTTGAACAACAAGATTGAAGAGCTTGGTATCGCTGGGGTCTTTTGTCTCATGATCGATCAGGATACGGAGATTTGCTCCCCAATCTCCTTTGCTCGCTGCCTCCAGTTCAAGACTCTCGGATCCAAGACTTGAAACGCCCGCGGGGACCGATATGGTCGCCACTGCTGCTCCATTCTCTACCCTGACGATGATGGCGTCCGATCCTCCATTGAGAAAATATTGCCGCACGGCGTAGCTCATCGCACTCCTGATCCATAGCCCGCCGAAGGCCCGCTCGAAGTCTCCGAAGTTGGAGATTCTTATCGGATCGTTGTCAGGGCCGCGTAAAGCTCGTCCGACAAAACCAGTGATCGAAGTCGCCACACCAGTGATTGTACGGACCCCACTGGGGATTTCCTCTATGTAAACACCGGGATAAGTAGGTGCAATTGGCATAACTCGATCTCCTCTCTTACTTGTATCTAACGTTGATATCGTCGTCTCGGGGGATCACCCCGCAAACAGGCCTGATCCTCCGTTCTCTAAATTACGGGAAAATCTGAGCAAAAAATCCGTGCTCGAGAAGTTCGGTACTGAACTTGCCCCCTGTAAAAGTAAGATTTCAAACCCGTGGAGATGGAATAAACAAGACTCTGCGCCCGGTTCTTGCAGGGTTGCAGAAGTAACGGTGTTTTGGGGCGCACGTCCGAAAGATGTCACAGCATATCCTTCGCTGTAACCATTATACTACTATCCAGGGGCCTCTCCTTAGGCCGATCCATGCCCGTGTTCTTTTTCAAACGCATCCTCGCAACGCGTAATAGCTATCCTTCGACATCGGTGTGTCCCACGATTGATTGGACACCGAGTTGGGCATGGCGGAAAAGACCATGAGGAGGTGTCCAAAACCAAAGGGTTTTCCGAAGCGTTGGTCGGCGAGGCGAAAAACTGAGGTCGTTCTCAGGCTGTCGCATGGTGACAGTCTCAATGCATATTTAAGAAAACCGTGAGTGTACCAAGGGTTTCCGGGCTCAACCCGTAGTCTTCCTGGGAAGTCGTCGACTAGCACTCAAGTAAACGCTCCTGCCCCGCGTTGTGTGCGCTTTTTTCACCACCCCCTCCTTTACCAGGTACTCCAGCGCTTGCTGGACCTTGTCCGCGGCTTGCTCGTAACGCTGACGGGTCAGCCACCATTTGACGACACCTTCCAGACTGTCCGCAGCATTGGCGTGGCCAATGAGATAGTCGCTTATCTCCTGCGCGATAGTGACTATCTCGTCGTCTGGATGGATTTCGGGCACGCTACCGCAATGCCTGCATGTGTATGGGTATGAGACGGCGCTTTCCTAGCAACCCGCGTGCCAGAACGAATGTGATCGCTAACGTAGTGAATGAAAAAACCTTTTCCGATTTTGGAATCGGCCGGGTAGGACGCTTTTGACCCAGTAGCGCTAGCAGGACTACGGCTAACTCTTTGAAACTTGGATACTTAAGGGGGTGGTATCTTCATTGTCCACCCGCGGGTTAGAAACGTACCAGGCAATATCGGTACAAAGACGCGAAGCCACCACTAGTGTCGAATGGGACACCAAGGCATCGGTACATTCAGGCGCCGGTGGACCACGTGGTCCTCTCTATCCCATGCTTTTGCAACAACTTTCTAAGTGCACTTCGCTCCTTGCCCGCTCGCCTGGCCGCCAAACTTACGTTGCCTTGGGTTTCAGCCATCAGCCAACTTAGATAGCTTTTTTCAAACTCTGTGATCACTCTGGCCTTAGCCTGCTTAAGTGCCACACCTAAGAAGCGGTTTGCTCTTCTGTCCAGAGTGTTCTTGCGTCTCTCTGCCGCTGAATCTGCGTGTGGTATACGGATGAACGCACCGTCCGCAAGCAAAAAATGTCGGTGAATCGTATTCTCCAGCTCCCTAACGTTACCCGGCCAATCATAGCGTTGCATCCACGCCAGGGTGTCGGGATACAGTGCTTTAGGAGGCTGGTCATACTGAGCGCTGCGTTGGCTTATGAAATTGTCAGCAAGTACCTCGATGTCTTCGACACGTTCGCGCAGAGGTGGCAACGTCACATTAAGAACGTTCAAGCGATATAGAAGATCCTTCCGAAACAGCCCCTTCTCGGTTAGTTCATGAAGAGGAGCATTCGTCGCCGCGACGACTCTCGTGTTCGTCCTTTTCAGGCTTTTGCCGCCCAGCGGCTTGAAGACCTGCTCTTCAAGGAACCGCAGCAAGGCTACTTGCGCTTTGGCGGATAGCGTGTCGACCTCATCGAGAAACAGCGTGCCACGGTCGGCCTGCATGACCAGCCCAGGCTGGCTGTCCTTGGCGTCGGTAAAAGCCCCTTTCTCGTGCCCGAATAGCTCATTTTCTATGAGATTGTCCGGCACGGCTCCGCAGCTGGTGGGAATAAACGGGTAGTCACGCCGCGCGCTCAGGTAGTGGACAGCGCGCGCCGCCAACTCCTTTCCAGTGCCTGTCTCTCCCTCGATAAGTACGGGTGCATCGCAGCGCGCGAATCGCTTGATGAGCCTCAAAGACTCGACGAATGCTGGCGATTGCCCCAGCATGTTGAAGCTGACAAACTCCTCCAGCAGGGAAGATTTATCGGCGATGGAACATTCTTGTTCGCCACGACCGAACACCCGCCACAATCTGAGCTCTAATTCGTCCTCATGACATGGCCAGCCGAGAAAATCGGTACACAAACTAAGTAGGTCTTCGTTCCAATGGGCGTCCTCGCAGGTAAACACTCCAAGAACTCGGGTCAGCTTCAATACTTTAAGAACCGTTGACACCCTTTCACACGGATAATTGTTTTGGCTGAGAAGCAAAACGGTTGGCTGCCGAAGATACTCGGCTTTCGCTTGTAACCAGCTGTCGGGCTCCACAAGGCAGCACTCGAAACCCTGGATAGATAACGCTTCCCGTAAGGCGTCGCGATGCGTGTCCGCGGCGAAAGAAACCAACGTCACTTTCTGTGCCGGCTTATCCATGCCGTGCTCTCGACATTCTCCCAGCCGCTAACCGTAGGCCAAGACACCTGAACCTAGGAAAATCGGCTGGACGAATAACGGACAAGGGATGACGCAGTGCGTTGCCGGCAACCGCGGATTCCCCAGTTACCCTGCAACTGGCAATTACGAGGCGATCGACACGCCAGCCCGTACTCGGCGAGGTGTGAATCGCAGGTACGGAACCCGTCAGGTTCCGGGTGCCATGGAACGACTGAACGTGCGTTCTGCTGCGCTTGCCTGCTAGCGATAACACGTGGCAATGAGGCGCCGTTGATCTCGTGCGTTCAGAAAAGTTGCGCCCAAAGGCTACTTTTGTCTCGACGCCGTGCCATAAAGCACGGGTGGTCTGGCTCCCTGTACCTTCCTCGTCGTCCATATCAGCCCCAGCGGTGAATCTAGATTATTTGTTTGACGTTCGGGTTTCCTTACTACAATACTTAATCGTGATGACAGCATTCGCAATAGGTTTTCCATCAAGGGTTCATAAGCGCACCAAATACATTTTCTTCCCAAACCTGCAAGGTGCTTAGCATTACAAGAACCAAAAACACCCAGCTTGGCGGCATTTTACGAACGCAGCCAATGTTCCCGCGCCTCTGGCTGGCCGAACGGCAACAAAAAACAAGATCAGTCGATGCAACCGTGGTCCTCGTTGCACAGCGCATAATGCGCGCCACTTGCAGGCTGTAGGTTTAGGCGTATATTCGCCAATCCAGTCCAAGACGTGTCGCCGCATTTCGGAGCCCTGGAGGCACGCTACTGCCACCTCCGGCACCCACTAAAGGTTGTAGCTGCCGGCTTAACGTCGTGATGTCTCTGTGAAAATACCTCGCAGCCTCTGTTAGCGTTCCACCCGATTCTACATACAAGAGCGTCGCCCATTTACGGATCTCGGCCGCCCTATGGTTCTTTCCATGACGAATTACCGCTGCGGGGTCGAGACGGAATTCCTTGCAAACAGTCTGCACAACCTGGTTCAATTCCACTTTCTTACTTTGCCGTTCGCTTTGCGTTGTCAATGTACGCTCGACAAACCTATCGTCCCCCAGCAACCGCCCTCCTTCGCAACCGCTATGGAAATCATGGCGATATCCTTCGCTGACTCCCGCTAATACGTAATGCTCGTACCGGCACCGCGCCAAGGCTTTCCCGCAAGCAAGCCTGGATAGGGCCCATTCCGTGGACAACCAACCCACTTGAAGCCCACTCACGTAGGCCAAATGGCCGCTCCAAGGGTAGGAACGCGGGTTTCTTACGAGGCCGGCACGCACGGGATTGAGGTGTATATAGCGGACGAGCTCGAGCAAGTACGCCTCGGCATCCACCAAGATCGCCTTGTGGCGACCCTGAAAGAGATGCCCGCTACGAGCGTGTCGGCGGTTAAAGGCGCGGGTGTAGCGAAAGGCGAGGTTCTGGACGATCTTGGATAGGGGGATATCGGCGACCTGGATGGCCAGAAAAGCATGGTTGGGCATCCAACAGTAGGCGTGGATACGATGGCCGAAGCGCCTAATTCCTTCGGCAATCAGGGCGTCGAAAAAGCGGCGGTCTCGATCGTCAACAAATACGCCACCGCCGCCATTACCCTGTAGCATGACGTGGTAGAGCGCACCCGGACAATGGATGCGTGGCTTCCTGGCCATCCCCCTCTGACTCCCGACTGCTGGTGGTTGTTACTGTTGTTACTTATTGATATTTATACTGCCGTCTTCGAGAGTAACAGTAAACCTGTACGCCCCCAAAAACAACCATTATGTTCGTGATTGATTTCGCTTTTCTACCAGGCGGGATCATTTTTTGCATACTGTCCTCAAACATCGATTTTTTCTTCAATTTCAAATAACAACAATACAAGCATGGCCCCTTTAGATATGACAGCGTGGATGGGCGTTACAAGGCACCGCCGAGAACGTTGCATTATCGGTCAGGAATGATCCGGGACGATGATTCGTCGGATCAACGATCTTTCGGTACCTCAAAGCCACTGATTCCTTGTGACCCTCGCGCCATACAAAAATACAAGCACGACCCCTTGGCGCGCTCCTGGCTGATCTTTGCGCGCTATGAATCAGACAGCCGCGTTAGCCTCCCGATAGATTTATAGTCTCGCCAGCGCTTGGGTGTCCGCGCGGCACCGGTGTATGATCACATAGTTACAAAATGGCGTAGGCATGCTGCTTAGCCATTTGCACCCAGCCTGCGTTGATGAAAGAAATAGAAATATTTTTAAAAGCGAGAATGACACAAGGAGGTCGCAATGCTTCTGATGGTGACTAGCCGCCGGCCTAAAGGCGATGGATACGACGACGAGGAGCAACCGCAATATCGTTACCACTATCTCTACGACCACGCGGGTGGCCAACCGGGCTCTGACGGATTTCGAAAAAAGGGAAAAGCAGCATTTGAGTCCGTATTACTGGGAGAACTGAGGCGCCTTAAAGAAGAACAAGGCATCTCTACGCCCAAGGTGGGACTTTACCTCCACGGCTATAACAACGACTGGCAGGAAAGCATCGATGAGGTAGTGGATCTACACAACGCATTGACCACTGCCATGGGCTACGCACCTGTCCTGGTAGGCTTTTCCTGGCCCTCATCCGGGAAGGTCAAGAAATACCTCGCCGATCGTGAAGAAGTACGGGATTCGGTTCCTGCCTTCGTGCGGTTCCTGCGCGACACCCATGAGTTTCTCGTAGCCAACGAGCGCGACTGCTTCGCCACCAGCTACTGCATAGCCCACTCAATGGGAAACTATCTGCTGCGCAAGGGCATGGAGTATCTGTCTGATCATCTCGGTACACCCGTAGGCCGTGCCATGTTCAACGAGACAGTGATGCTTGCGCCCGATTTAGCGTCCAACGACATCGAGCAAGATGGTAAGGGCAACTATATCGCCGATTTTTCCCGGCGTGTGCATGTTTACTACTCCAAGCACGACCGTGCGTTGAAAGTGTCGAGTGCCAAGCGGTTCGGTGGTAACCGTCTTGGCCGCCACGGCGCAGACGATTACACAAATCTTCCGGTAAACGTTGCAATCGTTGACGCCAAGAAGTACGCCAACAGCGAGGCCACCAAGGGCCTGAAAGACCGTCGGGGAGAGCAGGTCTCTGTACATAGCTCCCATCGCTACCATCCGAAGATTCTCGCGGATATCGTACAGGTGCTTTCGAGTATCGACCGCAATTTAATTACGACACGCACCGCAGCACCCAAAGTCGTGGACCGTCCTGACCTACCATCCAATCATTTCGAGCTGATCTAGCGCCCGGTCCGATTTGAACAGAATGGTGCGCCAGAACGTCGAAGCGCACGCGATCGTCGCCATCACTCAATCATGACACAAACCTATATGGAAGTGCTGCACGAATAGTCCCACAAATAACGCAAGTCGCGTTTGGTTTTTAGTCCTATCGCTAGTCATCATTGCAACGATCACAGGGTGCACTGTGCGTTATGTCGCGGAATACGATGCCAGCATAAAAGATGAGGTTATCCGCGTTGCCAAGGAGGTCGATTTATTTTATGGGCGGTTGTTCGATACCTAGGGGTGTTTGTCAACACGGTGAAAACCGCGCTGCCCATATAACGTATTTATCCCCTCAAAACAAGGAGCGGCAAACAACAAACATTGTGCCCGGTCGCCACTGGTCAAGATTCAAGCAGTAGACCACTTCAGGCAGGCCCCCGACCTGCTCAGGGAATTTGAACGGAGACCGGTAGGTATTTATTTTGAATGCGCGTTCCGGCGCTGTGCGTAGGCTAACAGTCCGCAGCCTGCGCTGGCAACGATAATCCTGTGAGCCTCGAATCAGGTCGGTAGTAACTTGCACTGCCTTACGCAGCGGCGAGCTCGTATTTTACTGGCGTCGTATAGGCCGAATCGTCGTGCAAGGCCCAGTACCTGTCTTTGATCTGACGCGTAACCGGGCCGGGTGCCCCGCCGCTGGCCGCGTGGCCATCGATGCGCGCGACCGGCATGATACCACCGGCGGTTGAGGAGAGGAAAACCTCCTCGGCACTGCGAAGCTCGTCCGCCGTGATGCGCGCAAGCCGGGCGTCGATGTTAATCTGCACGGCAAGCTCGAGCACCGTCATGCGGGTAATGCCCTCCAGCACGCCACGGTCCGGCGACAGGAGCTTACCGTCGATGAGCGCGAAGATGTTCCAGCCCCGGCCCTCCGTAACATAGCCCTCATGGTCGAGCAGTACCGTGTAGCTCGCGCCACGGTCGTAGGCCTCGAAGTAGGCACGTACGAAGTCGAGACGCCCGAAGTTCTTGACCGTTGGGTCCACCGCCTCCGGCGGGATGCGGGTGGTCTCGGCGATGACGATGTCGCAGCCGTGTCCCAGGTCTTCGTCGGCGACCACGGAGCAGAACGGCGCGGCCCAGGCGATGACCCGATTCTTGCAGGTACGCAGGTCCTTCTGGCCGGTGGCGGGCGTGCCGCGTGTGGCGATGAAGAACACCATGGCCTTTTGTAAGCCGGCGCGGGCGACACATCCGTGGAGGATATCCGCGACCTGGTCGTTGTCGTACCCGAGCGAGTCGTAGCGCCGTGCGCCGATCGAGCGCCCCCAGCGTTCCAGGTGATCCCCGAGCCGGAAGAACTTGCCGTTCCACACGTGCACGGCGTCGTAGCACATGTCGGACAGCTGGAAACCCATGTCCGTCACCGGGATCTTGAGCTCCGCCAACGGCATGAACTCGCCGTCGATGAAGCCGATACCGCTGCTGCCGTATCCACCGGATTGAGCCATTTTATTCCTCCGATCGAATCGCTATCGGCTGATGCCAAGAGGTCAACACGATTTGATTAATCCATAATACTTCAACCCGATGTCCCAACGCGACCCCTAGCACCGCGTGACGTAAAAGAAGGGGCCGCGGGGCTCAGGCTTCGCGAATAGGTATTCGATCACTGGATAGCTGCAAGGCTCGTCGTGACCGTACTGCGTCGCCGATCATGTTGGCGGTGACCTGGGACAGCCCAGCTCACCGCCTATTTCTTGGCCCCATGCTGTTTCAGCAACTCGACAATTTCCAAGTTCCCTGGATTTTTGGCCAATTGCAGTGCTGTGCCGCCGTCTGTATCTTCCGCGTTGATTCTTGTGCCACGCGCGATCAGTAACTTGACGGCTTCCTTTCATCCTACTTTTCGCCCACACTGGGCCGGGCCGCCGCGCTGAACTCCGTGTCGCTCGCCGAGCGATACAAGCCGCGACACGGCGTCGCCCATGGCGCTGGCCGTCGGATACGAGGCGCCTCTTGCGTTCTACCAGGCTGCCGAAAAGAGTTTTCCCGCAGCCTGCTAATGCCCGGCCGGGTCGTTCCACTCGGGCAGGAGAACGATCAGGTTCGGATTGAGTCCCTGGTTCTTAAAGGTGTCGATGCTCTTGATCGTTTTCTGCTGACGCATGTCAATCACGGTGATTGATGCGTCGTTCATACCCGGCATGCCCATCAGGTTGTTCTGCACGAACGCGTAGCGCCCGTCCTTCGTGAAGGCGACGTGGTGGGCGCCTCCTGCAGTCGGGATCGATTTCAAGAGCTTCGGACGCGTCGGATCCTGGCTGATGTCGAAGATGTGGAACACTCCCGGATTAGCCGTCGTCAGGTAGAAGCGGTCAGCCGATTTGTTGAAATACATCTCGAGCGGTACGCCTCCGTTTAACGGCTTTAAGTCGATGGCCTCCTTAACGTCGAAATCCTGCTTCGCCGGGTTCCACACCGCCGCCCACACGCTCGCGCCGAACATATTGGTGACGTAGGCCACGGGCGGGTTGGCGCCTGGCACGAATATGATCTCGACCGGTGCCACTCCCGCGGGCGAGGGCTTGTTCGATACCTTGAGGCTGTTCAGCGGCTTGCCGGTGCTGGCCTCGATGGCGGTAATCGTCTCGCCTGGCTCCTTGAGGTCGTGGCGGATGGTTTCTGTGATGAGGATACGATCGATGCTCTCGTTGAGCGCGATGCCGTGCGGATAGGGCTTCGGTGTACGGATCGTCTTGATCGGCTTGTCCGCTACCGCGTCGCCCACGATCACGGCGTTCGATCCCATGCAGGTCAGGTACCACTTGGTGTTGTCATCGGAGAAAATTATGTCCTCGCCGACCTCACAGTCCGGTACCGAGACTATGTTCGAACGGTATGGGAACCGTGTCAGCTCCAAGACGTACAGCTTTCCCTTACCCAGTGTCGTGATATACGCCTTGCTGGCGTCCTTGTTGTAGAAGATATGGTGGTTTTTGAGGTTGGGCGGCAACGGGATGTCCGCCAGAATCTTGCTGAAGTTCGCAGAGTCTGGATCCACATCGACGATGGCGATGCCTTCTCTGCGGAACGTTTGATCGGGTTTGGTCTCGTAGTTCACCATCGCCAGGATCTCCGCCCCGGCGGAGGCGACCATTAGTAAACCCGCCACTAAACCGAAAAATAATCGTCGTACGTGCCTCATCGTATTCCACCTCGCCTGTGTGTGATCGGAGCTGTTGCGGGCCCGCCCAACGCCTTACATGACACACGGGTGAGTAACGACTCACCGTTTTCAAGCTCGGGCGGTTCGAACGAAAAGCAATAGAGAAACGTGTTGGTGCATTTAAGGCAGCCGCTTTTGCGCGGCTACGCCCCTTTTTTTGGGCAGTTTTATTGGCGTCAATCGCTCTTTTGCAGCGGTTTCATTTTACGCCCTTCCTCTGCGCGATCAACCCGGGGGCGATGATCTGGACGCTTAATCCCGTATGAATTTTATGGCCATAGGCCCCCGGCGAATCACGGCATTGGCACGCATAGCCGAAGAACCAGCCAAGCACTACATTCGTTCGAGGCCGATTGCGTGACCTGAAGGGGAGAACTGGTCGCGCTCGCTTCGGGATTGATGAATCTCGAAATTTGGGCGAGCGTAATTATTGCTTGTTTGGCGTAAGTTGTGACTGCTATGCGGTGTGCGCCACCGTTGGAAGTGGGGAACGGGGAAAACCTAGCACCCTTATCGAGGATTCGCGGCTCACGACGATATTGCCTGCAATCCGCCCTTGAGCACATAGACGTCGAATCCGTTCTCGGCGAGCACAAAGGCCGCGACCTCGCTCTGCACGCCCGTCGTGCAACAGAGGATGTACTTGCGTTCGTGATCGAGCTTCTTCAGGCTGCGGCGCAGTTCGGAAACGGGGATATTTACGCTGTTGCGAAGCGCTCTCTTTCGATACTCATCCTTGCTGCGAACGTCCAGCAACCCGATACCGTTCTTCACCATATGCTGAGCTTCCTTGCTGGTAACAAAGGTTACCAAAGGCTGCTTCAGAAGTTCAGCGAAATCCTTCTTGGCGAGCCGCATCAACGAGCCGTCACTCATTGCGACGATACTGGCGTCGCGGGCCTCGCCGGAAATGAGCGCCTCGGCTCCAAATACACTCCCCGGATGAAGCTCGCCGACGATCTCGACTTTACCTTGCGCATGTTTGCGCGAGATATTGAACCGGCCTCGTTTGACCACGTAGTAATAGTCCCCCGGGTCACCCTGCTTGAAAACAACATGGCCGGACTTAACGGACACCACTTGCATCCTCAGCATCAGCGGTGTGATCTTCGCCCTGGGCAGCTTGCTGAAGACCTTGCTGCTGAGCATCTGCTCCAACCATTCGGTATTGCCACCCAGCTTGCGCTTTTGCGCGCCATGAACGCTGGTTATCGTGGTGGTCAACTCGTTAAGCACGATGGCGCGATCCAGCTTGCGATTATCCATGCGAATAATCCTTACTTTCGCCGTCGACGTCACCGTAAACTGCCGTGGCAGCGAGTTCGCCAGTGCGTACGAGGCCTCCTCGGTCCCTCCCAGCACAACCCGCTTCATGGTCGTGGCATGCGACGTAAGCTCTACGCCGCCTTCCAGCAAAAAAATCGCATAGTCGTTTCTCTCACCTTCCCTGCAAAGCACACTGCCGGAGGGGAGTTCTTCGACATCAAGCTTCTTCGCGAGTCGCCTGAGGTTGCCTTCGGCCAACTCGTGCATCGGTACCAGATTCTTCAGGACCTTTAGATCCACCATGGTGTGCGCCCTGAGCTCCCGGGTAGCGGGACTGTCGTGAGAAGGGTCTCTTCTATTGTTGAGAGTATAGCCGAGGGATCTGTCAGCGAAACTGCGGTCCGCCTGGCGCAGACAGGCTGCTCCTGGAGCGTGATACCCGCACGGTGACGCCTTAGTAATATCGCGTTAGCAGTGAAGTTGCGAAGTATTCGGAGTTTTCGCCAACTAGCCTGGTAGAGTGCCCATACTACTATGCACGTAGCGCTACCGGGAAAACGAAACGGCCCATATCGCGCCGCGTCGCTGCCAGCACCTTGATTCATATGCCGGCGGCTATTTCGACCGGGTACGCGATGGCTACCACTGGCGCGAGTTCACCAGGAAGACCGCCAAGAGTCCGATGATCATCGCCGCCGTGATCACGGCCATCCAGGCAGCCGCGCGCTTCTCGGCCTTATACTCGCAATCCGAGCAGACGCCTGAAACCCTTTCGGCGGGCAGTCCTCCAGCGCAGACGCTGCAGACGAAGCTCTCCTCGGCCATGCCGATTTCCTGCATTCAGGGGCGTTGAAATCACCGTCAGGCCCGGTATCGACGCAGGCGCAACCCGAATACGACGAATTGCCCCGCGGCCGGCGCGGCGTTAGCCATCGGGTTTCCTCGCCATAATGGCCCATGTGCTCGACGGCAAATAGACGCCGTCTTCCCTTAGATGCCGGCTCAGAAAATCCCCTATCGCTTGTCTAATCTCAGGCAGCTTCTCCTCGGCCTCTTCGCCGGCCTCTCTGATTATCTCACCGGACGGCCCGACCAGGATCTGGAAGTCGACGGCTTCTTCCAGATCTCTTCCCATGCATACTTCGGCGTCAACGCGTTGAAACAGCTCGACTTCAGGAAAACCCGCGACCTTCAGCATAGCGCGATCGGTATCTTCATCCGCCATCGAAAATGGCCCGGGCCCGCAGGTCTTGGCCTGACCCCCCGGTGGAGGCAGATATTCCAACGCGATCTCTTTGGCCTTTCCCCAACACGGGTTATCTTCAATGCGTCGCCAAACGATCAAGCAAAGCTTCCCGTGCGCCTTCAATCCATGATAGACGTTCTTGAGCGCGAGCACGGGATTTTGAAAGAACATCACACCGAACCGCGAGAAGGCCACGTCGTAGCACCCCTCTCGAAGCCGATGGCCCTGCGCGTCTCCTAATTCATAACGAACTTGAGACAAGCCGGCCTCGTCGCGCTCCCGATTGGCGATATCCAAGAAAGATTGGGTACAATCCAATCCGTGCACTTCCCCTTCGGGCCCGACCATGGCGCCGATCTCGAGGCACGTTTCGCCATAACCACAACCGATATCGACAACCTTGTCCCCTTTTTGTATGTCGAAGTACTCATAGGCGATACTGCTGTGAATCTCTCCGTTTCCAGACAACAGGTGACGGAATCGATTCCATTTCGGGACCAATATCGTATTCCAGCAATCGATAAAGCCGACGTTCGGATCTTCGTTATCAGACATGTCACCTCCTATCGACCGGCTATAGTAGCACTAAGAAAAGCTTCCAGGCCGGACGCTGCCCCGAGTCGGTTAATTGATTGATTCCACGGCGTTGGCAGGTACGCTCGGAATATTGCCCGAGGCATCGGTAATAGACCGCCCATGCTTTCTTTTGGGCAATGCGGCACAATAAGCGCCTTCGGCGCTAACCCAAAAGTCGAGCATGCTTAGCCTTCCGTTACGATTCCAGCTCGCACGGTCGATACGACTGGGCTATCTACGGTGTTTCCACAAGAGACGATGAAAAAAACATGCGGTATATGTACGCGGCGCTAAACTGGGCCTTCGGGATAATTTTCATCTTGCTCTCGCTGGTGATGCTGCTCGGCAACCCGCTGGCGGCCTTGTCGCTATTCGCGATAGCCCTCCTGCTGTTGCCCCCTGTGAGATATTATGTTCACGTCAAGACAGGGAGGACGCTTTTGACCAAGACGAGAGCGATTTCTGTGGTCGTCTTGCTTCTTTTCGCCGTATTCCTGGTAAGTCAATATCAGCCACAAAGAGCGTTATTCTTACCCGCAATCCAGCAAGAATGAGCGAACGTGGCGGCGCGCCTTGCGCTTTCTTCGCCGACTCGCACTACAGCCCAGCATAGTAGGTTGGCTGCATATTTTGCGCGCTGGATCTCCGGGCCAGCCGGTCGTAGTGTGGATATTGCCGGAATCACCGAGACGGCGCGGCACGCACAGGGTGCCAGGCATGGTTATGCGGGTCCTCGCGAACGCGTCTCGATCCGTCAGCCTTCCGCGCTCGGAGAGTAATGGACAGTCGGCACACTATCGCTGCTTTGCAGGTATGTCGCAACAGCCGCGCCCCCGATTCCATTCTGACCGGCCTCTCTTACCGTCTTTTGCAGCGACTCCTCGGCGATCCGAATGAGCTCCGCGGCCTTCCTCGGCTTATCTGCGAGAGTCGCAATGCCGATGCTCACAGTCAACGGAATCGGCGCCCCATCGAATTCACACGTGTGGTCCTGAACGATCTTGTGGATTCGCTGTGCAAGGATAACCGAGCCTTCGTCGTCAAGGTCGCGCGCCAATATGGTGAATCGTTCTCCGTCATAGCGGGCGAAAACGTCGCCGGCACGCAGCACTTGGCTGGCGACACGTGCGACTTCCTTAACGATCAGGTCACCCGCAGGCTGCCCGTGGCAAACACGGATTTTGTCGAAATGATCGACGGCGAAAACGAGCACGCCCAGGTGCTGGTTGTGCCGGCGAGCGTAGGTAAACTCGGAGTCGATCCGGTCCTGGAAGTACTTCTCGGTATAGAGTCCACACAGCGGGTCCTTGATCCCGCTGGCGATCTCGTGCTGTAACTGGTACTCGAGATCGTCCTGGTAGGAGAATTTTATGATGCAACTGTAACCGATCTGCAGCCGGTCGCCATCTTTCAGTTCCTGCTTGTCGACCCGGTCTCCGTTAACGAAGGTGCCATTGCTGCTGCCCTGGTCTTCGATGATCACTTTCCCCTCTGGGCTGACCCTGATTACGGTATGCTTCCGGCTCACACGTCGTTCCTCGATCGGTATGTCGGCCTCGTACCCACGGCCGATCAGCGTCTCGGTCCCAGGGAGCAGCGTGTACACGAGGCCAACGGGCCCACCGTAGAGCACCGTAAGGCAAGGTTTTTGGTCCGTGTCGGCCAGAATCGGTTCCGCTCCGACCTGGCGTATCGTCTTATCGTGATCCTTCATTGTTGCACCTACCCGCCTGCGACAGGTTGTTCCGGGGAATTTACAAGAGCTCCTGGTTCGAACGGCCCCGCCACGGTGGCGGTCGTCTGATTGCCTGGCTTAACTATAGTCCAAAAACACAATATTAGTAAATCCTAATATATGGCCAGCCCGAACCACGACAGCCCGCACTTTGCCGCCTTTCGCGGACCGTTTTGCACCGAAAAAGTTGATCTTAGCATCTCTTCTGGGTCCGGCGTCCCCAATGCGATTCGAGCCTGTGTAAAAACCTCGAAAGACGGGGGTCTAGCAACAAACGGGGCGTCGTCTGTTCGGGCTCGCTTGCCCGGTGATTTACTTAGTCGTAATCCGTAGATTATCGCTCAGTCATAGAGAAGCGCTCTTGCCCTACCGGCGTCGCAGGCTTCCGTTCCCGCACCGGTGATCTCTGTCACGGTCTCGAGATCCTTACCTTGGTCGATCGCCCGGCGAACTGCCGCATTACCTGTCAACAAATCAATCGCCGGCACATCGCTGCGAAACTCGTAGGTGTCCGTGCGCCAGGCGAGGCTATCGGGCCACAACTTTCGCACCGCGACGAGCACGGCGAGTCCGGTGCGAAAGGAATTGAACGCAAGTCGATCGATGACATGCAGCTGCAGCGCACCACAGCGCCGCCCCGTGAACTTGTGGAAGGTCGGTTCGATGACGCAGGGCCGGAAAAGTACGCCCGCCAGATCGTAGCGCCCGAGCTCTTGCGCAAGCGCTTTTGCGTCCACGAACGGGGCGCCGAAAAGCTCGAATGGCCGGGTCGTGCCGCGGCCCTCCGAGAGATTCGTACCTTCGAGCAGGCACATGCCCGGATACACGATGGCGGTGTCCAGGGTCGGCATATTGGGCGAAGGCATCACCCAGGGCAGATCGCAGGCGTCGTAGTACGCCTCGCGGCGCCAGCCTTCGCAGGGGACCACATCCAGCTCACAACCAATCCCGAAGGTGTCATTGTAGAGCCGGGCAAGCTCACCGATGGTCATCGCATGGCGTTGGGGGATCGGATACAAGCCGCAGAAACTTTCGAGTCCGGGCTGGAGCCCCCCCCCTTCGATCTGCACGCCACCGATCGGGTTGGGGCGATCGAGCACGATGAGCTTTATCGCCGCTTTTTTCGCGGCGCGCATGCACAAAGCCATTGTCGCGGCATAGGTATAGTAGCGTGCACCGACGTCCTGGAGATCGAAAACGAGCGCATCGATTTGTCTCAAGTGTTCGTGACTAGGGGACAGCGACTCGAACGTCTTGCCGTAGAGACTGGCCTGCGGCACGCCGGTCAAGGGATCGCGTGCATCGGTGACACCGACCATGTCCTGGGCAGCACCGCGAATGCCGTGCTCCGGCCCGAACAACAACCGCAGATCGACATCCGGGTGTGAGTACAAGAGGTCGACGGCATGGGTCAGGCGGCGATCGACAGTGGTCGCATTGGCGACCAGCCCCACGCGGGCTCGACCGAGCCAGCGTTTTGGGTCATCGAGGAACCGTTCCAACCCCGTGCGCATGCTGTCATCCTACCCGACGATGGAGCTCTTCCCAACTGCAGAATTCATCACACGCTACAGCGCGCCCAAGCTCCAAAGTCTGGCCGCAGTGGCGAAATAAGACGTACAAGGCCAGAATCGCACAAAGGTCCCGTACGCGCCTTGCCCGGGCCAAGAGGCCTACCGTCACCTAGTAGAATCCTATGGTAAACCCCTTGTCTTTCCCCGGCCGGATGCCACTCGCGCTACCAGGCCGTTGAAAAACTATTTTCGGCAGCCTGCTAGAGCGGTGCACGGAGGCACCGCACATCTTTCGACTATTTAAGCGCTTGAG
>FXBF010000035.1_pt1 | contig 33779 bp, 31 predicted proteins | sample 5335321 | NCBI WGS metagenome assembly FXBF01 (sample SAMEA103928391, study PRJEB20085) | sediment metagenome | isolation source: sediment
CATCAAAGCAGTGGGTGATTTTGACTGGATTTTCTGTTCTGAAGCGGAATAAGCCTTGGCACGAAAATTGGATTATTTATCATTAATCGCTAATAGCTGGGGCGCACAATGCATCCGACCATCCTGCTTTTGAGTGATGATACGGATCTTCTGTCTACTCTAAGAAAAGCACTTAAAACACCACAGGAAGTGCATGCAATCGAAACCTGCAGTTTTAATAATGCAGTGCATGCCTTGGCCTGGTGTCAACATAATCGACCCTCCTTGTGTTTTGTCGACAGCCAATTACCCAGTATGAACGGTATCGCCTTTATCAGGGCGGCGTTTGATTTCTTCAATCTCAAGCATGTCCCGATGGTTTTGATCACCGAGGTTGATGATTTGGACCTGGGGCGATATGTAGAGCGAAACGGCGCCGTTGAGGTAATTACGCGCCCGATTGACCCACAGCAGGTATTGGCACCGGTAGCCAGGCTACTGGGAAAACGGCTGGTCGATGTTGAACCGACGCTGCTACGGGATACCGGGTTTTTCGGTTAAGTAACGGGCCCTATTGGGGTTATTTCGCAGGGCTGGGGGTACTTAGCTCCCCTTTTTTGGGGATGTCCTTGGTTTTTTTTATTTCCGATTTTTCGCCTTTATCGTATTTCATTTTGTACCACATCAGGCCCAGGCGTTCGTGCATGGCTCTTTGCGTCAATGCCAATCCATAGGCGCTCGGCATGAGCCCGAGCAGGCCGCGTCTGGCCTTATCCAGGGTGGCAAAGCCGGTTGGCGCCGGGGTGGCATCGACACCCAGGGTATTGAATGACCACATCGACCGGCGCATATGGGAAGCGCTGGTTACTAACAAGACCTGTTTGATACCCGCCTTATCGAGAATTTCCTTGGAATATTTGGCGTTTTCGAAGGTATTCGATGAGCGTTTTTCGATCCAGGTCGCCTTGATACCGAAATTATCTGCGAGCGTTTGCGCCATGATTTCCGCTTCCGTTTGCCGTTCCTTGAATGGTGCCCCGCCACTCAACAATATAGGCAGCCCGGTTTGCCGATATAGCCTGGCGGCATAACGCAGGCGCGCCAGTGTTTCTTTGCTTACCGTATCCGCCCCGTATTCCGGGGCATCGGCATAACGCCCGCCACCCAGGACCACGATGGCCGTGTTTTTGCGTTTAACGAAGGCCTCAATCTCCGTTGCCGACAGCGACCTGGTATCGCTTTCGACCGAGGCCAGCATCAATTGACCGGTTCTCGGCAGGGAGAGAATGGCAAGCAAGACGACGGCAAGGGTATAAATGATGTTACCGAACAGGGGCGATTTGATGTGCACCAGGAATCCGATAACGCTGATTATGATAATAAACCCTGGCGGTAACAGCATGAGGGCAATAACTTTGGTCCAGAGTTCCACGCTATTACGCTATTTGTTTACCGGCGGCCAGTTTATCTGCATGGTATGAGGAGCGCACCATTGGCCCACAGGCGGCATTCAGGAATCCCATTTTGTCAGCCAGGGTTGAAAAGTGTTCGAATTCTGCGGGCGTAACATAACGCTCGACCGGTAGGTGATGCCGGCTCGGTTGGAGATACTGGCCGATCGTTAACATGTCACAGCCATGGTTTCTAAGGTCAAGCATTACTGCTTCAATTTCCTCGTTGCGTTCACCAAGCCCCACCATCAACCCGGACTTGGCCGGTATCTCTGGGTGCCGCTGCTTGAATTGCCGAATCAGGTTCAGTGACCACTGATAGTCTGACCCTGGACGTGCCTGTTTGTACAGGCGCGGGATCGTTTCCAGATTATGGTTAAAGACATCGGGTAAGGCCTCTGCCAAGATTTCCAGGGCGACATCCATACGTGTACGGAAATCAGGCACCAGGATCTCGATCTTGGTCCTGGGGGTGTGTTTGCGAACGGCCCGGATACATTCTCTGAAGTGGGCGGCGCCACCGTCACGCAGATCGTCGCGGTCGACTGAGGTAATGACGACATAATCTAAACCCATATCGGCAATGGTGCGGGCGAGATTGACTGGCTCGTCGGCATCGAGCGGTTCCGGTCGGCCATGGGCGACATCGCAGAAGGGACAACGTCGGGTGCAGATATTCCCCATTATCAGGAATGTCGCCGTGCCCTTGGTGAAGCACTCCCCCAGATTGGGACAGGCCGCTTCTTCACAGACAGTGTGCAGGTGGTGTTCCCGCAGGATGGTTTTCAGTCGCAGTGCTTCCGGGCTGTTGGGTGCCCGCGCATGGATCCATGCCGGTTTTCTCAGCCGGTGCTGCTGCGGCTTGATCTTGACCGGTATCCGCGAGGTCTTTGACTTGCCCTTGAGGGGATTGGGCGTCAAAGCAGCAGGTTCATTCTTATCCACTTTGGACATCCGGGAGTAAGTCGGTTGTTTGTTGCTGTTGCCGCTTATTGTAGCCTAAATTTCGGATCAGCTGATCAATCAGAGCAGTACGGACCCGTTGCAAGTCACAGTGGTCGACCAGATCAGCCAATCGTGTAACTTCCAGGTTAGGAAATCCACAGGGATCGATATAACTAAATGGCGCCAGATCCATGTCGACATTGAGCGCGATACCGTGATAGCTCGCCCCATTCTTAATCCTCAGGCCCAAGGCGGCGATTTTTTTGTCATCCACAAAAATACCGGGAGAGCCTGGGCGGCGCTCGGCCTGGATCTGGAAATCGACGAGTAAATCAATAATAGATTGCTCCAGTTTATTGACCAGGGTTTTTACTCCCCAACCACGGCGGCGGATATGGATGAGGACATAGGCCACCAATTGCCCAGGGCCGTGATAAGTGGCCTCCCCGCCACGGTCGCTGGCGACAATCGGGACAGGGCAATCCGGTTTAAGCCCCTGGCCCTTACAGTTCATTCCCAAAGTGATGACGGGTGGGTGTTGGCACAACCAGATCTCATCATTCTGGTTTTCAGACTGTTCGGCATTAAAGGCCTGCATGCGCCGCCAGCAGTCGACATAATCAATGATTCCAAAATCATGAATGTTAACGGGTTCGTTCATAAAATTCTGATGTCTGATATCCTGGCGCCGTTCAGTTTACCTTGCCTTCACGAAACGCCTGTTTGTAATCCTGGTAGTGCTGATACATTGTAGCAAACAGCGGACCGGGTTTGCCCGATCCGACGGTGGCATCGTTGATTGCAGTGACCGGTAGAATCTCCTTGGTTGAGCTTGTCAGCCAGACCTCATCCGCCCGGGTCAGTCGTGCGCTATCGATATTCGTTTCCTCAACAGGTATATCGTTTGTCTGTGCCAGTTCAAGCACCAAATCGCGGGTGATTCCCGGTAGAATCAGTTCGTTTTTTGGCGGCGTTGATATCGTGCCATGTTCAACAAGAATAACGTTACTGGCAGCGCCCTCGGTAATGTGCCCATCACGGATCAATATGGCCTCGACAGCATCTTTATCGACCGCTGTCTGACGCAAGATAACATTGGCCAATAATGCTGTGGTTTTAATATCACAGCGTCGCCATCGGATGTCATTTGCAGTAATCGCCTTGACGCCCTCATCAAGTAATGATTTTTCAGGCGGGATCAGCGGCTGACTGTAAGCAAATACAGTTGGTTTGCTGTCCAACGGAAAGGCATGATCACGGGGAGCACTACCACGTGTGATTTGCAGATAGATATATTGATCATCGCTATCGGTGTTGTTGATAAGCCTGTTAAATATATCCGCCCAGGCTGTATCACCAACAGGCGGCAGTATAGATACATAGCCAAGATTTCTTTTTAGTCGTTCAAGGTGATGAGATAGTCTGAAGGCATGCCGACCATAAACTGGAATAACCTCGTAGATACTGTCACCGAATATAAATCCACGATCAAAAGCAGAGACCATGGCCGACTCAGGATCGGTAAACTTGCCGTTTAAATAAACAAGCTTGACTGGTTTCATGATTTAGCGACGCCTATTTGAATTTTAGCTGGATCCTGTCAAGAGTACGCTGAATAATATTCCCTTCTTTGATTTGCTTTATTGCCAGTAGTGGGTATTCGGCAATCTGTTTATTTTTAAAGACTAACACCAATTTTCCGACCTTCTGATTGCGTTGCACGGGGGCATACAGAATGTTCTTGACAGTAAGCTTGGCATTTAAATATTTAAAGGTACCGCGTGGTAGTGTCATATATAAGTCAGTACCCAGTCCCAGTGGTAATTTATTGATATTACCCATCCATACCTTTACATATGTGGCAGGTGTGTCTGATCGGTATAGTAGGCGAGTTTCATAGGCATTGAAACCAAACTGGAGCAATTTTCCTGCTTCAAAGGTCCTTGTGCTTTCATTTTTCGTATTTAATACGACTGCGATCAGGCGCATATGCTCAAAAGCCGAACTGGCGACGATACTGTAGCCGGCACGTTGTGTGTGGCCGGTCTTCAATCCATCGACCGGTGTCGCTGTCCCCCCAGGGGTGTTTAGCAGACGCCAGAGCAGGGCGTTGCGGTTGTAATGGGTGATTTCCTTGTATTTGAACCGCTTCTCTGCGAACAGACGGTAGAGTTTGGGGAAATCCCTGATGATTGATCGTGCCAGTATACTCAGGTCACGCGCTGAGGAATAATGACCAGACTGGTCAAGGCCGGTGACATTTTTGAAATAGGTATTGGTCAGCCCGAGTCTTTTGGCCGTCTCATTCATAAGGCTGACAAAGGCCTTTTCATTACCATATATATGGATTGCCAGGGCGACCGCGGCATCGTTGGCGGAATGGATGATCAGTCCGCGTAGCAACTGTCCTACCGGCACCAGGGTGCCAGGGCGGACGAACATCCTGCTACCATTGACGCGCCAGGCCTCCTCGGTAATATCGACAACATCATCCAGGCTGAGTTTGTTCCTCTTGATGCGGTCGAGGACGATATAGATTGTCATCAGCTTCGTCAGGCTGGCCGGCGCCAGTTGTTGGTCGGCATTATATTCTGCCAGGCTGCGGCCACTATGAAAGTCAATAAGCAGCCAGGCCTTGGCATTGACATCAGGGGCAGGTATGGCAGGGAGGCTGTCGGCCCGGGAATAGCCTGTGGTGGTGATTAGAACGGTTAGAGCAAAACAAATCGCCCGTTGAAGAGTTTTAAGCATATCGCCTGCTCTGTGAGTTTAGTCAATAACAATGTGGGCATCACTGATACCGAATTTGAGAATGCGGTTAACTAATTGATCGCCCTCATTGATTGTCGCCAGCGGACCGATTCGGACCCGAAACAGACGTGTTTTTTTCTGTTGTAGCGTTTGAATAATGACTGAACTGAAGTCGGCCTGCAGTAAACGCTTTCGTAATTTTGCCGCATTGTCCCAAAGCCGGAAGGCACCCACCTGCAAGTAGAGTTTAGGGGCCTTTGCAGATAGCCTGGGTTCTGAATCAGCATCGGGTACCGGTTCGGTTTTGCCAATATATTTAGTTTTATCTACCCCTGGTGTTATTGCCTTAATTTCGACAATACCTGTACCGGTGGCTACGATTCCCAATTTTGCTGCGGCCACATAAGATAGATCGATCAGGCGATTATTCAGAAATGGCCCACGATCGTTGACCCTAACAATGATTGATTTGCCACTGCGGAGATTTGTGACGCGTACGTATGCAGGCAGTGGCAGGGTTTTATGGGCCGCGGTCATGGCGTACATATTGTATTTCTCACCGCTAGAGGTTCTCCTGCCATGGAATTTCTTACCATACCAGGAGGCGACGCCCCGTTCCCGATAGCCGTTGGCACTGCTCATCGGATGATAGGTCTTCCCGTTGACCGTATAGCTGGCGTTACCACTACGGCTTCGGGGTTCATCCTTAGGTACCGCATCGGGTATTCGATCCAGCTTGACACGGGTCAGCCGGGGTGGACCATCATCTTCGAAATACCCCCCGGTTCGCTTCAGGCCGCAACCAGCAAGCAGTGACAGCAGCAGAATAAAGACGATTATCTTCATAGTTTCCGATTATAGTGTTTTTTTCTAAGGAGTTGGCTCAACTCGTAAATAGCCATAGCATACTTCCTGCTCCGGTTGTAGTTTGTGATGACGTAAAAGTTATTATACCCCAGACGATAGATGGGCCCAGTTTCTCCTTCGAGGACGATCAATGCCCCCAGCAAATTCTCATTTTTGTTAGAGGTCGGATAAATGCCGGCATTGATCAGATAGCGGATACTGAGTCTTGGTTTCATGCCTTGATTTTGCAACCAGGTATATAGTTCGCCTTCAATCTGAACGTCTTCGGTTACGGGTTCTTTGGGCTTCCAACCGTGTTTATTTAAGAAATTGGCCACACTGCCGATCGCATCCGCGCGATTAGCAATAATATCCCTGCTCTTGTCACCATTGAAATCGATGGCATATTGCCGGTAACTGCTAGGCATGAATTGTGGCAGGCCGATCGCACCTGCGTACGATCCTTTGAGTGTAAGCGGGTCTTTCTTCAGCTCTCTCGCCAATAACAGAAGTTGAATCAACTCTGCCTTAAAATAATCACTCCGTCTTGGATAGCCCAGCATGAGTGTGGTCAAGGCATCGATGATCCGGTACCCACCCATCAGCCGGCCATAGCGGGTTTCGACACCAATAATGGCTACAATGATCTCGGCCGGGACGCCGAATTTTTTTTCTGCTTTTGCCAATGCTCTGGCATTACGCCGCCAGAAGCGTGTTCCATGGTTCACGCTCTCATCAGTGACAAAGAGTTTGCGGTATTCATGCCAAGGCAGGGATTCACCCGGTTTATTAATAACCGTAATGATATCTTTTTTATAGATAACCTTGGAAAATAGTTTGTTTAGTTCATCCTCAGAGAACCCATGTTCGTTGACCATTACCGAGATGAACGGTTTTATTTGCGGGTACTCTTCAAAATTGAGCGCCCATGCCTGCATACCGCTACATGTTGTAACAATCAGTATTAGAGCAGCGATGCTATACCGGCGTGTCATGCTAATGTTGGACTATTTTCCGATGGGTCTGGATGCTCATCAGTATGCCGAAAGCAATCATCAGGGTTACGATTGAGCTGCCACCCTTGCTGACCAAGGGTAATGGTACCCCCACAACGGGTAGCAGACCGATGACCATGCCGATATTGACAAAGAAATAGAGGAAAAACGTCATAATCAAGCTGCCTGCCAGAAGACGATTGAATGTGTCCTGGGCATAAAAAGCAATAATCAGTCCACGACCGATTATAAAAAGAAAAATACCAAAAAAAAGCAGGGCGCCAATAAACCCAAACTCCTCTGAGAATACTGCAAATATAAAATCACTGTCCGGTTCAGGGAGAAAATTTAAACGGACCTGACTACCATTGAGCCAGCCCTTGCCAAAGAAGCCACCGGAACCAACGGCAATCGTTGATTGAATAATATGATAACCGCTGTCTAAGGGATCGTTTTGGGGATTAAAGACATTCAGGATTCTCAATTTCTGGTAATCAAGCAGCATATAATTCCATGCAAACGGCATCGCTGCGGCGACGATGCCTACCAGGGCAGTGATCACTGTCCACCGAAGCCCGGCCAGAAACAGGACAAAGATTCCGCTGGCCATGACCATCAATGCCGTACCCAGATCCGGCTGTTCGTAGATAAGATATACCGGCGCCAGGATAAATATCAGGCAGAGGCCAACTCGACTCAATCGCGGCGGCAGGTCATATTTGGCGAGATACCAGGCTAAGATCATCGGCAGGCCCAGTTTCATTACTTCCGATGGCTGAAAATCAATGATGCCAAGATTAAACCAGCTCTGTGCGCCTTTGCGGGTCGCGCCGACAAGCAGAACTATGACGAGCAATGCAAAACCGATGCTAAAAATGTAAGGCGCCCAGCGGGCAAAGGATTCCGGCCGAATCTGGGCAACGATCAGCATAATCGAAAATCCAATAAGCAGCTTGATAGTATGGGCGACAATAACTTTGGGGTTCTCTGCGCTGGCGCTATAGAGAATGAAAAGACTCAATGTCGATAAGGCCAGTAAGGCATAAAACAAGTGCCTATCGATATGTAGTCGTGAAAAAAGAGTCATCGCCGTACCTTGGTTAATTTTCGTAATGCCGGTTGCCGCAATAAATATAAGTCCATAATTTTTCTCGCAATCGGTGCCGCTGATGTACTCCCATGACCACCGTTTTCAACAATCACAGCGACAACGATTTGTGGATCTTCGGCTGGCGCAAAGGCAATGAACAGGGCATGGTCACGCAGACGCTCGGGAGTTTTTTTAGCGTCATATTTTTCGGTTTGGCCAATACTCTTTACCTGGGCGGTGCCGGTCTTGCCGGCAATCTTATAGGGCGCATTCCAGCCGATACGCCAGGCAGTGCCGACGCGTTCATGGACAGCAGCAGTCAAACTCTTGATGAGCGTCGGCAGCTGTAGCCGGATTGCCACTGGTAACACTGCCGATTTGACAGGTTTTGTCAGGGTCTTTTTCTTTGTGATCGGGTCCTCGATTGCGTAAACCATTCGTGGCTTAATTTTAACGCCATCGTTGGCGATAATCGACATCGCCGTTGCCAGTTGTAGCGGCGTTACCAATAACGGACCTTGCCCGATCCCGGTAACGACTGTGTCACCCAATTGCCAGGTCAGACCTTTCACTTCCTTCATCCAGGCCGGTGAGGGCACGACCCCGGAAGACTCACCGGGCATGTCTATGCCTGTTTTATTACCAAAACCAAATAAGCTGAGGAAATCTTTGATGTAGTCAATGCCAAGCGTTACCGCGAGTTTGTAAAAATAGACGTCACATGACTGCACGATGGCATCATTTAACCTGACAAGACCATGGCCATTTTTTTTCCAGTCGCGAAAGACGTGTCGGCTGCCTGGGAGTTTGAACCAGCCGGGGCAAAAGACTTGTTTATTAGGATCGACTTTGGGACTGCTGAGAGCGGCCAGCCCAAGAAATGCCTTGATAGTGGAACCTGGAGAATAAACGCCGTTTAATGCACGGTTGATTAATGGCTTATCTGGGTCCTTAAGCAAAGTTTCATAGGATTTTTCATCGATACCGTTGACAAAGACATTGGGGTTATAGGTTGGTGTGCTCACAAATGCGAGGATTTCACCCGTACTCGGAACCATGGCAATGACCGCCCCCCGGCGTTTACCCAGCTGCATTTGCGCATATGCCTGCATATTGGTGTCAATGGTAAGATACAGGTTTTTCCCGGCCTTGGGTTCGATGCGTTGTACTACCCGCACTTGGCGACCGAGGGCATTGGCCTCAACCTGTTCAAAACCAACCTTGCCCAGAAGGATACTTTCATAACTTTGCTCAATGCCCAGTTTGCCGATATGTTGGGTGCCGCGGTAGGCGGCCTTGTCGATTACCTCAACCTCATCCTCATTAATACGGCCGACATAGCCGACAAAGTGAACCCCCAAACTACCTTGCGGGTAATATCGCAGGAGGCGGGCGCGTAATTCAACACCATTCAAATGTGTCAGGTTAACCGCGATCCGCCCTGCTTCGGCGTGATTCAGGTCTGAACGGATGGCAATCCGTTCATACTTGGAACGTCGTTGTAGTTGTTTATAAAAGAGGGTTTTGTCGCGTTCAGTGATCCTGACCAGACCACTGATGTGTGTAATCAGCGCGTCCATATCTTTAACTTGATAAGGGGTAATCTCAAGCGCTGTCGCCGCCCGATTCTCGGCCAGAACAACACCATTACGATCCATGATCAATCCGCGTACGGGTGGGATCGGCACCGGTCGGATACTATTGGCTTTGGAAAGTGTCGTATAGTGATGATGATTGATTATTTGTAGATATACCAGACGGCCCAAGAGTATCAGTGTCAGGAGAATGCCAATGACAGTGACTACCCCGAGACGTGAATTGAAAATTCGGGTTTCCCGGAAATAGTCTCTTAAGGGAATATTAAGCATGGCTATCTGATTTGCGCGCGTCGGCGCAGGCTACGAAGCACGACATACAGCCATGGCCAAACCAGCAAACCGATAACGCCTGATATGATATAGGCGGTAATTTCCGTTTGCTGCGACAAACCAGAGCGTATCCAGATGATCATCAACTGGTTAATCATGAGCAGCAGAAATACCGCAGCCGCTTGTTGCCAACGGGGATACATTCTCATCCGAAGGTGAAGCTTGATCGCGAGAAAGGCGACAATGGTTTTTGCCAGTGCATACTGGCCAAGCACCAGCGAGTCATATAAAACGTCCTGGATCAGCCCGACCATCCAGCCGGCGCCGACACCGACACGGTTAGGTGTGGCAATACACCAGTAAATCAATACCAACCCTACCCAGTCGGGCCGGAATTGTTCTGCCCAGTTGGGCATGGGCAAGGTCGCCAGGATCAGGGCAGCCAGGAATGTTCCCGTAATTGTTAATCGACGCTGGGTCGTGGGGGATAACCTCACTGTGTTTTCCCCGTTTTCGGTTTGGTACCCGGCCAGAGCAACAGAACTTCCTTGTTATAGTTGACTCTTGCCAGCGGTTTGGCAGTGATTAACAGCAAGCCCTCGTCGGGGTTATTAACGATTTTTGTCACGCTGGCGACCGGGTAGCCGGGCGGAAAAACTCCGCCCATCCCGGAGCTAATGAGCAAATCGCCCTGACGGATATCGGCCGATGCGGTCAGATGCGGGAGTCGCATGCGATTGTATCGTCCGGTCCCATAGGCTATGGTCCGCAGGCCATTTCGTTTGATCATTACCGGGATAGCATGACTGGGATCTGTTATCAGGGTAGCCACACTTTTGTTGTCGTAGACTTTGGTAATTTGCCCGAGTATGCCGTAGGCATCGATTACCGGTTGCTTCAAATAGACTTTGTTTTTGCTCCCACGATTCAGGTAGATTTTCCGCGTGTAGGGTTCAAGACTGACCTTCATCAGTTCGGCGACGATAACCCGGCTATTGATATTTCTTGAAGAATTCAGAAGTATTCGCAGGCGTTTGTTTTCTGCTTCAAGGGCCTGGTAACGCAGCATCCGCGCCTGTAATTCCAGGTTCTGTTTTTGCAGCAAGGAATAATTTGCTCGTATGTCCTCATCACTCTGAAGCAGGTCACTGAACCAACCGACAATACCAACAGGAATTTCGGCAACGACGTGTATCGGTTCGGTCAGAAGTGCGATACCGGCACGGATTCGCTTGAGATAATGGCCGGAACTATCAAGATACATGAAGAAAATAGAAAGAAGGATAAAGAAAACCAGCCGGGTGAGACTGGATGGGGATTTTATGGACCGGCCTGCTATGGTGATCATTGAAAGACTTATGGATTACTCTCGGAGTAAGACATCCCCCATATTCTCGGTATCCTGCAAGGCACGACCACAGCCCGTGACGATACAGGTCAATGGATCTTCTGTAAGAATGATTGGCAATCCGGTTTGTTCGGCCAGCATGCGATCGAGGTCGCGCAGCAATGCCCCACCACCAGTGACAACCAGCCCTTTCTCTGCAACATCGGCCGCCAGCTCCGGTGGCGTTTTTTCCAAGGCCTCTTTAATAGCCGTCACAATATCGGCCAGACACTCGCTCAATGCCGAATATATCTCTTTGCTGTCGAGCGCCAGGGTCCGCGGTACGCCATCGGCGACATGGCGGCCCTTGATTTCGATTTCCATTGATTCACTGTCCTGCCAGGCGGTGCCGATTTCTTTCTTGACCCTTTCTGCTGTGGCCTCACCGATGAGGATACCGTATTTGCGACGGATGTAACTGATAATCGCCTCGTCCATCTTGTCACCGGCGATACGCAGGGAGTTCGAATAAACGATTCCGCCGAGTGAGATAATACCAACCTCGCTGGTGCCGCCACCGATATCTAGTACCATGGAGCCGGTTGGCTCAGAAATCGGCAGGTCAGCACCAAGGGCGGCGGCGATCGGCTCTTCAATCAGATAAACTTCCCTGGCGCCGGCCGACATCGCCGACTCCCGGATCGCCCGGCGTTCGACCTGGGTGGACCCGCAGGGAACGCAGACGATGATCCGCGGGCTGGGTTGAAACATGCGATTTTCGTGTACCCGGCGAATGAAATATTTCAACATCTCACCAGTAACAGTAAAATCGGCGATAACACCGTCCTTCATCGGCCGGATGGCCTGGATGCTGCCGGGGGTCCGCCCCAACATCTTTTTGGCCTCCTGACCGACTGCGAGAATACTGCGGTTGTTCCGCGAACCGTGTTCATAGCGGATCGCCACCACCGAGGGCTCATTGAGGACGATTCCCTTGTCTCGTACGTACACCAGGGTGTTGCAGGTGCCGAGGTCGATGGCGAGGTCGCTGGAGAAAAAGCCGCGGAAGCTCTTAAACATTATTCTAGGTTTATCCTCTATGTTAGTGACATCCTTACTGTAGCAACCCAGTATGATAGCTTCAACCTGGTGGGGGAATATGGTAATTTGCGCGCTTGCACCTGACAATCACTACCATCTTACTGGGGGCCTAATTTGAAACTAGATCACGACGGGGTCCTGAAAATCGCCCATCTTGCGCGTTTGGAGATCAATGAGCAAGAGGTGGACAGCTATGCCGAGACTTTGTCGCGGATACTCGGGCTAATCGAGCAGATGAACGCTGTCGATACGGACAAGGTCCAGCCGATGGCCCATCCCCAGGATACCGGTTTACGGTTCCGTGAGGATGAAATCAAGGAAAGCGATGAGCATGAAAAGTTTCAGCGGCTAGCACCGAAGACCGAGGCCGGCCTCTACCTGGTACCCAAGGTACTAGAGTAACGGCCCCCAAGCCGTACCCACCAATTCTTTGTTTACTTTTGCTGCCTTATAACCAATTGCCTGATCGATATCGATGCATACTAAGACCATCACCGAGCACGCCGCCGCCCTTGCCGCTGGAGAATATTCAAGCGTTGAGCTGACTCAGTACTATCTGGAACGAATCACGGCACACAAGGCGCTCAATGCCTTTGTTACCGTTGATGAGGATCAGGCCCTGGCGCAGGCTCGGCAGGCCGATGAACGTCTGGCGGCCGGCAATGCCGAGGCGCTGACGGGCATTCCCATTGCCCATAAGGACATCTTCTGTACCGATGGCATACTGACCACCTGTGGTTCCAGGATGTTGTCGAATTTTGTTGCACCCTATGATGCAACCGTTATCGACCGGTTTAAACAGGCCGGTACGGTTATATTAGGTAAGACCAATATGGATGAGTTTGCCATGGGGTCGTCAAGTGAGACATCGTATTACGGTCCTGTGAAAAACCCCTGGGATCCATCGCGGGTGCCCGGCGGCAGCTCCGGTGGTTCGGCGGTAGCGGTTGCAGCGAGGCTGGCGCCGGCGGCCACCGGGACCGATACCGGCGGTTCCATCCGTCAACCGGCGGCCCTGTGCGGCATTACCGGTCTTAAACCCAGTTACGGTCGGGTCTCGCGTTACGGCATGATCGCCTTTGCCTCATCGCTGGATCAGGGTGGGCCGATGGCGCGGTCGGCCGAGGATGCGGCCTTGCTGCTGCAGGCCATGAGCGGTTTTGATGAACGTGACTCGACATCGGTGAATGAACCAGTACCCGATTACCGGGCAAACCTCAAAGATGAGCTCAAGGGCCTGAAGGTCGGGCTCCCGAAAGAGTATTTCGGGGAGGGCCTGAATGCCGATGTCGCCAAAATAATCGAGTCGGCGGTGGAGGAGATCCGAAAACTCGGCGCCGAAACCATAGAGGTCAGTCTGCCTAACAGCGGCCTGGCGGTACCCTGCTATTATGTCCTGGCGCCAGCAGAGGCGTCGAGCAATCTCTCACGCTATGATGGCGTGCGTTATGGTTATCGTGCCGCCGAATACAAAGATCTGTTGGATATGTACATGAAGAGCCGGGCGCAGGGGTTTGGGCCTGAAGTCAAACGTCGCATTATGATCGGCACATATGCACTTTCCGCCGGCTACTACGATGCCTATTATCTCAAGGCGCAAAAGCTGCGGCGCCTGATCGCCGATGATTTTGCACAGGCCTTCGAGCGCTGTGATGTCATCCTGGGACCGACCTCGCCGAGCACCGCCTTTAAACTGGGCGAGAAATCGGATGATCCGGTGGCGATGTACCTGAATGATATCTATACCATCTCCGTCAATCTGGCGGGGTTGCCGGCGATATCCCTCTGCGCCGGATTTGACCAGGGCCAACTGCCGGTCGGGCTGCAAGTCATCGGCCGCTACTTTGACGAGGCGCGGCTGTTGAATATCGCCCACCGCTATCAGCAGGTGACCGACTGGCACCAGCAGGTACCTAGGGGGTTTGAAGATTAAGGACCTAGGAACTAGGTACGAGGTCCTAGGAGAGAGATTCTTCTTAGCGAAAACTTTTTTGCCTAGAACCTAGCCACTTGGAGCTCGAACCTGAATTTATGAAATGGGAACCTATCATCGGTCTTGAAATACACGCGCAGCTCCTGACCCAGAGTAAGATATTTTCTGCCGCCGCGACCCGCTACGGCGCCCAACCGAATACCCAGGCCTGTGCCGTCGATATCGCCCTGCCCGGGGTGTTGCCGGTAATGAATATGGACGCCGCCCGTAAGGCGGTTAAATTCGGTCTCGCCATTGGGGCGACCATCAACCATCATTCCGTGTTCGCACGCAAGAATTATTTCTACCCGGACCTGCCCAAGGGCTACCAGATTAGCCAATATGAACTGCCGATCGTCGGGCATGGGCATGTCACGATTGATGTCGATGGTGAGACCAAGCGTATTGGCATCACCCGGGCACACCTGGAGGAGGATGCCGGTAAATCCCTGCATGAGGACTTCCACGGCCAGACCGGGATTGATCTCAATCGCGCCGGCACCCCGTTGCTGGAAATCGTGTCCGAACCAGACATGCGGTCAGCGGCCGAGGCCGTCGCCTATCTGAAGAAGATCCATGAGCTCGTGCGTTATCTGGAGATCTGCGACGGTAATATGCAGGAGGGATCATTCCGTTGCGACGCCAATATATCAATCAGACCAAAGGGCAAAGAGGAATTCGGCACCCGGGCGGAATTAAAGAACATTAATTCCTTCCGCTTTGTTGAAAAGGCGATTGAATACGAGATTGAGCGCCAGATCGATATCCTCGAAGGCGGCGGCAAAGTCATACAGGAGACGCGGTTGTATGATTCCGATAAGGACGAGACCCGTTCCATGCGCAGCAAGGAAGAGGCCAATGATTACCGCTACTTCCCAGACCCGGATCTTCCGCCCATGGAGCTTGACGACAGCCTGATCGAAGAGGTCGCGAAGACGCTACCCGAGCTGCCGGATGCCAAACGTGACCGTTTCCGGCAGGATTACGGCCTGTCTCACTATGATGCCGAGGTATTGACGGCCACCCGTGAGCTCGCTGACTATTTCGAGACTGTCGCTGATGAGGCCGGCGATGCCAAATTGGCCGCCAACTGGGTAACGGGTGAATTGCTGGCCTATATAAACAAGTCTGGTCAGGACATAAACGATAGCCCGATAACCGCGGGCCAGTTGGCGGCACTATTAAACCGGGTCAAGGACAAGACAATATCCGGCAAGATTGCCAAGGAGGTCTTTGCCGCCATGTGGGCAGGCGAAGGCGATGTAGACAGCATTATTGAGAAGAGAGGCCTGAAACAGATCACCGATAGCGGTGCTATCGAGAGTATCATCGATGAGGTCCTGACGAACAATCCCGATCAGCTGGAACAATACCGAGCCGGCAAAGACAAGCTGTTCGGTTTTTTTGTCGGTCAGGTGATGAAAGCCACCCAGGGCAAGGCCAATCCCCAGCAAGTCAACGAACTGCTGCTGCAGAAACTAAAATAGCGCAATACGATTTAGTGGACTGTCGTCGGATTGTCCTGGATGTGTGTCAGGATATCGGTGGCGATCTCTACCGTCTTGCGACGATTGAAAAGCAGGTGCCACCGGCGGCCGCCGAGTTGGTGCCAGAGAAACGCCCCGCGAATCCCGGCGAACAGCGCCGTTCTGACCTTGCTGGCGATAGCCGGACTGGACAGATAGCCTTGTTCTCCATTGATGATAATCCGCGGTGCCATGGTACTGATTGTTTGTGAATAAAGCTCCGCAAGTTTCTCAATCAGGCTGGGGTGGACCCCGTCCCGCTGATCGTCCACGGCCTCAAAAAATTTCATCTGTTCCTGGATGGTGTCTATGCCCTTGCTGATACCATCAAGCAGATCCGGGCGTCTGCCGAGTTTATTCGCATGTTGGACCATGTCGATCACATATTTCGCCATTTCCATATCGAGTGGTGCGGCCTCTCCGCTGAGCTTGTCGCGCAACAGCGTCAGGCCCAGTTTGACACCAGATACATCCCCATAGATATCCTCGGTCTTATCGGCATCGATCACCAGGAGGCTGTTTATACTGTGGACAAAAGGTTCCGGGTCGACCCGCCCCTGTCTCGCCAGTTGCTGGACCAGTGCGGCCGCCTGGAAGATACCCGCCAGGGCCAGGGTGCGATTAATCGTTGTCTGATTCAATGATTACTCCAGGCATTTTCTATCAGATACCGGTGGAGGGTCTGCTTGAGAACGTCTACCTAGGTTTACGAAAAGGAGAAATTAGGCTTCTTTTTCACAGGTCCTTTCGACCTCTACTTTATTAATACCTTCAATCTTTAGAATCGCGCGCTCGATTGACGACACGATCTCTTCGGCCCTGGGGCAGAGGGGGGTGGTTAACTGGATTTCCAGATAGACGTAATCATCGACAATATCGATATCCTGAACAAAGCCCAATTTGACGATATCATGCCCGAGCTCAGGATCTATCACTGTTTTCAGTGCCTCATATATCCTTTCTTCGGTGATCTCAGTACCCATATGTCCCTCGGCGCGCTAAAAACATTGATTACTCTCTACAGTCTAACAGATAATCATTTGTGTGCTCGACCAACGGAAATGATGGGTTTTTATTGTAAACTCTGTTTTGTACCATTTTCTAGTGAGTTATACCGTAAACAATTAATTCCGAACGAGTAGCCACATAAGCAAAATAGTCGATAATGGCAAAGAATAAAAAACCGAAAATCGCCCTGATTATGCCAGGTGGTGGCGCCCGCGCCGCCTATCAGGTGGGTGTTATCAAGGCCATCAGCGAGATCGTCCCCAAGAATAGCCACAATCCGTTCGCTATTATCTGTGGTACCTCCGCCGGTGCGATAAATGCCACCACCCTGGCCGCTTATGCATTTCATTTCCGCGAGGCCTCCCAACGGCTATTGCGGGTCTGGCGCAATTTCCATGTCCACCAGGTCTACCGCGCCGATACCCTCGGTATCCTGCTTAGCGGCGCCCACTGGCTGCTGGCCATGATGTCGGGGGGCTTGGGTAAATACAATCCCACTTCCCTGTTTAACCGGAAGCCACTATATCAATTACTCAACCGTCATCTACCCTGCGAGGATATCCAGACGGCAATCGATGCGGGCTATCTCGAGGCGCTGAGCGTGAACGCGACCGGTTACAGCTCCGGTCAGAGCGTCAGCTTTTTTCAAGGGGTGTCAACCCTGGTCCCATGGAATCGGGTCAGGCGCGTCGGCTGCCCGGCCAAGATCACGGTCAACCACCTGATGGCCTCATCGGCGATCCCGTTTGTGTTTCCTGCCGTTCGCATAAACCGGGAATTCTTCGGGGACGGTTCCATGCGGCAGATGTTCCCTATCAGCCCGGCGTTACACCTGGGTGCGGAGAAAGTCCTGGTTATCGGTGTTCGCGCTACCAGGAAAGAGGAGGAGTATAGGCAACAGCAGGTAAGTTATCCCTCGATAGGTCAGATCGCCGGCAATGTCCTGAACAGCATTTTCCTCGACAGCGTGGAGTCCGATCTGGAACGGCTGGAGCGGATTAACAAGACCATCAGCCTGATCCCGGACAGAAAGCTCCGCGATGGGACGGTGACCTTGCGGGAAATTGAACCCCTGGTCATTTCCCCCAGCGAGGATATCGGCGCCATCGCGGAAAAGCACGCCCACCATCTCCCGCGGGCGATCCGGTTTCTGTTGCGTGGCCTGGGGGCAATGGGCGACACTAGTGCCAGCCTGGCCAGCTATCTGTTGTTTGAAAAACCCTATTGCCGGGAACTGATAGACCTGGGTTATGCCGATGCCATGGAGCGCAGGGATGAAATTCGGAAATTTCTCGATATCGACTGAACGGCAATAACACAATACCGGGTATGGCCATGGATACAGAAGCTCGGTCTGGTTAAGCTGCCGGGTGAACTCCACATCGAACGTAATGGGTTTAACCTCTATTATTCAATTAAGTATCATCCTGACAATCCTGTTTTTCCTGTTTCGGAAAATAGGTGTGACCAGGCCAGTTAATCGATAGAGCAGCGAAAAAACATTACCCGAGTCAACCTCATTTATACCTACTCCGATATATTCCACGTTTATAGATCAATGCGGATCTTGTCCATAGCCATTCTGGTCATCCCCTTGCAGCTGTTTGCTGCGGGGAGTTTGTCCAGGCAGGAGGTGGATCAGTATATGGGGGTCGCCGGGGCGGTGATCGCCAGTAAACAGACGACAGAATCCGTCATGATGACCTGTGGTCGGCTGGTCCCTGACTTGGCTGCACAGGCACGTTCAGCCAGTCAGTCCTGGAACCGGCGCAACAAAGGCCTGGTAACCCAGGCCAGGGCATTGAAAGCGAAGGTAGTGAGGCACTTACAGGCCATCGGTGATCATGCACGGGTGCAAATGTTTCTGGGTCAACTGAAGCGGTATATGGCTACAGAAGTGCGAACCAGTATAGCCGCGATCAGTCGCCTGCGACCCGTGGAACGGAAATATGTCTGCCTGCAGCTGATAACAAAGATCAAAAACGGGCAGTGGGATGTGCAAGCAGCCAGCCCGGCCGCCTTTCATTTTATGAAATCTATTAAACAAAAAAGATGATACCTGGGAGTTAGTGATTCCTATGAAACCAGGATATATATCGATGGTATTGATAATAAGACCATTACTTACCCCCGCACTGGATCAAGCAACACAATCGTTAACCTTGGTTGGTCTCAGGTAACAGGCAGGTCGGTATCTTTAAGTATATGATCCAGCCACAAACGACTCAGGATTTCCTGCATCCGGTTCTGCCGCAGGCGATCATCCAGATTGTCAAAATCGACCAGTTCAATCGGTTCGTTGTGCCAGGAGCAGGCAAACACGGCCTTGCTGCGTTTACCGGTTTTCGGGTCTATCTGCCATTGCAGGCATTGTGAACAGACACCCTTCAGCATGCATTGCATCGGCGTGTTGACCGAGCAGGAAATGGCCGGTGATTTTTCCAGGAAGGGTTTAAGTCCATTACCGCAGGCATCGCGCAGTCGGCGGGCCAACCGGTTGTCGCTGATCACCAGGATCCGGTCGATATCCGCCAGGGCGATTGCAGCGGTAGCATCAGCCGGGACGATCTGTTTATTCCCATAATTACGGATGATTTCGGTCAGTTCACCACTGGCGCTGCAGTCCTGGTCCCGCCGGGGAGAAATCGGGTCTCCGTTTGCCGTGCACCAAACGACACTATCGGCCGCGGCCTCCAGTTCATCCTGGTAAAAGATCTCTGCATCTGTGTCGAATTGGGCAAAGTAGAGCACGCGATGGCCGTTAGTACGCAAGGCCGGGCCGGTATTGCGGATGGTCGCCGCTGCCAGGAAATCACCGATAATCATGACCGTTTCCGGCCCGGCCTCGTTGTCCATCCGGGTGCGGACACCGGTGGGACCCATCAGTGACACCGGTTCGCCTGGTTTCAGGGTTGCACAAATCCGTGAACTGGACCCGTAGTTATTGACAAGCATTGATACAGTGCCTTGCTCGATGTCGACCCGGGAGCCGGCGAGGGCCAGGGCCTCGGTCTGTAACAAGGTCTGTTCGATTACCGCAGCCCGGGTCTCGTAGCTTGCCAGCCGGAAAAACTGACCCGGCTTGAATTTCCTGGCTGCCATCGGTGCATGGATGGTCAACTCGATGACCTTGGGAGTCAGGCGTTTAATGGCAAGCAATCGGGTGCGAAACCGCTCCTCCATATCTGCCTGGAATTTCCTATATTCCTGCTCATCACCCGCCTGGCCGAGTTTTCCTGTCAGGCTTTCGAGTATTTTTGGATAAGTACGCAGGCCCGAGGTCACTGCCTGTACCACGCTGCCGTGAAAGACCGGGTGGACGTCGCCGAGAAAGGTGACACGATGGTCACCCATTTCATAAGAAGTGAATGCCCCAAACTCCGCCACTTTGCAGTGCTCGGCGACCGGGATGGCGGTCATGGTCTTATTGTGCAGTCGATGGGTCTGGTAATGGCCACTTTCCTTGGCAAAGTGCCCCGGGTGCTCAAACTCGTAGGCGACGTTGGGCCGGGCGCCGGTCGCGACCAGAATGGAACGTGCCGGCAGCTCAACGGTGTCATCACCGGCGACCGGTTTGTCGGTGGCATCGGTCTGCATCCGTCGGCAAATGAGGGTATCGACATGGCCATAGCGATCGAGACGAATGTCTTCCGGACCGAGGCGGTCGGCGTAATAAATGCCCTCTTCCATGGCCTTGATAATTTCTTCGTGGTTGCGGACATAGGCCGGGGAGTCATTGATCGACCGGCGGTAGACCACGGTTACCCCGCCCCACTGACGGAGCAGGGCGATGAGGTCGGGTTGTTGGCCGTTTGCCGCTGTCCGTTGACGTTCGCTACGGACGGCCCGGGCATGGGCCAGGTGTTCATCCAGGATCGTTAGCGATTCCTCATCGAACTCGCTGCGGACGAAGTCCACGCCTTTATCGGCGCACAGTTTCTCATATCGGGACAGGGTCTTTTCGATTTGCACCAGATAATAAGTCTGGATCTCGGTGGCGGTGTCGATGCCGGTGAGGCCACCACCGATGACGACCGCCGGCAGACGGATCTGCAGATTGGCCAGGCTGTTGGCCTTGGCGGCCCCGCTCAATTGCAGTGCCATCAGGAAGTCATTCGCCTGGCGCATACCGCGGGCCATGCTGTTGGGTATCGGCAGGGCCTGTGGCAGCCCGGCGCCGATGGCGACGGCGAAATGGTCAAAGCCCAATGCCCAGGCATCTTCGACGGTTACGGTGCCGCCGAATCGGACCCCGCCGAAGACCTGGAAGTACGGTCGCCTGGAGAGAGTAAGGTAAATCAGCTTGAGGAAGTTTTTATCCCAGCGGACGGTAATCCCATACTCGGCGACACCGCCGAAACCGGCCATGACCCGGGCGTCGAGTTCTTCTTCGAGTTCATGATAATGGATCACCGGTTCATCGATTAAGCGTTGTGGCAGGGGTTCGATCTTGAGACCCTCGATGCCGACAACCGCGAACCCCTCCATCAGCAGATGGTGGGCGAGGGTGAAGCCGGCCGGTCCCATGCCGGCGATGATGACCTTGAGGCCGTTATAGGTCTGGGGTAGCCATTGTCTGGCCCGCAAGGGGTTCCAGCGGGTCAGGAGGTCATAGATCTCCACCCCCCACGGCAGCTCCAGCACGTCCGTGAGGACCCGGGTCTCGATCTGGGGGATATTGACCGGGTCTTGCTTCTGGTAGATGCAGCCCTTCATGCAATCATTGCAGATGCGGTGACCGGTGACCGGGCACATGGGATTGTCGACCATGACCATCGCCAGGGCGGCAATGCTGTGCCCCTGTTTCTTGAGGGCGTGCATTTCCGAGATTTTTTCCTCCAGCGGGCAGCCGGTCAGGGTGACGCCCAGGGGATTCACTTTCAGGCCCTGGCTTGGATCGCCTTTCTTTTCCGGGAAGCCCTTGGAGCAGAAATCGCCATCGTGGTCGTGGCAGTAGATACAGTAGTTGATCTCGGCCTGGACCTGACGTGCGCCCATCCTGGGATCGGTGAGCTTGAAACCATCCCGGTGGCGTAAGCTCTCAAGCGGACTCTGCACCCGTCCGACCGGATCGCCGCTGACCGGCGCCAGCGGCACCAGGTTGGCGTGATCGACACCGCCCGGCATGCGAAAACTGACCCAGCCGGCGACTGCCACCTGACCCACAGGGACTGTCAGTGCCCGGAGACACCAACGTACCAGTTTTTCTATACTGTCTTTATTAGTCTCGGTATCTGCCAGAAATTGCTGCCCCAGTTTGGAGACGGCCAGTTCCCGGTCGCCGGGGTCGAGCCCCTTGTCCGCCAGTGTCGTTGTCAGCCATTGATCCAGCTCCTCGAAGCTCTCAAATTCCTCCTTTTTCAAGAGCCGCCGACGGGCGCGCCGCAAGACAAAGAATTTTCTGAAGACAAAGACGGGATCATGCGCGAGTGTCTTGTGGTGCAATACCTCGACCTCATCCTCGATCATGAAAAGCTCGCCAATGAGTGCCTCTACCAACGGAGCGCAGGCGAGTAGTAGCTCACTGACATCAATCGGCGGCAGGAGCCCACCCTGGCGGTAGGCGATGAGCCGATCTTGTAAGGCGGCGTCCTGTTTTTTCAGGCGGGTGAGAAATACCGCATCCAATTGTGACAAGGCGTCATGGTTGCGCAGGTCTGAATAGGTCAGGCCATTGAGTCCGAGGGTCTGATCAGGCATGTCCGGTTAGCTGCGTTCGTGTCGCTTGGCTTGAAAGGGCGCTATTGTATAGCCTTGTTCTTGCGATCACACGTCAGCCAAGCAAATACCCGGCTTAATTAACCGGGTATTTGACATGCATAAATAAATTATTTGTACACGACTAGTCGCTGTCACGTTGCCAGTGGCCGGAGCGTCCGCCGGATTTTTCCAGCAAGCGGATGTTACCCATGGTCATGCCGCGGTCGACGGCCTTGCACATGTCATAGATCGTCAACAGGGCGATCTGGACCGCGGTCAGGGCCTCCATCTCGACTCCGGTTTGTCCCCTGGAACAGACTGTGGCAGTACATTCAATACGGTTATTCGCTCTGTCGGGGACCAGGTCCAGTTCGATCGAGTTCAACGCAATCGGGTGACACAGGGGTATTAGTTCCGCGGTTTTCTTGGCCGCCATGATGCCGGCGACCCGGGCGATGCCGAGGACATCCCCTTTTTGGTGCGACCCTGTCAGGACCATGTTCAAGGTATCGGTCTGCAGACTGATCCAGCCGGCGGCGACCGCCCGGCGGTCGGAGATTGTTTTATCACCGACATCGACCATATGGGCCTCCCCGGCCTCATTGAAATGGGTCAGCTTACTCATGCCGAATCCGTGACAGCAGGGCGACAAGGTTGCACGGCCCGATACGTGCATCCAATTGCGGCAGAATAATTTTTTCCATCCCCAGCTTGCAGGCGCCGGTGGACCCCGGTATGCAGAATACCAGGGTACCATTAGCTACTCCGGCCAGGGCCCGCGATTCAATGGTGGAGGTGCCGATGTCGTCATAGGACAGCATCCGGAACAACTCGCCAAAACCGGGGATCGGTTTGTTGATATGAGGCTGCACCGCCTCCGGGGTGACGTCGCGTTTGGTCAGGCCGGTGCCGCCAGTGGAGATGATAACGTCGATGGTGTCATCGCCGATCCAGTCACCAAAGAGTGTGTTGAGTTCGGCCAGGTCGTCGGTGTGGATCAGGCGCTTGACCATATTGTGACCGGCCTCTTCCAGAAATGTCTGGATGGTGTCGCCGGAGGTATCGTTTTCCGCCGTGCGGCTGTCAGATACGGTCAACACCGCAATATTAAGTGGGACAAAGGGTCCTGTATGTTTGCTCATCGTTATATAAACTTGTCGTAGGATTTGTGATTACATAATTATAACCGCAGACGCATGAGTGTGTCATAAGTGGTACCATCCGCTGTTATGTTAACGCTCGAACAGGCCCAACAGAAAATCATCGCCGGTATCCGTCCAGCGACACTGAAGGAGACGGTCGAGTTGGCGGAGGCCAACGGTCGTTACCTGGCGGCCACAGTTATCGCCAAGGTCGGTAACCCGGTCTTCGATAATTCGGCCATGGACGGTTATGCCCTGAACACCGCTGATATCATCGGCGACCGGCCGGTACTGCCGCTGCAGGGCGAGTCGAGTTGCGGCAGCGCTCCTTCCAAATTGGCCTCGGGAACCACTATGCGTATCTTCACCGGCGCCCCGGTCCCGGAAGGAGCCGATGCCGTCGTCATCCAGGAAGATATCAAACGCGAGGGCGACACGATTGTGCTGCCGCACAGTATCCAAGCCGGTCAGAATATCCGCCGACGTGGCGAAGATTTTCATCAAGGCGACAAACTCTATGAACGCGGCCGGCGCCTGCATCCCTATGATATCGCCCTGTTAGCGACCGCCGGGTTGGCCGAGGTGTCGGTATATCGGCGTGCGCGGGTATTGGTCGTTGCCACGGGTGACGAGCTGGTGTCGCCAGGGACACCGCTGAGGCCCGGGCAGATCTATGAGTCGAATCGCCTGGCGACGCTATTGCAACTCCGTAACCTGGGTATAGAAACCGTTGATGGCGGCACCGTCAAGGACGATATAACGGCCTTACGCGATATGCTAGCGGACAGCGGTGGTTATGACTTTGTGATTACCAGCGGTGGGGTCTCGGTTGGCGATCATGACCTCGTCAAACAGGTATTCGCCGAGATCGGTGAAATCAATTTCTGGAAGGCCAAGATCAAACCGGGCAAGCCAGTAGCATTTGGCCATATCGGGGAAAGGACCCACTTTTTTGGTCTTCCCGGGAATCCGGTATCAAGCCTGGTTACTTTCAAGTTGTTTGTGGAACCGGCTCTGATTGCTTGGCACCATTGCATGCCACAAAACCTTATTTTACAAGCGAAGGCGGCCAATGATTTTCACCGACATCCGGGCCGCACTCAATTTCTGCGGGCAAGACTATTTACCGAGAATGGCCAACTACTTGCACAGGTGCTGCCAGGACAGGGTTCGCATATGGTGGCGTCCTTACGTGACACCAACGGTTTTATTCGATTGGAAGAAACACAGTCTGCAATTAGGGTGGGCGACCCAATCAGCGTTATTCCGTTGATCATCGGTGATTAAAATCAGGCAATAACGAAACCTTGTATTGGGATTGCGCCCACAACTGTCCTACATAATCCCTTCTCCCCTTGAAGGGGAGAAGGTTAGAGCCTGCCCCGGACTGGATCCGGGGATGAGGGGTGAGAAACGGAGTTTCTAAAGAATTACGAGTGATTAAAATTCTATTGCCCGGCAAGATAAAAAGAGACATCCGGACTGATCAAGGCCGGTCAACAGCATGTTTAGAGAGAAATTTTACGAAACTTGATGTCAATCAAATCCCTAACAATTATAGCCTGTAGACTTAATTGTGATTTGGTGGGTGGTACATGTGCTGTTGTCAGCGCAAAGTTAGATAGGTAATTAGTATCTGTGTTGATAGATCGTTTTGGTCGACGGATAGAATATCTGCGGGTTTCGGTCACGGACCGCTGCAACTATCGCTGTTTCTATTGTATGCCGGCGGAGGGGGTGACGTACGGCCATCATCATGATTTTCTCAGTTATGAGGAATTGACCCGGCTCATTAAGTTGTTTTCTGAATTGGGTGTATACCGGGTACGGCTGACCGGTGGTGAACCTCTGGTTCGACGCCATCTGCACCGCCTGGCCGAGATGATCGGTCAGTTGCCTGCAATTACCGATCTGTCACTGTCGACTAACGGCCATTTGTTGGCGCGTTTCGCTTCTCAGCTGAAGCAATCAGGTGTGAGTCGGGTGAATATCTCATTGGATTCGCTTGATCCTGAAAACTTCCACCGTATCACCCGCGGTGGCGATGTTAATCGAGTCGTCAATGGTATTGACGCCGCTTTGGCAGCAGGCATGGATCCAGTAAGAATCAATATGGTGGTAATGAAGGGTGTTAATGACCATGAGATTGAATCGATGTTTGATTTTTCACTGAAGCGTGGTGTCGATCTGCGGTTTATCGAGACCATGCCTGTGGGTGAGGCCGGCGTCGGCAGTATGTCGCATTATTATCCTGCGGCTAATATTCTGAAACGGATACGCCGACGATATGGCTCAGTCTTGATACCGATGAAAGGTAATATGGGGGCAGGCCCCGCACGCTACTACCAGGTTGGTAGTGGGCCTATGAAGGTTGGGGTAATCTCCGCTATTTCGCAGCATTTCTGCGCCGGTTGCAATCGTGTCAGGTTAACGGCAAACGGTGAACTGGTGCTCTGCCTGGGAAAAAATGATCGTGTTTCCCTGCGGGAGGCTGTACGCGGTGGGGATGGCGACAATGAGATCAAGCGCCTGATACTCAAAGCCGTTGCCCAGAAACCGGAGCGGCATGAGTTTCAACCTACACCCAGCGTCCTCCCAATGAGAAATATGTCCGCAACGGGTGGTTAGAGTCAGTGATATAAATCAACCGCACCTCCCTGGAAAAATCATAAGGATTCTATTGCTCTCCAATTTGGAATGATTCCAAAATAAATCACGATAAACATGATAAAATAGATGGCGTACTTAACATTAATCAAAAAATCCTTTGGTAACAATATTTTAAAGGTATGATTCAACGCTTTGAGAAAAGACCAATGCCGGAAAATTCAGCAACCAATGTGCGTGTGGATACGCCGTATCAGCAACGGCCGGTTCGCTTACTGCTGATCAACCCGCGTGTCCCTGACAGTTTTTGGTCGTTCCGTTGGGCGATCGAGAAGATCCTGCCGGGTAAACGATCAATCAACCCACCGTTGGGCCTGGTGACACTGGCAGCCCTGTGTCCGCCGCATTGGGAGGTGGAGATCATCGATGAGAACATCGATAGCGTACCGCTTAATCCCGAGGCGGATATCATCGGTATCGGCGGTATGGCGGTGCAGTTCCGGCGTCAGCGGGAATTACTCAATTACTACCGTAACAAGGGATACTACGTCGCTGCCGGTGGCAGTTATGCATCGCTTTGCCCGGAACGATTCGAGCAGCTGACCGACACCGTCGTTGCCGGTGAGGCCGAATACATCTGGCCACAGTTCTGTCGCGACTTCGAACAGGGTGAACCACTAAAATTTTATCAGGAAAAAGGTCTGGTCGATATTACCGATTCCCCGGTACCCCGTTATGATCTCCTGAAAATCGACAAGTACGCGACGATCGGTATCCAATATTCCCGTGGCTGTCCCTTCCAGTGTGATTTTTGCGACATCATTGTCATGTTCGGCCGCCAGCCACGGCACAAACGGGTAGAGCAGATCGGTCAGGAACTGGATCAGTTACGTGCCCTCGGGGTACACAGTGTGTTTTTTGTTGATGATAATCTGATCGGCAACAAGGCCAGAGCCAAGAAGCTGTTGCGGTTCCTGATTGAATATCAGGGCCGACACACACACCGCTTTCAACTTGGCACCCAGGCTACGGTGAATCTGGCTGAGAATGAAGAATTAATGTCCCTGTTTCGACAGGCAAATTTCAGTTGGGTATTTCTCGGTATCGAATCCCCCGACCCCGAGAGTCTCAAGGAAACCAACAAAAAACAGAATATCCGCCAGGATCTCTATACCACTGTGCGGACGTTTTATGCCTACGGGATAGATGTATTGGGTGGATTCATTATCGGCTTCGATAATGACACCCTGGATACCTTCGATCTGCAGTATCGATTCATTACCGATGCCGGCATCCAGGTGGCCATGATCGGTTTGTTGCTGGCGCTACCGAGGACCCCCTTGCATGCACGGTTGAAGCAAGAAGGCCGGCTGATCCCCGGGGCGGAGGACGGCGATAACACCAAGGCCGGTACCAATTTCATGCCCAAGCAGATGGACTACGATGCCATGGTGCAGGCCTACCACGCCTTGTACCATAGCCTGGTGCGGAATCGGGCGATCGCCGATCGTATCTGCAACAAGACCCGATATCTACGACAACCGGTCGGTCAGGATGGTTATACCTGGCGCCAGCAAGTGAGGATACTACAGCGATTGATTGTCCATGGGGTACTCAAGGGCGGGCCTTCCCGGCTCTATCATTTTCTACGCTCCCTGGTTGGCAGCCCCTTCAATACCTGGCCGCATGTAATCGTCGATTGGACCGCAGGGCTGGCGATGCGGGACTATGTTAAACGTTACTTCAGGCGCGAACCGGAGCAGAAGCGGAGTCTGGCCCAAAAGACCCATGATTTTTTCAGCCGGGCCTATATCGACTGTTTGCGTCAGGGGTCGTTGAAGGTTTCGCTGCAGTTTGCGGAAAAGCGGGCTAACTTGGTCCTGACCCTGAAGGGCGTGATGGTGCAGGGATTTTATCCCCAAACTGCCCGGCGGCTGGAGAGACTTCTGCGTCGCAGTGCGACGACTGTTACCTTGTATATCGACGAGTATTACGATGGGCAGCGGCAACAGTTGGACCAGCTCCTAAAGAAGCTCTCTCGCTATGGGGATCGGGTATCGATCCGGGTCAATGAGAAACTGCGCCATCTGCTGCCGATCGATTCTTCTGTGTTTCATTTAGTAATGGAATAGGGTTATGTCTGGTCTAGCGGCAGATGATGTTTTGCCGTTTACGTGATGGTGCTTTCTACATACATTCATAGCTTCGGCCAGATGATGCTCGCCCGTTTCGGCGAGCGGGTGCATAAGATCGCCATCGATGCCGGCTTTGACTGCCCGAATCGTGACGGCAGCAAGGGTCGCGGTGGTTGTACCTTTTGTAACAATAACTCCTTCAGTCCGAATGGCCGGCAGCCGCCGCCGATAGATCGGCAGATCACGGCCGGGCGTAAGGTGATAGTCAAACGGACCGGCGCCCGTAAATACATCGCCTATTTTCAGGCCTATACCAACACCTATGCCGATATCGATGAGCTGAAGACAAAATATGACCAGGCGCTGGCCCAGCCCGACGTCATCGGTCTGTCTATCGGCACCCGTCCCGACTGTGTCCCTGACAGGGTCTTGGATCTATTGGCTGACTACCGGGATCGCGGTTATGTGGTGTGGTTGGAGCTCGGTCTGCAGTCGGCCTTTGACAGCACTCTGGCACGGGTGAACCGAGGCCATGGATTCAGTGAGTATCAACGGGCCACGCATGCCGCCCATCGACGGGGACTGCCGGTCTGTACCCATCTCATCATCGGTCTCCCCGGGGAGACGGCCATTCATGTACAGCTGTCACTGGAACGGGTCATCAAAGAGGGGGTCGAGGGTCTGAAGCTGCATCCCCTGCATGTTGTCAAGGGTACACGCCTGGCCAATAGCTGGCGGCAGGGGGAATACCGGCCGTTGTTATTAGAGGAATATATCCGCACCGTGGCCGACCTGATTGAGCGTACACCGCCCGAGGTCGTCTTCCATCGTCTGACGGGTACGGCATCGACAAAGGTCCTGCTCGCCCCGGCCTGGTGCGCCCACAAGTGGATCGTCTTGAATGGTATCGTCGACGAATTGGCCCGGCGCGGGACCCGCCAGGGCTGGCGCATGGAACCACAGCAAGGGGTGAGGCAACATGGCTGAAGCTGGACCTAAGGTTGAATTGGTGTGCCCTGCCGGTGCCCTGCCGGCTCTCAAGGCGGCCGTGGACCATGGTGCCGACAGCGTCTATCTCGGTTTTCGTGACGGCACCAATGCCCGTAATTTCCCGGGGCTGAATTTCGATGCCAGCGAACTGGCGCGTGGTCTCCAGTATGCCCACGATGCCGGCAAGAAAGTATTCCTGGCATTGAATACCTATCCCCGACCGAAGCAATGGGAGAAGTGGTGCCATGCGGTCGACCGTGCCGCCGACCTCGACATCGATGCCCTGATCCTGGCCGATACCGGTTTGCTGCATTATGCCGCGAGCCACTATCCAGATTTACGCCTACACCTGTCGGTGCAGGGATCGGCTACCAACCATCAGGCGATCGCGTTTTATCGTAATCACTACCGGGTCAAGCGCGTCGTCTTGCCGCGGGTACTGTCGCTGACGCAAGTGCAACGGGTTATCGACAAGACCGATGTCGAAGTCGAGGTATTTGGTTTCGGCAGCCTGTGCGTTATGGTTGAGGGCCGCTGTACACTATCTTCCTACGTAACCGGCAAGTCGCCCAACTCCAATGGTGTCTGTTCTCCGGCCGATGCGGTGTTATGGGAGGAGTTACCCCAGGGCCGGCGTGTTCGACTAAATGGCGTCTTGATCGATGAGTTCTCCCAGCAAGAGCGGGCCGGTTATCCCACCCTGTGTAAAGGTCGATACCTGGTGGGTGGTAACGTTTTTTATGCCATTGAGGAACCGACCAGCCTGAATGTGTTGGATGTTCTCCCTGAGTTGGTACAGATGGGAGTATGTGCCATCAAGGTCGAGGGCCGACAGCGTAGCCCGGCTTATGTTGCTCAGGTCACAAAGGTGTTGCGCGAGGCCCTGGACCATTGCCTGGCCGATCCCGAAAATTTTACCGCCCGGCCGGCATGGGTAAGTCAACTCGACAAAGTTGCCGAGGGTGCCTGCCATACCCTGGGGGCCTACCACCGTCCCTGGCAGTAACTGGTAATTGGTAATTGGTAATCGGTAGTGAAATGAAACTGGCGTTAGGACCGCTGTTATATTACTGGGAACCGGACAGGGTCAGGGCATTCTACGTCCAGATGGCGCAGTCGCCGGTGGATATTGTCTATCTGGGAGAGGTCGTCTGCGCCAAACGGCGGGCCCTGGGTGATGATGACTGGCTGGAACTGGCAGATATGCTGGCAGCCGCCGGCAAGGAAGTCGTGTTTTCGACCCTGGCCCTGATCGAGGCCGAATCCGATCTCGCCCTGGTACGGCGTTTTTGCCAAAACGGCCACTACCGGGTCGAGGCGAACGATATGGCCGCCATTGCCCTGTGTGATGGCCACATCCCTTATGTCATCGGGCCCCACATCAATGTCTATAACGGCGAGACCCTGAGGCAGTTGGCGGCAAGCGGGGCGATGCGTTGGGTCATGCTGGCCGAGCTTGATCGCGACAGCCTGGCGGCATTACAACAGAACCGGCCGGTAGGGATGGAGACCGAGGTGCTGGTCTTCGGTCGCCTGCCCCTGGGCTTTTCCGCCCGTTGTTTTACCGCCCGGGCACACAATCTGGGCAAGGACGAGTGCGGGTTTTGTTGTGGCGATTATGATGACGGACTGTTGCTGGCCACACGCGAACAACAACCGTTTTTGACCATCAATGGTATCCAGTTGCAATCGGCACTGACCTGTAACCTGGTGGACCAGTTACCGACATTCACTGACCTCCAGGTTGACATCATGCGCATCACTCCCCAACTGAAAGGAACGCCAGAGATTATTGCCGCCGTCCATCAATACATTAACGGTGAAACCGATATTGCTACAGTAAACAGTTCTTTGGCTCCCTATGAGGTCCACGGTCACTGCCACGGTTATTGGCACGGTGACCCCGGTATGGATGGAGCCCCGGTCGGACTGGAAGCATGAGGGGTCTGGGTGTTAGTTCAATTGAATGGCGCCTTAGGTATCGTCGGCAGTCGTCGATCCCGCAGGGATTTTATGATCGTGGCTGTCAACTTGCTTAGCCCGGCGGGCGGCTGCATACCGGTGATGGCAGTGAAATGGGCCGGCCAGTCATACTCAAGTGAGTCAAGGGTATTCTTGATATATAAGCCGGTCTCGGTATCTCCCTCGATATTGAGGCGGCGGTTGAAAAACAGGGTATCGGGGTCTTCGGCACGGGTCGCTAGCAGCAGGAAATCATGGAATGGCCCGCTGATGCGAACGTCCCAGTCAGGGTTACTGGATCGAACCAGCTTCCGGTCTTTGATGCTGAATCGGAGTTCGCCCGGGATATCCGTAAACCGGATGCAGACCGATTTTCCGTCCAGTTCCCGTAGCCGCTGTTCGATCACCTGCCCCCGCATGAGGTGGTTAGCGACACGGGCCAGCAACTCGCAGTGGGCTGGGGCCGGGATGATGCGAAAAGGGACAGCCAATAATCTGGACAATAGCGATGGGCCCATGGGTTTCTGCCAACTGATAATATAATCAATTTTACCTTAATTGGTTTCTGCACATATTGATGTATATCAACCGGAATGCACAGGCATAGTTAAAATGACACACAACACGCTGCGCGACTTCATTTCCGCGCTTGAGCGATCGGGTGAGCTCAAGCGCATCCCGGTTACCGTCGATCCCTGTCTGGAGGTGACCGAGATCTGCCAACGGGTATTAAAGGCCGGTGGCCCGGCGCTGTTGTTTGAGCGGCCAAAGGGCGCCGATATCCCCTTGCTCGCCAATCTCTTCGGCACCACCCGGCGCGTCGCCTTGGGGATGGGCCAAGAGTCGCTCGATAATTTGCGCGAAGTCGGGCGGGTACTCGCCTTTCTCAAGGAACCCCGGTTACCCACAAGCATGAAGGATGCCTTAAGCAAATTCCCTGCCTTCAGGAAACTCCTGGACGTGACGCCGAGGGAATTGAGCGTCGCCCCGTGCCAGGAAAATGTTCTCGAGGGCAAGGCAGTGGATCTGTCGCAACTGCCGATCCAGACCCAGTGGCCGGGGGATGCCGGTCCCTTGATTACCTTTGGCCTGGTGGTGACCCGGGGACCGAACAAGGACCGACAGAATATCGGTATCTACCGGCAGCAATTGATCGATCGCAACAAGGTGATCATGCGCTGGCTGCACCACCGTGGCGGCGCCCTGGATTTCCGTGAGTGGCAGCAGGCCCATCCCGGCCAAGACTTTCCGGTCGCCGTCGTGATCGGTGCCGACCCCGCGACTACCCTGGCGGCGGTGACCCCGATTCCCGATACCCTGTCGGAGTTCCAGTTCGCCGGTCTGTTACGGGGTGCCCGCACCGAGGTCGTACCTTGCCTGGGCCTAAATTTACAGGTGCCGGCCTCGGCCGAATTCGTCCTCGAGGGTCATATCAAGCCGGGGGAAGAGGCCGACGAAGGCCCCTTTGGCGATCACACCGGCTATTACAATGCCGTCATGCGCTTTCCGGTCTTCACCGTCGAGCGCATTACCCACCGTCACCGGCCCATCTATCACGGCACCTATATGGGCCGCTCACCCTTTGACGAGCCCTCGGTGCTGGCCATCGCCTTGAACGAGGTCTTTATCCCCATTCTGCAGCAGCAGTTTCCCGAGATCACTGATTTTTATCTCCCGCCCGAGGCCTGTTCTTACCGACTGGCGGTGGTCAGCATCAAAAAGGCCTATCTGGGCCACGCCAAGCGCATCATGTTCGGTATCTGGTCCTATTTGCGTCAGTTCAGCTATACCAAGTTTGTCATCGTCACCGATGAGGACATCGATATCCGGGACTGGCATGAAGTCGTGTGGGCCCTGACCACACGCATGGACCCGGGGCGCGACACGACCGTGATCGACCATACGCCGATTGATTATCTCGATTTCGCCAGCCCGACAGCGGGCCTGGGATCAAAAATGGGTTTCGATGCCACGAATAAATGGCCCGGCGAGACCGATCGACAATGGGGTCGGCCGATCGAGATGAGTCAGGAAATTAAACAGCGGGTGGATGCATTGTGGGCGGAGTTAGGGATTAGCTGATTCTGATATGAATTATTGTTACCTGTCTTAGCTGAGAGGCCAGGCCTTGTGGATGTTGGAAAAAATAAAGCTGGCATTACTGGAAAATAATTAGAAAACATTTAAAATCAGAAAAGTCATTGTTATTCAATGCATTACAGGTACATTGACCGAGCCCCGATCATTGACTCAACGCAGGCCGGCCAGTTCCTGTAGCAGTTGCCAGTTCCTTAATCGATCTTCCTGGGCCTTCAGGAGATCCCGGGAGGGGTTGCCGTCTTTGTCGAAGTGCTTGCTGAAGCGGCCCTCGGTGCTGGCGAAGG
>FXBF010000036.1_pt1 | contig 33433 bp, 26 predicted proteins | sample 5335321 | NCBI WGS metagenome assembly FXBF01 (sample SAMEA103928391, study PRJEB20085) | sediment metagenome | isolation source: sediment
GGCCGGCAGCGGGACGTCTATTTCCATAGGGGTCAATTTTATCGGGATATTTTTTATCGAGTAAATTAGGCTATACTTATACAGTTAAATTACGGGGACCGCACTGTGTGTGCGGTGACGTTAACATTAGTGAGTTTTAAGGATTGATTATGAGTGACAGAAATTTTTGGCGGCTTTTTTCATATTTACTGCTCGGTATGGGTGCCTTCGTGGTGGTGATTTTCATTGTCGCCCAAGTCATCGGTAGCAAGAATACGGTAGCCTCAGCCGGTGCTACCGCCATGAGCGATAAGGCCGTTGCCGAGCGGATCAAACCGGTCGGTAGGGTCGTGGTCCGATCCCGGAAGAGCATTATTGACACTATCATCCCAAAGGCCAATGCCGCTGGTGATGGGGCGAGTGCCTATAATGCATCCTGTGGTTTTTGCCACAATACCGGCGTTGCCGGATCCCCGAAACTGGGTGACAAGGCCGCCTGGAAGGCACGTATTGCCCAAGGTCAGGCAACCCTGTATCGGAATTCGATTAAGGGTTTTAATAAAATGCCACCGAAAGGCGGTTCCAGCCTGTCAGATGCCAAAGTTAAAGCAGCAGTGGATTACATGGTTAGTAAATCCAAGTAAACCAACTGTAATAATCGCTATATAAAAAAGCGGCCCCCTAAAGGGGCCGCTTTTTTATTGCCCGGTCAACATCTGATCTGCCATAGCCTGACGGTCGAGGGTCCGGAGCTGAATGGCCTCGGCGATATGTTGGTCGTCAATGGTGGCTGATGCCGATAGATCGGCAATCGACAGGGCGAGTTTGAGAATGCGATGATAGGCCCTGGCGCTGAGCCCCAATCTGGCCATGGATTGCTCCAATAGGTCCCGGGCGGTGTTTCCCAAGGGGCAATAGTGTTCGATCTGTTTCGGTGACAGGCGGGTATTCATCATCCCTCCACGCCGGTTTTGTCGTTGCCGGGCAATGGCAACCCGCTGGCGCACCACCTCCGAGTGTTCCGTTGCTTCGGCCGTTTTCCGCAGGATGGCATCGCGCGGCACCGGCGGGATCTCGATATGCATATCAATGCGGTCCAGCAAGGGGCCCGATATCCGTGCCCGGTAACGCCGGACCTGATCGGGTGTACAGTGACAGCGACCGCTGCCGTCACCATGATAACCACAGGGGCAGGGATTCATGGCCGCTACCAACTGGAAACGGGCCGGAAAATCGGCCTGCCGGGCGGCCCGGGAAATGGTAATCGTGCCAGTCTCCAGGGGCTCACGCAGGACCTCGAGCACTCGCCGGTCGAATTCCGGCAATTCATCCAGGAACAGGACCCCATTGTGAGCCAAAGAGATCTCCCCCGGCCGCGGGTAGCTGCCGCCACCGACCAGGGCGACACCGGAGGCGGTGTGATGCGGTGACCGGAACGGCCGTAGTTTCCAAAACCTGAGACTGAAGCCGCCATAGCTGATGGAATGGATCGCCGCCGTTTCGGTGGCCTCGGTGTCGCTCATGGGCGGCAGGATGCCAGGTAGCCGATCGGCCAACATGGTCTTACCACTGCCCGGGGGACCGATCATGAGCAGGCTGTGGCCCCCGGCAGCGGCGATCTCCAGGGCCCGCTTGCCCCGGTGCTGGCCGATTATATCGCTTAAATCCAGTTGTTCGGCTTCAGGGGATGGGGCTTGGGTAATGTGATCCGGTAGGAGTTTTTCCTCACACAAATGGGCCGTTACCTCAAGCAGACAGTCGGCGGGCTTGACCCTGATCCCATTGACCAGGGCAGCCTCATCGGCATTTACCCGTGGGAGTATCAGCCCGCGGCCATTGTTTTTCATCCGCAAGGCATGAGTCAGGATTCCTTTAACCGAACGGAGATGACCGGTCAGTGCCAATTCACCGGCGAATTCATATTCGGCGAGTACTGTTTGCGGGATTTGCCTGGAGGCAGCGAGGATACCGATGGCGATGGGGAGATCGAAGCGTCCACCGTCTTTGGGTAAATCGGCCGGGGCCAGGTTGACGGTAATTCGTCGCGCCGGAAATTCGAAACGGGAATTGATTAATGCACTGCGTACCCGGTCTTTGCTTTCCTTGACCGCGGTCTCTGGCAGGCCGACGATGGATAGATTAGGCAGCCCATTGGCAAGATGCACCTCGACCGTTACCGGTGGGGCCTCAATACCGATCTGGGCGCGGCTGTGAACGACGGCGAGTGACACGGATTCCCTTCCTTATTCCTGGTTGCTTATTTATTTAGGAGTTCGTTCTCCAATTCGGCGACACGCTGCTCCATCTCCTGCAGTTTCTGACGGGTCCGCGCGAGCACCTGTTCCTGTACTTCCAGCTCTTCACGGGTAACCAGACCCAGGCGCTCGAAGGTCGCCAGCATGGCGGCGTGGATGCTGTTCTTCAGGTCCTGCGAGACCCCCGGCGGTAAGGCCTGTGCAACCGAGGCAGCAATGTCTTCAAACGATTTATTGGTCATGTTCCCGCTGGCAGTATATCAAAAGCGAAACATGAATCCCGATCTGGTCTCTGCACTATTGTTGTGCGATTCAAAGACACCGTGCTCCATGTTGGTGCAGATTGACTTAGGCATACCCCCGATTGTTACCGCAACCCAATGTTCCATATAGATAAATTAAGTTGGCACAGGAACTGCTAAATGAGGGACGCAAGCGGGGAGAAAGCACCACATGGAGTGATGAAATTAAATTTTAAATAGCTATTACTCACTTTTTTATTTTTAGGAGGTTTGTCTCATGAATATACGTAAAACAATAACTGCCGCCGCTGTGTTGGCGGCGTTGCCAATGATGTCTGCACCTGTGTTTGCTGAGCTGACCGGTAATGTCTCGGCCACCACCAACTATCTTTTTCGTGGCGTTACCCAGACCGCTGATCAAGCCGCTGTCCAGGGCGGTATCGACTGGACCAACAAGAGCGGTGTATACCTCGGCACTTGGGCTTCGAATGTGGAGATACCTACCGGTGGTGGTACCGAGGTCGATATCTATGGCGGTTGGACCACGGAGTTCGGCAGCGGTAAAAGCAAGTTCGGTCTGGATGTCGGGGCCATTAGCTATCAGTACCCGCAGGATACGACCGGCGCCTCTGACTTCGATGAAATTTATGTCGGTGTTTCTTTTGGTATCTTCAGCGCCAAGTACTCGACCTCCTCGGATGTCGGTGACTATCTCGAGGTTGCAGCTGAGTTGGATCTCAAAAAGGGACGTAAGCTGACACTGCATTATGGCGATTACGATATCGACCAAAGTTCCACTCATCCCTTCGCCGGTGCCGGCGTAGCAGACTACACCGATCTCAGCGTCAGTCTGTCCAAGGATGATTGGAGCTTCACCATCAGTGATACCGATAACACCGATGATGATTATCGCGTCTGGCTGACTTGGTCGAAAGAAATCAGTCTGTAATATCCAAATACTCTTAATCAATAGGAGACAGGCAGATGAAACTAGTCACTGCAATCATAAAACCGTTCAAGCTCGACGATGTGCGTGATGCACTCTCTGCGGTCGGGGTACAGGGTGTGACGGTAACCGAGGTCAAGGGCTTCGGTCGCCAAAAGGGTCACACCGAACTGTATCGTGGCGCCGAGTATGTCGTCGACTTTTTGCCCAAGGTGAAGCTTGAGGTTGCCATCGATGCCGGCATGCTGGATCAGGTAACCGAGGCGATCATCTCGGCGGCGAAAACCGACAAGATCGGTGACGGTAAAATCTTCGTCTACGACCTCGAGCAGGTCACCCGTATCCGCACCGGTGAAACCGGTAAAGATGCATTGTAACCAGGGGGAAGACAATGAAATTGTTAAGTAAAAAATTGACCTTTACGGGTCTTTTTGCGGTCGTGCTTGCCGCTCTGCCGGGTCTGGTGTGGGCGGCAGAAAAGCTCAATTCGGGTGATACCGCCTGGATGCTTACCGCCACCGCATTGGTGCTGTTTATGACCATCCCCGGTCTGTCCTTGTTTTACGCCGGTATGGTCCGCAGCAAGAATGTGCTGTCGGTGATGATGCAATGTTTCGCTATTACCGGGCTCATGACCGTACTCTGGGTGCTGTTTGGCTATAGCATCGCCTTTGGCGGTGAAGGCGCCTACTGGGGGGGCTTGAGCAAGGTCTTCCTGCAGGGTGTCGGTGTTGATGCGATCCGTGAGGGCCAAACAATCCCGGAGACGGTCTTTATGACCTTCCAGCTGACCTTTGCCATCATCACCCCGGCGCTGATCGTTGGCTCTTTTGCCGAACGCATTAAGTTCTCGTCCATGCTGGTCTTCATGGCCGTGTGGCTGATCCTGGTCTATGCCCCTATTGCCCATTGGGTCTGGGGAGACGGCGGTTGGCTGGCCGATAAGGGTATCCTCGACTTCGCCGGTGGTACGGTCGTCCACATCAACGCCGGTATCGCCGGACTGGTGATTGCCCTGGTTCTGGGCAGACGCAAGGGCTACCCGAAGACCGCGATGCCACCGCATAACCTGACGCTGACATTGGTCGGCGCCTCCATGCTATGGGTCGGCTGGTTCGGTTTCAATGCCGGTTCGGAGCTGGCCGCCGACGGTACCGCCGGTATGGCCATGGCCGTGACCCAGATCGCTGCTGCCGGCGCCGCCCTGACGTGGATGTTCAGTGAATGGATCTCACACGGCAAGCCGAGTGTGCTGGGTATCGCCTCCGGCGCCGTCGCCGGTCTGGTCGCCATTACCCCGGCCTCCGGTTCTGTCGGTCCCATGGGCGCCCTGGTAATCGGTGCTGCTGCCGGTCTTGGTTGCTATATTGGTGCAGCCAAGGTCAAGAAGTGGCTGGGTTACGATGACTCCCTGGATTGCTTCGGCGTGCACGCCATCGGCGGCATTATTGGCGCCCTCCTGACGGGCGTGTTTGTCGTCAAGAGCCTGGGCGGTGTCGGTTTAGCCGATGGCATGACCATGTCTAAGCAACTCGGCGTTCAGCTCCTGGGTATCGGCGCCACTATCGTCTACACCGGTACCGTCACCTTTGTAGTACTCAAGGTGATTGACGCCATCATGGGTCTGCGTGTCAATGAGGAACAGGAAACGGAAGGCCTTGACCTTGCCTCCCACGACGAACGTGGTTATATCATCTAAGCTATAATAAATATTTTGCTCTTCACTAAACGGGCACCGAAAGGTGCCCGTTTTTTTTGGTTTTAAGGTTTTCCCCCTCGGGCTATCTCGGGGTGGGCATGCGAATTTGCAAGGGCTTGCCGTTGATGAACAACTGCCCCCGTTGCAGTTTCGCGGTCATGGTGAAGCGGTCGCCGTCAAACTTCAGATGGCGGGTAAAGCTATTGCGATCCAGGTAGTTCGGCAGGGCCCTGATGATGACCTTGTCGATTAACTCCGGTGTCAGCCGGGCTAGCTCGTCCTTGGAAAGTTTGCCATTACGCTTGTAGTTCTCCAGATCCTGATAGATATATGTCGCCAGGAAAGGTTTGATCATTCCCGGCGGTACTGCCAGGTCGACCGTCCCCTGTAGTGCAGTAAATAGCAAAAAAGGGCTTTTACTCAAATCCCGGTTTCTCCCATCCAGAATGAATTTTGCCTTACCATTCAGGGTACCGTTGGTGGTGTCAAAACTTAGCCTGGAAACCTCAAGCTCCGGCGCCTGTTTCGCCAGGGTGGCCAGCAAGCGCATGAAATTTTGCATATTCTTGATGGTTTCCTGTTGGGCATTCATGCCTTTTTTGTACATGGAATTAAGTGTTTTGCTAAACCGGGCCAAGGCCGCGCCATCCAGCTTACGCAAATCCACGACCATCTGCCCCGGACCATATTTCTCACCCATGATATCGATGTAACCGATCTTGTACATTGCTGTGATATTGATATTTCCGCCCACTTCCCTGGAATCAGAGTCGATAGTAAATGTATTGGCAGAAAAAAAAGGGTCAACTTCAAATTTGCCGATGGCGAAGCGCTGCTTACCCAGCGGGTAACCAGCCGCCCCTTCATGAATATCAGAGGTATAACGGATTTGTGATAAGCGGATAGTACCGCCTCTTGTCTTTTTGATTCTTAACAGGGGTATCTGAATACTGGTCTTGAGAGTTTTCAGGTTTTTCCCAAAACTGATATTGGTCAGAATATTCTGCCAATGGAGCTCATCACCATTGGCCAGCTTCTGTGTTTTTGGGGGCAGATTGAGATTGATATTGCCATTCCCCAGAATACCGATAGTTGTGGTGACGGGTATGGTGATTTTCACCTCCCTGTTTCTAGCGAACCCTGTAAGTTTTACCTGGCTATTGATCTTGGCGGTTATCAGCTTGAGTTCACCATATCGCCCACTGATAATGTCATCGATGGCTATTGGTCCATGGTGAATGGTACTGGCGATGACGAGCTTTAATGGTGATTTGGCGAGCCCTATTTCGGTCTCGGCCTGCGACAATAATAGCCCACGTGAGTAACTTTTTTCTTTGACTGTGACACCGCTGTTTTCCGAGATCTGTCGCATCATTGCCTTATATTGTTTTTCGGCCTCCATTCCGAGGTAAAACATACCCCCGACAAATCCAGCTATAAGCACGATGACGAACAAGGCCAGGCCAATGAAAATCTTTTTCAAGTGACCACTCCCTCAGGATGTCAGTTGCAAGCGCTTGTTAGCGCTTGTCGTGACTGCCATCATAAAAAGGTTGGTCTTTCGAGCGGCCACAGCTACACCACCAATACGTGCCAGGTTCCAGCTCCAGTACATAAGACCCCTTCTGGGCAATGTTGGTTTTTTGTCCATGGATTAAACACCTCTGTTTATCATTTTTGTTATATGCCAGGATTTAATTAAAATCAATATATTACAGACCTTATTTAAGGTTGCTTGCAGTTTTAGTGCTGACTCAGCGGTGACCGTGATCAGTCTCTCAGGGCATCTGCCAGAAAGACCGGTAATGTCAGTGCCGCTTGATGGACTTCACTCGTATAGTATTTAGTTTCGATCCTGGCCGTGATATCGACAGGTCTTCTGAAGTCGCTGATGCAATCAGTCTTTGCCGCCAGGGTAGCGGTCCACCAGCCAGAAGGGTAGCTGCATTGGGGAAAGTGCAGAGTGGAAATATTTGGAAAACCGGCGGCACCCATGTTTGTTCGCATCCGTTTCATGATATCCAGATGGAACAGCGGCGACTCGCTTTGGGCAATCAGTACCCCGCCAGCAGCCAGCGCCTGGAAGCAATTCCGGTAGAAGTCCTCGGTAAATAAACCGACTGCCGGGCCAACGGGATCGGTGGAGTCGATAATGATAATGTCATAAATGCCAGTGTCGGCTTGTTTGACCCATTCGATACCATCGACAAACTGGAAATATGCCCGTGGATCATGGTTCGATTGGCACAGTGCAGGAAAATACTCCTCCGAGACACGGGTGACCCGTTCGTCGAGTTCGATCTGTTCGACCCTTTCAATATCCTGGTGTTTCAGGACTTCATGGAGTGACCCGCAGTCACCACCGCCGATGATCAACACCCTCTTGGGGTTAGGGTGACTGAATATGGCGGGGTGGGTCATCATTTCATGGTAGATAAAATGATCGCGGTCGGTGAGCATAACCAATTGGTCCAGGGTCATCAGACGCCCGAAAGTTTCGGTCTGGTAGATTTCAATTTTCTGATAGGGCGTCTGTTCCTCGTAAAGCTTTGCCTTAATCATCATGGAAAAGGCCGAGCCGCACTCGACACAGTGCTCAGTAAACCAGTTGTTGTCAGCTAGTTTCATCGGTGTATTTCCAAATGTTGCCCTGCGGAGGGTGTTTTTAGCGTAATCCGGATTTTATTCCAACCCTAAATCCATCATAATCCGCAAATTTGTTATCAGAAACAGTGCCCATGACCGACTGGACCATAAAAACAGCGTGTGCCCATTATAATATTCATTACTGGGGCGGAAAGTACTTTGATGTCGATGATGCCGGTCATTTGATCGCGCGTCCGGCCGCCAATGCTGTAGACAATGGCATCGACATGTACCGGCTGGCCCATGAGATCCAGGCAAAGGGACTGTCCCTGCCGGTACTCGTGCGTTTCTCCGATATCCTGCATCACCGTGTAAATACACTCAATAATGCATTCGCTCAGGCAACGAAAGGCGAGCACTATCAGGGCAGTTATACCGCCGCCTATCCGATTAAGGTCAACCAACAACGCAGTGTTGTTGAACAGATACTGGATTCAGGTGAATCCCGGGTCGGCTTAGAGGCCGGGAGCAAACCGGAGTTAATGGCAACGCTGGCATTGGCACCTGCCGGAGATGGCGTCGTTATTTGTAATGGATATAAGGACCGGGATTATGTTCGTATGGCCCTGATCGGTAGTCAGCTCGGTCATCGGGTATATATTGTGTTGGAAAAGCCGTCTGAACTGGATCGAGTCATCCATGAGTCAAAGTCCATGGGGATAGAGCCCCTCCTTGGGATACGGATCCGTCTGGCCTCGATCGGTGCAGGAAAATGGCAGAATACCGGAGGCGAAAAGGCCAAGTTCGGATTATCGGCGGACCAGGTACTCGAGGTTATTCAGCGATTAAAAACCAAAGACATGCTCGACAGATTGCAGATGATGCATTTTCATATGGGCTCACAAATTGCGAATATTCAGGATATCCAGCGTGGCATGAGCGAGGCCGCCCGATATTATGCCGAACTGCGTGCCCAGGGCGTAAATATCAGCTGTGTCAATGTTGGCGGTGGCCTCAGTGTCGACTATGAGGGCACCCAGTCGCGTAGCTATTTTTCAGCCAACTACAGTATTGAAGAATATGCAAAAAATATTGTTCACCCATTAAAAGATATCTGTGACCAACACAAATTACCCCACCCCGATATCGTAACCGAATCCGGTCGGGCGATGACCGCCCATCATGCTGTCTTGATCACTAATGTGCTGGATGTAGAGCAGGCGCCAGTGCCGGAAAGCATATCAACTGTTGACGATGATGAACCTCAAATCATCCAGGATTTAAACAAAACCCTGACGACTGTCAGCAATCGTTCAGCAATTGAGGCCTATCACGATGCAGTTCATCTGTTGGCGGAAACACAGACAATGTTTAATCATGGCCTATTAAGGCTTGTCGATCGGGCCAGGGCTGAACAGATCTATTCTGCCATTTGTCAGCATGTGCGGAAATACTTACGGTCCGACAACACCGCCCATCGTGAAGTGCTTGATGAGTTGAATGAGAAATTGGCAGATAAATATTTCTGTAATTTCTCTTTATTTCAATCCATGCCGGACACCTGGGCGATCAATCAAATCTTTCCCATCGTCCCTTTGCACAGGCTCACAGAGCGGCCTACACGTCGGGTAGTGATACAGGATCTAACTTGTGATTCCGATGGCCGAATTGATAACTACGTTGATGATCACGGCATTAATTCAAGCCTTTTGCTGCACGATATCAACAAAGATGAACCCTATCTGCTCGGTATATTTCTAATCGGTGCCTATCAGGAGATATTGGGCGATATGCACAACCTTTTCGGAGATACCGATTCGATACATGTGGAACTGAGGGGTGATGGCGGTTATGAATTGCGGCAGGTATTACGGGGAGATACTATTGAGACAGTACTTAGTTTCGTCCATTTCGATGGCGGGGATCTGTTGCGTCGATTTGAGGAAAAAATCAATCGCTCGCCATCGTTGGCATCAAAGGAAAAACGTCAGACCTGTCTCGAGGAATTGGCAAAAGCTCTCAAGGCCTACACATACCTAGATTAATTAGAACCTATCTCAAAAGCCCTCCAGCCCCTGGCGTCCTGGAAGCAACGCCAAGAACGCCAAGGCGCAGAGGACGCAGAGAATACCTGAAAATAAAGTGATCTTTTGCTTTCTCCGCGTTCTTTGCGTCTCCGCGACCTCTGCGTTTGTTCCAGAGCGTGAAGGTTTGCCGAATAATCTTCGATTTTGAGGCAGGCTCTAGTTGGCTTTATGTCCCTGCAGCTAAGCTGATTTTTATGCGTCTGGCCTTGTAGCCCAGTTTTTTCAGTCTGGTATCCGTCGCATTCATTTCCGCGAGGGTGCTGTAAGGACCCAATCTTACCCGGTGAAAGGTACCCTTCCCATTTAAGGTAATTTTTTGGATCTGGGCGAACAGGCCTGATAGAGCCAGCCTGGCCCTGAGTTTGTCGGCATCGGCATAATTGGCCAGTGCCGCGACCTGCAAGGTATAGGCGACATTCTTTACAACTTTGTAATAAGCAGATCCATCATCCACCTTGGCGCCCGTATCGGGCAATAGGGATTCATTTGCCGCCAACATGTCATAGAAGCGAAATTTGGTTTTCGGTCTGCTGCTGGTCTTGACTGGCTTCTGCGGCTTCTGGCTTTTTTTCTTTGTCAGGGCCTTATTGGCCTTTTTGATCACACTGCTCAGGCCGCTGGCGGGGTTGTTTGCCTGTTTGACGGTGAATTGTATGACCCAGGCAAGCATGAGCCCGATGACCAGGCCCAACACCAGTAGTGACCAGTTAGGCAGCTTGGTTTTCTTGCGTGTCCGACGGCGAACCGGTTTTTTTCGCTTTGCTGTCATGGGGCGATACTTTACATCGATTGCGGGGCAGATACACCCAGACAGGTCAGGCCGTTGGCGATCACCCGGCGAGTGGCGCTGATCAAGACCAGCCTGGCGTCACGCAAGCCGGGTTCATCAGTTAAAAATATATGGCTGCCATAGTAGGTATGGAATTTATAGGCCAGATCGCGCAGGTATTGGCCCACTAAATGTGGCTCGAGATTCTCTGCCGCACTCTCAAGAATCTCGGGATAGCGGGAGAGCATATTCATGAGTTCGGTTTCGTGTTCTTCCACCAACTGATCCAGGTTCGACTCGCCACTATCGGGGTCATGATCCAGGCCCTTTTCAGCAAGTTGTTTGAAGACACTGCAGATACGGGCATGGGCATACTGGATGTAGTAAACCGGGTTATCGTTCGATTGTGACTTGGCCAGATCCAGATCAAAGTCCATATGCTGATCCGATTTACGCATAATATAAAAGAACCGTGCGGCATCATTGCCAACCTCGTCCCTCAGTTCCCGTAAGGTGACAAATTCGCCACTGCGGGTCGACATTTGTATCTTCTCACCGCCACGCCAGAGGATAGCAAACTGGACCAGCAGGACATCCAGTCGTTTTGGATCTTCCCCCAAGGCAGCCATCGCCGCCCGCACCCGGGGGACATAACCGTGATGGTCCGCCCCCCAGATATTGATGATGTGTTCATAACCACGATCGAATTTATCTTTATGGTAAGCGATATCAGAGGCAAAGTAGGTCGCTTGGCCGTTCTCACGGACAATTACCCGGTCCTTTTCATCGCCAAAGGCGCTTGAACGGAACCACAGCGCACCGTTTTGCTCATAGAGATGGTCGCTTTTTCTCAGTAGGGCAATAACAGCGTCGACCTTGCCCGACTCAACCAGGGACCGTTCCGAAAACCACGCATCATAATGGACCCCGAATTGTTCCAGATCATTATTGATATCCGCCAGGATGGTCTTGACCGCCGTATCCTGGAATTTCCTATAGCCTGCATCATCGAGCAGGGTTTTGGCCTTCTCGATCAGACCGTCGATATGCGCCTCTTTGTCGCCGCCGGGCGTGCCGGCATCCGCAGGGATATTGTCAAAGACTTCACCCGCCGCTTGCCGGTAACATTCCCCATTTTCACGATGCAGGGTGGCGGCAATATCATAGATATATGCCCCATGGTAACCGTTCGCGGGAAAGACAAACTCCTCCCCACACAGCTCGAGATAACGTAGCCAGACACTGGTCGCGAGGATATCTATTTGGCGGCCGGCGTCATTGACATAGTATTCCCGATGGACCGTATGGCCGATACGTTCTAAAAGACTGGCCACAGTTGCACCGTACGCCGCCCCCCGACCATGGCCGACATGCAGCGGCCCTGTGGGGTTGGCGGAGATAAACTCCACCTGGACTGACCGGCCTGCCCCGGCCTGACTGTGGCCAAATTCAGCTCCCTTGGACAGAATTTCCCTGATTACGGTATGGAGCGCCGAATCATGCATAAAAAAATTGATAAAACCGGGTCCGGCTATCTCGATGTGCCTGATTTGCTTGGAATCCGGCAATGCATCGACGATTTGCTGTGCCAGTTCCCGAGGTTTTACCCCGGCCTCTCTGGTCAGGACCATGGCTAGGTTACTGGCGAAGTCCCCATGCCCCTTTTGCCTGGTGCGCTCTAGCTGGATGGCGGGGTCGGCGTCAGCCGGAATCGTATTCCTGGACTTCAGCGTCTGAACCACTGCCTCGAGCAGGCTGATGAGATGCTGTTTCAAGATTTTACCTTTGCATATTGTTGTATTGTGCGATTCTACCGACCGGCAGCACGATCGAGAAGCATGACTTTTCCATGTGATAAGGAAACAGTGAAAATGCTTAAAGCCGGGACGTGTTTAGTTTGAAGCTTTACTGTCTTCTGAGACCAATTTTTTTACCTCCACCGCCGATGCCCGCTGCATTGGCCTATTATCGATCGGACTGAGTGGTGCCTGGTGTGCATAACGCGGTGGAAACACAAAGATCTCGATATGTACGTCATCGGCGATAAAACTGTATAGCGGCATCTCTTCTGTCAGTTCACGGCCAAAGCGGACACGTCTGGCCGTAATCCGGTAAGGGATGTGGTGGCTATCCAAAAGAAAACCGATATTCTCAGTATTGTCGGCGGTAACATGGACCTGGATAGCACTGAAGGAGGTAACTTGTCCGCTCAGCACCGAGCCCACCAGGCGGGGTTTGAAATCAGTTAAAAGCTCCATGACTGACAGTGCATGCCTGCGCAGACGGAGACGACAGTCCTTGGTCGTGTCGGCGTGAAACAGCTTGAGATGTTCTGACAGTGCCGATTCAATCTCTAGATTACTCGGCAGCCCGCCTTTCTGCGATACATTTAATCGCTCAGCGGCCTTGTGCTTGGCAATGGAATAATCGCGGATACCCTCTTCGGCGATTATACGGGCGGCTTCGTTAGCGATCAGTAGTCGTTGGCCAGTATTATCCCGGTCCGTACCCTTGGCACGTGATCGTTGTGGTCTAGATCTGGCGTTCATGATCGCAGATTAAAAAATATCCTCTGCAGATTTGGGTTTTCTCGGTTTTTTCTTGGTTTCTGTTACCGTGTCGTCACTGTCGGCAGTATCGGTATCTGTGCCACCCTTCTTATCGATCGGCTCGTCAGGTGTCGCTTCATCGGTAGCAGTGGGTTCAGTGCCCTTAATAAAATATTCCTCTATGGCATCCGGGTCGTCTTCGGTTGTCGGCTTACCGGTTTCCTTATTAATTGTAACGACGACAATGTTTGCCGGTTGCGTTAATTCCTTTTCCGGTACCTTGTCGAGTACGACCTTCATATATCTAACCCAGATCGGCAGGGCCGCACGCGAACCGGCCTCACCGCGGCCCAGTGATGTCGGCGTATCGAAGCCGACCCAGACAGTCGTCACAATATCGGCATTAAAACCGGAAAACCAGGCATCCCGGTAGTCATTCGTAGTACCGGTCTTGCCTGCCAGATCTTTACGGCCGACTTCCTTGGCCCTGACACCGGTCCCGGAGTCGATCACATCCCGTAAAATCGTTGTCATGATATAGGCATTTTCCTCGCTGATTACCCTTTGCGCGTAACGGGGTTCGGGTTTTACGTACTCGGTCTCAGCTGTGTCTTTGCCTGATTCGGTTGTCTTTTTATCCGACTCAGTCGTCGTGGCTTTATCCGTGACGGGTTTCTCTTCAGGTTTTTTTTCGGTCTCTTGCTTCTTGTCACCCTCCACCTCTTGTTTCATGTCTCCCTCTTCGGCTGTGATTAATTTGGCCTCCGGACAGGTCGGACAGACGACCAGCGGGTTGGCTTCTTCGATTATTTTACGTTTGGAGTCCTCAATACGCAGAATCAAATAAGGAACGGTCTTGTACCCACCATTGGCAAAGACGGCAAAGCCGGTCACCATATCTATCGGTGTCAGTGATGGTGAACCCAGCGCCAGTGACCAGTTCATCGGTAACCTATCTCGTGCAAAGCCAAAACGTTCCAGATGATCAACGACCAGACGCGGCTTGAGGGCCCGTACCAGGCGGATGGAGACGGTGTTGATAGAGCGTCTCAGGGCCTTGCGCAAGGGTGTTGGCCCGGGCCATTTTTTATTGTAGTTTTCCGGCCGCCAATCGAAATCGAGGTTGGTATCCTCAACCACGATTGGGGCGCCACTGACGTTTGTTGCCGCGGTATAGCCATTCGCGAGAGCAGCCGAGTAAATAAAGGGTTTGATATTCGAGCCCGGTTGCCGATAGGCCTGGGTCGCGTGATTGAATTTATTTTGGTAGAAATCATAACCCCCTACCAGGCCGAGTACGGCCCCGTCGCTGGGTCGGATGGTAATCAACGCACCCGAGACTGCCGGCGCCTGGGCCAATAACCACTTACCGTCTTCAGTCGCCTGGGCATAAATAACATCGCCGGTGTGGGCGACATCGGCGGCCCGTTTTGGTTTTCTGCCAATCAGGTCCTCGGACTTGTAACGCCGGGCCCAGGATAGACCCTCCCATTCGATTTCGACTGTTTCGCCGTCCTGGGTGTAGGCGATAAGGGCTTTATCCTTGATCTCCAAGACGATCGCGGGGATCAGATCACCGATAATCGGATATTCGCGTAAGGTATCATCGAGTAATTCAGGTTCAGTGTTCTTGGTCAGCTTGATCCGGCCGACTGGACCGCGGTAACCGTGACGTTGGTCATATTCCATCAAACCGTTACGGACGGCGATATTGGCGGCAAGCTGATGCTTGGCGTCGATGGTTGTATAGATGTGTAAGCCGCCGCTGTAGGCCTGCTCCCGATATTTCTTTAATACATACTGGCGCACCATCTCGGCGACATAGGGGGCGTTGACGGCATACTTCACAATATGTTTGCTGGCGGTTACCGGTTCTTCCAGGGCTGCATTCAAGGTCTCTTCATCGAAGTATTTCAGCTTGAACATCCGATTGAGCACGTAGTCTCGTCGAATCTTTGCCCGTTCCGGGTTGGTGATCGGATTAAACTTTGACGGGGCCTTCGGCAGCCCAGCCAACATCGCATATTGTGATAGCGTGAGCTCAGATAAAGGTTTGCCGTAATAGACCTGTGAGGCGGCGGCAAAACCGTAGGAACGATGACCCAGAAAAATTTTATTCAGGTACAGCTCCAGGATCTGGTCTTTGCTTAATTCGCGCTCCAGTTTAAAGGCCAGCAACACTTCCTTGAATTTACGGGTATAGGTGCGTTCTGGGCTGAGAAAGAAATTGCGTGCGACCTGCATGGTGATGGTGCTCGCCCCTTGACGGCGTTGCCCGGAGCGGATATTGGCCAGGATCGCCCGGGCAATCCCCAGGAAGTCGACGCCGTGATGGCTATAAAAAGAGTCATCCTCAGCTGCCAATATGGCGTTTATCAAGGGCTGGGGAACGTTTTCGGTCTTCACCGGGATCCGTTTCTCCTCCCCGAATTCGGCGATCAAGGCCCCATCGGCGGTATGGACCCGCATGGGCACATTCAGCTCCGGCAGGTCCTTGATCGATGGCAACGTGGGTAGCAGGATCAGGGCCAGCAGGGCCAGTATGACCACCCCGGCAGCAAACACGCCGGTGGCACCGAGGAGCAGTAATTGCCAGGTTTTACGGGGGAGATACTTGCGAAAAGAACGACTCGTTGCCGACATTAATATACTAAATCCATATAGTTCGTATGGTTATAGACCACCTGATCGGGCGATTATAATTCTAACGTACTGGAACCCAAAGTTATTTGTCATTTCCTGGAAAATTAGACTATATTTGGAGTTATCATTTAATGCATAATTACATGTTCCGCTTATAACTATAGGAAATAACAGGAAAAATCGTGGCCGGGCTGGAGCAGATTTTTGCTAAAAAACGACCGCCGGTGGTCGGCATTGACATCAGTGCCTCCGCGGTCAAAATCTTGGAGCTTACCAAGAACGGCGAGCATTACCGCGTCGAACGCTATGCCGTTGAACCGCTGCCGCAGAATTGTATTGTTGAGCATGCGATTACGGAGATCGATCAGGTCTCTGAGGCCGTTGGCCGGGCGGTTCGCCGCTCGGGGACAAAGTGCAAAAACAGCGCTGTGGCCGTATTTGCCGCCCATGTAATAAGTAAAATTATCCGTATGTCGACCTCCCTCGGTGACCGGGAAATGCAGACCCAGATCGAGATGGAGGCCGATCACTACATCCCCTATCCATTGGATGAGGTCAACCTGGATTTCAACGTCCTCGGTCAAGCCGAAGATAATTCCGAAGAAAACGAGGTCTTGATGGCGGCCTGCCGCAAGGAAATCGTCGACGACTATATCGCCGTGATTCAACAGGCTGGCCTGTCGCCCACCGTGGTTGACATCGAAACCTACGCGATGGAAAACGCCTACTCACTAATCGCCCAGCATATGCCGGGGGGTGGGCTGGAAAAGACGGTCGCCATTCTCGATATCGGTGCGACCTCAACAACCATTAATGTCATGCATAACAACCGCTCAGTCTATACCCGCGACCATAGTTTTGGCGGGCGCCAGTTAACGGAGGAAATCCAGCGGCGCTACGGCCTGTCTTATGAAGAGGCGGGCCTGGCAAAAAAACAAGGTGGTCTACCGGACAATTACCAGACTGATGTACTGCGTCCATTTATGGAGGCACTGTGCCAGGAGGTCATGCGGGCACTGCAATTCTTCTATTCTGCCAGCCAGTTTAACAGTGTCGATCAGTTACTGTTGGCAGGAGGCTGTGCCCAGATTGCCGGGATCGATGAATTGGTGGCGGCCCGGATCGGTATACCGGCCATGGTCGCCAATCCCTTTGCCAGTATGTCACTAGCGACACGGGTTAAACCACAATTATTAAGTAATGATGCCCCGTCGATGATGATTACTTGTGGGTTGGCATTGAGGAATTTCGACTTATGACGCGCCTGAATCTATTGCCATGGCGCGAAATGCGTCAGAAGGAAATTGATCGTCAGGTTCTGACCGGGGCGATCGGCGCTTGGGTCATTATGGGTGCTATTGTTGTCCTCGGCTATATCCATGTTAATGCCTTGATTGACAATCAGAAGCAGAGAAATGTCTATCTCCAGGGGGAAATCAACAAGGTCAATAAACAGATTGCCGAGATCGGTAGGTTAAAAAAGAAACGGTCAGAGTTAAAAGCGCGTATGGAGGTAATTTTCCGGCTCCAGGCTGACCGAACCCAAATCGTCCACATGTTTGACGAGCTTGTCCGGAAATTACCGGAAGGGATGTATCTGACCTCCCTGATACAAAAAGGCCAGAATATTGTTGTTAACGGCCGGGCCCAGTCGAATGCCCGGGTCGCTGCCTTTATGCGTAGCCTGGAATCATCCGGCTGGTTCGAATTACCGGATCTGGATGTCATCAATATCGCGAACAGCAAGGGCGGAGACAGGATTAGCAAGTTTTCACTGCGTATTAAACGGGCCGTGAAAAAAGAGGCCGAGAAAGATAAAGGGGGCAGGTCATGAACCTTGAAGATCTGCAAAACATTGATATCAACGATATCGCTTCATGGCCGTTACCCATCAAGCTTGTGGCCATCATTATTCTCTGCGCAGTAATTCTCATCGGTGGCTATTTCTTTCTAATCAGTGGCCAGTTGGATATTTGGGAAAGGGAAAAAAGGACAGAGCAGAAACTGAAACAGAGCTATCTTGGCAAAAAGGCCATTGCGGTGAATCTGCCGGCATACAGACAACAGATGGAGGACATGGAGCGGACTTTTGATAGCCTGCGCCGGCAGTTGCCAAGCAAAACCGAGGTACCGGATATCCTGGTAGATATTACCCAGGCCGGCCTCGGCCGGGGTCTGCAATTCTCGCTATTCGATCCCGGCAATGAAGCAAAAAAGGATTTTTATGCCGAATTGCCGATCAGGTTAATTGTCAAAGGCAGTTATCATGAGTTAGCGTTGTTTATCAGCGATATTGCCGCACTACCCCGAATTGTGACAATTGGGAACATCAAAATCAGCGGGAAGGCACCGCGACTGACGATGTCGGCGGTTGCTAAGACCTATCGTTCGCTGGATATTTCAGAAACCAGTACGTTAACCGGCAAAAAGAAACGGCGGGGTAGGAGATAAACAGTGATGCCACTAAAGAAAAATCTCTTGCTCCTGACTGGCTTGAGTCTCGTGCTGGCTGCTTGTGGCAGTGATGGCCTGGATGACTTGCGTGATTTTACCAAAAATGCGCACGCAAATAAGACCCCCCGGGTCCAGGAACTGCCAATAATGAAGCGCTTCGACACCTTTGCCTACAGCGCCGGTAATCTGATGGATCCATTTTCGGTAATCAATCTCAGACCCCAACCTAAGGCCTGTCCAGGTTGTAAAATAGCAGGCCTGAAAGCCCGCCGCCGGGAAGCCCTTGAGCAGTATCCGTTGGATTCATTGAAAATGGTGGGCACCTTGAGGAAAAAGAAAAAATTCTGGGTCGTTATCCAGGCGCCAGATGGCTCGGTATATCGGGCCGCGATCGGAAACTACATGGGAAGAAATAATGGCATGATCGTCAAGATCAGCGAAAACAAAGTGTCGTTAGTGGAGAAAATAAGGACAGAATTAGGCGGCACCATAGATCGTGATGCCAGCATCTCGATTGAGTAATGACAAATCAACATCATAGTGAGTCGGGCTTATGAGCAGAAATAGATTTTACGCACACCGTTACTCTGGGTTCGTGGCGGGGTTTATTGTTATTCTCGCGACGATTCTCATAGCAGGAGTCAATATTGCCGAGGCAGCAGAGGTCAAGTCATTATCCTGGCGCGGTGATAATGAATCACCGATGTTATACGTCCGCGTCAAGGGCGAGTCGACGATTAATGCCTTATCACTGGATGACGGGCGTCGGCTGAGGCTTGTCATCCCAAAGAGCCGGCTGGGAAAAAAGGTTACAGAGATCGGCGGCCAAGGTAACGTAAAGGGTGTGTTTCCCTATCTGGCAGAGAATGGGACGGCGGTAAATATTGATTTTTTATTGAATTCCCCGGCACGACTGAAGGTCAAAAAGGTCAGGAAGGGCTATCGTATCCAGGTATTGGCTGGAACCACGGCAACAGCCGATGATGACACTGGTTCCGTAGTTACGAGCGCGACAGATAAAAATGTCATCAAGGAGATCGTCTATTCTAAATTACCTGGTGATCGCATCCAGCTTACCATCCGGATGTCCAAGACGCCGCCTAACCCGAGCGCCTTTACGATTACCAATCCCGCCCGTATCGCCCTCGATTTCCCCAATACCAGCGTTGGCTTGAGTAAGAAATCGATTAGAATTAGTGCGGGCGCTTTGTTGAGCGTCAATGCTATCGAGGCCGCGGACCGTACCCGCATCGTCCTCAGCCTGGTAAATTCCGTTGCCTATACCAGCAGTATCCGTCGCAACAGCTACAATATCATTCTTGCCAGCCCAAGGAGCGTCGCCATCGGACCAAGCAGAACCAAACGGACTTCCTTTGTCTCAAAGCGCAAGAGCGGCAAGTATGTTCTCAAGAATATTGATTTCCGTCGTGGGTCAGCGGGTGACGCTAAAATTATTATTACGCTATCAAACCCCGAGGTCGGGATAAATATAACCGAACAATCCGGTGAGATTTTTCTGGATTTCATGAATACCTCGATCAGAGCCGAACTGCAAAAGCGTTTAGATGTCATTGATTTTGCCACGCCGGTACAGACGATAGACACCTTCCAACAGGGTCGACGGGTGCGTATGGTAATTACCCCAAAGGGGAAATATGAGCATATTGCCTACCAGAGCGGGAATATCTTTACCGTTAATGTGCGACCGATCATCAAAAAACCCGGGGAAAGAAAAAAGGATATATTTGGCTATTCCGGGGAGAAACTGTCGATCAATTTCCAGAATATCTCTGTGCGGGCCGCAATCCAGGTATTGGCCGATTTTACCGGGAAAAATTTCGTTATCAGTGACACCGTCAAAGGTAGTCTGACGCTAAGGCTCAAGGATGTCCCCTGGGACCAGGCCCTGGACCTGATTCTGGATTCCAAAAACCTGGCGATGCGCAGTAAGGGCAATGTGATTACGATCGCACCTGCCTCCGAGGTCGCGGCCAAGGAAAAGGCGGCTGCCCAGGCAAGCAAGTCGGTACTGGAACTCGAACCGTTATCGACAGAACTGATTCAGATCAATTATGCCAAGGCCGGCGAAGTAGCAGAACTGTTGAAATCGATCAAGGCGGTCGATACTGGAGGCGCCGGTGCCCACCCTGTCTTTGGCCCATCGGCAACGGGTGAAGGGGCGCAGGTGGCGACGGACTCCAATACCCTGCTGTCACCCAGGGGCCAGGTCACTGTGGATGAGCGTACCAATAGCATCCTGGTCCAGGATGTGCCGAGCAAGATCCGCCAAATCCGAAAACTGATCGCCAAGATCGATCGCCCGGTACGCCAGGTAATGATCGAGACCCGGATCGTTGAGGCCAGGGATGATTTCAAACGCGATCTTGGCGTCCGTTTCGGGGTCAAAAACGCCAATCTGAATAATAACACAAACCCCAATAACGCCTTTTCTGGAACTATCAGTGATACTAATTCGATCATCAATGCCAATACGGTGACGCCGAGTAGCGGTGGCCTTAATGTCGATCTCGGTGTGACCGGCGGTGGTTCATTCGGCCTGACATTATCAAAACTGGGGGTGACAGGTAATCTGCTCAATGTCGAGCTTTCTGCATTGCAGACAGAGAACAAGGCGAAGATCATATCCAGTCCTCGCATCATAACGGCGAATCAGAAGAAGGCCCGCATTGAGCAGGGCCAGGAACAGGTCTTTACGCAATCGGTATTGGGTGTTGGTCGAGTCCTTACCAAGAAGGCGACGCTGAAATTAGAAGTCACGCCACAGATTACACCAGATGACCGAGTGAATTTGACGATAAATATCTCAAAAAATGATTTTGCCAATGCGGTAGAAGGGACCCTTAATATCAAGGAAATAGAGACCCAGGTATTGCTGGACAATGGTGAAACCGTTGTCATTGGCGGTATTTATACCCTGACTAAGCAATCAGACATTAGCAAGGTTCCGTTTTTTGGCGATATCCCGCTTCTGGGGTGGCTCTTCAGAAAGAAATCAATCATCAATAACAAAACTGAATTGCTGATCTTTCTGACCCCGAAGATCCTCTCAGACCGTCTGAGCCTGCGTCGTTAGGATTATTTCTCACGAGTCACCGATGCTTTATGGGCATCGGTGTCCTTGATTTCTTACCCACATGCTGGCATATCTGTCAGCATGTCTAAGCTGGAAAATGTATTCCTTATTGGTCCGATGGGGGCGGGCAAGACCACCATCGGTCGGCACCTCGCCGAACGGCTCAAAAAGGATTTCTGGGATTGTGACCAGGAAATCGAGAAACGGACAGGGGTGACTATACCGGTAATCTTCGATATTGAGGGCGAAACAGGTTTTCGTCAGCGTGAGTCCGGTATGTTGGATGAATTGACACGCAAATCAAACATCGTTCTGGCCACAGGGGGCGGTGTAATCTTGAATGAGGACAACAGGAAATTATTGCGCAATCGGGGGACGGTGGTATATCTGCGTGCCGACCTCGATTCCTTGGTGAAACGCACGCACCGTGACCGTAATCGGCCGCTATTACAAGGTGTCGACCATAAAGAAAAGCTGGAGTCATTAATGCGCGAGCGTGAACCCCTCTATCTCCAGGAGGCCGATATAATTGTTGATACCGATAGTCGCCCCCCTGCCTCTGTCGCCCAGGAAATTGCCAAACGCATCAGACCGCAAAAACCCAATGAAAACACTTAATGTTCAGTTAGGTGAACGAAGTTACCCGATCTACATCGGAACGGGCCTGCTCGATCGCAACGAAACAGTGCAGGAGAAAATATCTGGGTCGACCGCGGTTGTAGTCAGTAGCACGACGGTTGCGTCCCTATACCTGGAAAGGGTGATGCAGGCACTTCTACCAATTAGATCGATATCGGTGATCCTTCCCGATGGCGAGAAATATAAAACCCTCGAGCACCTCAACAAGATTTTTGACGATTTGCTCATGCACCATTGTGATCGTAAAACAACACTGTTGGCGCTAGGGGGCGGGGTCATCGGTGACATGACCGGTTTTGCCGCCGCCTGCTATATGCGCGGTGTACCTTTTATCCAGATTCCAACGACATTACTGGCCCAAGTCGATTCATCGGTGGGTGGTAAAACGGGTGTTAACCACCCGCTTGGGAAAAACATGATCGGGGCATTCTACCAACCAAGAAGCGTGATAATCGATATCACTACTCTCGATACATTACCTGACAATGAGCTCTCTGCCGGTATTGCTGAAATAATCAAGTATGGTCTGATCAGGGATGAAGATTTCTTTGACTGGCTTGAGAAAAATATGGATCAGTTACTGGCGCGCGACGCGGCGACATTGACCGAGGCCATATACCGTTCTTGTGCCCATAAAGCGGAAGTGGTTGCCGAAGATGAAAAAGAGGTAGGTAATCGGGCATTGCTCAATCTTGGGCATACATTTGGCCACGCTATCGAAACCGGGCTTGGTTACGGTGTTTGGTTGCATGGTGAGGCCGTTGCCACCGGTATGGTAATGGCCGCAGATATGTCGATGCGGCTGGGCTGGATCAATCAACAGGATGTCGACCGGGTAACAGCGCTGATCAGCAGGGCCAGGTTACCGGTTCGTTACCCATCGGGCCTGGCCACCCAGCGGTTTAAAGACTTGATGGCCGTCGATAAAAAAGCCCAGGAAGGTAAGATTCATTTTGTTTTGCTGCGCGGGATAGGACAGGCAGTGATAACAGATGAATACAATGGTGATGTCCTCATGCAAACACTGGAAAGCAGACAAACCTCGGAAAACGTAAAGGGTCTGAGCAAATGAATCTCGCAGTTTATGCTGCGAAGAGCGAGACAAGCCGTGGCAGGCAACATAAAGAGACATCGCCTGCATATAGAAGTGAATATCAGCGAGATCGAGATCGAGTCATCCATTCTGCTGCTTTCCGACGTCTGGAATATAAGACCCAGGTATTTGTGAATCATGAAGGTGATCTGTTCCGCACCAGACTGACGCATAGTATCGAGGTCGCACAGATCAGCCGTTCAATTGCCCGCGCCTTGCAGTTGAATGAGGATCTGTCGGAGGCAATTTCCCTGGCACACGATCTGGGTCATACACCCTTTGGCCATACCGGTCAGGATGCCCTCAATGAGTGTATGCGTGACCATGGCGGTTTCGAACATAATTTACAGTCTCTGCGTGTGGTCGATGTCCTCGAGGAACGTTATGCCGAATTCCCGGGACTGAACCTGACCTTTGAGGCCCGGGAGGGAATCCTGAAACATTGCTCAACGGAAAAGGCGGTAGAACTGGGGGATATCGGTCAACGCTTTCTCAACAAGAACCAGCCCGGCCTTGAAGCACAGCTGGTCAATCTCGCGGATGAGCTGGCATATACCAATCATGATGTCGATGATGGTTTACGTTATGGACTCATACGACTCGACCAACTTGAGGACATAGAGTTGTACGCACAACAGTATGCAGACGTTGAGGGCCGCTATCCGGGCCTGCCTGAGCGTCGACTGATCCATGAAACCATACGCCGCATGATCAACTATACCGTGGTGGATCTGATTGAACACAGCCAGCGGTTGCTCGCCGATAATAAACCGTCGGATATCGATGCTGTCCGAAAACACCCTTCACCACTGATCGCTTTTTCCAAACAGGTCAGGGAGGAGATCCTGGCCATGAAGCGTTTCCTGCGGCATGCTTTATATGCCCACGATCAGGTCAAGCGGATGAGTCATCAGGCGACAGCAATTATTCAGAATCTGTTTAGTGTTTTTATGAATGACCCCGGCCGATTGCCGTCCCAGTATCAGGACAAGATCCAACGGCGTGATGATGATAGGGCGCGGATAATCGCTGATTATATTGCCGGCATGACCGATCGCTATGCGATCCGCGAGCATGACCGCTTTGCCAAGCCGGTAGATCTGGCTTAAAACCCCCCATACCCCCTGCTAAGTCACTGAAAAGACTAGGGCAAATACACAGGATGGGATTGAACAGGCAGGCACTCGCCGGTATACTGTCTCGCCCTTTTGCCCTCATTTTCCGGCGTTTTTGGGTAAAAATAGTTAATGAATATTCGTCTTTACACATGACATATACAAAGCAGAGCAAAAATTTTGCTGCGGGTGGACTCTACCAACCTGCATTTGATCGGGACAGCTGCGGATTCGGCTTGATCGCAAATATGGACGGCCAGCCCAGCCACTGGCTGGTGCAGACCGCTATCAATTCGCTCACCTGCCTGACGCACCGTGGTGCTATTGCCGCTGACGGCAAGACTGGCGATGGTTGTGGCTTGTTACTGAAAAAGCCGGATAACTATCTACGCCGTATCGCCGGGGAACAGGGTTTTGATCTGCTTGATCGTTACGCTGTCGGAATGGTGTTCCTTAACCGTGACCAGACCCTGGCCGAGACCGCCCGCCGGCGCCTGGAACAGGAACTCGTTGGCGAGGGGCTTACCGTTGCTGGTTGGCGGCCGGTACCGGTAGACTCGGCGGCCTGCGGCCAACAGGCCCTGGACAGCCTGCCAGAGATTGAGCAGATTTTTATCAATGCCGGTGCCGGCATGGAGTCCGACGCCTTCGAGCGTCACCTGTATATGGCCCGCCGTAAGACCGAGAAGGCCATTGAACCGCAGGACGATACCTTTTATATATCCAGTATCTCCAGTCGCGTCATCTCCTACAAGGGGCTGGTGATGCCGGATAAACTACCGGTGTTTTACCAGGACTTACGGGACGAGGACTTGCAATCGTCTCTGTGTGTCTTTCATCAGCGGTTTTCCACCAACACCTTGCCCGAGTGGCGCCTGTCACAGCCGTTCCGCTACCTGGCACATAATGGCGAGATCAACACCATCCAGGGTAACCGTAACTGGTCGATTGCCCGTGGACATAAGTTCGAGACCCCGCTGATTCCAAATATTGCCGAGGCCCGGCCGCTGGTATCGATGACCGGTTCCGACTCCAGCAGCCTGGATAATATGGTTGATGCCCTGTTGATGGGCGGCATGGATATCTTTCGTGCCATGAGCCTGTTGATCCCTCCGGCCTGGCAAAACGTCGAGACCATGGATGCCGATCTCCGCGCCTATCATGAATACAACTCCATGCACATGGAACCCTGGGACGGTCCGGCCGGTATCGTGCTTACCGATGGCCGCTATGCCGCCTGCATCCTCGATCGCAATGGCCTGCGGCCGGCCCGCTATGTCATCACCAAGGACCGCCATATCACGCTGGCCTCCGAGATCGGCGTCTATGATTACAGGCCCGAGGATGTCGTCGTCAAGGGCCGCCTGAAGCCGGGCCAGATGATTGCCGCCGATACCGAAACCGGCAGGCTCTATCTCCCCCAGGACATCGAGGAGCTGCTGCGTAAGCGTCTGCCCTGTAAGCAGTGGTTGAAGCAACAGACCAAGCACTTGAAATCAAGCCTGGATGACGAAGAGGCCTGCGGTATTTCCTTCGACTCGAGGCAGTTAGCGGTCTATGAAAAATTATTCCAAGTCACCTTTGAGGAACGTGACCAGATACTGCGGGTATTGGCCGAGGCCGGCCAGGAGGCCATTGGTTCCATGGGCGATGATACACCGTTACCGGTGTTGTCGCGCAAGGAGCGGTCATTGTTTGATTACTTCCGGCAACAGTTTGCCCAGGTAACCAATCCGCCAATCGATCCCCTGCGTGAACAAATCGTTATGTCCCTGGAAACCTGTTTTGGCCGGGAAAAGAATTTATTCGAAGAGACATCAGACCACGCTACCCGGCTATTGGTCGATTCGCCGGTACTGTCGGTCAGCAAGTACAAGCAAATGCTGAGTATGGAGGATGCCGATTACCAGCACCATGCGATTGACCTGAATACTGATTCATCGATCTCGCTGCGACAGGCCGTCGAACAGGTTTGTGATCAGGCGGTAGAGGCCGTGCGCGACGGTAAAACGATCATTGTTTTGTCTGATCGCGCCATCGATCGTGACAAGTTACCGATCCATGCCTTATTGGCCACGGGGGCGGTACACCATCGCCTGATTTTAGAGGGCCTCCGGTGTGATGCCAATATCGTTGTCGAGACCGCAACCGCTCGTGATCCACACCATTTTGCGGTCCTTATCGGTTACGGCGCAACGGCGATCTACCCTTATCTCGCCTATGACTGCCTCTGTGACATGATCCGTAGCGGTGAAATCGCTGAGCAGAAGATTGCCCATCTGACCCAACGCTATCGTAAGGGCATCAACAAGGGACTGTTCAAGATTATCTCCAAGATGGGTATCTCGACCATCGCCAGTTACCGCGGGGCACAGCTGTTTGAGGCCGTGGGCCTGCACCGGGATGTGGTCGATTTATGTTTCAAGGCCACAATCTGCCGTGTTGACGGTAGTCAGTTTGAAGATCTGGAAGCAGACCAGAGGAATCTCGCCAAGATTGCCTGGAATAAAAACAAATCGACCCAGCAGGGCGGGCTCTTGAAGTTCGTCCATGATGGCGAGTTCCATGCCTACAATCCCGACATCATCCAGGCCTTGCATGATGCCGTCCGCAGCGGGGATTACGATCGTTATCGCATTTATGCTGATCTGATCAATCAGCGCCCGCCGATGGTGCTGCGGGACTTGCTGAAACTGCGTGAAGATTGCCAGTCTATACCGATTGATGAGGTCGAGCCGATTGAGCAGATCCTGCCGCGTTTTGACAGTGCCGGTATGTCGCTCGGGGCGCTGTCACCGGAGGCACACGAGACCCTGGCCGAGGCCATGAACCGCCTTGGCGGCCGTTCCAACTCCGGCGAAGGTGGCGAGGACCCCAAACGCTACGGCAGCATCAAGACCTCCAAGATCAAACAGGTCGCTTCGGGCCGCTTCGGGGTGACGCCAGCCTATCTGGTCAATGCCGAGGTCCTGCAGATCAAGATCGCCCAGGGCGCCAAGCCCGGTGAGGGTGGGCAGCTGCCGGGTCACAAGGTCAATAGCCTCATCGCCAAGCTGCGTTACGCCAGCCCCGGGGTGGCCCTGATCTCACCACCACCGCATCATGACATCTATTCGATCGAGGATCTGGCGCAGTTGATCTTTGACCTCAAGCAGGTCAACCCGGACGCCCTGGTCTCGGTCAAACTGGTGGCCGAGGCCGGGGTGGGAACGATTGCCGCCGGTGTTGCCAAGGCCTATGCAGATCTGATCACGATCGCCGGTTATGACGGCGGTACCGGCGCCAGTCCCTTGACCAGTGTGAAATATGCTGGCAGCCCGTGGGAACTGGGGCTGACCGAGACCCATCAGGTACTGCGGGCCAATGACCTGCGTGACAAGGTCCGCCTACAGGCCGATGGTGGTTTCAAGACCGGTCTCGATGTCATCAAGGGCACCATCCTCGGTGCCGAGAGTTTCGGTTTCGGTACCGGGCCGATGATCGCCATGGGCTGCAAGTACCTCCGGATCTGCCACTTGAATAACTGCGCCACCGGTGTGGCGACCCAAAATGAGGTGTTACGGGTCAAACACTTCCGTGGAGAGGTACAACAGGTGATGAACTACTTCCAGTTTATCGCCCGCGAGGTACGCGAGTGGCTGGCTGCGCTCGGTGTCAAACGGCTGGTCGATCTCATCGGTCGGACCGACTTGTTAGAAGCCCTGTCGGGCGAGACCAGCAAACAGCAGCGGCTCAATTTGGCGCCCATCCTGTCAGATGCCGGGGTCCCGAGCGATAAACCCCGTTACTGTAGCGAGCTGAAAAACGTACCATTCGACAAGGGTGAACTGGCCGAGCAAATGGTTAAAGAGATCCTGCCGGTTATCGAGAGGAAATCCGGTGGCGAGTACCACTACACGGTCAGGAATGTGAACCGTTCGATCGGTGCCCGGTTGTCTGGTGAGATCGCCCGGCGCCACGGTAATCAGGGCATGGAAGAGTCACCGGTGTTGTTACGGCTTAATGGCACCGCCGGCCAGAGTTTTGGTGTCTGGAATGCCGGTGGTCTGCACATGTATCTCGAGGGCGATGCCAATGACTACGTCGGCAAGGGCATGGCTGGCGGTAAACTGGTCATATGGCCGCCGCGAGACAGTGAAATCAAGAGCAATGAGAACGTCATTATCGGCAACACCTGTCTCTATGGGGCCACGGGGGGCCAGCTCTATGCCGCTGGTCTGGCCGGCGAGCGCTTCGCCGTCCGGAATTCCGGTGCCCACGCGGTGGTCGAGGGTGTCGGCGACCATGGCTGTGAGTACATGACCGGCGGGGTCGTGACTGTGCTTGGGCCGACCGGTATTAATTTCGGTGCCGGCATGACCGGTGGCTTCGCCTTTGTCCTGGATCTGGATAACGCCTTCACCGATCGCCATAACCATGAGTTGATTGATATCCACCGAATCAATACCGAACGCATGGAGGCACACCTGAATTACCTGCGTAAGAGCATCGAAAACTTTGTTAATGCCACTGATAGCGCCTGGGGACGTTATGTCGTGGAAAATCTCGAGGATCTAAGCAGCAAGTTCTGGTTGGTCAAACCCAAGGCCGCCGATCTCGAGACCCTGTTGGATACCTTACTGCAGGCGGCCTAAGATTGTGGAGTCACTGACACCATGAGTTCATCGATCCCAATCACCAAGAATTTCGAATTCATTGACGCCCCGCGCCAGGATCCGGAAAAGACCCCGGCCGACGTGCGGGTGCATGAAATCAAAGAGATCTATGGTCAGTTCGATAGCGATACTGCCGCCCTGCAGAGCCTGCGGTGCCTGCATTGCGGTAACCCCTATTGTGAATGGAAGTGCCCGGTGCATAACTATATTCCCAATTGGCTGAAACTGATCGCTGAAGGAAACCTGTTCGAGGCCGCGGAGCTGTTACACCGGACGAATACATTGCCGGAAATCTGCGGCCGGGTGTGTCCCCAGGACCGTCTCTGTGAAGGCGCCTGTACCCTGAACGATGGTTTCGGGGCGGTGACCATTGGCGCCGTGGAGAAGTATATTACCGACGCCGCCTTTGCGCAGGGTTGGCGACCGGACCTCTCCCAAGTCAAGGATACCGGTAAACGGGTGGCCGTCATCGGTGCCGGTCCGGCGGGTCTGGGCTGCGCCGACGTCCTCGTGCGCCAGGGGGTTAATGCAGTGGTGTACGACCGCTATCCTGAGATCGGCGGTCTGCTGACCTTCGGTATCCCGCCATTCAAGCTGGAAAAGGAGGTCGTCCGCCGTCGCCGCCGGGTGATGGAAGAAATGGGCGTGGAGTTTATCCTCGGCCGGGAGATCGGCCGCGATCTCCCGTTCCAACAACTGATCGATGAATATGATGCCGTGTTCCTCGGTATGGGGACCTATACCTCTATGAAGGGCAGGTTTCCGGGCGAGGACTTGTCGGGCGTCTATGAGGCCCTGCCCTATCTGATTGCCAATATCAATCGACTCCTGGGTTACGAGCAGAACCCGGGGGATTTTATAGATATGAAAGGTCAGCGGGTGGTGGTGTTGGGTGGCGGTGACACGGCCATGGACTGCAATCGCACCGCTATCCGCCAGGGGGCGGCCAGTGTCAGCTGCGCCTACCGGCGTGACGAGGCCAATATGCCCGGCTCCAGGCGTGAGGTTACCAATGCCAAAGAAGAGGGTATTGAATTTCTCTGGAACCGGCAGCCGGTTGAGATCATCGGTAGCGATCGGGTAGAAGGCGTCAAAGTGGTGACGACCCAGTTGGGTGCCGCCGATGAGTGTGGCCGCTGCTGCCCGGAACCGGTTTCAGGGAGTGAGGAGATTATTCCCGCCGACCGGGTGGTTATCGCCTTCGGTTTCCGACCCAACCCGCCTATTTGGTTGACTGAGTTCGATGTTGATACCGATGACGGTGGGCGGGTAATTGCCACCCAAGGTGAGTGCAGTTATCAGACGACCAATGCTAAGGTCTTTGCCGGTGGTGATATGGTGCGGGGATCGGATCTCGTCGTGACGGCTGTTTATGAGGGGCGCCAGGCGGCTGAAGGTATCGTCGATTATTTGGGGGTCTAAAATCTGCCGCAGAGACGCGTCCCAAGGACACTTCTTCATTTTATTCAGGGCGCGTCTCTGTAGCTAATGCTAATAATGTAAGTAATGAATTCACTAAAAAACGATCGTCTGCTACGGGCCCTGCTGCGTCAGCCTGTCGACACCACCCCCGTGTGGATGATGCGCCAGGCCGGTCGTTATCTGCCGGAGTACCGGGCGACGCGGGAACGGGCCGGTGATTTTCTGACCCTGTGCAAGACCCCGGAGCTGGCCTGTGAGGTCACGCTACAGCCTATCATTCGCTACCCTTTGGATGCCGCCATCTTGTTCTCCGATATCCTGACCATCCCCGACGCCATGGGGCTGGGACTGAAATTCACTCAGGGTGAAGGCCCGCAATTCGAGTACCCGGTGCGCAGCGCCGATGATATCGCCAAGTTGCATGTCCCCGATCCCGAGACAGAGCTGGGTTATGTCATGGATGCCGTACGCCTGATCCGGGCAGAGATCAATGGGCGGGTGCCATTGATAGGATTTGCCGGCAGCCCGTGGACACTCGCCACCTATATGGTCGAGGGCAGTAGCAGCAAGGAATTCGGTTGTGTGAAGTGTATGATGTTCGATCAACCGCGGCTTATGCATCGCCTGCTCGATATTCTGGCACAATCCGTGACGGTCTATCTGAATGCCCAGATCAGGGCCGGGGTGCGGGTGGTGATGATCTTCGATACCTGGGGCGGTGTCCTGACACCACGAGACTACAAGGAATTCTCACTGGCCTATATGCAACAGATCATCGACGGTCTGCAGCGGGAACACGAAGGCCAGCGGATCCCGAATATCCTATTTACCAAGAATGGTGGCCAGTGGCTTGAGGCCATGGCCGCGAGTGGTTGTGATGCCTTGGGGATCGATTGGACGACCGATCTCCATGAGGCCCGCGCCCGGGTCGGCGAGCGGGTGGCCTTACAGGGTAATATGGATCCCTCAATCCTGTATGCCTCACACGAGCGTATCGAGCAAGAGGTCCGGACTATCCTGGACAGTTATGGTAGCGGTGGTGGTTTGGTGTTTAATCTCGGTCACGGCATTCATCAACATGTCGATCCTGACAAGGTGACGACATTTATCGATACCGTTCATAAACTGAGCAAATCTTACCACTAAGCTGGACAGCTACCGCTCACGGTAACAGCATTGTTGGAATCCCCTGGCACACTGGCTGTGATGACGACCAACGGTCGACATACCGGGATATGGTGTTGCCTACTATCTCCAACTACATCTTTATAGTATAGAGTGACTAAGGTGCCTGATCGCACAGAGCCGCTACTTTGCCGGCACTACTGCCAGGAAATACCAGGGAGGGAACGGATCAAAAAACGGGAGGGGAGATGTTTCGTCGTACCGTGACATTTCTGATCGCACTGTTCTCAGGCGTCGGTGGCCATTTCTTGAATCGACGCTGGGACCGGGCAGTGATCTTTATCGGTGTGCTGACCCTGTGGGCGGTCTTTGGATATCTATTGGTATTCGGGGTCCAGTTTAAAATTCTGAATTCAGGTGATCCCGTTCTCGATTTTACGCCGGCCATTTATACAGCCACCGCATACATCCTGGTTTTTGCACTACTCTGGCTGGCAAGTATCGTCGTGACTATCCGCGACAGCGGGGCGACCCTGGCCCGGCTCGATTATCATTGGACCCGGGGTAAAACGATTGGCGCCTTGATCTTGTCCCTGATTGCTGTCAGCGCCCTGGTATTTGCGGTCTTTTCCGCCTCGACGGTTATTTCTTCCAAGGGCAAGAATGATATCGTCAATGTGATCCTGGCCAAGCAGAAAAGCAAACAGGACTCACGTTTCTGGAAACAGCTTTATTATGGTCGCCCGGCGACAAAACGGCGCCTGCCGCCACCACCCAAGGGCAAGGGTTATCTTGTCGGTAAAATCAGCTATCGTGGGAAACCGGTACCGGGCGTCCAGCTGGATGTCGTTCTCAATCGCCGCTACCGGGCCAGGGGCCTGATTACCAACCGCCGTGGCGGATTTGTATTGCGGCTGCCGCCTGGAGAATGGTATCTAACTGCCATTGAAACCTTCAAGTGGCCACGCAAGCCGGCGGGAAAGCCACTGACGCTTATTGGTGGGCATGAAGCCAGCCTGCAGAATTCGACCTACCGCCTGTACCCCTACTGGAAAAAACCGGGACTGGCAATTACCGTCAGCAAACGTCCGCCAAAAAAACCTGTCCTGATCACAATCAGTCCGTTCGTAGAACTGATCTGGCCAGATCCCGGCTTGTACAAAAACCAAACCATTATTAAAGATGGCACGATTAAATGGCGGGCATACCCACGCGCCGATGACTATGTCGTTACGATTCGCCAGATTACCCGCCAGGGTGAGGGTCAGCTCTCCACGTACAGGATCATCAGCCGGCGGGTACATAAACGGACATATCTGTCCCTGGCGGGTCTGGCGCACATCAAAGAGACCGACGCCGAGGCAGAATATGCAGTTGAGGTTATGGCGTTTGATAAAGGCGGGCGCTTGCTGGGCAGATCGGAGCGGAATCTGGATCGGGGGACTTTTGTTCTTATCGACAACAGCGTTTTAATCGAGGGTAAACTGGCTGCCAAGGCCAGGAGTCCCCGGGAGCTCAGACTACTCCGGCGGGACAAGCGATTGTTTCAGGCGGCCAGCCTGCTGATCCAGGAACGCCTGCTGCAACCGGCCGAGAAGACCTTGCTCAAGATCTCTGGCATTGGCAAGCCCGGCAAGAAAGAGGCCCTGCTGGGACTGGTCAGGGCCATGCAGGGCCAATGTGTTACCGCACAACGCTATTACGCCCTTGCCCGGGCCAAGGGCGGTACCGAGGTTCTCCCTGCCAAGCGCCGGAAATATTGCCGGAAGAAGATCGGCAGGAAAACCAAACCGAAGAAAAAAACCAAGAGGAGCCGTTAGTGCCTAATATGTTGGGATAAAAACCCGATTGGGATGTGAATAACGCCTGATTCAATAATATCCAATCTCTGTGCACAGTTTATCCACAGTTTATGCAATGAGTAGTGTTGTTACCGATGCCAAAATTGTAATCAGAAAATGCTTACAACAGTATGGCTTATATTAATTTTCTCAAGGCAGTTTAGAAATTACGGCTAACTTACTGATCAGTGGGATGTGAAAATTTATCCATTGTGGATATTGATTATTTCATATAAATTC